>Ga0163150_10007523_pt1 | contig 12742 bp, 10 predicted proteins | sample OliLakLV19P2IB_FD_148628 | JGI IMG/M metagenome (GOLD analysis project Ga0163150, IMG submission 148628) | Freshwater microbial mat bacterial communities from Lake Vanda, McMurdo Dry Valleys, Antarctica - Oligotrophic Lake LV.19.P2.IB | ecosystem: Environmental > Aquatic > Freshwater > Lake >...
GATGTCGAGATCGAAGAAGCCGCCACGAGCCTGGGAGCGAGCCGCGGCGTGGTGCTGACCCGCATCATCCTGCCGTATCTCTACCCCGCATGGCTCACGGGGTTCGCGCTCGCGTTCGCGCGGGCGGTCGGCGAGTACGGGTCGGTGGTCTTCATCTCGGGCAACATGCCGATGCGCACGGAGATCGCTCCGCTGCTCATCATCACGAAGCTCGAGCAGTACGACTACGCAGGAGCGACAGCCATCGCGCTGGTCATGCTGCTCATGTCGTTCACGCTGCTGCTCGTCGTCAACGCGCTGCAGGGCTGGAGCAGCCGAAAGCTGGCGCACTAATGGCCCACGTGCAGACTGGACGCACGCGCGATCCCAGGAAGGGCCTCACCGAGCCTGCGGCAGTCCGTTGGGCTCTCACCGTGATCGCGCTCGTCTTTCTGACCCTGTTCCTCGCGATTCCCCTGGCCGCGGTGTTCACCGAAGCGTTCCGCCACGGATGGACCGCCTACGCAGCGGCCGTCAGGGAGCCCGACGCCCTCGCGGCGCTCACGCTGACACTGACGGCGGCCGCCATCGCCGTGCCGGCGAACCTGATCTTCGGCGTCTGCGCGGCCTGGGCGATCGGCAAATTCCAATTCCGCGGAAAGCCATTGCTGATTACGCTGATCGACCTGCCGTTCGCGGTTTCACCGGTCATCTCTGGCCTGGTGTTCGTGTTGCTGTTCGGACGCCAGGGGGTGCTCGGGCCCTGGCTGGCCGATCACGACATCCGCATCATCTTTGCCGTCCCCGGAATCGTGCTCGCGACGATCTTCGTGTCGTTTCCCTTCGTGGCGCGGGAGATCATTCCGGTGATGGAGGCGGCCGGCTCGCAGGAAGAGGAAGCGGCGAGGGTGCTCGGCGCGAGCGGGTTCCAGACGTTCTTCCGGGTGACGCTGCCGAACATCAAGTGGGGTCTTCTCTACGGCGTGATTCTGTGTAACGCGCGCGCGATGGGAGAATTCGGCGCTGTCTCGGTCGTCTCCGGCCACATCAGAGGATTGACGAACACGCTGCCGCTGCACGTGGAAATTCTCTACAACGAGTACCAGTTTCAGGCCGCCTTTGCCGTGGCGTCGCTGCTCGCTCTGCTGGCGGTTGTCACCCTCGTGGCCAAGACCATCGTCGAATACCGCGAGCGGCGCTCACACGAACCGGCCCATGAAGGAGCGCCGGCGTGAGCATCGCGATCCGCAATGTCAGCAAGCAATTCGGAACCTTCGCCGCGCTCCGCGACGTGAGCTTCGACGTGCGCCCGGGCGAGCTCGTGGCGCTGCTTGGACCGTCGGGCTGCGGGAAGACGACACTGCTGCGCATCGTCGCCGGGCTCGAATCGCCAGACGCCGGCGCCGTCCTGTTCGACGGCGAAGATGCCACGTCGCGACAGGTGGGAGAGCGCCGGGTCGGGTTTGTCTTTCAGCACTACGCCCTCTTCCGTCACATGACGGTGTTCGAGAACGTCGCGTTCGGCCTCAGAGTCCGTCCGCGGGCGCACCGGCCTTCGAACGCCTCGATCCGCGAGAAGGTGACGAACCTGCTGAAGCTCGTGCAGCTCGATTACCTCGGCGATCGATATCCCTCGCAGCTCTCGGGAGGCCAGCGCCAGCGCGTGGCGCTCGCGCGCGCGCTCGCGGTCGAGCCGAAGGTGTTGCTGCTCGATGAGCCATTCGGGGCGCTGGATGCAAAGGTGCGGCAGGAGCTGCGACGATGGCTGCGGCGCCTCCACGAGGAGATCAAGCTGACGAGCGTCTTTGTGACGCACGATCAGGAGGAAGCGCTCGAGCTCGCCGACCGCATCGTCATCATGAACGAGGGGCGCGTGGAGCAGGATGCGAGTCCCACCGAGGTGTTCGAGCATCCCGCAAGCCCGTTTGTGATGAATTTTCTCGGTAACGTCAACATCTTCCACGGCCGCGTCGAGCAGGGGCGGGCGCTGCTCGGTCCCCTGGCCGTGGACTATCCCGAGCATGCAAGCGCCGTATCGCAGCCCGCGGCGGGCTACGCCCGCCCGCACGAACTCGAAGTCGCACGCGCCGATTCCGGCAACGGCTTGTGGGCGATTCTGGAAATCGCCAATGTCGCCGGTGCCATTGTGAAGCTCGAGCTGCTCGACGACGGACGGAGGCAGCTGCAGGTCGAGGTCGCGCGGGATCACTACGATGCGTTGAATCCGAAAATCGGCGAGCGGCTGTATGTGAGGCCGAGGAAGATCCGCGTGTTTGTCGGTTGATCGGCCATCGGCCATCGGCGATCGGCCCTGCTATGACGATGGACGATGGCCGATCGACGATGGCCGATCCGCCGGCAGCGCGACGTAGAACGTCGCGCCTTTGTCGAGCTCGCTCTCGGCCCACACGCGGCCGCCGTGACGGAGGACGATCCGCTGAACGTTGGCCAGCCCGATGCCTGTCCCTTCGAACTCTTCGGCCCGGTGCAGCCGCTGAAACACGCCGAACAGCCGGTTGGCATATGTCATGTCGAACCCGACGCCGTTGTCGCGCACGAACATCACGACCTCTTCGGGATTGCTGTCCTCGCAGCCGACCTCGATCGTGGCCTGCTCCCGCGTTCGAGAGTACTTGAACGCGTTCGACAGCAGATTGGCGAAGACGAGCTGCAGCATGTTCGGGTCTCCCGCCACTTCGGGCAGCGGGTTGATCACCCAGGTCACGCTGCGACCCGGATCGGCCTGTATCGCGTCGCGTTGCGCCATCCGAACGATCGAATTGAGATCGACGCGCGTGTGCAGCATCTCGGCCCGTCCCATGCGCGAGAACACGAGCAGCGAATCGATGAGCTCTCCCATCTTGACCGCGCTCTCCGAGATGAGGCGCAGGTACCGCTTGCGGCCGGGATCGAGGTCGGCGCCCTTCGACTTCAGAAGCAGCTCGGTGAAACCGCTGACATGCCGGAGCGGAGCGCGAAGGTCGTGAGAGACAGAATAGGAAAACGCTTCCAGCTCCTTGTTGGCCGCCACGAGCTGATCGCTGCGCTCTCCCAACTCGCCGATCAGCTTCTGCTGCCGCTCGCTCATGACAGCGTTATCCATTTGCACCGCCGTTTCGCCGCAGCAGATCCGCAACAGCGCCAGGTCGTCACCCACAAACAGCGCGCCTTTCGGCAGGACGACAAAGAGAAGGCCTCGCGCTCCCACCCTGCTGGGAATGGGGACGACGTACACGCTGCCCGGCGCGCCTCCCGGCAGCACCCACTCGAACTCCCTGACGAGGGTCGCGCGATCGTCCCACCACGCTTTCAGCAGACGCCCTTCGGGCACCGAACGTCCAGGTTCGAGATATCCCCAGCGGCTCACCTGCACGATCAGATGCTGCTGCCGGTCGTCCCAGAGCGCTACCGCAGCGCCCTTCGCGCCAACGGCGGAGATCACGAACGCGCATAAGCGATTCAGCAGCTCGTGCTGCGAGGGCAAGCCCGCGGCGAGGGCGCGCTCTGCGAGAAACCCATAGAGCTCGGCCGACTGCCAGATGCGCCTGATCCATGGAGGCGGCGCGAACGCAAAGTAATAGTTGAGTGCCGCGCCGAGGGCCGTCAGGTGGATAAATGCCGCGGCGCCTGCGCGAGCGGCCGGCACATTCGAGATCAGCACGGCCAGCACGAACACGCTCGCAAGCAGCACCGCGCCCCAGGCGGCATGCACCATCCTCCAGTGGGTCACGCCTCCTGCGGCTTTCGCGCCCCCTCTGAAAGCCCACGCGACGTATGCGAGCAGCCAGATGAAGTATGAAAATGCGAACGCGATGATCGGCACGGATCGCACTTCGACGATCCATGCAGCGGCGAGCGAGAGCGCCAGACCCACCGCCGCCACCCGCCGCACCGTGCTCGACACGGGCCGGAAGTGCGACACGACCAGCATCAGAAGATACGGATGCGCCAGCAGCACGCTGATGCCCAGCGGGCGCATCCAGGCCACCTCGAGGTGCGCGAAGCGAAAGGCACGCTCGAGCATCAACAGGAGGGCGAGGGAGCCGAATACGAGAAGAATGTCGAACGAGACGCGATCGCGCCAGCGGATCCACTGCACGAGCACGATGATGGCGAGCAGGACGATCGCGCCCTGCGTCACCCATTCCAGGAATGTCTGGAGGCTCACCCCTCTATTGAACTACAGACCCGGTCAGGGCCGATCCCGCCAGCTCATTCACGAGCTCGGCCTGCACGATGAAGCGTTGCGGGGCGTTGCCGACGAACGAAAAGGGGTAGCAGGTAATGAGGGTGACGGTCGGGTTCGGCGTCGGCGCCAGCACCCAGACGTCTTCGGGGTTCACGATGTGCGTCTTCGTCACGCGGTAATGAAACTCGCCGCGCGCCGTGACGATGCGCACGTCGTCGTTCAGGCGGATGTGCTCGAGCCGGCGGAAAAGGCCATCGCGGTGCGCGGCCAGCCCCACATTCCCGCGCTGCTGCCAGGGCAGCGGCGTCTCCGGAAGGTGCCCCACCGCCTTGCCAAGGGTCTTGTCGTCATCGCCTTCCGCCACCACCGCCGAGAGACTGAGGCGGGGAATATCGACGCGCCCGATCAGGTCTCCATTGCTTAGCGGCTTGGCAGTGTCGGGCAGCCTCTCCAGGACCTCGGGCGGGCGCTCCACGTGCACCATCTGCTCCACCTCCGCTTTCGCGGCACGCTGGAAGCGCCACGTGTTCGCCGTGAGAAGAAGATAGTAGGCAAGGCATGCGACGCCGAACGCCACCAAGGCGCGCTGCAACCACGTACGCGCGCCTCCCGCAGGATTAGCGAGCATCGCTCTGCACGTCTTCCCCGCCGACGAGATACGCGCGCCTCGTGCGCACCGCGAACTTCTGCCCGCTCGGCGAGCGCACGTCGACCGCCACGCGGCGAAGCTCTTCCCTCGTGGCGGACTTCGCCGTTTTCGGAGGCACAGCAGAGGATGGGACGTAACCGAGGGTATACATGTTTCTGATATCGAGGGCGACGCGCTGAAACACGTCGGCCACCTCACGGACGTTCTTCGGACGGAACGACACGCCGCCGGTCATATCAGACAGCTGATGCAGAAATCCAGGGTCGGCCTCGGAATCCATTGGGTCCACCAGGGCGATGGTGTAGATGACGGCGTTGGAGCCCTGGGCATTGGCGAGCACCTGCGAACGCGTCACGACGCTCGCATTGTCGCCGCCGTCGCTGACGACGACGAGCACTTGACGCTCGAAGCCGCCCTTGCTGACGTAGCCGAGTCCGGCATGCACCGCGTTGTAGATCGCCGTCTGGCCGCGCGCCTTGATGGCCTGGATCAGCGCGACGCGCAGCGTGGGCTCGTGATGCGTGAACGGCTTGTCCTGAGGCAATGGGCTATGGATCTGTTCGTTGAAGCCGAGCACGAAAAATTCGTCCTGAGGGTTCATCGCCTTTGAGAAGGCCATGCTCGCCGCGATGACCATGTCCCGGTTCGGCGACATGCTCCCGCTGCTGTCAATCAGCAGACCTACCGTGACCGGTGCATCCTGGGTGTTGAAGAAGCTGATCGTCTGCGGATGCCTGTTCTCGGATACACGAAAGGCTTCCTGGCCCAGGCCGCCGACGTAGCCGCCTTTGCGATCTCGAACGGCCACGTGGAGGACGACGAGCTCAGACTCTGAAGAAAAATTCGGGGCGTCCTGCGCGGCGCCGGACTGGGTGGCGATGATTGCCAACACGAAAAAGGATGTCAGCAGTCGCATGATGGGGCTTGTCGATGGTCGATGGTCGATGGTCGTCGAACACGACCATTGACCACTGACCATCGCCTAGTCTACTTCCGGTTGCGAATTGCCGCTGCACCGAGCAGCGACATCAGCCCCATCAGACCGATGCCGACAAGCGGGGTGCTCGTCTTCGGCAGTCTGGTCCGGGTCGATGTATTCGCCGCCACCGTGCGTTCCTGCACGGGAGCCCGCGCCGCCATCGTGTCGGCTGAAGCGGTCGTGCTGCCCACGGGCGGCGTGTTCGCCGCCGCCTCGACGAGCTGTCCGTCCGTCAGCGCCGTTTCCTGGCCGCTCGGCGACACATACGCCAGATCCGCCGTCTTCATCTGATCGTTCGTCACGGACTCGGCCTGCGTGGTCAGCACCGTCTGATTCGTGGCCTGCGCCAGCCGGCGCGCCTGCGACTTCGGATAGATGAACTCACGGCCGATGCTGTTGCCGGGATACCACCACGTTTTGACAGCAGTGGGCCGGCCAGCGGGGGTCTCGAGGAACCGAAGCTCCGCGTCATCGGACGGCCTCGGACGCTCCGCGTTGATGGTCAGGAACATCCCGTAGGTCTTGTTGGTCGAGTCTTTCGCCGTCACCTGCATCACTTTGCGACCGGTGGTCGCATCGGCGAAACGGAAGATGTACGTGCCCGGGGGCAGCGTCACACCCGGCAGCTCAACCGGCTGGTTGAACGTGAACTCCGTGCGTGAATCCATGGTCTGTGCACGCACCGGCAGCGCCGACATCGTCGTCAGGATCGCAGCCGCGCACGTGGTCGTAATCAGTCTCTTTTTCAACATATCTGGTCCTCCTTGTCGGATACAGAGGTTGCAATTGGCTTGCCGGTACTGCGAAAAACGGGGCCGCGCCACTTAGAGGGATCTCTGTATGGAAACCCGTCACTTCCGACAATCCTGAACATCGTTCAAGCTCACCCGGCACCTGTAAAAATTTGCCCTGTGTATCAGCTAGAATCGCCCAAGATTCCTCGGAAAAGACCGATCTGGCTCCGCTGATCGGGGCCGATCTGGACGTCATGGAACGGGATGCGAAGAAAATGCGGGGCGAGGGACCGTTACAGGCTCTCTCTTAAGCGCCCGCCATCGAGCAGCTGCGGTTGGAGACATCATCCCGCTTCTGCTTGAACACGCGAACCCAATCGTCAACGGTCGACGTCTTGTCGCGGATCGTAAACTGTGACACGTCGAACAGATCCCGGATCTGCTGATCGGAAAGCTGCATCATCAGGTCGGCGAGGAATTTCCGTCCTGCCTCGCTGATTTTCGGCCGGTCGAGGGTCCCCGTGAATGACTGATCCATGTCGCCAACGCAACCTGTGTCGCCCCGCCAGATGTCGGCGTCCGTCCAGGCCTTCAGATTGACGGCGCCCGGGTTGTCCTTGTTGAAGGCATTCGCCTTCCCGAATGTCTTTCCGAGGTCGCTCAGCATCATGACCGGATGCTTGCAGCTTCCGTCGGTTGATACGGGAAGCCCCCTTGACTTGTCGAGACACAGCAGCTTCTGCTGAGCGGGCTTCGTGTCGGTGTGCTGCATGAACACCGCGAGCAGCTTCAGCGCGTCGCGGTGGGCGACCGGAGCGCCGCCCTGGCCCTGATCGACCGAATTCAAGTCAATCCAACCCCAGCCGGAATCTTTGCTGGTTTCCATGACATGACCAGCCATCGGCCGTTCGACAACGGCCGGATCGAACGTGTGCGACGTGCCAGCGTTCGCTTTTGCACCGGACGCCTTCGGATCCGTGAACGGTTCGGCAGAGCAGCCGCGGCACACAACTTTGACGGGATACATGCCGTCGGCGCCGAATCCGAGCGCCCACAGGAGCCTGGTTGCCGCCACTTCGGCGTAGACCTCACCGTTGTCCTGGCCGTACTTCACCTTGACTTCGTCAGTCTCCGACACGCGGCACCAGAATTTCGGGGTTTTACCGCCGGAGTCTTTCTGGAAATAGTCACAGGTGATCGTCTCGCCGGGCGGGAACGCCCCAGGCATGGGAGGACCAGCCTTCAAATCCATGGTGGCCGTGCTGACGGGAGCCCACACCTGGGCCATTCGGACGGCCTCTATCCGTTTTTTGCTACTCAGCTTCTCGTAGGGGTCTTTATCGGCGGCATAAAGGGCCGCCGTGCAGCAAATAGCGACAGTGAGAGCAGCGGCACGCATAGCCATGCCTCGGATGGAGCAAGAGGTGTACCGGCAGGGTACGGGGTAATGCAGCACACGAAAAGGGCTCGGCGCAGACCCTGAGTTTACGCCGAGCCCTTTCACCTACTTAGCTTTTAGCGAGAGCTTCTGCACGCGCCAGTTGGCGAGCTCGCCGACCAGCAGCTCGTTCTCGTTGCGACAGTCGATCGAATTCACGAGACTGAACTCTTTCGGCAGCTTGCCCGCCGTGCCGAACTTACCAAGCACAGTGCCCTTCAAGTCAACCTTGTAAATCGCCGCATCGTCCATGCCGTCGGGATCACCGGTGTGCGCCACGTAGAGAACCGGCTGCGGCCCGCGTGTGAGGCAGAGCGCCGTCGGGGCTCCGACGTTCGCGAACTGCGTCCTGAACGTGCCTTCGGTGTCGAACACCTGAATGCGCTTGTTGCCTTCATCGCCGACGTACACATTGCCCTGCGCGTCGATGGCGATGCCATGGACGATGTTGAACTGTCCTTGACCGGTGCCGCGCGATCCCCAGTTCTTGATCCACTTGCCGTTGCGATCGTATTTCGCCACGCGCGAGTTGCCGTAGCCGTCGGCGACGTAGACATTGCCCTGTGCATCCCACGCGACGTCGGTGGGACGAGAAAAGCTCTCGCCTTCGACGCCTGCGCCCGGCAACGGGGCCGGGCCGGCCGGCGCGGCGCCGCCTCTGCCACCACCGCCACCGGCTGGCGGCTCGGGCTGAATCGTCGGGATATTAGTCGGCAGGGGCGTGAGGCGTGGTGCAGGCACGGTCATCGCTTCCGGCTTGCGGCTGAGGACCATCTGCACCCGGCCGTTGGCATCGAACTTTATGACCTGCGAGGACATCTGATCGACGACCCAGACGTTGTCCTGCGGATCGACGCGCACCTGCTGCGGCTGCAGAAAGCCGTAAATGCCCTGTCCGATCTCACGCGTGAACTTGCCGGTGCGGTCGAACTGGAACAGCCGCCCGCCGCCATGCGACACCGCGCGCGCGGTGCCGATCGTGATCGTCGGATTCCCCGTGCGGGTGTACACGTAGACGTCGCCCCTCGAGTTGGTCGCCACGCCGGCGACTTCCCCGAAATGCATGTTGTCGGGCAGCGCCAGCGGATGCGGGTTCGAATCGAACTGAATCATCGGAGGCGTCCCCTGGCCCGAGAGCACGCCGCCGGTGACAGCGAGCGCAGCCGCGATTGAGAAGATGAATGTCTTTTTCATGTGTCCCCCTTACCGCGCCGCCGCCGACGACGAGGCCGGCTGCATCTTCGATGGATTCAGGATGATCTTCTGCGCGCGCCATGCGGAGATCTCGGACACAAACAGCTGATCCGGGTTGCGGCAGTCGATTTCGTGAACGGTGCTGAATTCGCCGAGGCCCTTTCCGGCCTTGCCGAACTTGCCGATGATCCTGCCGTCGAGCTCCATTTTGTAGATCTCGCCGGTGATCGCCCACGACGCCGCCGGGTTGGAGTCGGGGTTCGAGTTCGACGAGTAGAGGTACTGGTGGGGACCTGGCGACACGCACACGGCCCAGGGATTGCCGACGTTGGTGTACATCGTCTTGAGCGTGAGGTCGTTGTTCAGGACCACGACGCGGCGGTTGCCGCGATCCGCGACGTAGATGTTGCCTTGCGCATCGGCCGAGATCGAGTGCGGCGTGTTGAGCTGGTTCTGCCCGTCGCCGCGCTCCCCTCCGGCGAACTGACCGACGAACCGCCCGTTCCTGTCGAATTTCACGACGCGCGAGTTCACGTAGCCGTCCGAGATAAAGATGTTGCCCTGCGCGTCCCACGTGACGTCGGTCGGCCGGCCGAAGCCGTATTTCCGATCGAGCGCCGGCGGGTTCTGCGCGTTCTGCGTCTGGGTGGCTCCCGCAACAGGTTCCGGCCTGCGGCCGAGCACCATGACCACGCGTCCGGAGGGATTGAATTTGATCACCATGTTCGTTCCCTCATCGACCACCCAGACGTTGTCCTGGGCATCGACGCGGACCTGGTGGGCGAACTCGATGCCGTAGACACCGACGCCCCACTCCTTCACGAACGTGCCGTTGGGATCGAACTCGAAGAGCCTCGTATCACCACTGCGGTGATAGATGAAGATGTTCCCCTTCGAGTTGGTCGCGATGCCGATACCCTCTCCCAGGTAGAGATCCGGGGGAAGCTTGAAGAAGTTCGGCACGGACGTGTGCGGAATGGTCGGGACGTTCTCCGCCGTCGCTTTGGTCTGCGCCATAAGCGATGCTCCGCCGAGCAGGGCGACCGCGGCAGCGGACAAAAATAGACGAGTCAGCATTCTCATGAAGCCTCCCGCGCTGGGTTGTGAAGTGTGAGCGAGGAAATCTATACCGAATTGACGGGATATTCAAGGATAGGCGGCGATCGCTACCTGAGCGGCGAAGGCACGACGGGCGGCTTCTGCAGAATGTCCCGAAGGCGTTGAATCTCCAGCTCTTCGTAAATCAGGCTGGGGGCAATCACCGTTACCGCCGACATCGCGCCGGCGCGATACGAGAATACGGCCCGCTCGTGAGAGGCTTCCGCCAGGTCCCTGAACACGGTGGCGCCGACACTCCCGAACCGCATGCCGCGTACGGGCGTTTCCTGGCCATCGAGCGTCACCTTGACGATCGAGTCGATGCCGGGGCCGGCGCCCCCCCCCTGGCCGTCCGATCGAATGCCGCGAACGATGTAGCCGAACGTCTTGTCCTGGGCCTTGAGCAGCGCGATGTACTTCTGTTTGAGCTCCGCCCCTGGAATGGCCTGCGTGCTTTCGACCTGAAACACCCCTGCGAGCACGCTCCCCGAACGCCCATGTCCGTTCGACTGCAGAAAGTTCTTCTGCGGCGTGCGGCTGGTCAGCAACGTCACGAGGCGCCCTTTGTCCACGAGCGTCACGTCCTTCGCGCGGACACCTTCATCGTCTACCACGTAGCTGCCCGCGAGCGGTTGGCCTTCGAACTGCGTCAGCGACGGTGTGTCGCGGACGACGAACGCATCGGCCATCACACGCAAGCCGGTGCGGTTGAGAAACGGCGACGCGCCGCCCTGCGCCATGCGGGGGTTCTCGCTATCGGGCGGTCGCCGCGCCTGCATCATCGGTACGAGCGTCTCGGCGATGAACTGGGCACTGCCGATGCCCTCGATGAGCACTGGACCGGCGAACTCTTCGCCGAGCGGCGCGACGCGCGCAGCCGTGACACCGGCCGACAGCTCCTTTGCGCGTGCGACGAGCTCGGCCGCGGAGGGCAGATCCGCCATCGTCCGTCCCACGGTACTGAACGTCTGACGCACCGGCATGCCGTCAGCGGCTTGCGCCTCACCGTACATCATGAGCGCGGCGATCTGGATGGGGGTGACCGTCTTGAAGCCCTCGCTGTTCAGGTAGTACCTCATCCCGTGCACCTGCGTGACGGCGACTTCCGACAGATCGACGTCAACATTGGGCGCAAAGACCGCTGACGCCTGCTGCGCGCGGACAATGCCCGCCGCGCGTTCCGCTTCCTGGAAGAGGTCCGGCTTCTGGGAGAGGTCCGGCTTCTGGGTGGGGTCCGGCTTCAGCCGGTCCGGCTCAAGCCGGACCCCACCTGGGGGGATCAGCAACGGCAGGATGGTCTCGACGGGAGCCTCGTTCGAAAAATCGGGAAGCGGATCGCTGGAGGTACGGTTCTGGAACGCGGCCTTCTTGCGCGCGAACATCGTGATGGCGCGCTTATAGGCAGAGTCCGTGGTCAGCCAGATCTCGCGTCGGAGGGCGTCGTAGTCATCGTCGAGCGGCGCAATCACCGTCTCACCGGTCAGCGCGGCGCCGCCGAAGCCCTGCACGACGAAGCGCGAGCTGTCGAAGTCGTAGTCGCCGACCCGCACTTCGACGCGCAGCGTCCGCGCGTGCCGGGGCGGATTCTCGATCATCGATCCGAGACGACCCGATACATCGAAGAGCGTCCGGTCGAGCACCTCGTAGGCGATGTAATACGGCGCCGCCTCGCCCTTCATGCGAAGCCCGGTCATCGAGCGCTGCAGTTCATCCTGCATGGCCGCGAGCGTCGGCGAGGTCTGCGCGGCAACACGAGGAGCGACGAAGAGAAGAGAGACCGCGATCAGGCGGGTCCAAAAACCAGGACCCGCCCTACGTACCGCACACGCCCTACGTACCGCACACGCCCTGCGTACCGCACACGCCCTGCGTACGTAGGCCGGGTCTTGCTTTGCAGACCCGGCAATTCGGTGCAGCCTCATGACTTTCTGCTGGCCGGCGGGGACGGCAGAATGGGGCCGGTCTCCTGCGACTGCACTTTCTTCTGCACTTCGACTTCGCTGACGAGCAGCGACGGAGAGAAGGCCGACACCGGGACGCCGCCGCTTTCTGCGCCGCAGACACCATTGAAGACATCGATCTGGTCGTCGGTCGCGATGATCTTGCCGAACGCCGCCAGGGGCGTGCCGATGAGATCGACTCCGCGCACGAGCTCCGGTGCGCGGCCGTCGGTGTAAATGCGATAGACGACGTTGGGCAGCACGTTGAACGCGTTCGGCGAGCCCCGGCCGGTCGTGGTGAATCCGCCCTCGATGTTCTCGAACAGCAGGCCGAACGGCTTGCCCTGCTTGCGCGCTTCGTCGCGCAGCTGGTTCATCAGCTGTTCGCGCGACACGCTGCGGCTCGACTCGACCTGCAGGTTGGACTGGCGCGAGACGGGCAGAAAGCCCGGTTCCGCGCGGCCGTGTCCGTTCGATCGTGGAAAATCCTTCAACGGCGCGCGATCGAGCAGAAACGTCTTCAGAATGCCCTTGTCAACAAC
>Ga0163150_10007526_pt1 | contig 12741 bp, 8 predicted proteins | sample OliLakLV19P2IB_FD_148628 | JGI IMG/M metagenome (GOLD analysis project Ga0163150, IMG submission 148628) | Freshwater microbial mat bacterial communities from Lake Vanda, McMurdo Dry Valleys, Antarctica - Oligotrophic Lake LV.19.P2.IB | ecosystem: Environmental > Aquatic > Freshwater > Lake >...
ATGCGCGACACCCGCCGGAATGACGTCTTTCTGCCCGGCTTCCCCCTGCCCTCAAACGTCGAGCCGACGAGCGAACTCGCGTTAGCTCTCAGCGGCGCCACCATCGTCCTCAGCGTGATGCCGTCGCAGTTCGTGCGCCGCGTTTATGGTGGAATGCTCCCGTTCCTCGATCCGTCCATGGTTTTTGTCAGCGCTACCAAAGGCATCGAAAATGGGACCCTCCAGCGCGTATCCGAAGTGATCAACGAGGTGGTCTCGCCGCGTTTCGTCCCTCGCGTCGCCGTGCTCTCCGGCCCCACTTTCGCCAAGGAGATTGCACGCGGCGAACCGGCCGCCATTGTGATCTCTTCCCTCGACGCGCAACTCGCCGCATCGGTCCAGTCCGCCTTCGCGGGCCTGCATCTGCGCCTCTACACCAACAGCGATCCGGTTGGAGTCGAAATCGGCGCTTCGCTCAAGAACGTCATCGCCATCGCCGCCGGAGTCTGCGCCGGCCTCCACCTGGGCTCCAATTCGATGGCGGCGCTCATCACCCGCGGACTCGCCGAGATCTCGCGCCTCGCCGTCGCCATGGGCGGCCACCCTCAAACGCTCGCCGGACTCGCCGGACTTGGTGACCTCGTCCTCACCTGTAATGGCGACCTCAGCCGCAACCGCCACGTGGGCATGCAACTCGCCGCTGGCCGCTCGCTCGCTGAAATCGTAAGCTCCATGACGATGGTTGCCGAAGGCGTCGAGACTACCCGAGCCGCCGTCGGACTCGCCCGCCGCGAGGGCATCGAGATGCCGATCACCCAACAAATGCACGCGATCTTATACGAAGGAAAGCCCCCCCGCGAGGCCCTCCGCGACCTGATGGAGCGCCCCCCCAAGCCCGAGTAATTAAGGTACCTGCTACCCTAATTGCCTGTCTCTTGATACCCAAATCTGATGCGCCACTATGGATAGTAGAGGTGTGGTCGCAACCGCTACAGCTGGTGTGCCTGCGTAAGCAGCGCCCCCGCCGGCAAATAAGGTACCTGCTACCCTATTTCCCGAGCGAACGAACCCAAGGCTGGGTAAACCTTCAGCGCCAGGACTCGTCATGGAGGACAGCGCATGGCACCCGAGAATCTGGCCCCGGCGACGCAACCTTCCGGCAACGGCGGTGTTCGTCCTCATATGGAGGCAGTGGCGGCGTTGGAGCGGGATGCCGAGTTGATGCTGCGCGTCCGGGACGGCGATGCAGCCAGTTTCGCACTGCTGCTCGAAAAACATCGCAATCCCGTCATCCACTTCCTTCACCGGATGGTGCTCAACCAGCCCGTCGCGGAGGAACTGGCGCAGGAAGTTTTCTTACGCGTCTATCGCGCACGAGGGTCGTATGAACCGACGGCCAAGTTCACCACCTGGCTGTTCCGCATCGCGTCGCATATGGCGCTGAATTGGATCCGCGATGGAAAGAAGGAGAGAGGCCAGGAACGCATTGACGAAGACATGCCGGACGGCGCCGCCAGGCAGTTGCGTGACTACCGGCCGACGGTCGAACAAAACCTGCTCCGCGAAGCGCGTTTTGGAGAGGTGCGGAGGGCAATCGAGACACTCCCGTCAAAGCAACGGGCGGCCGTCCTGATGCACAAGTATGAAGAGTTGGAGTACTCACAAATCGCAATGACTTTGAACTGCTCGGAATCGGCCGTAAAAAGCCTGCTCTTCCGGGCCTATGAGTCTTTGCGGTCGCGGCTTGCGCATTTCGCCTGAGCCGCTGAGTTTTGAATGAGGGAGATATGAATTGCCCGATTGACCGAGGCGAGCCCGAAGTCCTGCTGGACTACGCGGCAGGACGGCTCGATGCCGCCACCAGCCGTCTGCTCGAGCACCACTTCACCGCGTGCGCGGACTGCCGCGAATTCGCCGCCGTGCAGAAGACGGTCTGGTCGGCACTCGACGTTTGGGAGCCCGCTGTCATCTCTCCCGATTTCAATCGGCGGCTCTACGCTCGCATCGAGCGGGAGGAAGAGCGGGCGAATTTCGTCGTCAGGCACGTCCGCGCCATCGCCGCTCGTTGGAGCTTTTCCTGGCGGCCCCTGCTGCCGTTTGCCGCCGCGTTCGCCGTTCTCTTGCTTGCCGTGCTCATCGAATCGCCCTCGGGTACGATGACGCCGCCGTCCGCCGACTCCCAAGCCAGAGTCGAGACTATTGATGTAGAGCAACTGGAAAGCGCGCTCGACGACGTCGACATGCTCAACCAGTTAGGCTCGGTTACAAATCCTGGTTCCTAGGCGTCATTTGAATCTGATGCGTTTGTCGCTTCTCAGCTACGTCGCGGTAGGGCTGCTCGCCGCACTCGGTTTCGCGGTGGTTCCCGCGGAAGCTCAGCGCCGTCCCGCACAACCAAAGGTACGCCCAAAAGATCGTCCGCTCGATCGTCTCCAGCGTATGACGCCGGTGGAGAGGAAACGGGCGCTTGAGGATCTTCCTCCGGCCCGCCGCCGACAGCTTGAACAGCGCCTTGAACGGTTTGATCACCTCTCCCCCGAGGATCGCGCCCGCGTCGATCGTTTTCGAGAATTCTCGTCTGACCGTCAGCAGTCCGTCCGTCGCGCTTTCGGCGACTTAAACCAGATGCGGCCAAGGCGTCAGGATACCGTCCGCCGGGAACTTCGCGACCTCCGCGGCCTTTCGGAAGCCGACCGCCGTTCACGTCTCGACTCGAGCGACTTCCGCGAGCGCTTTGGTCCCCGTGAGCGCGAAGTAATCGAGCAACTCAGCGACGTCGTCCCGCGGTAGGCTCACCTTTGCGCTTTCCTAACTTTGCAATTACGTCGGAGAGTTCGCTCATACTCGCCGGCTTGGAGAGGTAGCCGTCCATGCCTGCCATGAAGCACATGTCCCGGTCCGAGGTCATCGCCGAGGCCGTCAACGCATAGATCGGCAACCGCTCTCCCCCTGCCTCGAGTTCCCTGATGCGGCGTGACGCTTCAAAGCCGTCCATTCCCGGCATCTGACAGTCCATCAGAACCCCGTCGAATTGGAATTGCGTGAGCTTCTGAAGCGCGTCGATGCCGTTCACCGCCACCTCAACCCGGCAGCCCAGTTTCCTCAACATCGCAGCACCGACCTTTTGATTTACCGGGTTGTCCTCCACCAATAGAACGCGGCGATCATAAGCTCCCAATACCCCAGGCTGAGCTGTCGTGGCCGCGGCCAAAGACCGTAGCCCGTTCGAATCGGAGTTTTCATCGCCGGGGGCGACCGATCGAGTAAGCGGTATCCGGCACTCGAATATTGATCCCTGACCAGCTTGGCTGGTCACCGAGATGCTCCCGCCCAGCATCGTCACCAGCCGCTTGGTGATCACCAGACCCAGACCCGTCCCTCCGTACCGCCGGCTGTGCGATGAATCAAGCTGCGTGAATAGATTGAATAGCCGGGATAGCGCTTCAGCCGGAATTCCGATACCCGTGTCCTGAACACTGACCAGCAGCGCGTCATCCTCCCACCTTACCCGAATCGCTACGCTGCCCCGCTCGGTGAATTTCAGGGCGTTGCTCACCAGATTCAGTAGGATTTGGCGCATCCGTCCGGGGTCGCTACAGAACCATCGCGGCGCGCCCGCGTCATAGTCGAACAGCAGTTCAAGCCGCTTCGCCCGCGCCGCTGGGGTCAGTAGCTGCACAACATCGGCCAACGTCTTCTCTAAGTCGAAGTTCAGGCGCTCCAGCTCAAACTTCCCCGACTCGATCTTCGAGAAGTCCAGAATGTCATTGATGAGCGAGAGTAGTGCGTCCGCCGACACGTGAATCGAACGCAGATAGTCTTGCTGCTCCTCGTCGAGCACTGTCCCTTCCAACAGTCCCGCCATACCAATCACGCCGTTCATCGGCGTTCGAATCTCGTGGCTCATCACCGACAGAAATTCTGACTTCGCCTTCGCCGCCTGTTCCGCCTGCTCCTTGGCCTGAACCAGTTGCCGCTCAAACTCAACCCGCGCCGTGATGTCGCTGAAAGAAGCGACAACGGAACTCGGCGTCGATTCCCCGCTCCGGAAGATCGGCTCACTGTTGATGGAGATCCAGGTCGTACCGGTGTCATTCTTCAGGCCCATCATCACATCGTGGCAAGGTTCTCCGGTGCGTAACGTCATCATCGCCGGCTGTTCTTCTCCCGGAAAGGGGGTACCGTCGGCATGTACGGCCCGCCAACTCGCATCGGCCGAGCGGGCTCCGCTGATCTCCGATCCTGAGCGTCGGAGGATACGTTCCGCCGATCGGTTCCATGCCACAATCTCACCGCTGGAGGACAGGATCATCACCCCCTCCGCCATGCAGTTCACCACCGACCGATAACGCTCTTCACTCTCCCGGAGCGCATGCTCGGCCGCGATCCGATCGGTGACATCAATCAACGTCGAGTGGATACCACAGATCTCTCCGTCATGCGAATGGCTGAACCGCTCGCGGATCTCGACTTGCTTTATGGAACCGTCACCACATCGATACTTGCGTACGAACGGGGGCCCCAGGCGTTGCTCCGAGATCTTGCGCATCACCGCCGCGCAACTCGCCGACCGCTCCTCCTCGCCCACGCAGTCCCACACCGGGCGCGCCACCAGTTCTTCCGCGGGCAGCCCGAGTAGTTGGCACTCGGCGCGGTTCACTCGCACCACCACGCCGTTGAGGTCGATCTCGTGCTGCGCAATCGGGGAATCCTCGAACAAATCCCGAAAAACGGTTGCCTGATGCTGTAGCTGCTCCTCCAACTGGGCGTGCTTCGAGACGTCCTGCTTCACTCCGATAAAGTGCGTCACTTCGCCCGCTGCGTCCAGCACCGGAGTAATGGTCTGCTCCTCTGTATAGGTGCTGCCGTCTTTGCGGCGGTTGATCAGCCGACCGTGCCAGGATTGACCGCTCAGAACGGTGCGCCAAAGGTCGGTGTAAAACGCCGGGGACTGCGTTTCTGACTTCCATATGTTGGCACTCTGGCCGACCAGGTCTTCCACCTCGTAGCCTGTCATTCGAGCGACTGCGGGGTTCGCCCACAGAATGTACCCTTTGCGATCGATGATAACGATGCCGTTCGCGCTCGCCAGCACGGCGACCGCCAGCAGATCGTGCCCAAATACTTCCTTCAACATTGCCTTATCGGAAAACTGCCCTCAGTGTTTTATCGGCAGTTTTAGCGCAGACGTGAGAAAGAGGACGGCTAACAAAAGCAAGACAGTCAGCAGACTACCAGCGGCGCCGATGAGCTGCCCGGGCGTCCGAAAGTCGAAGGTGAGCGTGTGTTCCCCGGCCGGCACCGTCACTTGCGAAAAGGCGGTCCGCCATCGCGTCGTCGGGATTGTCGCGCCGTCCACCTTCGCCGTCCACCCCGGCGCCCATTGCTCGGCCAGGTAGAAGCCCCGCGCCGCTCCCGCCTGGACCTTGAACTCGCGATGCTCCGGCGACCAGCGGACGATCTCGACATCGCCCGGCCCCTCCGTCCAACCATAGGGCGCCTTCGCGCCCAGATACTCAAACACGCGGTAGAAGCGGTTCGACGGCAACGCCCGGAAGCGAGGATGGCTGGAGAGTGTCTTGAAGTGCGAGCCCTGCTCCGCGCTGATGTAGTACCGGATCCCGAGCAGTTGCAACGTGACCTCGTTCGCAGGATCGATTTTGGGGTCCCAGTTGGTCCCCATCTTCGCCACAGACTCCATCAGGGTCTTGTACTGAGTTGAAAAGAATGGATCGAAACCTTGAGGTGTGGATAAGCCAACGTGCCGTATGCACTGCGGCATCGGCCCCGTCGCATCGATAGCTACCCGGTACCTCGAGTTCGCCCTCAGCACGCCGAAGGAGGCCGCGTCCATCTCGGGAATCGTGCCGGTACTCCAGTCGGGCGTCCCGTCAGTGGCGCTCATCCGCTTGCTGGTCCCATAGGCCTTGAAGTCGGCCATCAGCGCTCCAAACAAGAAGAGCGTCAGGACCGCCCTTGCAGTGCCGGTCTGCGTGCGCAGAAGGAATAATCCTCCAGCGAACAGCACAAGCGAGACGAGAGCATCGGCACCGCTCCACCACCCCGCCGCGTGCGACTGCTTGAGCCACATCCACAGTTGCCTCGCCGACCAAGCCGCCAGCAGTACCGACCAACCGACCGCCCAAATGGACCCAAGAGTCCGGGTGGGCCGCTTCAAGAACTGCCCCAGCCCGATGGCTACCATCGGCGCGACGGTGATCGGTATAGCGGCGAGGAAGTACCAGTCGCGAACGATCTGCGGTCCCAACTCCCATTTGAGCAGCACGAAACGAACTACATCAAAAGGGTTTACCAGAAATAGCAAACCAGTCAGCAATGCAGCCAGGGCCGGCCGGCTCGTTTTGCAAAACAAACCCAGACACACTCCGAGGGTCCCAGCGGCCCCCCAATATAGATACTCCTGACCTGGGAAGCTGCCGACCGGCGTTTTGATCCCGAAGTCATAGAGATTCGGGATCAGGTAGGAGAGGTAGAAGCGCGGATCCTGAATTCCGCCACCATAGCGGACCTCGGTCGCCTTCAGCGATGTCATCGCGAGCATCGGCAGAATCTGGACCATCGAGATCGCGAGGGAGACCGTCAGCGCCACGGCGGTGCCAATCAGCAGCCGTAAGCCATCGCTTCGAAACGCGGAGTAGGCCAGCAGCACCACCGCGATCACCACCCACGTCGGTGGATACCCCGCCAGAAAGCACATCGCCGACGCCAGCACCACTTTCCAAAGCGGCCGCCAATGGCGCTGCTCCGCCGCCTCGTCGATCCCGATCATCGCGAGCGGCGCCCAACCGTAGGCGATCGGTCGTGCCTAAATGCTGGAGCATGGTCATCGGGTACCCGCCAAACGCGTACATCGCCGCCGCGCACAGCGCCGCAACACCGGTGGTTCGCCGGCGCAGCCAGATGAAAATCAAAACAAAGCCAAGCCAAAGGTGCAGGATCGTGAATGCTTCGAGACTTGAGTAAAGCAGGCTATCGCGGCGCCAATTGGCAAGGAACAGCAGCCACGTCCCTGGATAAAACAGTGCGGCTTGAGCGTTGCCGGCGAAGGGCATCCCGCAGTAGATGCTTGGGTCCCATTGAGGGAAGCGGCCCTGCTTCAACGCCATGAAGGCGTAGTTGGCGAGCGGGAAATGAAACTCCTCCATGTCCCAGGGGATTGAAGCCCACTTGGCGGGAGGAAGGTATTCGAAAAAGAATACATAGGTCAGCGCCAGCGACCCAACACAGACGCCGGCGGTAGAGGCGAGCAGCCGAAGTAACGCGGCCACTAGCGCTTCAATTCCTCGGTTGACCCGCTCATCGCCGAGACGATGCGGATGCGCCGATACCGGGTAATTATCGCCTCGTGGCCGGTCACTGTTCTCGGAGTATAGCGAACGAGCCGTATACCTCCGAGCATACGGTCCAGCAGTTGTGGATTCGGATGCCGCATCGCCTTCAACGGTGAGTCGCGATGGGCGATGTACCACTTATTTATAGGGACCGGATCTCTACCGGCCGAGGCTCGGTTTTGTCGATAAGGATCGGGTTCTGCAACGGCCGGCCAAAGCCCTCAAAGCTGACCCTCATCAGATCTCCATCTTCGAGCGTGATGCCGGCGCCGAAGCTAAAAGCGTCGGCCCCATAGAAGTGGACGTGAGCATCGCCCGGTCGCCGGTGGGCCGGATACTTGAAGTGATGATGCTCGATATTGGCGAGGCTGTGACACATTTTCTCCTCGCCGGTGGCGATCTGTTTTGACCACAGGACGCCGCCGGCCCGCTCGATACTCACCACGCCGGGAATGAGATTGAATTCCTGATCGAGCACCAGTTCCGGACCGATGGCGCATTCCCGAAGTTTCGATGGCGCCAGATAAAGGTAGTTGCGTTTCTCGGTAACATGGTCGGAAAATTCGTTGGCTTGCATGAAGCCGACACGGCGCGGACGGCCGTCGCGGTCGATGATGTAGGCGCCTGCAATCTCAGGCTCCTCACCGCCGTCTCCGCCGAAGTTCGGCGCGTGCAATGGTTCTCCGTGAGCGCGGAGCACTGTGCCGCAGCCTTTGTAGAACCACTCTGGAGAAACGCCGATGGTACCCGGCGCGGGCCTTCCGCCTTCGACGCCGAGTTGATACATCCGCGCGCTATCGGTGACCGCGGCGGACTCGGCGTTCATCGCGATTCGATTCTCGGCGCTCGCACGATGAGTGAGTCCAGTGCCGCTGACGAGGCATCGAGCAGGTTCATTCGGATAATCGAACGCGGGCAGCAGTCGCCACTCGGACCGCCGATGGTATGCCTGGTCGTAGTCGATAGAAGATGACGAAGGCGTATTCCCGATCAGCGCCGACAGACGACTCCCTGACTGGCATGCGGATTCCGCAAGCGAGTAAACAGACTGAGCGTCGAGAAGATGCAGCCGGCTGCCATCGACACGGGCAACAGAACGCTGTCCGCGTGGATCGATCAATTGAACGAGTCGCACGGAACGCTATTGTAGTACTTTGCGGACAGCGCTATTTGCACTACTGACAACGACGATGATTCCAGCGGCGACCCTCGACGTGGATACTGCCGGTGGATTTGCCAACCTCGCATTGAGTTGCGTCCACCGCGAGTATCCGAATAAGATTGCGCACGTCTTGAACTCCGATGCGGATGCGCGTACGCCGCGGCAACTGACGCCGTCCTTTTATGGATGTTACGACTGGCACTCCTCGGTACATGGCCACTGGCTGCTGGCGCGGTTGGCGCGTCTCTATCCGAACGCGCCATTCGCCGCGCGAGCAAAAGCAGCGTTGGGGCAGAGCCTCAGTGCCGCGAACCTTCGACAGGAAGCTGAGTATTTGAAGGGTGCGGGCCGGAACACCTTCGAGCGGCCGTACGGCTTGGCGTGGCTGCTCCAGCTTGCCGCTGAACTGCGCGCGTGGAAGGATAACGACGCTCAGCAATGGGCCGGGAATCTGAAGCCGCTTGAAGCCGCGGCAATCCAGAACCTCCAGCCGTGGCTCGCGAAGCTGACGTTCCCCGTCAGGTCGGGCGAACACTCGAACACGGCCTTCGGGCTTGGGCTGATGATCGACTACGCGCGCACTGCTGGAGATGCGGGCTTTGCGAAGGCGCTCGAGGATCGTGTGCGCGCGTTCTACCTGAAAGACGAGGGATGCCCAATCCGCTATGAGCCTTCAGGTGAGGACTTCATTTCGCCCTGTCTGGCCGAGGCGGACGTGGTGCGGCGGGTGCTCGAAGGCAAGGCGTTCGCAACGTGGCTGGCGCGGTTTCTTCCGGGAATTCCGCGGGATGGTTCAACGGCGTGGCTGAAGCCAGGCGTTGTCGCGGACCCCACCGATGGCAAGCTCGCGCACTTGGATGGCTTGAACCTCAGCCGGGCGTGGATGCTCGACCGCATCGCGTCGGCACTGCCCGCGGGCGATGCCCGTGTGTCCGCATTGCGCGCAACGTCAGAGGCGCATGCACGCGACGGACTACGGGCTGTGACGGGTGCGCACTATGAAGGCGCGCACTGGCTGGGGACGTTCGCCGTGTATCTGACTACCCGCTGACTGCCGGGGATTCCGCCTGGGCGCTAGTGGAGTGGCCGAAGCCGGGGCGTTATGGCGAGGGCTGAAGATGCCGTAGCGGCCATCATCCGAAATGCGGCGGGAACTTTCGCCTGCTGAACCGACTCGTCACCCAGATGGAGCGAACTCTCGAAATCAACTCGTTGCGGCAAGTGATCACAGCTGTTGTGGAAGCTGCGCGTGAGAGCTTGGTGATGGGGCAGTCTTGAGAGAAACTCTACGGTGCGCCGATTCGGGTTCTGCACAGACGGATAAATAACGCCCAAATTACGCAGGCACCGCAATCAAGCATGAGTCACACACGCGCAGTTCTCCACCCTGCGGTCGCTCCCCACTGAACCTGATATCCAGGGTGGCCGAACAACGCGAGAGTGCCCCTGACTGGATGCCGGCGACGTCTTGGAACCACCAGAGGTAGCAACGATGATCAATATTCAGCTGGCGCGCAAAATCAAGCCCACGGACGTTGACTGGACTCGATGGGTCTCGCAACTGAGCCGCCGACCAAATTCAAAGGCGTGACTGAAGCCCGGCTTGTCGTTGATGGCGAGCTCGCGCCTGGACGCTCGACCGCATCACTCGTCTGAACTACTGAAGGATCGGCAGGATCAGGTAATCCTTGGGAACAAAGAGGCTGCCTTCTGTTGTGCCCTCGGGCGCGGCACGCTTCAACTCCGCGCGCAGTTGCTCGAAGCTGGCGCCGCCGTTGAGCGCCGCGGTGAAGGCGCGAGTAACGCGGGTGAGTTCCGCGGCGGACTCGTGTACGAACTCCAGTCGAAAATGACGGATGCCGGCCTCCAGCCAAGACGCGAGATGCGTGCTCGCCTCCTGCGCCTCCGCGCCGAACACGGTATTGCGGCAGCCGACGTCGGCCATCACCGGATGTGCGCGACCCTGCTGATCACGCAGCGCAACGCGGTGGCTCTCGCATGGCCGGCCGCAATCCTTGTAACTCGTGCCGGTGGACATGAAGCGGCAGAACACGCAGTGCTCGGTGTGGAAGACGGGCAGGTGCTGATAGGCGACGACCTCGATGTTCCCGGGACCGATCTTGCCGGCGAGGTCGGCTACCTGGTCGGCATTCAGGTCGTGCGTCGGGGTCAGGCGGGCGAGTCCCATGCCGAGGTAGATGTCGCCGGTGATCGCGTTGGCGGCGTTGAGGCTGAAGTCGCCGATCAGGGGCGCATGAGGGACTTCACGGAGAGCATGCAGCATCCCCGCCGACCGCAGCACGAGCGGGCAGTCGAGGCTGAGCAGAAAATCGAGGATGCGGCGTTCACCCGGTTTGAGTACGCGGGGGCTGGCGACGCGCACGGCTTGCCCGCTCGCCTTCACACGTTCGACGGAGGGGCGAAGTCCATAGAGGTCGAGATAGTCGAGCGTGATGCTGGCGGGCTCCACAGCGAGTGCGGCATCGAGTTGCTCGGGCGTGCGTACCATCAAGTGCAGTTCTGGCGAGACGGGGCCGGCTTCGCGCTTCACATGCACCCGCGGCAATGGTGCGCCGATGACGACTTTCGGTAGATTGCTTTGGAGTTGCTGGAGCCGCTCCACGGCTTCGCGCCGCATTTGATTGAGGAGTGACACCGGCACGAACGGCGCGCCGCTGATCTCTACCGAAAGCTCGCCGAGTTGATAGGGCGTGTTGCCGAGGCGCCCGAGTTGTTCACGCAGTTGCTCAGGAGTGAGCGCGCGTGTGCCGGCTCGCTCCAGCGGGGCCGGGGACTGGAGCGTTACGAGATGCCGCGGGTGGCGTGCAATGGTCCACTCAAGCGAGAGCAGTTCGCCTTCAGCAGCTACAGCGCGAACGTCCACACGCTGGCGTGCAACGGGCGCAGTGGCCTCGGTAAAGCGGCGAACGGCGCGGTGAAGATCGGGGTCGTGAGTGCGCCAGACGCGGTCGCCGGACCGGACGCGGCCGAACTGGATGGCGCCGTTGGCGAACCTCAGCTCGAGATTGCCATCGAGCTGTGGCAGCAGCGAGTAGATGCGGCCGCCTTCTTCCGGCTCTTCCGGACTGCGCCAATCAGCCGCGTCGAACACCAGACCGTCGCCGGCTTTCAACGGCGCGAACCGATGCGCATCCGAAGGCTCGATGATGACGGACTCGGGTTTGACCGTGACCACGCGGCCGACATCAACCCCGCGGTGACGGGGCGCGCGGCCGTTCACCACTTGCTGATGATTTGTACCGGTGATGAAATGCGGTCCCAAGCCGCGCGAGTAGACCTGCTCGAGGCGAAGACGCTCCAGCTCTGTAATAACAGGCGTGCGTCCGAGCCAGGCCTCGTCCACCGCTTTTCGATACGACTCAGTGGCGAGGGCGACGTAGTCCGCGTCCTTATAGCGGCCCTCGATCTTGAGAGCGGCAACGCCGGTGTCGAGGATCTGGGGAATTTGTTCTAGCGCGTAGAGATCGCCGGGCGACAGGAGATAGCGGGAGTCGGCGAGCGGCTTGAGGCGACCGTCAACGAGAAGCCCGTAAGGCAAGCGGCAGGCCTGCGCGCATTGTCCGCGATTGGCGCTGCGGCCGCCCCAGGCTTCGGACGAAAAGCATTGGCCGGAGTAGGCAACGCAGAGGGCGCCGTGAACGAAGATCTCGAGGTCGCAGCCGGTTGCCTGGACGATAGAGCGAATCTCGTCGAGTGAGAGTTCGCGGGCAAGCGTGACGCGCTGGAGGCCCGAGCTCTGTGCGAAGCGGACGCCTTCCGCGTCGGTGATGCTCATCTGCGTACTCGCGTGCAGTTCGAGGCCGGGTGCAATTTCGCGAGCCATGCGAACGACACCATAGTCCTGCACGATGATTGCGTCGGCACCCGCTTCAGCGATCTTGCCGATGGTGCGGCCGGCCTCGTCGAGTTCATGCTCGAAGACCAGAGTGTTGAAGGTGACGTAGCCGCGGACGCCGCGCCGATGGAGCGTCTCCATCACGCGCGGAAGTTCGGAAAGATCGAAGCCGACTTTGGCGCGCGCGCTGAAATGCTTGAGCCCGAAATAGACGGAGTCCGCCCCTGCCTCGACGGCGGCTTGCAACTGCGGCCAGTATCCGGCCGGACTCATGATTTCAGGCTTGCGGGAGGGATGCATCGGGGGGAGCGCTATTCCCAGGGTAGCGCGTTGAATTAGTTGTCAGTTGTCAGTTGTCAGTTGTCAGTTGTCAGTTCGCCTGGCGGGGGAAG
>Ga0163150_10007527_pt1 | contig 12740 bp, 8 predicted proteins | sample OliLakLV19P2IB_FD_148628 | JGI IMG/M metagenome (GOLD analysis project Ga0163150, IMG submission 148628) | Freshwater microbial mat bacterial communities from Lake Vanda, McMurdo Dry Valleys, Antarctica - Oligotrophic Lake LV.19.P2.IB | ecosystem: Environmental > Aquatic > Freshwater > Lake >...
CCACCTGGCGCACCGCCGGCGGACTGACAAATCGGCATCGACTGATCAATTGGGCTCTATTGAGCAACCACCGTGCCAACCTGCCCAAGCCAGGGCCAGGTCGGGTTGTCCAAAGCCCAATTCGACGAATCCCGGACTGACTCCCCTCCTGAAAGCCACACGAGACGTGGCAATGTCTGCGGAAAACCGGATGTAAAGGTGCAAACCGGGTTTTTTCTAACCAAAACCCGTTCCGGTGAATTCTGGTGCCAAAAAGGCAGAATACAGTCCGGCCAGGCTCCATCGTTCCCTGGGCCTCCTGGGGTATCGTTTCCTTCGGCGATTCCAAATCAGGTCAGGATCATCCTGGTTATGACGGTTGTCCGAGCATTTACGTAAAGCAGCCGGTCAGGCCGAAAGAAAATCCGTGACGAAAAACGGCCGCTTGACAATTGTACGGGTCGGAAGAGGTGTCGGGGAAGTATCAGATGCCCACCCACTTCGCGGCGAGGATTTGCCCATTCCGGTTACACAACAAACGGTCGTATCCATCAACCGGTATTTCTGAAGATGACAGGTGAAATGACAAAGTCCGCCTGTTAGGGATGTATGGGCATGGGTCACCCAATTGTTGTTCTTTTCCCTGTTAAACAAGTTGCCCCAACCGGATGCAGTCCTAAACTCCAGTTAGTCATTCGCACTGGCCTGTTGGACGTTTTCCCCGCAACTGTTTTTGGTTTGCGACTGGATCGCCCTGCCGGGCAGGGACCTGACTGCAAGTTGTCAAACGGGCGACTGGCAGGAACAGGTAGGCTGGACGGCTGATTGGTGAATTCATGGTGAATTCACGTTACCCGCTACGTTTTTTGTTTTGGAGTGAACAATGTCAAGTTTCGGATCGAAAGTACTGCGTTTTCTGAAAAGCGAAGACGGCCCAACAGCAGTTGAATACGCTGTTATGCTCGCTTTGATCATTATTGTCTGTTTGACCGCGATCACGGCTGTTGGCACCAACGCCAGCACCAAATTCACACAGGTTGCAGGCAAAATCGGTGCATTGCCAGGCAACTAACGTTGGCCTGCCCGACGTCCCGTATTGTCCTGATTCAATATGGGTTTTGAGGGTACCGCGTGTACTGCTGGTGTCTGGCCGCAGGCCAAACAAAGGCAGTACACGCGGAGGCGCCGGCCATAGCGATCCATTGTTTATGGAGCGATAACTGGTTGCCGGCAAATTGAAATTTTGCAACAGCCCGCTGCAGCGGGTCGTGCAAAACCTGGTATGGCACCCGCAGGCCGTTAAACGTTGAGGCAACAGGAAAGACCTGACTGATCTTCTGCTGTTGGCCAGAGTCAAAAAGGGCCACACAACCTGGCGATCTCGCCCCGGTCCTATCAGGAATAGTTACCGGCCAAAGGCTGTTCGCCGGTCCTTGTTTGCGTGAGGCACCATCACAGGAATCGGCTGGACATCAAAAGCGATTCCCTTGCCGCGAAGTTCCGGCAGCGATTTCGGCTGCATCACATTCTGCCGTGAAAAGCCACTCCCCATACCGCCCCGGTATTCATCCACAGTCGCAACAACCTGGGGGTTGTACTCGGCTTGCCCCAGCCCATCTTCCCTGGAAATCCATTCAAACGACCCAACGCAAACATAGCTTTCAAAGCGGTCGTGAAACTCCCAGGCTTCGACTCCCTTCTCCCGCAAAAACTTGGTCAAGACACTGGCCTTCAGACCGGCCTCGGCCAGCTTGCTGTGGGTCTGGCTTTTTTTCCTGCCCAATCCCCATTTCTGTTCGTCTTCTTCTTTTTTGATGGTGGAAGATTCAAATGTCGAGTCGCCCCGGAAGGTTGCAACCCGGACGCTGTAGGTTCCAGGATTTTTCAACAAACTGAAACGAAAATCCAGGTTCTGGTTCAGTTCCAGGATTTCCCGGTCCATCTGCTGGGTTGCAAAATACTCGTCCGGCAATACCGGGTTGGCAATCAGGAAAGCGGCTCCCAGGAGTCCCTTCTGCGACTGGTTCCCGGCCGAACCTCGATCCGCCTGAATTACGTCGGGATTGGTTCTGGTTCCCTCCATCAGCGAATCATGCGCAACATTGGTTAGCGACTGGATACGAAGGGTCTTGATCTGTTGAAGTGCCTTTTGGGCCCGCTGGTCTTCAATGTTCGGGAAATCACCGACCAGCACGGCTACCTCTTCGATTCCGGAGGTTTTGGCTTTCATCCGCTGCGGGCGGGGAATTGCCTGGCCGCTGGCATCGTGATCAACCTCGTGTTCGTATTCACTGTTAAAAACTCCCTGGTAGGTTCCGGAGTAGTCAAAACTTTTTTGATAGGTGTAAGTTTTGAACCCGTTGCTGGCCAACTCTTGACAAAGAACTTCGGCATCCATTTGGGCTGTGTCCCCCACAAACGAGGCGCACATAACCATCCACGGACCAGCTTTTTCGTCCAGTTCCCGAACCTGTTGTTCCTGCGTTGAACGCTGGGCGAACGGGAAAAGCTTCCTTTGGCCTTCAACTTGAAGCGGGCCGGAAAGGACCAGGAGAACTGCAGTCACGGATACAATGGCGGTCTTCATGAGGTACATGGCTCCGTTTTACGGCGTATAAAAAGTCGACCTGAAATCCTGAACAGGGCTGGATCCCCAGGGCTCCGCTGTTTCTGCGGAATTCTGGCGTCGAGGACATTAGCAATTGGATGGGGCTGAATCCATAGCGATTCCAAGCGATGGGCCGGGAACCATCTTTGGCACGGAATCCAACCCAAAACCCTGCATTTGCCGTCTAAGGGTAGATAATTGTCTGTTGTGAAGTTATTCTGGACAGGAAAGGCGGGAACGGTCCGGCTGCCAAAACGGGCTTTAGTGGCGGAATCGCCAACATTGCCAACTGTTGCCTGCCGACCCCTCCCGCTCTCTGTTCCTCAGCCGCGAGGGCCAGTCCTGACTGATTGGTGCTTTGGGATTTTCTGTGTCTGGCTGACCTTTGCTTTTTGCCTTTCGCAACTGATCGGGGAGTGGATCGATGCAGTACAGTTTTCGTCTGGCCGAACTTCTGGGGCACGTACCTGATCCCCGCCGGCGACCCGGAACCATCAAGGCGATCGTCGAATACACCGGCCTGGACCGCCACCAGGTCGCGGCTCTGCTTAAGAACGAAGTCAAATACATTCCGATCAAGGCACTTTCACGATTGTGCGATTACCTGATCGAACACGGTCATGCCGAAGCGTCGCAATTGCCTGGAGCCCTGTTTGCCGTCGAGCCGGAGAATTTCTGGGAACTGCTGGCACGACGTCGCCGGCTGGAATTGTGTGTCGGAGTCCGACGCGATTTTGAGACCGAAAATCCCGAAGTTTCCTACGTCGTTGCTTCTGACTCTGTATTGCTGGGAGAACTATTGAACGGCGTTACGACGCTTGGCGGTTCTGCACTGCACCGCAAGAGCCTCGCAGCCGATGGAACAAGCGTACCGTTGCCACACCCGGAGCATCTCAAACAAACCCTGATCTGGAGCCCGGGCCAGGCCAGCGAATCGGAAGTCAGCGAGCGGGCCCATCACGCGTACCGGACGTTCAGCGAGCCGCAGGGTGACAAGGCCATCGTGGGAATTGGCAGCACCAAAAGCAATCCGCTGGTGGAAATCGTTGTGGCCAATGCTCTGAATTGTGAACCGTTTGTTTCGCAGGACGGATGTGCTACGGTCAGCGAACGAAATGTTCCATTTTTCATACGGTACCGCGACCACGACCCGCATCCGGCGTCCTGTATGGCCGGACTGAAACTCAGCCGCGACCAGGAATCAAAAGAACCCGGCATCTATTTTGAGGACGAAAAAGGCAAGTGGCAGCTGGCCCGTGGCGGAACACCGAAAGAGGATTGTGCGTTTTTGTTTTACGTTCATCGCGAATCGCAAGGTCGCCTGGAGATGGTAATGGGCGGTTTTTCCGGCCGGGCGACGCGGCTGCTGGCCCGGACCCTGGCCAGCCATGCCGAAGAATTCTGGCCATCTACGACAAACACCCAGGGGATCCAGTGCGCAGCGTTTGTTATCAAGTATGCCATTTCCTCGACCGACAAACACCCAGTGGATATTTTGCGAACGGACCTGACAGCAACCACCCGAATCATGCGGATTGGCGAACGGGCACTGACCCGCTGCCTCGAGCGATAGTGGACGGCAAACTGGCCGGTTCAATTTCGGCATTCACCCGGCAGCGAATGATTCGCTCCGGATTTGCGTGAATGCACCGGCCTGCGACTGCACAAATCCGCAGGCATCGATGAAGGTTATGACGGTTTTAGCGAAATACGGGGCGGTTTTTTACGTTCTGCACTGACGGACCGTAAACCTGATTGTTGTGACCGGACCGATTTACCGATAACCCCTCAGTCGGACCGCACCAGGTCCGCTGTCAATCGGAAATGGTTTGGCAACTTGGTCTGCCCTTTCCTCTTGAATGATCTCAGCATCTCCGGGGGAATTGTGTCCAAGGACGTAAACGTACTGGCTCTGGCCAAAGGACAGGAACGCTATCTGTTTTTGTTCAATGACGAATCCCGCGCGGACACTTTGCGGACTCTGGGGAGATACGCCTCCAACCCCGAACTCAGTTTTACCTGGTACGACGCTGCCGTCCTGAGCCAGAAAATCCGGTCGGGGGACAAACCCAAGGCCATGCCGGTGGTTTTGAAACGGGACGAGTTCAATCCGATCTTTGATCCGTTCGCCAACGATCAGTACTCCGGCGACTGAACTGCTGTTCCCTGTTGCCAGTGCAGCATGCCAGCAGGCAGGGAATACCCTCGCGGAGTAGCACCATGATCCGCAAGTTGTCCGACCGGTTTCTGCGATACCTGGCTGTCGAACGAAACAGTTCCAGTCTGACGGTCAAATCGTATCGCGAAGATCTCGACGGACTTCTGGAATGGCTGGAGCACCAGTTTGGCAGTTCGATCGATCCGCGACGCATCACTCCCCAGGAATTGCGACTGTATCTGGTGGCGCTCCACGAAGCCGGTTATGCCAAATCCACGATTTCCCGGAAACTTGCGTCGCTCCGCAGTCTGTTTCGCTTCGCCCAGCGGGAAGGCCTGGTCGATTCCAATCCGGCCAAGCCATTAAGGAACCCTCGCCGCGAACGAAAACTGCCCCATTTTTTGAGCACAACGGAAATCGGAAAACTTCTGGCCGCTCCTCCGGCGTCCGACTCGATGGGGATTCGGGACCGGACCATTTTTGAAACCCTGTATTCCGCCGGCCTGCGCGTCAGCGAACTGGTGGGGATCAATGACGGGGACCTGGACCTGGCTGATGGACTGGTTCGGGTCCGCGGAAAGGGAAAACGGGAACGGTTGGCACCGCTGGGAAGTCACGCCGTCCGCGCCCTGAACCGCTGGCTGGGGGTTCGCAAACTGAAATCTGGCAAAGCCGGGCATGGCAGTCCGGTTTTCGTCAACCGCTTCGGTACACGACTGACGACACGCAGCGTTGCCCGCATGCTGGAAAAATATCTGAAGCTCACCGGACTCGACCTGCGAACCAGCCCGCACACACTTCGCCACAGTTTTGCTACGCATCTACTGGATCGGGGTGCCGATATCCGGAGCGTTCAGGAGCTGCTGGGACACCAGAGCCTGACGACTACCCAGATCTATACGCACCTGAGCACCGCCAGTTTGAAACTGGCTTACGAAAAGGCCCACCCGCGAGCCCGTACCGCTACGAAAGTCCCTTCCGGTTGACCGGAATCTGGTCCTGACGGACTGTTGCAGCAAACGAATCCGGATTCCGGTATGACGCAGAAACGTCCGGCCGGGTTATGCTGTTCCGCAACTCCCCATTCCTCCAAACACTTTTCGCGCTGCCTCCGGGGGTGCAAACAGGCCCGACACCATGAACGCCGATACCAGTTCAGCAACCAGCCGTGATCGGGTTGGCATAATCCGGCGCATGTACAATTGGGTTCTCAGCTGGGCCGACACACGCTGGGGAACTCCGGCCCTGTTCGTGATATCGTTTCTGGAAAGTTCGCTGTTCCCGATTCCGCCTGACGTGTTGCAGGTGGCCCTGTCGGTCAGCCGTCCGCGTCGGGCTTTTCTATATGCTGCGGTCAGCACCGTTGCATCGGTCCTGGGAGCACTGCTGGGCTGGTACATCGGGTACATGCTGTGGCCAACGGTCAGCGGCTTTTTTATCAGTTACGTCCCTGGCGTAACTGAATCCAGCCTCAATTATGTCGGTGAACTGTATCGCGACAATGCCATGTGGTCGATATTCGCCGCTGCGTTCACACCGATTCCGTTCAAGGTGTTTACGATTTCCGCAGGCATGTTTTCCGGTTACGTCTCGCTAACGACACTGGTCGTGGCGTCGATCCTGGGACGGGGCGCCAGGTTTTTTCTGGTGGCCACACTGATTTTCCTGTTCGGACCTGGCGTGCGGACTTTCATTGAGAAACGGCTGGAGCTCATGACTATCCTGCTGTTTGTACTGATGGTACTTGGATTTGTGGCGATCAAGGTTTTGCTGTAGTGCCGGTATGCGAGTGCGTTTGAGCCTTCCGGTTTTCAGGGTCGTCAGACGTTGGCGTACCGGATCTGGACTCCAACGATATCGTCCTTGCAGGAGAAAAATGCATCGAGGACCACTGGATCAAAGTGCGAACCTCGCCCTTCTTCCAGAATCTGAAAGCTTTTCTCCCGGGAAAACGCCGGTTTGTAAGGGCGTTTGCTGGTCAATGCGTCGAACACGTCGGCGACAGCCGTGATCCGGCCTTCGATCGGAATGTCTTCGCCAACCAGTCCGAGCGGGTATCCGCTTCCATCCCATTTTTCGTGGTGAGTCTGGGCGATGATGCCGGCCAGTTCCAAGACCGGATAGCCTTCGAGATCCAGCAATTTTGCCCCCAGCTCCGTGTGCCGCCGATATACATCGACGTCGCGCAGGGACAATGGATTGATGATCCCGTTTCCGAAACTGCAGTGCTGGCGGATGATATCCATCTCGGCAGGGTCCAGTTTTCCTGCCTTCAGCAAAACCGCGTCGGGAACCCCGATTTTTCCGATGTCGTGCAGCTGCGCGGCCTGTTCCAGCAACTCCACCCGCTGTGGATCAAATCCCATGGCACGACCGATCAGCGCCGCGTACCGCCCGACACGAACAACATGCTGACCAGTATCGTCGTCCCGAATTTCCGCAGCTCTGGCAAGGCATTGGATGACCCTTTGCCGTGACTCGACCAGCTCGCGGGTTCGCTGTTCCACCTGCTCTTTCAGCACGCGGGAATAGTCGGATAGGTGGTCCTGATAGGCCTTGAGTGCCAGTACGTTCCGCATGCGAAGCAGCAACTCACTGGCATCAACCGGTTTCGCCAGGAAATCCGTCGAACCCAGTTTCAGTGCTTTCAGTTTGGTTTCCGGTCCGGAGCAGGCCGTCAGAACGATGACCGGCACCAGACACAGCCGCTTGTCGGCCCGCATTTCTGCCAGAATATCCAGCCCGCTGATTCCGGGCATCATCACATCCAATAGCAAGATGTCCGGTTTTACTTCCTCCAGAAAATCCATTGCCTGCATGGCATCCGTCGTTCGGTAGAAATTCCTGTACCCTTCCTGCTCGAGGTATCCCTGGACGACTTCGATATTGATCTCTTCATCGTCGATGATGGCGATTTTGGCCTGTTCGAGCAGATCAGCATACTTCCCGGTCCACGATGGTTGGTGCGAGTTTGCACCTGACCCGCTTTTTTGCCCCGCCGGAACGACGGGAACATTCGGGTTTTCTACCGGGAAAAGGCCTTGTGACATTTGAATCATTGGAATCTCTCCGATCTGAGTTTGTTTTGGGTGGTTCGCCCGGCAATCAGGCCTGGTCACAAGTCAGGGTTGTGTCCCCGACCGGCCCGGCAACCTGGGGGATTTGAATCCTGCCTGCAAGGTTCTTCAATTCGTTCAGTGCCGGTCCGATCATTCCGTTTTCTTTCTCTTTCGCCCCTTTTTCCAGCTGGGCCGCTGGCCGTGTGAATTCGGAAAATCCGACGGTGCCACCTGATCCTTTTAGCCAGTGGGCCAGCTCGGCAAGCTCACGGAAATCCCCCGCTTTCCAGGCCTGATCCATTTCTTCCAGCTTTTTGTAAAGTCGTGGAACGAACCGGGCCACAATTTCACCAAACCGGGGAATGTCCATGGGCAATTGGGAAATGATGGGCGTATTGTCAAACTGCTCCTGATCTTCCAATTGCCGTTCGTATTTCGTTGGCATTGCAGATTCGCTCTTGGCCCGATTCCAAACCGGAGCGTTCCCCACCGGTTCAGCTTCGTTTTCAATCTTTTTGCCACCAAGCACTTTTCCCACCGTGTCGAGCAGCAAATTGATATTGATCGGCTTGGTCAGGAATCCGGTACATCCTGCCGAAAAGCACTCCTTTTCAAATCCCTTCATTGCATGGGCCGTCAAAGCATAGATGGGAGTCAGCAACCCCTCCTTTCGGAGAAGCCTCGTCGCTGCATAGCCATCCATAACCGGCATTTGCATATCCATCAGGATCAGGTCATAAGACTCTGCCAATGCCATGGCAGCTCCGATCTTTCCATTCTCGGCTTGATCCACATGCAATCCCACTTCACTCAGAATAACTGCAACCAGTTCCCGGTTTTCCACGCCATCGTCGACAACCAGGACTTTGCCCGTCTCGAATCGCCATTTAATCTGGCTAGCAGTATTTCGTTCTTCGCGGACCTCGAGTTTGTCCGGACTCAGCCGTGGCACGTCCTGAATCTCACCGGTTTCCAGCGTCAGGGTGAAAACACTTCCTGCACCAGGTTCGCTTTCCACGGTTATGCCCCCACCGAGGGCCTCGGCAAATTTGCGGCTGATGGTCAGTCCAAGGCCCGTACCTCCGAATCGCCGCGTGACCGAACTGTCTGCCTGGGAGAACGGATCAAAGATTCGGTCGGCCTGCTCCCTGGTAACACCTATCCCGGTATCGCATACGTCAATTTGCAGCATTTGTGGATGACCGTCGGGAAGACTGATCACTACCGTGACTCCCCCCTTCTCGGTGAACTTGATCGAGTTGCCGACCAGGTTGGTAATCACCTGCCGGATCCGGGCCGCGTCGGACAGAATGGATTCCGGAACAGGCCCCTTGGCCTCAACCCGCAGGTAAATCCCTTTTTCGTTGGCCTTGATCCCCAGCACCTGAACAACGTCCTTGACAATGGTCCAGGGTGAACAGGAAATCCGCTCGACTTCCATATGCCCCGACTCGACTTTGGACAGGTCCAGGATATCGTTGATCAGACACAACAGATGCTCGCCGCTGGAGTGAATCGTGTTCAGGTATTTCGTCGGGTCCTGGTTGCTGCGGCCATATCCCCGCCGGAGGATATCGGTGAAGCCGAGGATGGCGTTCATAGGAGTCCGGATTTCGTGACTCATATTGGCCAGGAATTGGCTTTTGGCCTGGTTGGCCGACTCGGCCGCTTCTTTGGCTTTTCCAAGCTCAACCTTTTTCTCTTCCAGTTGCGTCACATCGTCGAAGCTGATCAGCACGCCCCCGCGTTTCCCGCCTCCCGAAAGAATTGGTGAGCAGTTGACAATAAAGGCCCGCAACTGACTCGCTGAATCCTTTAAATGAACCTGTGCACTTCGTTCCAGGTCACCGGTTTGCAAACAGCGGGTCCACGGCGAATCCTGCTGTTGCAGTGGTGAACCGTCGCGGTTTTGCCAGTCGAAATCCTGTGTTGTCTTCCCGATCAGGCCATCGGCGTCGGCACCCAGAATTTCTGCGATCGCGCTGTTGGCCAACACTATTTGCCCCTTCAGGTCCACAACCAGCAAGCCTTCGGCCATTGTGTCCAGGGCCGAACGTACCCGCTGGGGAATGGCGCGGCTCGGGTCCAGATGCTTGAGCATTTTTCCCAGATACAAATAGAAGACCAGGAATCCGGCTCCGGTCAAATACATTACCAGTGGAACAATCTGCGACTGAACGAACTGGAATATGCCGGTCCCGTAAGCAGACGAAAAGCGCAGCTCCAGCTGGCCCCATTTCCTCTCTCCCGCAAAAATGGGGACGTGAACCTGGGTGTCGGAGGAAAACTCGCTGGTCATCGCTTGCCAGTGGTCGGCGTGGTCACCGATAACCACAACCGGATTGCCATCTGCCCTGTTGATTGCCGCCGACAACAGCTCGGGATTTCGTTCAACCAGTACGTTGAGATCCGTCTTCAGCCTGGAAACGTCGGACCGGGAAACGATGCCGGATGCATTGAGTGCCAGGCATTCTGCCAATGCAGCCCGCCCCTGGCGAACCGCAGCATGACGGTCCGGGACCAGTCCCAGCAGGACAGCGACCAGCAGGATACTGACGAGCAGGCCGGTCTGGCCTGCGGCGACCCGGAATTTTGCAGTTTGTTTGGTTTTCATGTTTTTGCCATTTCCAATTCTGCCGAGTTGCTTTTCGCCACCAGAGTTTCGAGCGAGTCGTCCTCGGCATCTCCGTCCTGATCGTCGACAAATCCAAGTACCGGTAACGGGTCAATCATTCGCCACGCTGGCATTGATGAGAGGACCGTACTCAACAAAACCCCTCCCCGAATCAGCCAGATCACGTAGCCGATCGAAAGGGACGTGCTTACAAACATCGTCGAACCCACAATCGCCTGATTGAGCAGGTAACCACTTCCCGCTTCCTCGCGCAGGCCATTGAAGGCTTCGATGAAACTCTCCGTGATGACATAGGCGAGACTGCCGGCCAATGTCGTCTGGGTCGTTGCTGTCGCTGTCATCATGCCGGCAACATATCCGGTATACACGTTTTCTTTGGAGGTCGTCCGGACAGAATAGAAGGCGGCCTGTTTCTGCCCGATAAGTTCCGGGTTGTCGACCGTTGTTTCGCTGGCAGCGCCGGACGAATCACTGGAACTCTCATTCCCTGCACTTGTGACTGTCCTGGTCGAAGCGGCAGGTCCGACTCCCGGTTCAACAGGATTTTCCGCATCGCTTCCTTTTTTGTCATTTCCGCTGACCGGGTTGTTGTTCCCGGAGCCACCTTTGGACGGGGATACCCCCGGCCCCTGAACATCAATCGTGACCGTTGCGAAACCGGGAGCTGTCGAGCCGTCGCTAATCCGGTAAACAAATGTTTCCGTTCCGACAAAGCCAGGTGCAGGCACGTATTGAAACGATCCATCAGCATTAAAGGTCAGTGAACCGTTGACTGGCAGTGTAACTGCGGAAACGATGAGCGCAACGCCTTCTGGATCGTGGTCGTTAGCCAGCACTCCCGGGCCAGTCACCAATAACGGGCCGCTATTGGCCACATAGGAGTCGTTGGCCGCGACTGGTGACTCGTTGACGTCGGTCACGGCGATCACCAACACGGCAGAATCGTCCGGGCTTCCACCGACAAACGGATCGTCGACAAAGACGGAGACGGACAACAGGTTCAATGTCTCGTAATCCAGTACGACACCGGGCTTCAGGTGCAATTCATTCCCGCCAACAATCATGAATGTTCCGGCGTGGACTCCACCCAGGGACAGCGTATTGGTCCCCAATGCGTCATCGCTTACCAGAATGTCGGCCACCTTGATGCTGGTCGCTGTGTTGGTATTCTCGGCAATGGCTGCAATTGGATTCGTCAGATTGATCGTGGGAGCCTCGTTCAAGTCATTGACCGAAACCGTCACCAGTTTGTCAAAGGTGAATCCGCGTGAATCAGTTACCCGTACCATGACGGAAAATACTGGCCGGGATTCAAAATCCAGCAATCCATCGTCGAGAACCAGTTCATCGGCCCCGCTTCCGCCGATTGAGAACAGGGAACTGTCCAAACCTGGACGTATGGAATAACTGAAGGTGTCCCCAATATCCGGATCAACCGCCGACAGTTTCACCAAACTGCGCCCACCGCTTGTGTCAATATTCTCATTGATATTCACCGAAGCCGGGACAATGTCCGTTGGGGGATTGGTAGTTCCGGTCAACCTGACGGTGATCGTTTCGACATGGGACAACCCACCACTGTCCGTGACACGAACATTGACCACGTAAGTGTTCTTTATGAACTCGTTCAACACACCATCGTCGAGAATCAGGCGGTCAATTCCCGCACCACCAATCGAGAATAGCGGGGCATCGGCGCCCGGAACAATGCTGTAGCCGAATGAGTCACCCGAATCCGGGTCGGTGGTAACCAGTGAGAACAACTGCAAACCGCCGCTGGTATTCGTCCCGCTTGCGATGTTGAAACTGTCTGGTGAAATGCGGGTCGGTGATTCGTTGACGTCCAACAAGTTGATCGTGACCGTCGCCGACCGGTTCAGCGAGGGAGTTCCTCCATCGCGTACCCGCACGGTCAGCGTGAACGAAGTGGTTGTTTCGAAGTTCAAAAGGCTGGAATTGGCTACCGTAATCTGGCCAGTCGAGGAATTGATCGCAAAGGCCGCTGCGCCCGTGCCACCCGTAATGGAGTAGCTCAGGGTCCCATTGGCTCCCGCATCGACATCGCTGGCCGCCACAGTCCCCACAACCGTGCCGTTGGGACTGTTTTCGTTGAGATTAATCGACTGGTTGGCAATCACCGGTGTTTCGTTCACGTCCAGCAGGTTGATCGTGATCGTGGCCGACGAGTTCAGACTGGGAGTTCCACCGTCGCTGGCCTGAACCTGCAAAGTGAATGTCGATGTCGATTCAAAATCCAGCTGTGCCTGGTCGGCGACTTTGATTTTCCCGGTTGAGCTGTTA
>Ga0163150_10007529_pt1 | contig 12738 bp, 10 predicted proteins | sample OliLakLV19P2IB_FD_148628 | JGI IMG/M metagenome (GOLD analysis project Ga0163150, IMG submission 148628) | Freshwater microbial mat bacterial communities from Lake Vanda, McMurdo Dry Valleys, Antarctica - Oligotrophic Lake LV.19.P2.IB | ecosystem: Environmental > Aquatic > Freshwater > Lake >...
GGGTTGGAAGACATCGTTCGCCGTCTGGGAACCGACGAAATCCCCAGACTTCGAATCGGCATCGGCAGTCCCCCGGGGGGGCGCGAGGCCGCGGACTTTGTGCTGGGCAAATTTACGAAAGCCGAACGGGGCGACATCGACGAAGCCATCTGGCGTGCGGCTGACGCGGTGATCGTTTGGGCTCGTGAAGGACTCGCGGTCTCGATGAATCGATTCAATTAGGATTTCACGAGGAGTTTTTTGTGGCAGTCAACGTCTATGAAGGCATGTTCATTCTGGATTCCAATCGCTACTCGCGCGATCAGGCGGGTGTGTCGGGCCAGATTCCGGAAATGATCCAAAAGTTGGGCGGCGAAATGCTCGCCAGCCGATTGTGGGAAGAGCGCCGTCTGGCCTATCCCATCGATGGTCACCGCAAGGGAGCCTACTGGCTGACTTACTTCAAGCTGGAAAGCGACCAGTTGACCGGCTTGAATCGGCAGTGCCAGTTGAGCGAAAGCATTTTGCGAACGCTGTTTCTGAAGGTCGATCCGCGGATCGCCGATGCCCTGGTTAGCCATGCATTGGCAGGCCCGGCGGCGATGCGTCGCGCTCCCGAACCAGTCGCCGCCGTGGCGTCGGTGATCGACGACATCGAAATACCGGACGAGTTGTAAGTCGAAGGCTTAAGGGCCGAGAGATTTTTCCGCCGGCCTTTTTTTGTTCGGCGGCGCAGGCGATAGGAGCGGCCGATGGCCAGCTACAATCGAGTCATTTTAGTCGGCAACCTCACTCGCGATCCCGAGCTGCGCTATATCCCCAGCGGGACCGCCGTGACGGAAATCGGGCTGGCGATCAACGATCGTCGCAAGGGGGCCAACGGCGAATGGATCGATGAAACCACGTTTGTCGACGTGACCTTGTGGGCCCGGACCGCCGAAATCGCCAGCGAATATTTGAACAAAGGCTCCAACGTCCTGATCGAAGGCCGCCTGAAGCTCGACACCTGGGAAAAAGACGGCAAGAAGAACTCAAAATTGCGGGTCGTCGGCGAGCGCATGCAAATGCTCGGCAGCCGCGGATCAGGGGCGCCTGGCGGCGGCGGCGGACCCGGTGGTGGAGGTCATGGTGGCGGCGGCCCACGCGGGGGAACCTCCCGAGGTGACTCGGGCGGGCCATCGCACGATGAAATGGAAGCTCCATCCATGGACGACGACATACCGTTCTAACAAATGCTCCTTTGCGGTGGCTGGCCGACGTCAGCCTGTTATTCAATAAAACATCAATCGAACGCGTCTGACGACGTTTCTGGATTCTGAGGAATATTTCATGGCCAACGTAAAAATCACCAAGAAGCCCTCCTTCAAGCGACTTCCCCGCGGCAAGCACAAAGGGGTCGAGTTGCTGCTGATTCAATCGGTCGACCACGTGGGCGCCCAGGGTGATGTCGTCGAGGTCAAACGCGGCTATGCGATGAACTTTCTGTTGCCGCAAGGCCTGGCCACGATTGCCACGGACCACCACAAACGAATGGTCGAAAAGCACAAAGCCAAGCTGCAGGCGATCCAAAACGCCCGCATGGCCGGCCTGCGCGAGTTGGCCGCCGAACTGGGCAAGCAGAGCATCACCATCGAAGCCAACGCCAACGACGAAGGCCATTTGTACGGCTCCGTGGGCGCCACGGAAATCGTGGCGGCGCTAAAGCGCAACGAGATCACGATCACGGCCGACCAGGTTCGCCTCAAGGGCCCGCTCAAGGAGCTCGGCCTGTACACGGTCAATATTCACCTCGGCCATGATATCGAGGGCGAGCTGAAAGTCTGGGTTGTGCCCACGATCAGCGAAGAAATTCCGGAAAAGAAAGCACCCGAAAAGAAGTAGTCTCCCACTCGCGCGACCGAGCACCTCACTCGGTAGTTTCCGAAATGTCTCGCGCCGTGCTTCCGAGTTAGAGCCTATCCGAAAGCCGTCTCAGAGAGGGGGACAGTCCCATTTTGCTCCCAGGGCACCGCAAAATCGGGACAGACCCCGCCGGTTTTCGGATAGGTTCTTAGTTCGCATCGGCCGCAAGGAGGCTCGCAGACATGAAGGTCGCTTCGGAAATCCTCGACCGGCAGCCGCCTTGCAATCTCGAAGCAGAGCGCGGCGTGCTGGGCAGTATTCTTTTGCTGCCAATTGTTTGTGATGACGTGGCGCTGATTCTGCGCCCCGAGGATTTCTATGACGACGCCAATCGCACCATCTACACGCATCTGCGCGAGATGCACGACGAGGGTCGGCGCATCGACGTGACGCTGTTGTTCGAGCGGCTCAAGACCCGGGGCCATTTCGAACAAGTTGGCGGAGCGGCCTATCTGGCCGAAGTCCTGCAATCGGTGCCCACTGCGGCCAATGGCACGCACTACGCCGAAATCGTCAAAAACAAAGCCACGCTGCGGGCGCTGATCCACTCCAGCACCGAGATCTTGCGCGACGCTTACGACGGCACCACCGAAGCTCGCGAAATGCTGAGCATGGCGGAACAAAAGATCTTCGCGATTCTCGACGATCGCGGAGCCGGCGAGCTGGCCACGATTCGCGACGTACTGCAAGAGGCCATGGTGCGGATCGACGCTCGCATGAAGCACGAGCACACGATCGGCGGAATCGAGACTGGTTTTCGCGATTTCGATTCTTTGACCGGCGGCTTGCACGACTCGGAGCTGGTCATTCTCGCCGCTCGTCCGAGCATGGGAAAAACGGCGCTCGCACTGAATATCGCCGAGCATGTCTCGCTGCAATTGCAAACCGGCGTGCTGTTCGTCAGTTTGGAAATGTCTTCGATCGAGCTGGCCGATCGCATGCTCTGCTCGTCGGCCGAAGTGAACGGCCAGCGGCTGCGCAACGGCACGATTTCGAACGAGGATCGCCGCAAGCTCGTGGAAAAAGCGGCCGAGATGAGCAGCTCGCCACTGTTCGTCGACGACTCGCCGAGCCGCACGATTACCGAGATTGCCGCCTCCGCTCGACGATTAAAGCGCAAGGCGGGCTTGGGCCTCGTGGTGATCGACTACTTGCAGTTGATCGAGCCCGACAACTCGCGCGATCCGCGGCAGGAACAGGTAGCCAAAATAGCCCGCCGGCTCAAGGGGCTGGCCCGCGAATTGAAAGTGCCGGTGCTTTGCCTGGCGCAGTTGAATCGCCAGGCCGAGGCCTCGCGCGATAACAAGCCCCGGCTGAGCCATCTGCGAGAATCGGGCGCGATCGAGCAGGATGCCGACGTGGTGATGTTCATTCATCGCGAAGAGTACTATCAGACCAACGACGAAGATCGGGCGAAAGTGGCCGGCCAGGCCGAGCTGATCATCGCTAAGCAGCGCAACGGCCCGATCGGCGACATCAAGCTTTCCTGGGTTCGCGATTTCACTCGTTTTCGCGATAGCTCGTTGCGGCCTTACGACGAGTTCGAGCAGTTCAACACGGCCGACAGCTTCTAGGATTCTTGCGCGGGGTCTCCAATGCCCGCGGAATGACTGGCCGCCAGCGTTTGTAGAACGCTATTCCTTGGCGGCACTGCTAGCATTGCAATTTGCTTTCGCTCGTTTTGCCGGCATTTGCCGATTCGGTTTTGAGTTGGCGAACTCGCCTTGCCGTGAGGGCTGGGTTTAGGTATTTCTACGCCGCCTTAAACGGGACCAAAGCGGGCGTCGTCAACACATCTCTTGTCTTTGGAACCCGAGAGCGCCGTTTCGGCGGTAAATCGTTGTCGCCAATCACGGTTGCTTCAAGTTCACTTCTCACGTCATTCGAACCCGTTCGGAAAAAGAGCTTAATGGCTCGAGTTGGCCGCCAGGTTGGTCTGCTGCTGCGCATCGCGACTGGCGTATTGCTATGGAGCAACTCGCTCGATGTGGCGCGGCTTCACGCGCAGCCACCCTCGCAATCGCCGCAGTCCAATCCGGGCTCGATCCAACCGATCACCCCCTTGCCTTCTGCCAATACCGGGCCAATTGCCACCGCGGAGCGCGTGGTCGACATTCAAATCGTCGGCAATCGCACGATCACGCGGGAGAAAGTCTTGGGCGGAATCGGCACCCGCATTGGCCAACCCTATGACCAAACGATTTTCGAGCGTGACGTCCGCAAACTGTGCGGAAAAAACTGGTTCGTCGACGTGCGGCCCAAACGAGAAACGGTGTCGGGCGGTATCCTGATTACTCTGGAAGTGATCGAGCGGCCCACGCTCCAATTCGTTCGCTTCTTGGGAACAAACAAGATTAAGACAAAGCCGCTGGAAAAAGAGACCGGCTTGAAGAAAGGCGATCCGCTCGACCCCTACGCCATCGAAGAAGGACGCCGTAAGATCGAGTCGTACTATCAGACTAAAGGCTTCAACGACGTCAAAGTAACGATCCTGGAGGGCACGAAGCCCAACGACCGCGGTGCGATTTATCTGATCACCGAAGGCCGGACTCAAAAAGTCTATAAGGTCCGCTTTGAAGGAAATAGTCCGGAAATCGCCACCGACGGCCGGCTGAAAACGCAAATCCAGTCGAAGCCGCCGCTCCTCTATATCTTCAAAGGCCAGTTCGACCGCAAGAAAGTCGACGAGGACAAGGAGAAGCTGACCAGCTACTACCGCGGTCTCGGGTTTTTCAAGGCTGAGGTGGGCCGCGACTATGAATTCAACGAAAAGGAAAACTGGGTCACCGTCGTTTTCTACATCAACGAAGGGCCTCGCTATCGCGTGCGCGAGTTATCGTTTGTCGGCAATTCCAAATATGACGACACCGTGCTGCGATCCAATCTGAAGCTCAAGCCGGGCGATTACTACGACATCGCCAAGATGAATGCCGACATCGGCACTTTCAAAGACATGTACGGCAGCAACGGCTATGTCTTTGCCAACGCCGACGCTGACATTCGCTTCTTCCTCGAGCCGGGGGAAGTGGACCTGGTCTATCACGTCACCGAAGGCAAGCAGTATCGGGCCGGCGAAATCAAAATCCACATCGGTGGCGATAGTCCTCACACCCGATATGCCGCGGCGCTAAATCGCATGACGATTCGGCCGGGCGATATCATCGACATTCGCCAGGTTCGCGCCAGCGAGACGCGGCTGAAGCGATCGGCCCTGTTCAACACCGACCCGACGAAGGGGGAGGTGCCGCGAATCGTGCTTTCGCCGCCGGATTCTGAAGAGACCGTCGCGACTAAGCCCAAGAATGTCGCGAAGCGAACGGGCAACCCCGACTCATTCCGCGGCCAGAGTCCCGATGCGAAAGCCAGTGGCCCTAATGCGGCCCCGCTACCGACGGCTACCAACAATTCGGCGCCGCGCGTCCGCATGCAAAGCCCTGATGGCGGATATGGCGGCCGAGCTGTCAATCCGATCACTCCCGGGCCCGCTCCGTACACGGCACAAGCTCCCGGTGGATACACGACACAACCGCCGATTGTCGGAGCACCGCCGGCCGGCACGATTTATGGACAAAGCTCAACCCAGCCACCGCCCAACTATGGGCCGGGTGCGGGAGAGCCCCTTCCGCCTGGCACGCCGTCGTTTGGCAACGATGGCTTGCTATCGGGAACGCCGCCGATGGATGACGTTCCGCCGGTCATTCCGCTGGATGTTTATTTGAATGAAACACAAACCGGCCGGTTCATGTTCGGAGCGGGTGTGAACTCGAATGCCGGTCTGGTCGGCTCGATCGTGATCGACGAGCGCAACTTCGACTGGCGACGCATCCCCACCAGTTGGGAAGACTTTCGCAGCGGCCGAGCGTTTCGTGGTGCCGGCCAGCAGTTCCGCATCGAAGCGGCCCCAGGTACGCAAGTTTCGCGATACCTGTTTAGCTTTTCCGAGCCGTATCTGTTCGATACCCCGGTGAGCCTGGGCCTGAGCGGCTACTACTTCAACCGTTTCTACCAGGACTGGGCCGAGCAGCGTGTCGGCGGCCGGACTAGCCTGGGCTATCAGTTCTCGCCAGACCTGTCGGGAAATGTTTCACTACGTGCCGAGGACGTGCGCATCTATCAACCGCGCGTCGCCGGCGTGCCCGATTTGGATGCCGTGATCGGTCACACCCAAATCTATAGCTTCATGACGCAGGTTGCCCACGACACGCGCGATAGCACGTTTCTGGCGACCGAAGGACACTACATTCGCGCCGATTTCGAATATGCCATCGGCTCGTTCCAATTCCCGCGATTCAACCTCGATCTGCGGCGCCATTTCCTGTTGAAAGAACGGCCCGACACTTCGGGTCGCCACGTACTGAGCATGTACACCCAGGTCGGATTCGCCGGATCCGACACGCCGATTTACGAACGATACTATGCGGGCGGTTTCGCCAGCTTGCGCGGCTTTCAATTCCGCGGAGCGTCGCCGGTATACACCATTGCCGGCACGAACGTCCAAGTCGGCGGTGATTTCCAGTGGCTGTCGTCAATCGAGTATCTATTCCCGATCACAGCCGATGACATGGTGCGCGGCGTGACGTTCGTTGACTTTGGTACGGTCGAGCCGGTGGCTCAAATCAACAAATTCCGCGTCGCCCCAGGTGCGGGGTTGCGGGTTTCGATTCCGGCGATGGGGCCAGCACCGATCGCGCTGGATTTCGCGTTTCCAATCACCTACGACGACACCGATCTACGACAGGTGTTCAGCTTCTTCGTAGGCTTCGGCCGCTAGACACCGCGCCAAGACTACCAGACGTACGGCCCACGGTAGCCTGACCGCCAAACTGGCCCGCCGTAGTATCCAGGGTAGGCTACATACGGGTAGGCGTAGCCATACGGCGGATATGCATAAACCGGGCGATAGGCACTGTAAGGGCGGACCACCGGCCGATAGACGGCCCGGTAACGCCAGCCAACGTTGGTGACCGGCGCGGCTTGGGCGGCGGAATATCCGAGCGTCGTTGCGACGACCGGCGCCCCCGAAACCTGCGTGTAACCCGCGAGCTGCGCGGATGCGGCCGCACCCGCTTGGGATGTTGCCCAAGCCACGACTACAAAAGCGATTGCCAACGTCCCGGTCACCCAATAAACATTCCGTTTCATATCTCTTTCTCCTAGCCAAGAACCCATTCCTGTTCGTCGCCGATGTAATGCTATACAGGCGCACTTCGACGTCAAGCAGGGGCGCAACGGCAGGACGATTGGCGGCGAAAGCTAGCAGAGCCTCAGTCATAAGTGATGAGACTGTAAGGCTTATAAGGTGCCAGGCGTTTGGCGCCCCCCAAGCCTGCTAGCTCGATCAGAAAGACGCAGCCGGTCACCTTGGCGCCCGATTGCTGGACCAGCCGACAACAGGCCTCGATCGTGCCGCCCGTGGCCAAAAGGTCATCGACCAGGAGCACGTGTTGGCCGGGCAAAACTCCGTCGCGATGAATCTCGAGCGTGTCGGTGCCATATTCCAGGTCATACTGAAACGAGTGCGTATTGCACGGCAGCTTGCCGGGCTTGCGCACTGGCACAAACCCAACGTTCAGCTCGAGCGCAAGCGGCGCGGCAAAGATAAACCCGCGCGCTTCGGCCGCGGCCACCACATCGACCCTTGTGCCGCGATAGTGCTCGGCCATCAGCGCGATCGAAGCTCGAAAGGCCTCGGGATTGCCCAAGAGCGGCGTGATGTCGCGAAACAGGATGCCCGGCTTGGGAAAATCGGGAACGGCTCGAATATAGCTGGTTAAGTCCATGGGCACCGGTCGAGAACGGACCGAGGCTTTCGTGAGACAAGCCTCGAAGCACGGGACCTTTTTCGGGCGCTGGCCCCACGAGCGACTAGTCGCCCATTCTAACAACCGCCACCCGGCGCTCGGCAATGCCAATTGGCGATTACGAACACCCTGGCAATGCGAAGATTACTGCTCGCCCCGGGTCAGACGCCAGAGTCACCCTGCAGGCCTACAGCGAGCTTGCCCAGGGCCTCGGTCTCGATCTGCCGCACGCGTTCCCGCGTCAGACCCAACGACTCGCCGATTTCCTTGAGCGTCTTGGGCTCGTTGTCTGCCAACCCGAAACGCATCCGCAGCACGGTCGCTTCGCGATGGTCCATGGTGTCGAGCATCCGCATGACATGGACCAGGTTGTCGCTGTCGATCAGCTCGTCTTCCGGGCTCTTGAGACGCTCGTCCATCACCATCTCGCCCAAAGACCAGCCGGTTTCGGTCTGATCGGTTTGCGGGGTCGAGTTGTAGATGCGGATCGCCTTCTTGATGATCGGCAGCTTCTTCTTGGGCAAACCGAGCACGCGGGCGATCTCTTCCGGGGTCGGGGTTCGCCCTAGCTCTTCGGCCAGGCGCGCCGTGGCGCGCCGCCATTTCGACAGCAACTCGACCATGTAGGCCGGAATGCGAATGGTCTTGGCCGTATTGATCAGGGCCCGCTTGATGGATTGTTTGATCCAGTAGCTGGCGTAGGTGCTGAATCGCGTGCCCATCGCCGGGTCGAAACCCTCGACGGCCCGCAGCAGACCCAAGTTGCCTTCTTCGATCAAGTCGGGCAGGCTTAGCCCTTTGCCAGTGTAGCCCCTGGCAATATTGACCACTAACCGCAGGTTGGCCCGGACCATGCGGTCTCGAGCCCGGATATCGCCGTTGCCAATCGCGGTTGCCAGCTCTTGCTCATCCCGGGCCGAAAGTAGCGACGTCTCGTTGATCTCTCGCAGGTAGGTTTCCAACGGACTCTGGACGGCGGCAGTGGGGCGGCGGCGGGTGGTCGTCATGCTGTGTTCGTCTATCTGTCAAAGTTTGCAGTGTGAGACAACACAACTATCGACGTACTCTACGGCTTTCTGCAAAGAAGCGTAGAGTTGTCGCAGTGCGACGAATGTGAGGTGCGTTCGGGCGTTATCGAAAAAAACGACCCCACTGGCTGGGACCAGTGAGGTCGCTCGATTCGATCGCATTGTGCGAATTACGCCGCCACATTCCACAGCCTTTCGGTCTGGCTGCTCGACGTATGACGGTTGTTCCGTTAACCCTTGATCAGCGGACCCGAGTCTCCGCTGACGCCGCCTTTGAGTTCCGACGATGACGTGCTCGACGAACCGGAAGAGCTGCTCGCCGAAGGTGCCGCGGCACCGTCTGCACCACCCTCTTCCTCGGCCCAATCAACGCGCTTGCGCGACAGGCCGATTTTTCGTTCGCCGGCGTCGACGCGCAGAATCTTGACTTCGATCTGGTCGCCAACTTTGACGATTTCCTCGGCGTTTTCCACCTTATGGTCGGCCAGCTCCGAAATGTGGAGCAAACCCTCCAGGCCGTTTTCGAGCCCAACAAAGACGCCGAAATTCGTGATCTTCGTCACCGTGCCGGTAACCAATTGGCCAGGCTGGTACTTGCTGGGGATGTCGGTTGCCCAGGGATCCTCCTCCAACTGCTTGAGCCCCAGTGCGATACGGCGGCGCTGCTGATCGACCGAGAGCACTTTGCACTCGATCGTCTGGCCTTTTTCGACCACTTCGCTCGGATGGCTGATCTTGCGGGTCCACGACATGTCGCTGACGTGCAACAACCCGTCGATGCCCTCTTCGATCTCGATGAAGGCACCGTAGTTGGTAAGGTTGCGGACCGTGCCCTTGACCAGAGTGCCGGGCGGATAGCGCTCGGCGACTTTGTCCCAGGGGTTTGCCTGGGTCTGCTTCATTCCGAGCGAGATTTCCTGCTTGTTCTTGTCGATATTGAGCACGACCACGTCGATTTCGTCGTCGATGTGCACCAATTCGTTGGGATGACTGATCCGCTTGGTCCACGACATCTCGCTGATGTGAACGAGCCCTTCGATGCCCTCTTCGAGCTTCACGAAGGCACCGTAACTCATGACGTTCACGACCGTGCCGCGTACCGCAGAGCCCACCGGGTACTTGGCTTCGACCGTTTCCCACGGGCTGGCAGACTTCTGCTTCAAGCCCAGGGCGATCTTCTCTTTCTCGCGATCGACGTGCAGAATCTGCACTTCGATTTCCTGGTCGATCGAGACCATCTCAGACGGATGCCCGATGCGGCCCCAGCTCATGTCGGTAATGTGCAGCAGGCCATCGATGCCGCCCAAATCGACGAACGCTCCGAACTCGGCGATGTTCTTGACCACGCCCTTGCGGAGCTGGCCGACTTCGAGGGTGCTGAGCAGTTGGGCCTTCTTTTCGGCCCGTTCGGTTTCGATCAGCGCACGGCGGCTAACCACGATATTGCGGCGGGCATCGTCGATTTTCAGCACGATGCACTGAATCGTCCGTCCGATGTAATCGCCAATATCGGCCGGCCGGCGAATATCAACCTGGCTGGCTGGCAGAAAGACGTTGACGCCGATGTCGACCAGCAAGCCGCCCTTGATTTTTCGGGTGACGGTGCCGGTGACGATGTCGTTTTCGTGGACCGTCTCCATGACCTTGAGCCAGGCTTCGATCTTCTCGGCCTTGCGCTTGCTCAGGGCGATCATGCCGCGCGATTCTTCGGTGCGGCCGAAAACGTCCTCGACGTCCTCTATGAGTACTTTGACGTGTTGCCCGACTTCCGGTGGATCTTCGCCTTCTTCCCACTCACTCAGCGGGATGATGCCTTCGCTCTTGTAGCCGACATCGACCAGCACGAACTCGTTGTCGATACGGAGAATCTTGCCATCGATGATCTTGTTGACGGCCAGTTCTCCGCCGCCCCAATCGATCTCTTCGGTGGCTGTGCCACCCATGGCTTCGGCGAGCTCTTCTTCCCACTCCTCTTGCTTCAGATCCAATCCGCGAATCAGGTTACGATTGACCATGTGATTTGTAAAACTTTTGCCAGCCAATCCTCGTTAGCCACCGGAACTTACAACGCCGGCGACCTCGACAGACGGACTCACGTAAAAGACACGCTCCCTATCAACCCGGCCCCCACCGCTGGGGACCTATCTCAGGCCGTCGGGACGAATCGAGGATTATACACCTTTGGCTTCGAACGGGCAATTACGTTCGGAGCGCCGAAAAGCCGCTCGTATCGCCCGATAATTCACGACGAGCAGTTGAGCCGTTTGACGTTCAACCGCATACCGCCACGGGGATGCAGCGAGAGTTGCGTTTCAAGCTGGGGCTCTTGCGAGGGACTGGTCAGCTGGATCTCGAATTGGCGGACCATTTCGGCCAGCACTAGCGTGCCCTCCATCATCGAGAATCGCCGACCGATGCAAGCACGCGGACCCAGACCAAACGGAAGAAAGGCATGTTCGGGAACTTCGGTCGTTCCCGTCGGCGAGAATCGCTCTGGCTGAAAACGCTCGGGATCGGGAAACCAGCGCGCATCGTGATGGATCGAGTAAACGCTGACGAACACCAGCGCCCCCCGCGGAATCGAAACGCCTCCGATCTCGACCGGCTCGGCAGCCTGCCGCGCAATGGAAGTCGCGGGCGGATACAAACGCAGCGCTTCCTGAAAAACCTGCTCCGCAAATCGCAAGCCCGGTGCGTGCTCCACCTTGAGCGGCCCGCTACCAGTAATTTGCTGCACTTCCGCGCGCAACTGGTCTTGATACTCGGGATGCTTGGCCAGCAAGAATGCCGACCAGCTCAAGGCAGCCGCCGTCGTGTCACTGCCCGCGAGCAATAGCGTGATCGCCTCGTCGATCGCCTCCTGATCGGTCAATCGCGTGCCGCTTTCGGCGTCGGTCGCGCTCAATAGAGCCGTAAGCAAATCGGAATGTTTATCCGGCGACCGCCGACGCTCGGCAATGAGCGAAGAAACTAGTCCGTGAAAAAACTTGAGGGCCGACCGCACCGTTCGGTTGTCACGGGTGGGAATCCAAGTGGGCAACAGGAACGGGCTGAGAATTTGCCGCGTGACCGCCCCTTGAAGCTGGCCGGCCACGTCCAGAAACTCGTCGACGACGTTCGAGATGCCCGCACCAAACAACGCCTCGGCCACTGACAATACTGCAATGCAGTTTGCAGCGCGTGAGATGTCGACGGCGCCGTCATTAAACTGCTCGAATCGGCTTGCGGTCTGCCGCATGACAATCGCTCGATAGCGGTCAATAACCTGCGGAAGAAACAGAGGCGCCATCAACTGACGGCGAGCCATCCACGGTTCGCCGTCGCTCGTGAACAGATTGGAACCGATGATCCGCCCGAAGGCACGCTTCTGATTCTGAGGCTTGTGCAGCGACTTCGCGTTCACGACTAGCACCTCGTGCGCTAGCTCTGGAGTGGCAAACTGATAGATCGACTTGCCAACTCGATAGAAAAGGACGTCGCCGTACTTGCGGTGTAGGTCGTGAGAAAAAACGCGGAAGTCGGCGCGAATGGCCAGCAGGTGATTCACGCCGCCCCATCGACCTGATGGGCCAGGCGGCTGAGGCTGGCTTGAAGAAAGCTTCGAGTTGTTCGCGGAAACTGCTTTCACTTCATTTGCTAAGGACATCTTCCATTGCCTCTGATCAATCGAGTGCCCGTGGTGTTCCGCACCCAATGCTCGACGAGGGGTGCGGTCAAAAATCAGGTTACCACCTGAGAATCCAGTCGATCAAGTCCGGCCAAGCGGGCCATTAACCGTTACGGTCAACATTCCGATGCGCCAAAGTGTTGTAAGGCTCAGCGGGAGTGATAGACTGACACTTGCGCGAGTGGTCCGATGGGCCGAGAGTTTGGAACTTCTCGGCCGGCACTCGCACTTGGCTAGCGGGGTGACCCGTGAATATTGCGCGACCGTTCATCGCCAGCTTGTGCGCCTGTTGCGGCCTGAGCGTCATTGCTGAGGCCCGGCATGCCGCCGACGAACCCATTTTCGAGGAACTGGCCAGGGT
>Ga0163150_10007530_pt1 | contig 12737 bp, 5 predicted proteins | sample OliLakLV19P2IB_FD_148628 | JGI IMG/M metagenome (GOLD analysis project Ga0163150, IMG submission 148628) | Freshwater microbial mat bacterial communities from Lake Vanda, McMurdo Dry Valleys, Antarctica - Oligotrophic Lake LV.19.P2.IB | ecosystem: Environmental > Aquatic > Freshwater > Lake >...
GCCGTGGCAGATTGAGTATGCGCAAGGGAAGGTGCTGCACAAGCTGTTGCCAGGAGGAAAAGGGCGACGGCAGTAGCCGGTGGAGTCATGATCGCAAGGTCATTGGTAAAGTGAGGGCGGCTAACGCTCCGGTTCAGCGGCGGGCCGCGCAGCGGACCGTCCACTGCAACCGGTTGTTATGCCGCGCTCTTCGTTCACCCGGTCTTCCTCACCGACGACTGCGGATCGCGCCGACCCAGTTTTCCAGCGCCTCGATGTCGGCCTTGAGTTCCCCCGGCTCGGGCACCGGCGCACGCGCCGCCGGCGCCTGATCATGGCCGGGCAGCCACTTCGAGCATTTCGTCATCGCCGCATCGAGCGCTCCGCAATCTTGCGCCGTGATGTCGGTGATCGTGCCGAGGTGCTGTGTCTGAACCCCAGGCCGGAACCGTTCGACAACGCCGGCCAGAAGAACTTCCTCAAGGGCGCGTTCCCACGCTTCTCGCAGCAATCCGTAGAGGTAGTTGGCCTCCTTCTCATACGCCGCCTGATGGCCATCGCGAGAGAGCTTGTCTGCGGCTTGCCATTCGTTCTTCAGGCATCCGAGCTTCTTCCTGACAGGCATCGCGACCCACGGAAGCTCCTCCGCGCACACTCCGGCGCCCTTGGAAAGCTGGCGAACGTGCAGGTCAAGCTGTTCAACGCCCTGCTCTTCGGCGAACTGTTTCAATAGCAGGAGGAAGACAACGTCGTGCGTGAATACACTGACCTGCCGGATCTTGGCTTCCTGAACCAGCCGCCGCGCCACACCCTCGCGCCATTTGTAATCGAGCGAAGACACAGGATCGTCAAACACAATGCCCGAGGGATCATCGGCGGTGCTGAGTTCCGCAAAGAACGCCGCAATGGACAGGCAGCGCTGCTCGCCTTCGCTGACTACCCTCGGCAGATCAACGCCGGGTGCACGGGTCAGGATCAGTTTGTGAAAGAGAACACCCTCGGCTCCGCCAGCTTCCTTGAGTTCGACCTCGACGTGGCGGAACCCGAGAGTCGTCAGCTCGTCACGAAAGCTATTCTTGAGCCGTTGTGTCACGGCGGTCTTCGTTACGGCCGTGCTCTTCTGCGTGATGGCGTTGGTTGTCGTGTCGTTCACGCATAGCCCGTAGGCCGCGAGTCGCTTCTTGCGATCAATCTCGTTCAGAACAAGCGGTTCATGCTGAGCGAGCAGCTTCCGGGCGCGGAGTTCCTGCGCTTCGGCGGTCACACGTGTGCGTGGGTCAGCGGTCGAACTGGTCCGGAGGGTTTCAACGCGCGCCTCGATCTGGCGGACAAGCGCCTCGGCCTCACGGGCAGCGGACGCGACGGCCGGACAGTCGGGGGCGAGATCCTTGTCTTCGGTCAATGCGAGAGCGACGGCCTCGCGGCGAGTCTCGTTCGCGGCGAGCGCGCCACTCACGGCGTCCGCGACCGCCTCGTGCTCGATGTGGATCTCCTTGAGAGTTTCGGTAACGGCCTCGGTCGTGGTATTGAGATCGATCACGGACCTTCGTATCCGGGTAAGGGTTTCCGTGGCCTGCCGGAGCTCGCGCTCCGTCGTCGAGGCTACGAACGCCTCGAACTGCCGGAATCTCTGTCCGGAGGCGTCATCGAGGTCCTGCTGGCACAGCACGCAGTGTGCGCCGTCGCCCACGAAGGGGAAAGCATGGGCGGTATGAGCTTGCTCCTGCGAGAAGCGGCGAGCGGCCTCCCAAAGCGCCTTCCACGGCTCCGAACCCGTACCGGCCAGCATGCTGGCCGGAAACGTCACGTCGCGGAGTCTACTGGCTTCGTTGCTCTTTCTGCGGGCCTCGGTTCGCGCGTCGAGAAGGGCCGCGACAGCCTCGTCGGAAAGCGCCGCCTCGATCGCCGTGAGATGGCCAGAGAGCGCCTTGACTCGACCGGCGCGAAGGGTCAGCGTCCGTATCAGCTTCTCGGGATCGTTGGCCTGTAGATCGAGCAGCGACTTCTCCAGCAAGGCAAGCCGCGCCTCCTCCTCCGGGGTCAAGCGTGCGAGCTTGTGGACGGCTTCCGGCGGCGTCAGGGAGCTGATGCTCGCAAGAAACCTGGCCACGGCGGTGCCGTCCGGAAACTGAGGTTGCACAATGGCTAAGGCGCTGGAAACCAAGGCGCGCTGTTCACTCTCGAGTTTCGCACGAACGACCTTGCATGCTCTTACGAGCTTGTCGAACAAGTCCAACCCGAACGGGCGGAACGCAACATCCGTTTTCTCGGTCAGGTAGACGGCAGCGCACTGCGTATCGAACACGCTCACGCGGGATATGAACTCATCCTCACCGTTCCCCGCCCATTCCCGCGGTTCGGGTTCTGTTCCAACCCGGTACTTGATCGACACCACGACCGAAGGCGGTGCGGTGCCGGCAACGACGTTCCCCAGGATCTGCTCCTGCCCTCGGGCGCGACACGCGCTCTTGAGGATCCGGATGTAGCCCGTCTTTCCGGCGGCGTTGTCGCCGTAGACCACGGTGAGACGCGGTGAGAGCGTAAGCGTCTGGTCCTCCGCGAGAGCGTTCACGCCGCGGTGATGGAAGATGGAAACCAGCGAGACGGGCGCGGCCGCAGCGACCCTCTCCGGCACGTGCTCCTTGTTGAGCGGAACGATGTCCTGTGGTTCGGCGAGCCCGTGCGCGCTCTTGCAGATGTCGGTGAGCGTGCTGATGTCGTCATCGGAAAGGTCGCCGTTCAGAACGAGGCGGCGCAGGGCGTCGCGCTGCCAAGCCGGCCGGTCCTGAGACCACTCAAGGAGTTCTTCGAGCACGGTCATGGTCACGTCACCGAATCGAGGGCGATCGCAGGTGCCTCGCCGCGCTCATCGTCCATTCCATACCTCGCCACCAGCGCGTCGTGCAGTTCGCGCGCCTGCTCCGCGGGTACCGCGTCGCCGAGGCTCGCCAGGTCGAAGCCAAGGCAGATCTCGATGTCCTTCTGCGAGAGGTAGTTCTCGTAGATCAGGACCTCGCGGATCTGATCCGCGGGATCGGGATACGCGCGCACATCGGGATCGTGATTCTCGATCAGGAACTCGCGGTAGCAGTGCTCGATAACCGGCTTGGAGTGCGTCTGGATCTCGTCCACGACGCGCAGGATCTCGGTGATCTTGGTGTCGAGCGCCGCCTGCGTACTGAAGAAGATGTTGCCGTTGGGGTGGGCGGTGTTGTTGCGGTCGTCGACCAGCTTGGCGTACGTGCCGATCTTGCCGGTGTCGCAGGCGATGAGCTTGAGGAAGCGCAGGATGCTGCGCTCGTTCACGCTGCTGACCACGAACGGCGAGGTCGCTTCGAGGAGGCTCTTCTCGATGTCCTTGCCGAAGCCGATCAGGCCCATCGCGAAGTCCTTGGGGTTCCGTCTGCTTGATCTGCCAGATGTTGAAGTAGACGAAGCTCATCGTGAGCATGTGATAGGCGAGGAACTCGATGTACTCCTGCTCCTTCGGCGTCTTGAAAGTTGAGCCTAACCTGCGACACCTAGCCAGCCGGCGTCACGAAATCGTCTCTCATTCGGAAAGCTGCGGATGAGCCATTCGCTACGAGAATGTCTAGCAAGTAGAGGACCGCTTGCCGGACTCTAGAGTCACGCTTTAGCTCCAGGGGTCTTCCGTATACGTGCCGTTGCAACAGGACTTCGAGAAGGAAGACGGTGTTGGTCTCTGCGAGCATTGATTGAACATCGCCACCCTTGAGAGAGTTGGCGACACGCACAAAGGCATCTGGAAGCGACTGCTCGCCAACGTGATAAAGGAATCGTGTGTAATCGTCGAGCACAATCCCCGAGGGTGGCAGCGCTTCGAAAAGAGCATGAACGTGATGGGCGTGTCCCTCCAGGCTTCTCCAATGCCTGACGCTGTCCTTCCACCAGGACGTGAGAAAAAGTGCGGACAGCATCTCGGTTCCGGACGGGTGCTTGTCATTTAGCCGAGAAACCCACTTCGCGCGTTTGACGCCGTCCGCAAACAGTCCCCACAGGTACCAGTAGTGCGGCGTATTCGGCCTGCTGTCCTCTATACCCGTCAGGCCCTGCACAATCCCGTGAATCTCACGGGGATGACGATCGATCACGCCAAGAATCGGTTCGAGGATTGCCTTGGCTGACTCCGCCGAGGTCCGCATCACGAAAGCTGGGAGACGCTGGGATAGCGCAGCCTCTGAGTCATGATTCCGCTCGCGACGCCTCTGTCCTCGATCCCGATCGTCGTCTGCATCCCACCATTCAACAAGTGTCTGCGCGGCACGAACGAATCCCGCGACAGCGGCCGGATCGTCCGGAGCGTTCGACAACATCGTCAGAATTCGCCCATTCGCATCTGCGCCAAACCATTCGCTCACGTCGAGCGACTCGTAGGCATTCGGCGCAATGCCATCCAGCCCCGAGAAGGCGTACCGAACAGTCGCGGCCGCCTCTGCGTTGATCTCGTCTATCTGCCGGCGCTGGTTGTACGGCGTATTGTCCTCCGCGCGCCGTTTGGTCTCGATGAGCGTTGCCTCCATCGCGATGGCATTGACGCAGCGCACGGCGAGTGCGCGATCGGCAGACCACAAGTGTTCCGCGACGCCCCCCACTGCATACCATCGCACCTCGTCAACGGGATGGGTCAGTGCGGCAGCGAACGCCTTTTCGACACTGGTCCGCTGTGCCTCCGTGATCGATTTGGTCAGGAGCAATGGCAGCACCCAGGCGCATGCACGATCCGCCGCCATATCATACCGTTGCACGCGCTGGAGATCGTTCCATTCGTTGGCGTGCGCCATCACCTCCGAACAGGCGCGTTCCAGACACCAGTCGCGTTGTGACGCCGACATCTCTTCCCATTGGTCGCGAATACACACGGCCGCGACAATGCCGGGACCGCCGCATGCAATGTTGGTAGTGTCTGCATCGCCCTCGGCGTCAACATCGAGCGACATCGCATCTAAGAGGCGCTGCTGCCACACGGCGGGATCGTGTGACTCGGTGTTTTCACGCTTGAAGATTTTGTACGCCCACATCATCAGGCCCATCCGCGCGTTCATCGCGCCGAAGCGGGCCGCGGCCTTATCAATCATCTCCCTGACATCGGGCTCCGGCTCCTTTGGGTCGAAGCGGAGGAGACGCTGTAGGGGTTCCGTTTCCGTGGCGTCCACGCCAGAAGCCGCGTCCGGCGCTGGGACCTCGGAGATCCTGTATTGGCGCAAGTCCATGCGGTGCATGGCCAGTCGCCACACCCGATTTTCATCGTCCTGTTCCGACATTGGCGGTAATGCGGCCCGGTGCCGGTCGAGAATAGTGTGCACGCGCGGCGCAAGCGGTCCCAGTTGGAGATTGGCAATCGCGGCCTCCAGGTCCCGGCCGCGGTGCGGCAAGCGGTTCGCCTTCTTGCGCTCCTCCTCGTAGACTTTGTTGTCGACCCGGAACTGCGGAAACATTCCCGCGAGTGCCGAGGCTTGAGACTCGCTCGCCATGCGGCTGCGATCAAACACGATGTAGTCGGGTGCGCTGAGAAGAACTAACAACGCCTCGCCGGATGCATGCGGGTGTGCAGTGGTGACGCCGGCGACGGCCGCGGCCAGTGCGGCCGATTCACTCCGGCGCAGGATGTCCACCAGAACGGCGTCCAACTGCTGGGGGTGCTTGTCTGCGAACTCAAGCAGCCACTCCTCCAATGCCATCAACAGGGACTGGAGCACATAGGGGCCGACCGATGTGCCCCGGTACAAGTTCCAGAGCCGCGGATTGCCCCACTGCTTCCGGGCGGTGCCATCGGCAAACGTCAGATGGATCTCCCATGCGGGCTCAAGCGGGTCGTGCACGCGGGGATGGGCGTACCAATCAGCGCTGTGGTTGAAGACGTTGATGAAGAAGTCGAGACCTTTACGGGGGTGATACCGTAGTAGAGGAATCCAAGGGCCGCGATAAGCGCTAGCTGGAAAGAAATCAGACCGCACGCCCTCCTTGATGCCAAAATGCGTCTCAAGGTCGAGCGAGCTTCGGGAATAGGGATCCCAACGAAGGCATTCTTCTGAGGCCAGAAGGTAGTCGGTCGCAACTGACGCGACGACGTCCGGCAGATCCCGTGCTGCGGGCATGCCGTCCAGCCCTGAGAAGATGATCTCGCGAAAATCCTCGGCAACGCGGTCGCGCCGCTGGTCCTCTTTTACGGTGCCACGTAGGACAGTCTCGAAACGATCTGAATCCGCCTGTGGAATCTTCGCGATCACCTTGAGTACGCGATTGCGCGGCTTGTCGGAGGTGTAGTTGTCGAAACCCGCAAGCAGCCGATGGCCGATACCGGCCACGAATTCCGCACCGTCCAATTCCGGCGCCCACCAACTGACGTTGCGGACCGCGTCCTCGATCAGCCCGAGAAGAAGTGGACGCTCTTGTGGAGTGAAGCTGTCAATGTTGCGATGTACCAGCCTCAGGACCGTTGCCCAAGCAGGTCCGTCTGGCACATTGAATATCGATCCGTGGCTGGCCATCCCGGGCAGCCAGCGGGGCGTCGTTACGCAAGCCACCCGAAGCAACTGAACCACGCGTCTGAGGAGTGCCCTGTCATTAGCCAGGAGTTGGGCTTCATGCCGCGTGAGGAACTCTGGCGACAGCGGTGCCTTGAGAAGAGAGACGAATGTGTCATCGCGGAATTGCGCGCTGATCTCGGTCTCCGAGATCGCAGCCCTGAACAGTCGATCCGCTGCGGCGGGGTCACGCTCGACCAGCTCGGCGACCCATTTTCTGTAGGACCGCCGGACGGCGGGATGTGCACCGATTGTGGTGGACAGGTCTTTGAACGATCCGTCGCCGGTGAGGTGCTGCTCTTCCAACCATTGCAGAATGGCCCAGTCCTCCAGTACGTCGTGCGCTGTCGCCGCAAGTAACGGATTCTCGTCAGGCGAGCTGATGAGGGAATCCTGCCGGAGGGCTGCTATGACTGCCGGATCCAGGTCATTGCAGAGGGCGTAAGCGGAAAGCGCTCGCGCGCGGCGAACCGCGATTTCCTGAAAGACTTCTTCGCGCCGCCGCGCCATGCCTGCGGGACTGCGGTGATCAGCCCGCACAATCTGACGCCAAAACAGCGCACGGAATTCGCGCTCGCTCTCCGGAACCGACGGCTCCACCGACCACGGAATCTCGAGTGCCTTGTCGAGGAAATAGGGGGTTCGCAGGATGCCGCGCAACGCCGGATTCTTGAGGGGATGCGCGAGCACCGGAAGTGCCGCTTCTACCTCCGTCAGTTCCGCATCCTCGAGCGGGGGCACAGCAACAACCGCGTGCTTGATCCCGGTCGGCTGCAAGAAGCTCGCGCACACCTGATCGATCGAATAGTCACGGCACGTAAGCACGACGCGCATGCTGCCGTCGGCCACTGCCAGCGTCATGAGGTCACTCAACGCGTCGCGTGTGCTCTTCTCGAGCAGGCGCTCGACGCTTTCGACCAAGACGACCTTTCGGCCCTGCGCGGCGAGGATTGCACCCAGCGTGATCCCGTTCGCCGGAATCTGTCCGGCATGCAGCGTCGTGTCGAAATGCGGCTGCGCAAACTCCTCGGCACGAAACCCAAACGTGAAGTGATCCTGCGCGAGGAGGGAGACAGCGTCCTTTCCGATCGCGGACTTTCCGCTGCCTGCGGGTCCAGTAACGAGCACCACCTGCGCGGTCTCCAGTTCGCTGAGCACCTGCTGCACGAGAGCGGCGCGTTGCAGGTGAAAGGTCGGGCCGATAGTTGAGCGGATTCCGAGAAGGATTAGACCGTAGTGAGCCTTGAGAGCGCGCAGGACGCGCTGCTCGTTCGTACCGACCGACGCGTGGCGCTGCTTCAGCTCCTCCGGCAGGTCGGCCCGGCGCAGGCTGCGCGCCTCGGACATGGCAGTGCTGGCGATGGCAAGCAAGGCGTTCCAGGAGGCGCCCGCCGCGCCCACGGCGTCACCCTCTGTTGCAGTGTGGGACAGGAGGCTCTTGATGTGGGCTTCGGTCTGTCGCGTGGAGGTATCAAGGTCCAGGCTCAGCACATGGAGCACGCGCAGAAATGGCCAGATGCTCGCTGCTGTGACGGGCTTCCCATCAAGGACGCCGATAATCTCCCGCAGTTCGCTGCAATACTGGACCGCCTTGTTGGAGATAAAACCTTTCGTCGCCAGCCGGTGCTCGAACTCCGCCGCGTCGCGCGCCGCGCGGGCGCAGTCCAGAAGACCCACGAAATGCTTGAGGAGCGTGTCGGTGCCCCGCAGCGTGACAAGAACCAAGCGGTCATCCGCCGGAGAGAACCGGTCAGAGCTTTTGAAGTCCTTCCAGAAATCCTGGATGGCCTGCTTGCAGTCGTCGTCTGCTGCGCTCACCGTGAAGCTGCGTTTCACCTGACCGGCGAGCTTCTGGGTGCCTGCGCCGGCGCATCCACAGACGATCAGAAAATCGTCTGTCTGCCACCCGAGGTGCTCGGTCTGGAAGTGAACCTCCGCTACTACGGTATCGATCAGGATCGGTGGAATAGAGCGCACGAGCAATTGAGCGAGCCAGTACGTCGCGACGTGCTGCTCGAAGAACGTGCCTGCACCTCCTGTGGAGGCCGGACTGGATGTGCGCTGCTCGGTCAACATATAGCCCCCTCAACCACATTGGGAGCTTTATCCAAGTCGGCGTCCACCGCATCTGTGCCCCAGACACCGGCGAGGGTGGCCTGGATCTTCTTCTCGAAACGGGTGATCAGCTCGCGGTTGGCGGCGACGAGGGCTTGCTCGGCTTCGATCTCGGCGACGATTTGTTGCTGGGTGGCGAGGGGTGGGAGGGGGATTTGAATAGTGGATAGAATGCCCTGATTCAAATTCATCATCGTGACGCCAACGGCTTGTTCTTCGAGGTAGGCTTTCACCTTTGGAGATGCGATTTGGAAGAATGCGAAGCGGGCGTCGCATTGCGCTTTGAGTCGAATCACGAAGCAACCCGTGCCACAGAGCCAACCATTCATCTCTGAGGTAACTACGGCGCATCGTCCCATCTCACCACGCCGGCCTATGATCACATCGTTCGCTCGGACGGTGAATTCTTTCAGGCGATCTCTTGTTTCGGAAGACACCCGTTTCGTTCCGTCTTTGATGACCGCACCATCGACGATGTTCTGGGGATTAACGACGGGGATTCCATCCAAGACGTAGTCGCTCTGATGTAATGCAGTTCCAAAAGGCCCAGTCAAAATGGCTTCACAAACTTCACCCAACGTGGCCATCGGCCAGTCGGGGTGGATGGGGATGTGGGGGCGGTAGTGGTCGAGGACGGCGCGGGCGCCGTTGATGACTTTCTGGTAGCCCTCGATCTCCGCCACGATCTCCTTCTGCACCTCCAGCGGCGGCAGGGGGATTTGGAGTTTCTCAATGTCTCCGCGATTGATCGAAGCGAAGACCGCGCCTGCGTCGCCCTTGATATGTGCTTCTTGGCTTCTGAGAAAATAGAATGCGTATGCCGACATGAGTCTGCCTTCCGCAGGCTTTATCGCGGCCAAACCGCGACCAATGCACATTCGCTGAGTTGCGAGATTCACTGGCCCAACCGGCGCACGAACGGAAATCAGGATGTCGCCAGCTTCGGCGAAGCGATGCGGCGCTGTCGTCCATGTTGTCGGAGCGCCGATGAACATTTCACCGAACTCGGTCTTGCCTTGGTAGAAGGGAATACCGGTTTCGGTTTCGTTGTAGGATTCGCCAGGGGGCGATTGACCGGCCACAACTTCAGCGACTTCACCCAACTGAACTATCGGATACCGCGTCACCCTTGCCACGCCTTCCCGATACCTCTCCCCGCTCAGGTTGTAGTCGCCGTTCGCCGCGATCTTCTCTTTCGCGACGATCAAGCCGCAGGTCGGCTGGAGTTCGTCGGGGGCCCGGCCACTGCGCAGCGCTTGCAGGTAGGCGGCAAGTTCGGCCTGCACCTGAGGAAGGTCGTTCTTCTCGATGGTTCGCCGCTGGGCACCGAGGCCGAAGCCGTCGTTCTCCACCTTGAAGAAGGCGATGGTCTGCGCCTGACGGGCTAGCGACTTGTCGAGAATCAGGATCGAGGTCTTCACGCCGGAGTAGGGATTGAAGACACCGGCTGGCAGGGAGATGACGGCAACCAGGCTGTTCTCCACCAGCATCTTGCGCAGCTCAGTGTAGGAACCCTGGCTCTGGAAGATGATGCCCTCGGGCACGATGATGCCGGCGCGGCCGCCGGGTGTCAGATGCTCGGCCATGTAATCCACGAACAGCACTTCGCTGCGCTTGCTCTGCACCGAGAAGCGGTTGTGCGGCTTGATGCCGCCCTTCGGCGACATGAAGGGCGGATTGGCCAGGATCACGTCGGCGTGCTCGTTCCACTTGTCCTGGCTGGTGAGCGTGTCGTACTCGGCGATGTGCGGGTCGGCGAAGCCGTGCAGGTAGAGGTTCACCAGCGACAGGCGCACCATGTCGGGCGAGATGTCGTAGCCCTTGAAGTTCTGCGCGAGGCGACCCTTGTCGTCGGGCGTCAGCGTGCTGTGGCCCTTGGCGTCGATGTTAGCCCTGAGGATGTGCTTGTAGGAGGAGATGAGGAAGCCGGCGGTGCCGCAGGCCGGGTCGAGCACGGTCTCGTTCTTCTTCGGGTCCACGACGGCGACCATGAAGTCGATGATGTGGCGCGGCGTGCGGAACTGTCCTGCGTCGCCCTGAGAGCCGAGCACCGAGAGCAGGTACTCGAAGGCATCGCCGAGGCGTTCGGAGTGGTCGTAGCTGAACTCGTCGATGATCTTGAGGAAGGCGCGCAGGGTCTCCGGGTCGCGATACGGCAGATAGGCGTTCTTGAAGATGTCGCGGAAGAGCGGCGGGATGCCGGGGTTCTCCGGCATCTTGGCGATGGCCTCGGCGTAGAGGTTCAGGGTCTCGTGGCCGCCGAGGCCCGAACGCATCAGCTTGGCCCAGCCGTAGCGGGCGAAGTCGCCGGCGAAGAACTTGCGCTTGCCGCCCAGCTCCTCGGCCTCGGCGTCCATGTCGTCCATGAACTTGTAGATCAGCGCGATGGTGATCTGCTCGACCTGGCTCTTGGGGTCGGGCACCTTGCCCACGAGGATGTCGCGGGCGGTGTCGATGCGGCGTTTGGTGTCGGTGTCTAGCATCTACTTCGACCTCCTTCGTGTCTTCGTTGAGCGTCCGCGTTCCGTGATTCCACGGCGCTCCAGCATCTGCCGCGTCTTCTGCAGGTCAGCCGCGATCAGCTTCTCGTCGGGCAGGACCGTGCGGTACTCGGCGGCGAGCACCTTGTTCGGCAGGTTGCCGAGGGCGTAGCGGGCCAGGGCTTCGTCCTTCCGGGCGCAGAGGATCAGGCCCACCGGCGGGTTCTCGCCGGGATGGGTCCAGTGCTCGGCTGCGTAGCCCAGGTAAGTGTGCATCTGGCCGGCGTCCGCGTGGGTGAAGCGGCCGAGCTTCAGGTCGATGAGCACGAGGCAATGCAGACGGCGGTGGTAGAAGACCAAGTCCACGCGGAACCATTCATCGCCGATGCGCAGGCGCCGCTGGCGGCCAACGAAGCAGAAGTCGCCGCCGAGCTCCAGCAGGAAGGCTTCGAGGTGCTGGATCAGCGCGGCTTCGAGATCGGTCTCCGAGTACTCGTCGCGCAGGCCGAGGAACTCGAGGACGTAGGGGTCCTTGACCTCGTCCTCGGGCGAGACCGCGTCGGCGGCTTGCGGGCGCGCGCCCTTCGCGAGCATCGCCGCCTTGTTCCGTGACAAGGCCGTGCGCTCGTAGAATTGGGACTGGATCTGGCGGTCGAGCTGTCGCACGGACCAGCCGGCGCGCAACGCTTCGGTCTCGTAAAACGCTCTGGCGTGCTCGTTCTCGAGTGCCAGTAAGCGAACGTATGCCGACCAAGGCAATGGAAAGCGGGCGGCGATCGGGGCCACTCCGGATTCTGCAGACACCGTCTGCAGAATTGGCCAAGCCGAGTAGAACGCCTTCATCTGCCAGACGTTGCGGACCGAGAAGCCACGGCCAAAGCGGGCGACAAGGTCTGCGGACAGGCGTTCGACCAACACCGCTCCGTACTCCGCCCGAGCGGCCCCTCCTTGCTCGAACTCCACGATCCGGCGACCAATCTCCCAGTAGGTCGCGGTCATGGCCGCGTTGACGGCACGGGCCGAGGTCCGGCGTGCAGCCTCCAGCACCCCGGCGATCCCGCCCACGAGATCACCATAGGCAGCGGGTGTCAGGTGCTTGACGACCTTCGCCTGCTTCACGGTGGTCTTGCGTTTTGTGCCCATGGACTCTCTCACGCGGCGAATTGGTTCAAGGAGACGTAGTCCTTGACGTACTCCGGGACGAGGGTGCGGTACTTCGGCGGCACGGCCTTGAAGTCGCGGGTGGAGAAGACCGGGTTGGTCGCGAGGTCGGTGAACTGCCGACTGTCGATGATGTCGCGCACACGCCCGCTCGTGACGTAGGCCTTGAAGTAGGTCTTGATCGCCGGGATGGCCGTGGCCTCGTCGGGCTTGGTGTCGGCGACGAACTTGGCGAACTCCTCTTCCAGCAGTTCATCCTTGGACTTGAAGCGCGGGATGAGCCCGAAGACCTTTTCGAGGATCTCACGCAGGCTCAGGCGCCGGTCTACCGCGGCGGCTTTACGCAGCTTGTCGAGCGTGTAGTACTCCTCGGGCTTGTCGAAGACCTCGCGATTCACGTAGTCGATCACGCGGTCCCACTGCCCGGCCTCGACGGCGGCGGCGATGGTGTCGTCGG
>Ga0163150_10007532_pt1 | contig 12736 bp, 14 predicted proteins | sample OliLakLV19P2IB_FD_148628 | JGI IMG/M metagenome (GOLD analysis project Ga0163150, IMG submission 148628) | Freshwater microbial mat bacterial communities from Lake Vanda, McMurdo Dry Valleys, Antarctica - Oligotrophic Lake LV.19.P2.IB | ecosystem: Environmental > Aquatic > Freshwater > Lake >...
CACCGCCCAGCCTGGCCGCGCCCTGCCGTGCCAGCCAAGCCATGCCCTGCCACCGCCGGGCCGAGCCGCGCCAAGCCTCGCCCCGCCAGCCAAGCCCTGCCTGCCATGCCTTGCCACCGCCGCGCCACCGCCCGGCCTAGCCCTGCCTGGCCATGCCAGCCAAGCCCTGCCCAGCCAAGCCTTGCCACCGCCCAGCCACGCCAGCCTTAATCGCGGGCCGGGAGCACCTCCTCAATCGTGTCGTGCAGATCCCACAGCCGCGCGACAATCCGTTCGTCTTTCACGTCGACGAGGTCAATCCGCAGCTCTTTGATGAGTTGTCCGACAATCTGGCCCGTGCGATGGCCGGATGACGAAAGCATGACATCGTACTGCGCCTGGGTGATGTCCCCCAGCGGGTTCTGGCGCGAGTAGCTGATCGGCTTCGACGGCATCACCTCTCCATCGACGCGGACGATGCGAACCCTAAGCTGCTCAATGCGCGCCTCGGTAGTGTGGAGGATGACGCTGATGTGAGTGAGGGGGACCCCGGCCCGTTCGAGCATAAGGATGCTGCGAGTGCGGTCCTGCTGATCCAATCGGCGTCCGTGGGCGGCGTTCAGGGACACCGCCTCCGTAATCATTGCCGCGGGGCTGTCGTACTTCCGGGCATCGATGGCGATGGTGCCGTCATCGCCATACACCCTGATCCATGCTCGCCGCCGGTGGAAGCCGTCGATGATTTGGCCGGTATCGGCGTTGATGATGATGGGTGGGAGAACGCAGTCGGCCCGGTAGGCTCGCGCCAGGTCCGCAACGTGGGAATCATCCACGGCATGACGAGGGTAGAGATCGAAGTCTTCAACGAGAGACGAGACGGGAACGGTGCGTTTCATGCTGCGCCATCCACCTCGGCGGCGGATTGGTCCACGTGGAAGATTCCCCACGAGCCATCCTTCTCAGGGCGCCACTCGCCGACGCCGACGCCGAAGCCCGCGAGTTGGAAGAGGTTGATGAGCTGTTCCGCGCTGATAGCGCGGGCGTTGAACACGATGGACAACGTGACGCGCCACTTCTTGAACTCTCCCCGGTAGCGGATATCCGCCGTGCCCATCCCGACGCGCACCATGTCCTGCCGCGGGCAGGGCGGGTCCGACTGAATGCGGGCGAACTCGCCGTCGATGTGGAACGCGCCGCGCATCTCCGTCATTTTCAGCTCGGTCCACCGGCAAGCGCCGATAGCAGCGGCCTTGAAGGCGATCACGGGGAACCCGAACGCCGCCGTGTCTACGTCTTCCTGCGTGGGGCCGAGTGGCATCCCGTCGAGCCAGTAGAGGGACTCGCAGAAATCAAGCCAAGGGTCCTTGGCGGCCTTGGTAGCGGTCGCCTTTTTCATCTGCTTGTCGAGCATCATCTGCTTCGCTTTGGAACTCCAGGCGTGGCAGACGAGCGGGCCGTCGCTGACAAGCGTGAGCTTCATCGCGGTGCGTTCGATCTGGAGCAGGTTTGCGTTTGCGATTGTCGGGTTTGCCATGGGGGTGGGTACTCCTGTACGACCGAACCCCAAAGCGTAACTGTCGCGCTCAGTGCTTCCAGCATGTACGCTGCAAAGCGTCGAGCCCTTCCAATCCAAGGGTCCGGCCATCGCCCCGAGTGTTACCACACGTCGGGGCGTTTCCATCCCCGATATTGCCACTTGAAAAAAAGATAGTCAAGCAATGGGTTCCGAAGTGGTACCTCGCTGCCTAAACCGCCTTCCCCCGCGTGCGCGACGATGCGAGCAGTCCACGAACAGAGGTTCGCCCATGTCCGAACGAAACCCCATCGCGCTGAAGTACATTGGCATCGTGGTGCTTCCCGGTGAGGGCGTGCCCACACCCCAGGGCTGGCCCGCTGCGAATCACAGCGAAACGGACGCCGCGCTCGTCAAGGAAAAGGCGGCATCCGAATGGTACGAACTCGCCCCGGAACCAAAGACGGACAAGCCAGCGCCTGCGGGCGACCCGATAGGAGGGTAACGACATTCCGAAAGCAGTAACGCCGCTTCGAAGGCTCCAATACGCCCGGGAGGCGGTGAAGGGCACGGACCTGGCCACCACCAGACTGTTCCTCGGCACGGCCGAATGGACAGAGACGCTGGAGTTTTACCGCGACCAGACGCCGCGCGGCATCATGGCGACCGCGGGCGGCGCGGGCATCATCCTGCACCGTGAATCGATGATCAAGATTGGCAGCGACCTCGGCTGCCAATACGTGCTGCTCCCCCTGTTGTCCGGGATGCTCGGCAACGTCACACCGGCTGGCGCGATGGCCGACAAGACGTGGACATTCGACCGCTCATCGTACGCTGTTTCAAACCCGACGCTGGACGCATTCACGTTCGAGTTCGTTCACAGCGACGGCACTACCAACCACGTCGCGCTTGCGATGCACTACGCCATGTGCACGCGTCTCAAGGTGTCGATCGCCAAAGGTGGCCCGGCGAAATGGGATAGCGACTGGTTTGGGCGAGCGACCAAGGTAGAAACGCTTACCGCCGCCATTACGGCGCAGGCGAACCACGACGTTAGCTTGCTCCCTTCCGAAGTGTGGAAGGTGTCGATAGACACCTCCTACGCGAACGCGTTGACTATGAATACGCAAATAGTCGGCGTCATCGTCTCGGCTGAGATGGAGTGGAACTTCGGCACGAAGGGTATTACGACGCTGGATGGCCGCGCCGACCTGGACTTCATCGAACACAAGACTGAAACGATGTCCGGCACTGTGAAGTTGGTTATGGAACTCGACGCCGTGAGCGCCGCGTACATCGTCAACTGGCGCGCCAACACACTCCAATACATCTCAATAAAGGGGGTCGGCGTTGCGCTTGGCGGAACGTTTTACTCCGCGCAGTTCACCGCCGCATGTCGATACGTCGGAAACTTCGGATTCAGCGAAGACGGCGAGAACGTGCTCGTCGCGCTGGATTTGGAGATGTTTTACGACACGACCGCCGCAAAGATGACCAGCGCGATCATCGTCAACGACCTCGCCGCGATGGCGAATATCTAGGTTGGAGGGTTCCCGCCGACTGCTGTTGCACTCTCCGGGGTGTTGGAGTGTGGGGGGATCGGGGGACTCCCCCGCCCTCTACTCCGCGCTCCGGTTGCTCTGTCCGCATGGTGAGGTTGTTGCTCAGACCCTCATCACCGACCCGACGCGCATCGAGGGGGTGTTACTCCTGGCCGATGGCGTCCTAGTAGAAGGAGCAGCCCCCGATGCCTCTGGTTCGCGATGATGACCTGGTACAAATCGACCTCACAACCCCCGGCGAATGGGTCAAGGTCAAGCGTCGGCTCTCCGTGGGAGAACGCGAGAAGCTGAAATCTCACGGCCTGAGTGCGCAGATGCGATACGTGAACAACCGCCCGGAACTTGAAATGGAGATGACGGCCAAGCTCATCGAGGGAATGTCATTTATTGGGCTAGAGATTGGCATCAAGGCATGGTCCTTTCCCGAGCCGCTGACCGCGAACAAGCTCCGATTGCTGGACCCGCGCGACTTCGACCACATCACCAAGGCGGTCAACGACCTCTGGGACGATCGGACTGATGAAGAAAAAAACGCATCATCGGAGAGTACGCCGCTGCTCTCCATAATGGCGGACGATACCCCGACGGACTCGGTTGGTTAAGCGTGGCTAAATGGCTTGGCGGCGGTAAGCGGTATGACTACCTGGGGTACGTGGCGCTGCTGGATGATGCGCGCGCGTACGAAGACGTGTTGATCGCGATGGCGGGCGAGGCGTACGCCGGGAAAATCGCCGACGTGGAGCGCATGGCGCGGGGGGAATAGATGGCCTCAGTAGGAGCGGCTCTTTCGATCAGCGTGAAACTGCTCAATGAAGCGAAGGCTGATCTCGCGCGTCTCCAAAAGGACCTCGACGGCGTCGGCGACGAAGCCAAGAAGGCATCGCCAAAACTGAACGACGCAAGCGATAAGGTCACCAAGATTTCCAAGGAAGCAGGCGCCGGGCATGGCCCGCTGGGCAAGTTCGGCGGCGCGCTCGGTGACGTTGCGAAGATCGCGGGCGGGTTCATCATCGCGCAGGGGCTGATAAAGCTGCCTGGGTTGCTGATGAGCGCGGGGAAGGCGGCCGCCGAGGATGCGGCCGCGACGGAGCGATTGAACACCACGCTCGCCAACCTTGCCGCCCGAAACGGTGAAGGTGTTGTCGGGCTGAATGCTATGAAGACGGCTATGGAAGGGCGGATTATAGCGGGGCAGCGGCTCGCGTTCAGCGATGATGAGGTCCGCGATTCGATGCAGTTCCTCATCACCGCGACAGATAGCTTTGCTGAGGCGTCGAAGCGCAGCAGGCTTGCGATGGACCTGGCGCGGGGAGCGAACATCAGTCTTGAAGCGGCGACGAAGATGCTCGGGAAAGTTAACGACGAGAGCGTTGATAAGTTCAAGAAGCTCGGGATTGAACTCAAAAAGAATGCCACGGAAGCGGACGCCCTGGCAGCCGTGCAGGCTCGGTATGGTGGTCAGGCGACCGCTTACGCGGACTCGACGGTGGGACAGTTCGCGCGCGCGAAGATCGCCATGGCGGAACTCAAGGAGACAATCGGCGGCGTGGTGATGCCCGTCTTCACGAAGCTGGTCGAGGTGGCGGTTCCCGCGCTGGAAAAGATCCAGGCCAACATCGGGCCAGTACTCAAGGCAGCGATCGATATCGTGCTCCCGCCCCTTAGGAAATTCTGGGATGGCCTGAAGTTGATTGGCGATATCACGGTGACGGTTGCGGGGCTTGTGGCTGATAAGCTCGTGCCCGCCGTGCTGGCGTTCATTCAGACGGACATCGTGCCGAAGCTGGAGGCGGCGCGGGATGCGTTCATGGCGATCGTTCCGCACGTCATTGCGTTGGCGTTGGCGATTGCGGACAAGCTCAGGGAACCGCTCGAAGCAGTGGGGAAATTCCTCAAGGACAACAAGGAGCTGTGGGGCGCTGCCGCGATCGTTATCGGTGGGGTACTTGTCGCCGCCTTTGTGGCATGGGCAGTCTCGGCGGGGGCGGCGGCGGTTGCCACCATCATTGCGATCGCTCCCATCATCGCGATCGGACTGGCGGCGACGGCGCTGGTGGCCGGGATTATCTGGCTCGCCAAGAACTGGGATATGCTCACCGCGAAGTACCCGCACCTGAAGGCTGCGTCGGATGCGGTCCAGGATGCCTTCGAAGCGTTCGCGGGCTGGATCACGGGGACGTTCGTCCCGGTGGTCAAGTCCATCGCGACGACCATCGTTGATGCGGTGAAAAAGGCCGTGGACTTCGTGAGCGACAACTGGGACACGATTCGCGCCGTCATCCAACCCGCCCTCGACTTCCTCAAGGTCTACGCCGAGACCATCTGGGACGGAATCAATATCTACATCAAGACGGTACTCGGTGTCATCAAGGGAGTCTTTGAAGTCTTCGCCGGGCTGTTCACGGGCGACTGGCAGCGTATGTGGGATGGCGTAAAAGCGATCGCCACGGCGGTCTGGGAGGGCATTAAGGACGTTATCAACCTCGCAATCGAGTTCATCAAGGGGATGGCGCCGTTGATGCTCGCGGCTGGCCTGGCGCTTGTCATGGCGCTGTTCGCAGGCTTCAAGGATCTGGATGCGTGGATGGAGCAGAAGGGCAAGGACATCGTAACGGGCCTCTGGGCTGGCATTCAATCGCTGGCGCCCTGGCTGCTAAGCCAAGTGTTCTCGTTCGGCCAGGGGATATTCAATGCGGTGAAGGCCGGGCTAGGAAAGCTCAACCCGTTTTCTCCATCGAAGTACGGAATCGAAGTCGGATACTTCCTCGGGAAGGGTATTGAAGTGGGCATCTCGCAGATGCTCCCTTCGTTGCTTAGCACGGTGAACAGCATGGGGATGGTTGTCAGCACCGCCCTGGCGGCGGCTATGCGGTTCACCGTGGGCGGAGTGGGCAGCGGACCAGGCGGCTTCGGCACCGGTCCCGGTGGGTCGCAGACCGTCGGAATGACTGCTGATCAGCTCCTCGAACACCTATACACGCAGCTACTGGGCGGGCAAATTCCGGGAAGCCCAACGAACGGGATGAGCCTGGGCGCGTGGGGAGCGCTCATTTGGGATCAGATTCAGTCGATGGGGAGCGCGTTGAATCCGCTGGACCCGTTCGGTGGTACGCTGCCCAGGGCGACTGGGCCGGATAGGGTGGGGATAGGCCAGATTGATAGGCCACCGCTAGGCGGTCCACCTGGGGCGCCGCAGCCCATTATCCTGCAGATTGACGGGCGCGAGATCGCCTACGCGCTGGCGAACCACAACGCCCGGAGCTTCGCCTAAATGGCCGCGCCTGCTGCTATCACATGGGACGTGTCGGCCGACTTCGCGCGCACCGGCGGCGGCACATATGCCACACAGCTCCGGTCGTACATCGTTGCGCCCTTCACATTCACGCGGGGCGTGGACTCAAACACGGGGAACCCCATCGCGGGCAGTGTCTCGTTCGTCCTGGACAACAAGAGCGGCATCTTCACGCGGGGATTCACCACGGGCGCGCTTTACGGCAAGCTCTTGCCGGGTGTGCCCATCCGCATCAAGAAGGACGCTACCGAAGTATGGTTCGGGCGCATTCGCAACTACACGCCATCGCAGGACTTCCAGTTCGTCACGGTCCAGTGTGAGGGCGAACTATCCACACTAGGCAGACAAGTACCCACGCTGTCATCCGGGTTCTTCCCACTCATTCAGGGCAGCGACTCGGACAATCAAGCGCACGCTGTCATGTTGTCGATCGGGAAGAGTGCCAGCGACGAACAGTTCACGGACGGCATTGTGACGTTTGACACATCATGGATCGACTACACCAAGAGCGCCGCCGCAAACATCTCCGACGCGGTGCGATGCGAGATGGCGACGTATCCAAACTGGCACGAATACTGGGCTGGCGCGGGTAACCCCCGGCTGCGAGTACTCGCGCAGAACAGCGCGCTTCACACGACGCCGTTCAACGTGGGGGACGACTCCGCCACGGTGAAGCCTGCGATCGTGCACGTCGCGGACCGCTACGAAGATCGTATTGGCGGGGTTCGCGTAAACTACAACACGTTTCTCGCGGGTACGGCGGGCGATGTGGTGTACCAAAACCCGAAGGGGATGCTCGGTGTCTACGAGAAGCAAACGATCGCCTTCGGGGGAACCATCACGGGCGGGACGTTTACCCTCACCTGGGGCGGTGAAACTACGGAAGCGATTACATGGTCGAATGTCAACGCGACCCTGGTATCGCGGATTCAAAGCGCCATCAACCTGATTTTGACCGGCGCGGTGGACAAACGTATTGTGGCGGATTCAACGCTGGTCGCCGGGATCGGCAATGTTACCGTGACGTTCATAGGGCGCGCCAACGGCCCAGGGGACGGCCCCGGCTCGGAGTTTTTCGACGCCGGGAACATCACGTACACATCCTCGCTGACTGGCACCGCGCCCACCATCACGATCACAAACACGACCGCCCATGTTAAGGGCAAGTCCTCGGGAGTCTCCGACAGCATCAGCATCCCGAGCAAGGGCACAGTGGTTATCGCTGGCCCGTACATTACAGGCTTGGCCCAGAACCCCGACGACCCTCCCGTGGCCACGACAAACTACAGAGCCAACGACAACACTGATGGCACCGGTACGGACCGCACGGCAAACGTCACGGTGCGGAGCTTCGAAGACCGTGGGACGGAACAGATCACGACGTTCTACAACAACCATACGGCGGCGGTGTTTCTGACCTGGTTCTGGATTTTCGGGACGCCCCGCACGAAGACGGCCGCATTCGTGGAGTTCCGCCTTCCGCTCCTCGATGACCCCGCCGCGCCCGTCACGACTATCGACCTCCCGTTTGTCAGCAATCTCACGCAGATTCAGAAGTTCGCGAACTGCTATCTTTTCCCCCGGCGGCTGATGCGGCCTATTTACTCGTGGCAACTGAACGGCGCGACGGACGAAAACCAGACGGCCATCCTCACCGGCCAGGTGGCCACGGTGGGCGCGGTCTCGGAGAAGCTGGGCGCGCTCGTAAACCTCAAGGACACGAACGCCGCGCTGCTGGGTTCCTACGTCAATGACCTCGTGCGGGTTGAAAGTGAGGAGATCACCGTCACCGCGCCCGGCATGGGGAGCGCGCCCGTGGTGGTGGGCAAATTCACGGGTAGGCCGAGCTGGTCGTACGTGAACCCTGGCGCGTGCATATTTGACTGGTTCGACCGGCCCGACTCGACGGGGCTGGGCACGACACCGACCGGGGACGTGTGGACGGCGCTGTCCAATAACTTCAACGTAACGAGCGGGAAGGCTGTCCCGAACAACATCGGTGGCTGTTTTGTTTATTTTCCTCTCGGGACAGCAAACAGTGTGTGTTTCCTCAGGATGGCGAATCTATCGCTCGCCACTGCTACATTGGGTGGACTGGCCTTGAGAGTGCTGGACTTCAATAACTATTGGCAGGCCACATGGCATGACGCAGATTCAATCTTCCGGTTGTCCAAAATTGTGGCGGGCGCAGTTACCCTGGTTGCAAGTGCCGCCGCCGCTCGTCGCGCCGATGCGGTGATGGAGATATTCGCCGTGTGCATGGGGGATCGAATTCGGATCAACGTGGACGGCAGATGGTTGATTGACGTGACGGACGCGGCCCTGAACACCAATACGCGGTTCGGATTCTTTTCAGCATCTACAACCATTCAGTTCGGCCCCGTCTGGATTGCTGGAGCGTAGTCGGCAAGAGTAGAATCCCCTCATGCTCACGAACATGCTGGCGATCGCCCTTGCGGCCTGGAGCGCGCTGGGCGCCGTGTTCGCCGTGCCCACGATCGAGATAGCGGACTCCAGCACCAGTACGAACGCCGACTTCCGCGCGTACGAACGCATCTGGGCCGCATGGACCTACGTCGAAACCGGGGAGTGTGCCATCTGGGTATCGAGCGGCTGGGAGACACAGCCCACGGAGGCCGTCCAGCGGACCATAACGCACGAAGTCGGCCATTGCCTGTGGCTAACACACCACAACGGCGAGGGCGTGATGGGCCACGGCGATGGGTTCGACCTGACGCCGGCTGACCGCATGGAGCTGTGGCGCGTTCATCCGCTGTCGTTCCGCGCGTACGTGCCGGGTGTGGCCCGCTGAAGCCTAAACCGCCTTCGCGCTGATAGGCGAACATCGGGGCATGGTGGAAGTTGTCGCCGCGCCTCGTCCCGTCAGTTCCGACTACGCCGCCGTCCGCGAGATGCTGGACGATACGCTCCGCGCCGTCGTCAACCTATGGGGCGGCATCTTCCGCGAGCCGCTGGTAGCTCGCATCGTCGAACCGCCCGCTGCGCCCAACCTGGGACTCCTGGTGATGTTCGACCACGAATGGCTCGGCCCGTTGCCCATCGAATACGAATGGAAGCTGACGGAGTTGATGGATGGCATGCTCAAACTCAACCGGCGGCTCTTCGTGACTGTCCAGTGGAGCGCGGAGGTTTTGCGGCCGCCCGCCCACGCCCGCTACGGGTTCGTCTTGTTTAGCGATACGCACACACAGCCGCCCATCTATCCGCGAATCCTCATTTTCAAGCCCGCGTTCCTGCGCCCGTCGAACTTCCTGCGACGGAAACTGGGAATGCCCATACCCGAAGGGGGCCAGTAGCCATGTCCGCAATGTCAGACTACCTCGAAGTCGAACTCCGCAAGCATGTATTCCGGACCGGGAGCTACACGAAACCGACCGTGTTGGGATTTTCGTTCTGCACCGCCTCGCCAACGGATGCTGGCACGGGCGCATCACAGAGCGAGGTCCCAAACGCAGCCGCGTACGCGCGCATCGACCGTCCGCCTCTCGACGCGAACTGGACCGGCGCCAGCGCCGTGGATGGTCTGACAGATAACGCCGCCGCGATCACGTTTGTGGCGGCTACGGGTGCGTGGGGCACCTGCACGCACACAGCGATCAATGACTCCATTACGTATGGAGCGGGTAACATGTTGCTCCACGGCGCGTTGGGAACATCCAAGGTCGTCGGCAACGGCGATGTGATAGCGTTCGCTTTGGGCGCATTCGACATCACGTTCGCATAAGGAGATGGACAGCATGACTGCACCTACCAAAATTCACCAGGTCTTCAAGGCCTACGGGATTGTGCTCGCTGCGGACGGTTTCTACCGTCGCCCAGGGCGCGGCGGCGAAATATGGCTCCGCGTCACGGGCGGCTTCATCTGCTACCAGAAAGCGCCGGTTGTCATCGCGGGCGTTGTGACCCCTCCAGTATACGTAGCGCAGCACGCGGAGGGTGAACCCGCGGGGTACGGACGAGCGCCGTACCGGACGCTGTACGCCAATGTGCACCCGGCGCTCGATGCCGTGGCCGCATTCGACTTCGTGTGGCCGGTGAAGGTTGTCCTGGACCGGTACACGCACGCCGTGGCATCGGCTGCGGCGCAAGAGCGCGGCGAGGATTACGGCGCATCGCTGAGTGGATCGCCTGTCGCGGACGAGGGGCTGTAACCGATGGCTGACAACGTAGCGATTACTGCTGGGGCGGGCACGACTGTCGCTACCGACGAACGCACGATCGCGGCGGTCGCGGTGCAGATCCAGCGTGTTGACGAGATCGGCTCGGCCACGCTGGCGAACAGTCAGGTTGTGCCGACCACCACCGCTGCGACACTGATCGCCGCACGGGACACCCGCAAGCGCGTTATCATCCAAAACGTCGGGCAGTGTAATGTGTTCGTGGGAGTTGTCACGGTCACGGTGGCAAACGGGTTTAAGATCCCCGTGGGCGCTACCCTCATGCTCTACACGACGGCGCTGATTCAAGCGATCATCCCGACTGGCAGCACTGGAGCCAATGTCGCCATTATCGAGGAGTTCGACTAAATGACGCTTACATACCCCCCGGACGTCGGCGGCATCGTTAATGACCCCGTGCATTGGGCAGACTCGGCGGGCTATGAGTTCTGGATAGTCTTCGGCCACCTTGACCTGATGACGGTTAGGGCGGCGACGAATGAGGGGCTTAGCGGCGCGGGCTGGGCGGGCGCAATCGCCGCGAATGCCAGTATTACGGAAGGCTCGACGGGAGACTTCCTGTCAAGCGCGGACATCGACCCCACGCGTATCGTCAACGGTTCCACGAACATGCTACTGAGTTCCCCGCGTATATTTGGATCATATGACCGCGCCCTGATAGCGCAGCGTTTTCTTGGATACCTTCCGACGAAGCTGTGCTGCGAATTCTACGCCCGATTCTCCGTGGCGAGCGCGAATGAGGCAACGTCTTACATCGGATTCGGTTCTCCGTCGCTTGCGAACGTATCATCTGCCGGGGGCGCGGGCGGCGTCACGTCCAACGGGACGAACTTCCTACTGATCTCCGATCTTGGCTCCGACCCGGGGGCGGCCATTGATACGGCGTGGCACCTTTGGCGCATCGAGGTTGGCCCAACTAATACGGAATGGTTCATCGATGATGTGAGCCAGGGGACGATTACCACCGAAACTGATATTTGGCCGACGTGTTTCAACATCGTGTCGGGCGTGACGAACCGCCCGCAGCTTGCGTGGGCGCGTGTCTATTATGTCTAGCCTGTGGCGTTTGACGTCGTAGGAGGCTAGACCGTGAGCCTGCTGCTACTGCTTTCTTCGCAAAGCTCCCCGACCGTCGCGCTCAACACACCCAACGATGCCGCGACAGGCGTAAGCACCACCCCCAATCTGCTGTTCACGGGCACGGACGCCGAGAGCAACGAGATTGAGTACCAGGTTCAGGTACACACGGACAATACGTTTGGCGCATGGAACGTCACCACTGCGGTCTACCTTCAAGAAATTAGCGTGAATGCTAAGGAAACATCCCCACAAGGTCTGTTCTTCAAGCCAGACGGTACGAAGATGTACACGATAGGGTTTGGTGGCGTCTCGGTTGACGAGTACGATCTAAGCACTGCGTGGAACGTTACCACTGCGGTCTACCTTCAAGAAATTAGCGTGAATGCTAGGGAAACAGAACCTACTGGTTTCTTCTTCAAACCAGACGGTACGAAGATGTACACGATAGGGGTGGATGGGGTCACGGTCGACGAGTACGACTTAAGCACTGCATGGAACGTTACCACTGCGGTCTACCTTCAAGAAATTAGCGTGAATGCTAAGGAGTCAATCCCTACTGGTCTGTTCTTCAAGCCAGACGGTACGAAGATGTACACGATAGGGTTTGGTGGCGTCTCGGTTGACGAGTACGATCTAAGCACTGCGTGGAACGTTACCACTGCGGTCTACCTTCAAGAAATCGACGTGAGCGCTAAGGAAACTTTCCCTAATGGGCTGTTCTTCAAACCAGACGGTACGAAGATGTACACGATAGGGGAGCTGGGCGACTCGGTTGACGAGTACGACTTAAGCACTGCATGGAACGTTACCACTGCGGTCTACCTTCAAGAAATCGACGTGAGCGCCAAAGAGACAATCCCTACTGGTCTCTTCTTCAAACCAGACGGTACGAAGATGTACACGATAGGGTCGACTGGCGATACGGTTGACGAGTACGATCTAGGTGCCGCCCTCATCAACAAGCTCTCCGTCACCCCGGACGCGACATTTGCTGGGACGGGCGACCCGCACCCGTGGCCTTCTGGCAATCAGGTAACCTACACGGTTCAAGCGGCGGATATCCTCACCGCCAACACCACCTACTACTGGCGGGTGCGCGGACTCGACCCGT
>Ga0163150_10007535_pt1 | contig 12735 bp, 10 predicted proteins | sample OliLakLV19P2IB_FD_148628 | JGI IMG/M metagenome (GOLD analysis project Ga0163150, IMG submission 148628) | Freshwater microbial mat bacterial communities from Lake Vanda, McMurdo Dry Valleys, Antarctica - Oligotrophic Lake LV.19.P2.IB | ecosystem: Environmental > Aquatic > Freshwater > Lake >...
GCCGTCCGCTCCGCGATCGGTCCCGTCGCGCGCGTGGTGCGATCCAGCAGGCGGTCATGGTGGACGACGACCACGGCGTCACGCGACAGGTGCACGTCGAGCTCCAGGCCGTCGGCGCCTGCGGCCAGCCCGCGATCGAAGGCGGCGATGGTGTTTTCCGGGCCGATTTTGCTGCCGCCCCGGTGCGCAAACACGAGCGGGCGAGACGAGGTGAGGGCCGCGTGCACGGCCGGATTCTAGGATAGAATCGCGGAAGGTCATCCTTTCCAAGGTTTATCAATGCCAAACATCTCGACTCTCAAGACGCTCGGCGATCTGCGCCGCGCGCGCGACGCGTCGCCGGAGGCGTTTCCGCGCCGGCCGGTCAAGGACGAAGTCCGCGACAACCTGATCCGGAAGCTGAGCAGCGGCGAGACACTGTTCCCCGGCATCATCGGCTACGACGACACGGTCATCCCGCAGCTCGTCAATGCCATCCTGTCGCGCCACAACTTCATTCTGCTCGGCCTGCGCGGCCAGGCGAAGAGCCGCATCCTGCGGGCGCTCGTCTCGCTGCTCGACGACTACCTGCCGGTCGTGGCCGGCTGCGAGATTCACGACGATCCCTTCGCCCCGATTTGCTCGGCCTGCCGCGCGCGCGTGGCGGCCGAGGGGGACGCGACGCCGATCGCGTGGCTGCTGCGCGAGGCGCGCTACGTCGAGAAGCTCGCCACGCCGGACGTGACGATTGCCGACATGCTCGGCGACATCGACCCGATCAAGGCCGCGCGCGGCGGGCTCCAGCTCTCCGACGAGCTCACGATCCACTACGGCCTGCTCCCGCGCGCCAATCGCGGCATCTTCGGCATCAACGAGCTGCCCGACCTCGCCGGGAAGATTCAGGTGGGGTTGTTCAATATCCTTCAGGAGGGGGACATCCAGATCAAGGGCTACCCCGTCCGCCTGCCGCTCGATCTCCTGATGGTGTTCACCGCCAATCCGGAGGATTACACCGCGCGCGGGAAGATCATCACGCCGCTGAAGGATCGCATCGGATCGGAAATCCGCACGCACTACCCGGCCAACCGCCAGCATGCGATGGCGATCACGGCGCAGGAGGCGTGGCTCTCGCGCGGGAAGGGCGGGACGGCCATCGACGTGCCGGTGTACGTGCGCGAGGCGGTCGAGGAGATCGCGTTCCAGGCGCGCGCCGATCGCAAGATCGATCGCCGCTCGGGCGTGAGCCAGCGTCTCGCGATCACCTGCCTCGAGAACGTGCTCTCGAACGCCGAGCGCCGGGCCCTGACCAATGGCGAGCACCCGGTCGTCGCGCGCGTCACCGACGTGTACGCCGCGCTGCCGTCGATCACCGGCAAATTCGAGATGGAGTACGAGGGGGAGCTCAAGGGCGCGGACAACGTGGCGCGCGAGTTAATCCGTTCGTCGGTCGCCAACGTGTTCGCCGAGCGCTTCGATCGGGTCGATCTCCGCCGGGTCATCGAGTGGTTCGATCTCGGCGGCTCGCTGCAGTCGGCCGACAGCGCGTCCGCCAAGGATCTGCTGGCACAGGCCACAGGCGTGCAGGGGCTGATCGAGCTGGCCGGGCACCTCGGCCTGGGCGCGAAGCCGTCTGAACCCGTACTCGCGTCGGCCGTCGACTTCGTCCTCGAGGGGCTCTACGCGCAGAAGAAAATCAGCCGCAGCGAGGATCGCGGCTACGTTGCCGCCGAAGCGCCGCAGCGGCGGCCGACGGCTCGGGCCGCCGAGCGCGATCTCGACGAAGGGCTGCCGATGCCGGGCGGGAAGAAAAAGTACTACAACTAGTGAAATACAAATACAGCAAGTACACCGGTAATCCGCTGGACGATCTCGATCTCGACGATCTGATCGAGAAGCTCTCGGATCTGCTCCTCTCGAGCGGCTTTCAGTCGCCGCATGGCGGCGCGTACGGGGATTCCGACGACGACCGCACCATGCAGGCGCTGCACGACGCGATCATGGACGCGCTCTTCAACGGCGGCGTGCTTCCGGAAGAGGCGCTCGAACAACTCCTGGGCGATCCGGCCGACGCCGACCAGTCCGACGCGCGATCGACGCTCGAACAGCTCATCCAGGACATCATCGACCGGATGATGCGGGAAGGCTTCATCTCGCCGGCCCCCGATCTCGAGCCGGAACAGGCGCACCGGCAGGCGGCGGGCAGCGGCGGCTTCGGCCCCGACTCTCCGCCGACGCGCTTCGAGGTCACCGACAAGAGCCTCGACTTTCTCGGCTATCGGGCGCTTCGCGATCTGCTGGGCTCGCTCGGCAAGAGCAGCCTCGGTCGCCACGACACGCGGGACCACGCGACCGGCATCGAGACGATCGCCGCCCCCAAGCCGTACGAGTTCGGCGACGCGATGAACCTCGATCCGACCAGCACGGTGCTGAACGCGGTGCAGCGCAACTACAGGGATCTGGGGTCAGGGGCCAGGGATGTGTTCGACTCCGCAGGCGCGCCGGTCATCGACATCGAGTACGAGGACCTGATGGTCGCTCAGGGCGAGTACCACAGCTCATGCGCGACCGTGCTGATGCTGGATTGCAGCCACAGCATGATTCTCTACGGCGAAGACCGCTTTACGCCTGCGAAGCGCGTGGCGCTGGCGCTGGCGAACCTGATCCGGCTGCAATATCCCGGCGACGCGCTCAACGTGATCCTCTTTCACGATTCGGCCGAAGAGATCCCGCTGCGCGAGCTCGGGCGCGTGCGCGTGGGACCCTACTACACGAACACGCGTGAAGGACTGCGACTGGCGCGCCGCATTCTCGATCGCCAGCGCAAGGACATGCGGCAGATCGTGATGATCACCGACGGCAAGCCGTCCGCGCTGACCCAGCCCGACGGCCGCATCTACAAGAACGCCTTCGGCCTCGATCCCTTCATCGTCTCGGAAACGATCGCCGAGGTCGCCGCGTGCCGCAAGAGCGGCATCATGATCAACACGTTCATGCTCGCGCGCGACTACGAACTGGTGGCCTTCGTCCGCCGCGTCGCCGAGATCTGCCGCGGCAAGGCCTACTTCACGACGCCCTACACGCTGGGCCAGTACGTGCTGATGGACTACATGGACAAGAAGACGAGGACGATACACTGACTCGTCGAGTCGGCAGTCGGCAGGCTGGTGACTTGACGACTGGGACTGACGACTGAACCATGCTTCCCTGCGAAGTCCCCATCTTTCCCCTGCCCAACGTGGTCCTGTTCCCCGCCGCGCTGCTCCCGCTCCACATTTACGAACCGCGATACCGGGCGATGGTCGGCGATGCGCTCGAGGGGGATCGGCTCATCGGCATGGTCCTGCTGCGGCCGGGCTGGGAACGGGCCTATGAAGGCACGCCGGCGATCTATCCCATCGGCTGCGCGGCGTTCATCACACACGCCGACCGGCTGCCCGACGGGCGCTACAACATCATGCTGCGTGGCATCGAGAAGTTCCGCGTCGTCAACGAGAAACCCGCGCGCGGGGGCATCGATCGGTATCGCCTCGCCCTGGTCGAAGCGGTCAAGGACGCGCCCACCGGGAGCGCGACCGCCCTGCAGGAGGCTCGGGGCCGGCTCGAGACGCTGATCGCGAGGACGCTGCATCGGAGCACCGGCGACACCATTCCGAAAGACATCTCCGACAGCGACCTCGTGCACGCCATCGCGCAGCATCTCGAGCCGCTCGAGAAACAGGCGCTGCTCGAATGCCATGGCCCGCTCGCGCGCTGCGTCGCGCTCGCCGAGTTGCTCGAAATGCGGATCATGGCGCGCGACGGCAAGTCGAGAGTGCACTAGAGCAGTTTCCAGTTCCGTGTAGTCCGTAGTGTCCGGCTTTAGCCGGACTTCACGCGGTCCGCCTCAAGGCACCTATCGCACCCGTCGCAACTGGCTCACGCCCAGCGTGACGAAGAAGATCGCACTCGCGGCCAGCACCACGGCGCCGCCGGTGGGCACCAGCAGGCGCGTCGAGACGATCAGCCCGCCGACGCCGGCCGCGAACGCGACCATCACGCTCCACACGAGATACGAGCGCGTGCCGGTGGCCAGGTTGCGGGCCGCGGCGGCCGGCACGATGACCAGCGCCTCGACGAGCAGCGCGCCGATCATCTTGAGGCTCACCAGAATCGCCACCGTCAGCACGATCGCAAATCCGTACTCGAGATAGGCCGAGTTGATCCCGCGCGCGGCGGCGAGCGGCGGGCTGAGGCTGTCGAGCAGCAGATCGTTGTAGTGCCTCAGCAGCAGGATCGCCACCGCAATGCCCGCAACGACGAGCAGCGCGAGATCGGTATCGGTCACCGTCAACAGGCTGCCGAACAGCACGGCTTCCACCTGGTGGACATTGAATTGCCGCGTCACGGCGACGAGCAGGCAGAGCCCGAGCCCCAGCGTGAGCGCGAGAAACACGCCGATCAAGGTATCGGCCGGCAGCTTCGACCGGCGCTTCGCGTAGACCATCGCCAGCGACGACAGCAGGCAGAAGCCGAACATGCCACCGTAGGGCGCGTTGAGCGGCTCGCCGATCAACAGGCCCACACAGACACCCGTGATCGCGGCCTGCCCGAGCGCCGCGCTGAAAAACGCCAGACGCCGCGCGACGACAAGGTGACTCAGGCCCCCCAGCAGCGGTGCCAGCAGCACGACGCACAGGAACCCGCGAACGAGAAACGGATACTCGAACAGATCGGTGAACACACTCATGCGAAGTTCGTCGGGTTCGGAGGGTTCGTCGGGTTCGTCGTAGTGCCGGCCTTCAGGCCGGCCAGCATGGTGACGCTATCCGCAATGCGCCGCACCTGGTCGGAGTCGTGCGACACCATCAACACCGTCATCTCCCCCTTCAACGACACCAGCGTCTCGTCGAGCCATGTCGCGCCGGCTTCGTCGAGCCCCGCGAGCGGCTCGTCGAGGATCAGCAGCTCCGGGAGTGGATCGAGCGCGTTGGCCAGCAGCACCCGCCGCAGCTCCCCGCCGGACAACACAGACAACGGCCGGTCGCCGAATCCCGCGAGGCCCACGCGTTCGAGAAGCAGCACGATGCGCCGACGCGTCGCCGCGGCGACGCCGAGGCAGACGGGACGCCGCTGGCGCGTGAGCGCCAGAAAATCGGCGACGGTCACTGGGAGCGTACGATCGACATGGAAGTGCTGCGGCACGTACGCGATGCGTCCGCGGCCGGTCCAGTGCGCCACGATGCGCCCCTCGAACGGCACGAGCCCCAGGATCGCCGACAGCAGTGTCGTCTTGCCGGCGCCGTTGGGTCCGACAATCGCATGCAGCGCGCCGCGCGAGACGCTGAGAGAGAAATTTCTGAGCAGATCCTCGTGCGCAGGCCGCAGGGTCAGACCGCTGATTTCAAGCAGGTGGTTTTGGTTTTTCACGTTTATCGTGTCAGCGCGCGAATCATGGTCTCGACGTTCGCCTGCATCTCGCGCTCGAATCTGTCGGCGGTGAACGGGCCCGACGCGATGTGGCTGATGACGTGGACCGTCACCCCCGCTTCGTCGCGCAGCACCTTCAGGAGCGGCTCAGGAAAGCTGGCCTCGCTGAACACGACGCGGATCTTCTCGCGCTTGAGCAGGGCCACCATGTCGCGGAGCTCTCCAGCCGACGGTGTGAGCCCATGCGACGGCTGCACGACGCCCCCCACGTCGAGCCCGAACTCCTGGAGCAGATACCCGTAGCCGTCGTGGACCGTCACGACGCGCGTCGTGATCGCGCCAGCCAGCCGGGAGGCGGCGTTCGCCTTGATGGTCCGCAGCCGCCGCGCGTACTCCGCCGCGTTCTGCTGCAGCGCCGCGGCATCCCGCGGGCGCAGCCCGCTCAGCGCGCGCTGGATCGCGTAGGTCTGCTGAATCGCGTTGGAAAACGAAATGAAGGTATGCGCGTTGACCCCCTTGCCGCGCGAGGCGCGGATCATGGGCGTTTCGGCGTTCACCCTGATGATGGTGGCGCGCCTGTTCCCGGACGCCTTCAACATGGAGAAGATGAAATCGTCGTGCCCGATCCCATTGACGATGACCACATCGAGATCGGCGAGCCGCGTGATGTCCTGCGGCCGCGGCTGGTAGTCGCCCGCATCAACGTCGCCGGGCAGCAGCGCGCGCACCTCGTAGCCGGGCAGATCGCCGATGACGTTCGAGGCCCACGAATAGTAGGGGTGTAACGTGACGCCAACTTTCAGAGTCGCAGGCGTCGCAGACTGCGCGTGGACGGCGGCGAGCGCCAAGGAAAAAAGAAAAAGGAGGCAGGGCCCTTCAGGGCCGTCGGAGTCACGGAACATCTTGCCCTACCAGTACGTTCGTCCAGCCCTCGTTCTGCGGCAGCCGCAGCGCGGCGAAGCCGCTCCGGCGCTTCGCTTCCGGCAGATTCCAGATCGACACATGCAGCGTCGTCCCGTCCGGAAGCCGGTGATGCGTCTCGTCGCTGGGCGCCGGATCGGCGGGTGCGCCCGGCTCCGGCTCGAGAATGACCAGCACCCACGCGGGGGCCGCCGGATCGGCTGGCACGCCGAGGTAGTTCGTCGCCCAGTCCTGCCGCACGGATGTCCACGTATAACGGATCTTCTGCGTGGGATCGGACGCGAACGGCGGAATCCCTTCGTCTGCCAGCGCCTGTACGTCGGGCCAGCGTCCGGTGGCCGCGCGCATGCGCTCGGCCTCGAGCAGGCCTTCCTGCAGTTCGCGGAACACCCGCTGCTCGCCCGGAGGCGCGTCCCGGATCAGCGCCTGATACGGCAGCAGGCCGATCGGTGATTGGCGTGATTGGAGATTGGCTGATGGGCCACCGAACGACGGCCGGAAGAGATACGCCGCAACAAGCACCACGATCACCGCCGACGCCTGCACCACGTGCACCGTTTCGGCGCGCACGGAAGGCGGTCGAATCTCCGTCAACGAGCCACCGCGGCGCGTTTTCCAAGCCGCTCAGCGAGCACACCGACGATCGTTTCGCCGTGGAAGCGGCCGTTCTCGATGAAGATGTTCGACGTGTCCCGTCCGCAGATCGCGCCGCCGGCGAGGAACAGGCCGGGCACGTTCGTCTCGAACGTATCCTTGTTGAGCTCGGGCGTCATCGTGTCGCGATGCAGTCTGATGCCGGCCCGCCGGTACAGCTCGCAATCCGGGTGGTAGCCCGTCAGCAGAAACACCGCATCCGCGGGAATCTCTTCCCTCGCGCCGTCGCGCTCCACGATTACGTGCGCCGGCTGGATTTCGAGCAGACGCGTGTTGAAGAGCCCCTTGACGGACCCTTCTTTGATGCGATTCTCGATGTCGGGCCTGACCCAGTATTTGATGCTGGGCTTCAGCTCGGGATGGCGGTGCACCAGGGTGACATGCGCGCCCGCTCGAAACAGCTCGAGCGCGGTCTCCGCGGCAGAGTTGCCCCCGCCGACGATCACGACGTTCTTCCGGTAGAAACCGTGCGCCTCGTTGTAGTAGTGCGCCACGTGCGGCAGGTTCTCGCCGGGCACGCCGAGATAGTTCGGATGGTCGAAATACCCGATGGCGAAGATGACGTTCCGGCTATGGCGGATGTGGCGGACGCCTTTCTCCGAGCGCGTCTCGATGGCGAAGACTCCGGTCTCTTCCCGCTCGACCGACACGACCTGCTCGCCGAAATCGATCGGCAGCGCGAACGTGTCGACGACGCGCCGGTAGTACTTCAGGGCCTCCAGCCGGGTCGGCTTCTCGAAGGGGGACACGAGCGGAAGGCCACCGATCTCGAGCAGCTCCGGCGTGGTGAAGAACACCATGTTGACCGGGAACCGGTAGATGGAATTGACGAGCACGCCCTTCTCGATAATCGAATAATCGAGGCCGACGCGCTTGGCCGCGATGCCCGCGGCGAGCCCCGCCGGGCCTGCTCCAACTATGGTGACGTCCCGGACCAGCATCGCCCGCTATCTTGCCATAGCCCTCGACTCCGCTCGGGGCAGACCAACCAAACCGTCATTTTGCCCGCTCGGGGCCGTTATCGCCCATACAGCCCAAAAGCGCCCGTAAGTCACTGATTCCTCGATAAGATGCCGTCATGCATTCACCGATCAAGTACCTCGAAAAGGGTCTCAGTGTGGCCGCCAATGGCGCGTGGACCGTGTTCAGCACCGCCAACCGCATCCACCCGGGCGCGTCGTTCATTCCGAAGTGGTCCGACAAACCGCTGCTCAAGTCGTGGCAGAAAACCAAGCCGCCGCTCGGCTGGCCCCGTCAGACGGATTCGCTCTGTCCGACGTGCGTCCGCGAAGCGCGGCAGTCCATTCTCGACGGCCGGCAGGACGTGTCGATGCTGCTGACCGAGAAGGTGGGCGAGATCAAAGCCACGATCCTCGAGCGCGACGGCAAAATTCTGATGGTGAAGGACTGTCCCCTCCATGGCCACTTCGAAGACGTGATGGCGATGGACACGGACTTCTTCAAGCATCTCGAGCAGGTATTCCCGGGCCGCGACATCGCGGCGCACAACGACTCGAAGCTGCACAACCACGGCAGCAGCACGATCAAGCACGGCCGCGGCTCGGTGCTGACGGTCGACCTGACCAACCGCTGCAACATGATGTGCGACCCCTGCTTCATGGACGCCAACCAGGTCGGGTTCGTGCACGAGCTCAGCTGGGAAGACATCAAGCAGGTGCTCGACAACGCGATCACGATCAAGCCGCGCCGGCAGATGTCGGTGCAGTTCTCGGGCGGCGAGCCGACGATGTCGCCGTACTTCCTCGATGCGGTGCGCTACGCGCGCGAGGTCGGCTACAACTCGGTGCAGGCGGCGACCAACGGCATCGAATTCGCCAAGAGCCCGGAGTTTGCGAAGGCCGCGGCCGAAGCGGGGCTCCGGTACGCGTATCTGCAGTTCGACGGCATCGGCAATGCCGCCAACTCGCATCGCCGCGTCGGCAACCTCTTCGACGTCAAGCTGCAGGCGATTGAGAACCTCTGGAACAACGGCGTCGACATCGTCCCCGTCGTGACCATCGTCAACGGCGTCAACAACGAGCAGGTCGGCCGCATCATCGAGTTTGCGCTCGACAACCCGCGCAAGATCAACTTCCTGTCGTTCCAGCCGGTGTCGTTCACCGGCCGCGACGAGGAAATTACCGACGAGCGTCGGCAGGCCCAGCGCTACACGCTGTCGCACCTGGCGCACGACGTGAAGAACCAGACGGGCCTGGGCGAGCCGGTGCGCGACTGGTTCCCGATCTCGTTTATGGGCACGTTCACCGACTGGGCCGACACCGTGCACGGACCGGACGCGCAGTGGGGCAACCTCACGTGCGGCTGCCACCCGAACTGCGGCGTGGGCATGGCCGTCATGATCGACAAGGTCACGAAGGAAGCGGTGCCGGTGACAGCGTTCCTCAACGCCGAACAACTGGCGAAGGACCTCGCGCAGGTCAACGACGCCGGCCGCGGCAAGTTCCTCTCGGTCGCCGGCATGGCGATCGCGCTGATGCGGAACTACAACCCGTTCAACTCGCCGAAGCACTTCAAGCTGATCGACCTGATGAGGAAGTTCGACAAGACGTTCGGCGCGACCGGGAAGAGCTACGGAAAGGTCAGCAAGGATCGGACGCTGCAGGACATCGACGTCCGTCGCCAGGATCGCTGGAATTTCCTGTTCATCGCGGGCATGTGGTTCCAGGACCTGTTCAACTACGACTTCCGCCGCACCGAGATGTGCATCATCCCGTATGCTACGCAGCAGGGGGAGATTTCCTTCTGCGCCTACAACACCGGCATCGGCTGGCGCAACATCATCGAGAAGATGCACATGACGGCCACGCTCACCAAGTGGTACGACGAGCACGGCCGCCACGAGATCTTCGCCGGCAACAAGTCGGTGCCGCTGCCGACGACCGGACATGCGCTGAAGCTGAACGCCGAAGCCGTCGCGGCCGGCGAGCAGCAGGACCTCGTGCTGGCCGGCGTGGCCCGCAACGCACGCGAAGAGAAAGTCGCGGCGCGCGCCGCGGAGAAGTCGCTCGAGGACAAGCTGAAAGAAGACGCGAAGCACAAGCAGATGGGCGACCTCTATCGGCAGCACGTGCTGAAAGAGGCGCCCGCGCCGCCGATGATTCAGATCCAGGGGCTCAAGAAGTCGCAGCCGAGTGCGTAACGTGGAACTACGTAGTGTCCGGCTTTAGCCGGACCGTGATCGCAGGGCGGGTCTTGTTCTTCAAGACCCGCCCTTTTCTTGTACTACGCCGCACTTCCTGCTTCTTACGTCTTACTTTCGTAATACCCCGCCAGGCACTGTTCCATCACCCACGACGACCGCGCGCCGCTCTCGCCGGTTGACTCGCACGTCCCCTGCCCGCGAAGCTCGTCGACGATGTGCTGCACCAGCGCCTCGACCATCTGCTGGCACTTAGCGTGGCTCGTCGCCATCGGCTTCTCCCCCAGACAGGGTTTCCCGGCGGCCGCCACCCTGAGCGCCAGCTCGGCATGGCTCGATGGCGGCGTGGCGATGTAAACGGCGTCGACGTCGGCGTCATGAATCAGCGCGTCGGCGTCGCCGTAGGCGCGCGGCACGCCATGCCGGCGCGCAAAATCTTCGGCTTTGGCTCGGTCGCGCCGCATGGCCGCGACGAGCGCCGACCCCTCGGCTTTCTGCAGTGCGGGCCCGCTCTTTATTTCAGTGACGTCGCCGCAGCCGAGGATGCCCCATCGGATGGTGTTCATCGGGCCAATAATACGCGTCCGGTGTTTGTAATCAACGTGTTACACTCGAAGTTACTCCAAACTTTTACACGGGAATACCGCTCAAGAAACGACATCGATGACCAGATCGCGCTGTCTCCTGCTCACCGCGCTGTTGATGTGTGGATCGCTTGTGGGACCGGCCATCGACGCGGCCCCCCCGGCGGACGCCGGCGTCGAACGCGCATTCACCGACACGGTGCAGCCCTTCCTCACCGCCTATTGCACGAATTGTCATGGTGGCGAAAAGCCGGCCGCGCAGCTCGACCTGCGGCAGTACTCCACGGCCGAGTCGGTGGTGCAGGATTTTGCCCGTTGGGATCGGGTGCTGAACAAGATCGCGGCCAGGCAGATGCCGCCGCCGCAATCCAGGCAGCCGTCCGAAAAGGCCCGGCAGCAGGTGATGGCGTGGATCCAGGACACCTGGAAGAGCGAGGCGCGCAGGAACGACGGCGACCCGGGCGTGGTGCTCGCGAGGCGGCTCAGCAACGCCGAATACAACTACACGATTCACGATCTCACCGGCGTCGACATCCGCCCGGCCCGCGAATTCCCGGTCGACCCGGCGAACCTGGCGGGCTTCGACAATTCCGGCGAATCGCTGGCGATGTCGCCCGCGCTCCTGACCAAGTACCTGCAGGCCGCGCGCGAAGTGGCCGATCACATGTATCTCAACCCGAACGGATTCGAGTTCGCGCCGCATCCGATGCTGGTCGAGACCGACCGCGAAAAATTCAGCATTCAGCGGATCGTCGACTTCTACGACCGTCAGGCGACCGATTACAGCGACTATTTCAACGCGGCCTGGATCTACAAGCATCGGTCGATGCTCGGCAAACCGAAGGCGACGCTGGCCGACATCGCCGCGCAGCACCGGATCAGCGCCCGATATCTGGCGACGATCCGGGACGCGCTCGAGACCAGGCAGGATGTCGGACCGCTGGCGAAGCTGCAGACGATGTGGCAGGCGCTTCCGGTGCCGAAAGCGGCCGAGACCGAGCTCGCGCGCGAGGGGTCTCTCGAGATGCGCGACTTCGTCGTGCGGATGCGCAAGGACACGTCACCAAAATTCGCGAGCCCGGTGGTCAAGGGCTTGAGCGTCGCGACGCAGCCGCTCATGAACTGGAAGAACCGCGCGTATGCGACACATCGCCGGGACTTCGACCGTGCGGCCCTCCGCGTCGAAGGGGAACCGCCGCCGGTGCCGGTCGTGAGGCCGGACGGACGCCGCGGGCTCATCGGCGGTGGCGCCAACGGCGAGGACATGAATGCGCTCCTCGCGCGGGCTGAGGCCTACGAATCGCGCATGAAGAATGCCGACCTCGAGGTACCCGCCGGGTTGCGGCCCCGCTACGAAACGGCGTTCGCGACGTTCAGCGCGATCTTCCCCGATACCTTTTACGTGCGCGAGCGCGGTCGATTCTATCCGGACGACTCGGAGGACAAGGGCCGCCTGCTCAGCGCCGGGTTTCACAACGTGATGGGCTACACCCGGGATGACGCCCCCCTCAGCGAGCTGCTGCTGGACGAAAAGGGACGGCAGGAGCTCGAATCCCTCTGGGAGGAGTTCGAGTTCGTCGCCGACTACACGGCGCGCACGTACATCGAGTTCTTCTTCAACCAGAGCGGCGAGGTGCTGGGGAACGGCCGCGAGTCCGGCAGCGTCCGTCCGCCCGACAACGAGATCACGGCAGAGCCGGTCATCTTCGGTTTGAAGAAGACGTTTCTTGAGAAAGCCGCGGCCGACGCCACCAACAACCCCATCGCCATGGACGCGATCACGGATCATTTCGATCGCGTCAACGGGACGATTCGCGGGATCGAGAAAACGCGGGTGCAATCCGAGCCGCGGCAGCTCGACGCGCTCCTGGCGTTCGCGGCACGGGCGTATCGCAGACCGCTGGCACAGGCCGAGCGCGATGACCTGCTGGGGTTCTACCGCTCGATGCGCGAGAAGAGCAGCCTGACGCATGAAGAAGCGATGCGCGACCTGATCGTCAACGTGCTCATGTCGCCGCACTTCTCCTATCG
>Ga0163150_10007536_pt1 | contig 12734 bp, 22 predicted proteins | sample OliLakLV19P2IB_FD_148628 | JGI IMG/M metagenome (GOLD analysis project Ga0163150, IMG submission 148628) | Freshwater microbial mat bacterial communities from Lake Vanda, McMurdo Dry Valleys, Antarctica - Oligotrophic Lake LV.19.P2.IB | ecosystem: Environmental > Aquatic > Freshwater > Lake >...
TTCGGTACACCCGGCGGTGCTGGGGCGTACCTCGATGACTTGCAGAAGCAGGCGGACAAAGCGGCCGCCGAACTAGCGGCAGAATGGAAGGACGACTGATGGTTACAGTTGCAGAAGAGCCGGAGGTCGAAGAGGCCCACCGCCTAGAGGACACGAAGGAATGGCTCACCGACGCCGTGCGCTACGTCACCACGGGGTCGCAGACGCAGAACATTCGACGACCCATCCTATTCGCCATCGTCGGCGCCTCACTGGCCCTCGGGTTCGTGCCGCTTGGCTTCGTCGCGCTCCTGCTACTGGCACTGGGCGATTACGTTGGCTAGCCGGACGCTCATCAGCTTCGAGCGGCTGCCCGACCGACGCAAGAACACGCCCGCCGAGCGCATGATGCTCGTCGCACCGGACACGAAAGAGGCAATGGACAAGCTGCGCTTCACTCTGCACAACAGGGCGACGCGGCACAACATCACGGGATGGGTGTTCGACATCGACACCGCCGAGTTCCACATCAACGAGGGCACCATCGCGCCACTCATCCGAGGACAACTGGTCCTCACGAGGCCCGACTGATGGGCAACCCGCCCGATGCCAGCCTCGACGGAGACGGCTTCCGTTTCTACGAGTGGAAGGATGCTGCCTCCGGAGTGACGACCAACGTTCTCGCAGTCAGCAGCGTCCGCGCTCTGGCTGGCGAGCCGTTCAACCTCGTCCGTTGGAAGGTGGCGAACGTCGTTGACGTTGCCATGTCCACCCGGAAGGTCACGGTCATCGGCCCGCGTGGGGGAGTCAGCGACAAGCGCCTCAAGGAAGAGTTCCCCGGCGAGTTCCTTCGCATGATGCTCGAGAGCGAGGGTCAGCAGACCAAGCTAGACGAAATCCGCCGCTGGGTCAACGCCGCCGCTGACGACGGCCGCAACGTGGCCGCCCGCCGTGGGTCAATGACACACGACGCCATCGAGGGCGGTGTCAAGTCAACCCACGTTACCCGAGCTTGGGTGGAGACAGCGTTCGCGCGGCTCTCCGAGCGAGACCGCAAGGCCGCCAAGCGCGGCGTCCTCGACGAGGACGTGGAGTTTATCAGGAAGGCCGTCACGAACTACGAGGCCATGCGCGTCGCGGTTCCGTTCGTTATCATCGCCCGCGAGGTCCAGTGCTGGAACCTCTCCGTCGGCTACGCCGGGACGCTAGACGCCCTCGTGTGGCTGCCGCCCGAGGGCTGGTCGGACCCCCTGCCCCGCCCCGAGACCATCACCGCCGAATGGGTGGACACTAACGGAGGACGAGTCGCAGTCTATGACTGGAAGACATCCAAGGACATCCACACCGACAACGTGACACAAGTCACGGCCTACTTGAGCGCCGAGTTCGTTGGGTCCAAGGGCATACGAGACGAGAGGCTGACTGGCCTCCTCACCATGGCCCGCTGGGGTGCCGTTGCACACGTACGGCCCAACAAGTTCGGCCTATACATCTTCACTTGGAGCGCCGAGATTGCCCGCGCATTCTTCGGAAGCGTAGCGTTCTCGCGCTTCCTAGCGAAGTACCCGAAGCCAGAGGAGTTGTTCATCGAGACGTATACAGGTGACGCCAATGAGAACCACGAGGATGACGATGACTGACATCCTCGACTCTCTCACATCCGAGGTCGCCGTTCGCAAGGACACCGCCCTCACGCCGGTCGGGCTCGAGAAGCCCGGCATCCCAGCCGGGCGGATGCCCGACATGCCCACCATCTTCATGCCGCAGGAGGCCATCGAGGCCGCCGTGCGGGAGGTCCGGGCTCAGGCCAAGCTCCTGCTCCAAGCGTGCCTCGCCATCGAGGTCAGTCTCGGGCACGAGGTTGGTGGTCCGACCCGAGAGGAACAGGCCATCGAAGTGAAGAGCGTGGAGCGGACGGCAGACGCCAAGTTTGCCGACGACTACGCCGAGAAGCAGCGAGTGGCACAGTCGGCTGCGTTCGCCGCCAAGCCCGACGCCCCGGTGGTGCCGGAGTACAGCGGAGATTGGAAGTGCCCCGAGCACGGGGACCTAACCCTAAGAGTCGCCACGTCGCGCAAGGGCCGGACGTACCGGGCCTGCAACACGTGCAGCGAGTTTGAAGCGTGAAAGGACACACATTGAACAAAACCCGAGTCGTTATCCGAGCACTGGCGATGGTCGCCATCGTCTCCATCGTCGCTACCGCGGGTAGCATGAGCGTTGGCGCAACCAAGGGCGACCCGCACAAGGTCGGCATCTGCCATCGGACAGCATCCGACACCAACCCGTACGTCTACATCGAGGTCGATGTGGCTGCACTCAAGGCTCACATCGGGGCAGACGCCCATCCGCCGAAGAGCGGTCGTTACGACTACCTTGCCCCGAACGGCAAGACAGACTGCAAGGGAGCTACACCATCACCGACGCCGACCCCCATGCCTACGCCGACGGCTACTCCGACGGCCACGCCGAGTCTGACTCCAACCCTTCCGCCGACTGACACCGAGTGAACCCCCACCAGTTGATGCTAAGCAAGGCGCAGCGGCGCCACGCGAAGCGCGACGCAGCCAAGCGAGCCCGGATGTCCCGGGTCCGCTTGGCGATGCACGACAACCGAGCGTTCACTCAGGCGGCCACATTGAACGGAAGGCGGGGACGCCGAGCGTTCGAGCGCGTCATGCGACGGGCCGTTGGCCGCGTGACCTCCGCCATCAAGGGCGGCACCATTAGCCGAGACGACGCCGAGTTGGCGTCCATCCTCGGCATAGGAGAAGAGAATGATTGACGGACCACAGCCGGGAGAGATGTGGCACGCGGACCCGATTGGCAACCCGGCTCACATGTCGCACCTCATCAAGGGCGGCGTCATCTGGAACGGCGGACCGGAGACCCACGCCGCCGCCATCGAGTACCTTCGGGCGCACCCGGATGAAGTCAACGACTTCGTACCGCGGACGGCGCTGGCTGAACTGGGACTGGCCGAGGACGTGGACGTTACCGAGCTAGAGGACAGCGTGTGACCTCTCGTCCACCGACGAGCTTCAAGGTGATGACCCAGTCGTACGCGGTTGAGACCTTCGACCACATCTTCAACGAAGAGGGCGAAGCGCTAGCTGGTGACGTCGACCAAGAGACGCATGTCATGCGTCTAGCGTCACACCATCACCACGACGAAGTGGTCGAGACGTACTTGCACGAAGTGCTGCACGTCCTGCTCCACAAGGCCAACTACGGGTCAATCCAAATGGGCGAGAGTCCTAACGAAGACATCGTCAACTCGCTGTCGCCCATCCTACTCGCCTTCATCCGCGAGAACCCGGCGGTCATCCGCTATCTACGAAAGGGCTTTGCATGAAGCTGTACATCGCCGGACCTATGACCGGCATCCCCGCCTTCAACTTCCCGGCGTTCTTGGCCGAGGCCGAGGCCATCCGCGCCATCGAAACGCATGAGGAAATCGGGCTCATCGAGGTTGTCTGCCCCGCTGAACTCGACAACCCCGAGGACCGAGAGCGCGCCATGGCTAGCCTCGACGGAGGCGTTATCCACTACGAGAGCGGCAAGACTTGGGGCGACTTCCTCGCTCGGGACATCAAGCTCCTGACCGACGGCGGCTTCGATGCCGTCGTCGTCCTCCCAAACTGGCACACGAGCAGGGGCGCTCGGCTCGAGACGTTCGTCGCCTATCTCAACGGGGTGCAGGTCGTCTATCGAGACGGCGACAGCTTCTACGCCGTCCCGTTCGAGCAGCTGGCCCAAGCATGGACGGCGCCGGGCGGGTGGGAGTACCTCAACGGGTTCTTCGCCAACTACTTCGCGTCCCAGTTCAGTAGCGTTGAGCCGTTCACCGTCATCGACGGGGGAAAGGCATGAACCCGAAGGACCTAGTCGGCGCGAGGAAGGCGCCGCTCACCCTCGTCCCGCCGTCTGCCGTCATCGCCATGGCTGAGGCTATGGGCAACGGCGCCGACAAGTACGGGCCGTACAACTGGCGCGACCAGCCGGTGCAAGTTCGTACGTACATCGAGGCTGCGCTCCGCCACCTGTACGCGTACCTCGACGGCCAATGGGCGGCCGAGGACACGGGCATCAGCCACCTAGCCCATGCTATGGCGGGCCTCGCCATCCTCTACGACGCCACCACCCTCGGGTCCATCGACGACAACCGTTCGACGGGCGGCGCAGCGGGCGAGCTCCGTCGGCAGGACAAGAGCGTCAATCCTGGGTCACTCGTGGCCTCCAACGACTACTCTGGCATGCCCTACATCAAGTGGTACTCGTATGGAACCGATGAACCCACCACCCGAGACTGACGAGGAGGCGGCCGAGGTTATGGCCGCCGACCTCCTGTCTCGTGACTACGACCGCGTGTACCTCGTCGAATGGAAGACCACGCGAGGGACACAGGTCATCGTCTGGCCCATGAGGTTGACACGTGAACGTCGAGACCACTAAGCTCAGGCGCACCCCAGCCCTAACGGCGGAGGCGCGTCGCCTCTTCGTCGCCGAGATGGTAGAATGTAATGGATGGCAACCCGGGGGTACAATCCCCCGCATCGCCGCAGCTACCGGGCTATCGCTGGCACAAGCCCGGGACGCTATCTTCGCAGAGTCAGCAGACCAATGGAGACGAACCGTTGCCATACGTTGAAGGCAAGTACGTCAGCAGATTTACGTACGAGATGACGTTCCCGCCGCGCTCAGTCCAACTCGAAGCTGAGGAAGAGGCCGAGACGGCCGCCTCCCCTCGCGTCGTTCGACGCGGTGGGGAGACCGTCGCCAAGCCCACGAACCGCAGCCGCTCCAAGCAAAAGGCACAGTCCGCGGCTGCACTCGCGGCCACTGGCGTCAAGCTGCCGCTCGGCATCCAGATGCCCGAGGACGGCAAGGTGCCGCCCGTTTCGCAGACCGATAGCGGGGGCGTCGTTCCTAACGACGAGACCCTAGACGAGGACGACGCAGTCGCCGCTCTTGAAGAACTTTCAGACCTTGACGAGGAGGACAAGTGACCATCGCTAGTATTCTGGAGGCAGCCCGCGGCCTGCTCATCGGTGAGCCCGCTCGGGCCATCGGCTACGGCGCCGCCGTTGTCATCTACTTCGCGGCCAAGGCCCTCGGGTCTATCCCCGACCAGTCCCTCGACGAGGCGCTCCTGTCCGCTGGCGTTGCCATCGGCACCGTCGCCTCTGTCGTCGAGTCCATCCGTCGGTTCGTCTACTCGCAGCCGACCGTCGTGGCCATCGCCGAGCTCGCAGCTGCCACCGGCTACGCCGACGTCCCGGCCCCCCCGGCCGACGGCGCTCGGTAATGAGTAGCCTGCACGTGGAGCTGGTCTCCAACTCCCCGTCGGGCTGCAAGGTCTGTTCCTTCATCCGCTCGTTGCCGTCCCGTGAGGCGGTCGAGTGGGTGAGGGAGCTTGGCCTGACAGTCTCGGAAGTGGGGAACTCAGCCATCGTCAAGGCGCTGCAGAAGCGTGGCATCGTACTCAACGAGGCGTCCGTCCGCCGCCACCGCACTAACCATGCCTCATAGCGACCCGCAGGTCAGTGCTACGTACAAGGCAGCTTGGTCGAAGACTCCCGTTGGTCGGGCGTCGCAAGCTCTTCGCAACCACAAGTACCGGGTCAGCCTCAAGGGCTTCCTCAGCGAAGTCCGAGGCAACTCCCACAAGAGAGGAAACCGATGACGAAGCAGCTAGATGACATCGCCCTTCGCAGGGCTTCGCTGTTGAAGGCAGCGCGCTCAGCCATCCGCCTGCGGCACAGCTTGGCAGCTGACGAAGAGCTGAACGAGGTGCTGCCCTTGCTCGAGACCGAGTTCGTCGCTGCCGTTCAGCGCGGGGAACTGCTCGACGTTCGGGAGACGCTGCGCACGCTCCTGCTCGACTCGTGAGCGCGTTCGCGGGAGAGGCGCGGAAGCTCCGCATCCTCGACTGGGACATCGAGAACAGGCCGCTGACGTACTGGGTGCCCGACCGCCCGACCGCACAGATTACGGCCATCGCTAGCATGTGGGTGGGTGACCACGACAGTCTGCGCATCGACTACCTCCTCACCCCCGACTCCACCGAGGACGACGAGCGGGACATGCTCCTGCGCTTCGTCGAACGGTACAACGAAGCGGACATGGTAACGGGCCACTACATCCGCAGGCACGACCTCCCCATCACCAACGCCATGCTCTACGAGCTGGACCTCCCACTGCTCGAGCCGAAGCTCAGCTGCGACACGAAGCTGGACATGTTCAAGAAGGCTGACCTCCCGGCGACGCAGGAGTTTCTCATCGAGACCCTCCGTCCGAAGTGCGACATGGGTTTCCCCATCGAGAAGTTCCACATGTCGCAGACCAACTGGCGAGCGGCTAACCGCCTGACCCCCGAGGGGCTCGAGCTCACACGTAGGCGAGTCGGGTCTGACGTCCACGCCCACACCCATCTCCGCGAGCGGATGCTCGACCTCGGCTACCTCAAGGCTCCGTCCATGTGGAACCCGGGCGGTGGCGTCAGCGAGGTGAGTGAGGGTCGGCACCGATGATGCCCAACGGCTGGGAGTCCAGCGAAGCCCCGTGTCCGCGCCGCGGGCCGGGGCTCACGCACATTCAGGACAGGTCCATGCGCCCCGAAGGGCACTGCGGCTTCTGCGGCGTGCGCATCCTGTTCCCCGCCCAAATGGTGACGGGTCCGGACCCCACGCAATCAAACGAACAGGCGTTTGACTTGAATAAGATACTGCAGTCGATGGGTCTACTGCCGGACGAGAGCCTCGAGCCCGGGTGCATCCTCGACCACGCTAGCCTGCGGCACGGCGCCGAGTGCATCCATTGCCACATCGTTCACGAGGGGCGCCTCATCACTGACCTCGGCCCACAAGGAAACCCCAATGCCATTGGCAGAGGGGTCCTCACGGAGCGGCAGGCAATGCGGCTGCTCCGTTACGTTGCGTTCGCCGAGTCACACGGCCGCGAGCGGTAGCTACTTCTTGTTGAAGGGAGCGGGCCACTTGACGGGACCGCTGTCGTAAGGGCCACCCGGCTTGAGCTGGTGCTTCTTGATTTCCGAGCCGACCTTAGCGACGCCGCGATGCATTGCATCGCCAGCTGCGCGCTGACCGAGGGCGAAGTTGCGACCGGCGTCGCCGATTGCCTTGGCTGCGCCTCGCAGCGTTGGCCCGCCGCCGCGCGGCTTCGTCCGGGTCTGAGCTAGGTTGCTCTTGGTCGGCTTCGGTCGCGTCGGGGCCTTGGAGAACTGCGGCTTCGTTTTTGCAGGGGCCTTAGAGGGCTTCTGCTTTGACGCAGGAGCCTTGTACTTGGGGGGCATTATTGGTTACTCCTAGGATGTCGGGACTGCGACTGACTTCACAACGTTGACGTACTGGCCCTTGCGACCCGACGTGTCGGACCGCAGGACGTGGACCTCGTTGCTGGCCGCCGAGTAGCCCTCGGCGTTCTTGGCTCGGACGACGATGAAGTAGTCAGTGGCGTTGGCGCCGGACTCGTCGTACGACTGAGTGTACCCGGAGGCGTCGGGCGTAATGCCAACGGTCAAGGCGACGACCCCAGTGGTGGTAGTGGCGACGAGAGCTGTCCCCGCGCCGCCTGTCAAGGATGCGCCGTTCGCGGTGATGGTCATCACCGTGAAGCCGAGGAGCCCGGTGTCTTGGAACGTCAGTGTGTAGACGTAGGCGTTCACGGAGCCAGTTCGAACAACGACGATGTCGCCGTCGATGACATTGCTCAGAGCGACAAGTGCCGCTAGAACAACGGCTTCCGTGGCGTTGGCGGCAATGCCGGTCGTTGTCTGCCCGTTGACGGTGACCGTGAAGGTGCCGCCAGTGGCGTCGACTGTGACCGTGTGAACGGCGGACGTGCCAGTGAACGCAGTAGAGGTGGAGCGGAACAGGACGAAGGACGACGGGGCCGTTGAGCCGTCGATGCGAGGCGTCCGGATGCGAACGGCAATGGAGCCGTGTCCAGTGTTTCGTCCTACGATGGTTGGTGCGAGAGGGAGTGCCATGAGTCAGTGCTCCTACATGGAAGGTAGACTGCTAGTGTAGCAGACTACGGGTACGTGATGCGGGCCTTGGCCCGGTCGGCGAGGATGGCGGCAGTGTGGTCGACTGGCGGGGCCGGGCGCTCTACGTAGGTTCCGTTGGTGTCGAAGCAGATGACCACTTCCGTACCCGAGTTCCCGAGGTAGCCGTACTTGCCAGTGTATCGCCCCGTGGTCACGATGACACGAGCGTACACGGTGCGGACGAACCCAGCGGCGGCGGCCAGAACCTTGTCCGTTTCCGGCTGGTACATGCCGCCGACCTTGAATGTGAACGCCCCGTTAGCGGGACCCTTGACGTTGTAGCCCACGGCCACCTCCGTTGCTGTGTCTGGTACTGCGACGATGTTCTTGATAGGGCCGACGAGGTGCTGCCCCGCGAACGCGGAGACGTACGCCTTGACCTCCGTCCATGTTACCTCAACTGGCACAGCGGCCGACGTCGGGGCTAGCGGGTCGCACCACAGGAGCTTGCCGCCGAAGTTGATGAGGACGACAGCGTGGCTCGAGTCGAAGTTAGTCTGCCACTTGGAGAGCCGATGCGCCGGGGCGAAGGCGCGCATGCTGCCTTGGACGACGGCGACTCGGTTGTTGGTCAGCGCCGCGCGTAGCTCCGAGAACGAGCGGAGCCGAGCGGCGACCGTCTTCCCGTAGCGGCGTCGGATGCCGTCGGCGAGGTTGCCGAGGTTGCTGCCGCCAGTAGCGGGCTCGCCGCTTGCCATCCGGAGGAGCTGCGCTTCGGTGTGGGTGGCGGGGACTCGGGCGTCATAGACTAGGCGGTACCACTCGAGCCCGCTGTCCCATGTGCAGTCCTCCCACGTGCCGTCGGACTCGCGCTCGGAGATGTGGATGTGGTCGAGCGGCGCCATCAAATGTGAAAGTCGAGAACGGTCATCACTCCGATGACGACGGCGAAGAGGAACAGAACGACCTGCCTGCCGCCGCCGAGGAGCCTGAGAATGTGGTTGTTCTGCTCAATCGTCTTCGTTGCGACCGTTTGGGCGACGGCGCGCTCGGTGCGCCTATCCTGCTCGATGTCAGTGACGCGCTCGCCGAGCTTGTCGACCTTGCCGTCGATGGCGTTGGCCACGGCCATCAGGTCCGTGTGCCCGTCTCGGACCAGCGCGTATACATCGCGCCAACTCGTAGGGGACTGACCGTCGTTAGTCATGGCTACAGTGTAACATCGAGTCCGCCCATCATGGGGCCGAGGGGCTTGTTGCGGGCGTCGTAGAACGCCTTGGCCGCGCCGCCGTCGAGGAACGCGTAGGGGATTTCGTGGTAGTCGAGCGGCGCCGGGGCCTGTGGCTTGGGCGCCTTGGCCTTGACCGTCTTCACCTCGGCGGGGAGGGCTGGGATACCGGCGACCGTGTACCACACCTTGACGAGCCGGTTCTTTGTGTAGTCGTAGCTCTCGAGCGTGGGCTTCAACCCGATGCCATAGTGCGTAGACGACCACTTGGACAACGCGATGGCGGCGAGGACGTCGTAGCCCTGCGTTGCACGCGCCTGTTCCAGCGTCTTGCCAGCGCCAGCCTTCGCCTCGTACTTGATGGCGGCGATGATGCGGTCGTACCCGTTGCCCTTGTTGTTCTGCAAGAAGTAGGCCGTGGCCTTGGCCGCAGTGGCGAGGTCCTTGAACACGGCGAAGCTGCCGACCGGACCCCGGCGATACCCGATGGCGAACTTCGAGCGGCGGATGTTGAACGGGTTGTTGCCGATGATTGTACTACCTGACTCGGCGCGCATCCACGCAACGATGGCCGTCATCAATAGGGTGTTGGTGACGCCGACTCCGAAGTACCGCAAGAACGCACGCGCGAACGTCGCCTCTTTGATTGTTGCGTACGTTGCCATCAGGCGTAGTACTCCGTGACGATGATGACGCCCGCAGAGCCGGACCCGGACGTAGCAGCAGCGCCGCCACCCTGTGACATAGCGCCGCCGCCGCCGCCGCCGTACGCTCCGCCCGCGTTCCCTGTGTTAGACGAGTTTGTCGTGCCGGACGTGGCGGCTATTCCGCCGCCACCTAGGAACGAGTCACCGCCTTCGCCGCCAGTGCCCAGCCCCGTAGTTGACCTGTGGCCGTTGCCACCCGGCCTACCAGTGCTATTGAAGTCGCCGCCAGAGCCAGCGACGCCGCCAGCACCACCCGAGCGACGGAGGCCAGTCGCGGCGTTGGTAGCGTGGGTGCCGCCGCTCCCGCCCTTGGCAATGACAGTGGTGATGCCGGTGCCGCTGAATGTAGAGTCGGCGCCAACGTTGGCCGCTGTGGCGCCTGAAACGCCAGCGCCACCAGCGCCAACGAGGGCGGCGTAGTTGTTGCCCGGCGTCATCAGGTCTGCCATGAGCAGTTTCTTTGTGTACCCGCCGCCGCCGCCACCCGAACCGTACGATGAGTTGCCCGCAGTAGAGGCAGCAGAGCCCGCCCCACCTGCCCCGCCACCGACGACCTCGACTACGATGTAGCGCAGCCCGGCGCTCAGCGCGGGGCAGACCCAGTCAGTGGTGCCGGATGTGTAGACGGTGACCTTGGGCGGTGGCAGCTTGACGGTGCCGTCGCCCTTTAGCGACCAGCCTAGCGCGCCCGCTGTCGTCCCTGTGGCCTTGGCACTGCGGAACTCGGCTGGCGTCCCCCCGGTGAAGCCCGAGACGGTCTGGTCAGCGGTCGCTGACAAGTAGGTGCTGAGGAAGCGGGATGTCAGGGCGTCTGTGACCTGCAGAAAACCAGCACCAGCCACCCAGTCCGACGCGACCGGCTTCATGTACACGCGGACGCTGTCGCTTGCGGTGGCGGCGTTCGTGACTTGGAGTCGCTCTCGCCGTCGCATCGTGATGCTGGTACGGGGGCCGACCAATGTTTCCTTCGGCCCGACTGCCGTGTACCACGCGTAGCCTACCCAGTAGACGGCGCTGGCAGTCGTCCAGTCCCAGTTGCTAAACTTCCAGACCTTCGTCGGAGTGGCGATGGCCCAGCCACGGAACTGCGTGCCATCGTGAGTGACACCGCCAAGAGCCGTAGTAGAGGTGCCGAAGTCCCGGTTAGCGAGCCGAGCCCCGGTCGCGGCCGTGAAGGCGTAGACGGTGCCGCTGACGCTGACCCAAAGCTCGGTCCCGTTCCGAACCCCGCCGCGCAGTGTGTCCGTCGTGCCGTCTATGCTGAGCAGCGTGTCGGTCAGGGCTGAGGCGTAGGTGACTACACCGCTGGACACGGTACAAAGAAGGAAGCGGACGAACTTGGCAGCGCCCAAGCCGCTCGACGTGACAACAACGAGCCTGCTGGCGGTGGCATCCCACAGCAGGCCAGCCTTGGTCTTGGTCCCCGCGAAGGTGGCGCCGCCCGGGATGGCGTTCTTGGAGACGTAGACCCCAGCGATGGTGTAGGTCCAGACGTTGCCCAGTGTGTCGAGCGTGTAGATGTACGTCCCATCGCTAGCGATGCCGATGTTCGGCGCCGTCTCTAGCCGGGTATCAGTGTCGTACGTGTACGTGATGTAGACGTTCGGCTTGCCCGCGCTGTCGTAGACGCCCCAGCCCGTGCCGTCGCCGCTCGTGTCGTCCCCCGAGTAAGTCGTCTTCCCGGCGCCGTCGTCCTTGTCGAACTGGAAGCCTTCGCTCGCTGACAGGCGCCGGAACCCTGCGTAGTAAGTGGCGCCGGACGTGACGCTCAGCCCCGAGTCCACACCGCCAGCCTGCAGCGCCCTATTGTACTGGACGCTGTCGCCGAGCCCAGTTGCACCCTTGTCGACGGCCGTGAATGTGGCGGACTCTCGGCGGAGGTTGCCCGTGCCGCTGACGTCGTCCCAAATGCCCACGCGACACTGCGCCGAGCCGCTGTGCCCCGCGAAGTACGCGCTGACCTTCGTAATCTTGACGTTCGTCAGGCCGCTCGGAATGGTCAAGGGGACTGCAATGTGCGAGTTGGTCGAGCCGTCCATGCCGTCGGCCGTGTCGGTGACGTGGGCTGTACTGCCGAGCGTCGTCGTCGTCGTCGTGGTCGAGCCTGTCGCCGCGATGCTCAGGAGCAGCACGCCAGACACATCGTACTTCTGCGCCACGTAGTACGGGGAGACAGTCGGGTCACAGGCGACCCAGTAGCACGTGTTCGTCGTGTCGTAGGTGAGGCCAGCGGCGGCGGCGACACTAGTGGGGGAAGTGGCGAGGGTCAGGACATCGACACTGGCCGCCAGCGTCGGGACGGCGGACGGCGTAGCGATGCCGCTTTGGGCGGTCATCACGGAGGACGAGGCCAGCGACGCTGCGGTGCGGAACTCTGCCGACGTAGTCGAGGTCAAGGCCGATGCAGTGACCTCGCCACTGACGTACACCGGGTTGCCGTTCGTGGGGATGGTGACGACAGGGGACTCGTCAGCAGCGATGAGGCGGACACCAGCGGAGTCCATCTCAACTCTGCGATTGCCAGTCTCCGCGGTCTTGAATGTCCCGGCTAGGACGATGACGGCGGCGAGCGACTCGGCAGTGACGGCACCCGGAGCGATGGCATCGTTCGTGACAGCATCCGGACCTAGCTTGGTGGTGGTGATGACTCCGTCCTGCACATCGTTCGCCAGCAGGGCTAGGCTCGCTGACAGGCTATCGTTGCCAGCGGCGCTAGTGACGGTTCCGACCGTCGAGAAGTTGCTAAAGTTGCCGAACACATCCTGCTGCCGAGCGCGGACGGCATAGACCGTGGAGGGCAGCGCTGGGA
>Ga0163150_10007539_pt1 | contig 12731 bp, 11 predicted proteins | sample OliLakLV19P2IB_FD_148628 | JGI IMG/M metagenome (GOLD analysis project Ga0163150, IMG submission 148628) | Freshwater microbial mat bacterial communities from Lake Vanda, McMurdo Dry Valleys, Antarctica - Oligotrophic Lake LV.19.P2.IB | ecosystem: Environmental > Aquatic > Freshwater > Lake >...
GGCCGCGTCCGTTCATGGTGGAGCGCGGCCATGCCGACGGAGTGGCGCCCGATGAATGGGTGGCTTACGAGTACGCCAAAGTCAGGCGTTTCTACGCCACGCGGATGAAAATGCCCGACCGGACGGAGATCGAATTCTTCGACGGCCCCCACACCATCAACGGCAAAGGCACCTTCGACTTTGTGCGCCGTCACCTGCGCTGGCCGTAGGGGCGCATGCGCCCCGTGGTGGTCGTAGGGGCAGACCCATGTGTCTGTCCCGGTCGGTTGAGGGTCGAAGGGTTGAATCGCGAACCCAGAACTGGAGGGACTTCAAGAGGGGCGCACACGCGGGTGCGCCCCTACGATTGGAGGCAGACCGTTTAGCGGCGCTTCACTTCAAAGAGTTTGGCGACAGGGTATTCAAAAGCGGGAAGAACAGGACGACCGTCGAGCTGATCATGCTCTGTGAGTACTTCCGGATTGGCCCCAGGTCGATAGACCGTTACGGTGCGTTTCTTGGGATTGATGACCCAAACCAACGTGACCCCGGTGGTTTGGTACTCTTCAACCTTTTCATCCAATTCGTAAAGAGTATCCGTCGGCGAGATCACTTCGACGGCCAGGTCGGGCGCTCCCGGCCAGAACTTCTCGGTGAGTTCCCCAGCTGGAATTCGTTCCTTGCGCACAAATGCGATGTCTGGGGCACGTACCGTATCGGGCGATTCGGCGATCTTGAAACCGGTATTGGGTCCAAAGACCTCGCCCAGCGCATGGGCGTCGACATGCTGAACTAGGGCCGATAAGAAGCGCGTAATAATACTTCCGTGCCGGCTGCCCGCTGGTGTCATCTTTCGCAGCTCTCCCTTCACGAGCTCATAACGATAGTCGTCACTGGGCATTCGAAACAGCTCTTCCGCCGTTCTCGGCTGAATCTCAGTACGCATAGCCACTCCTCTTGGAACCTGACGACTCGATTGTACAGCGAAAGCCATACGAGTTGACCACCAGATTTGCCAACGGTAAGAACGTGGTGTCAGGTGGATTTGGTCTTCGTCTCCGCAGACTTTGTGTCCAGTCCACGGCGTTGCCGCAGTGCTTCGAACAGGACGATGCCGGCAGCGACGGAGACATTCAGGGAATGGATGGGGCCGGGCGTCGGAATAGAGATCAGGAAGTCGCAGGTCTCACGCACCAGGCGGCGCAGGCCGGAGTCTTCGTTGCCGACAACCAACGCGAGCGGCATTGTGCAATCAAGTTCGTAATACGGCTTTGCCTGACCGGTTTCCACACCAGCGATCCAAATTCCTTTCTCCTTCATCGTCTTCATGGCACTGACGAGATTTGTGACCCTGGCGATCTTGAGACGCTCGAGCGCGCCAGCGGCCGTCTTGGCGACGGTTTCGGACAGTCCAGCCGAATGGTTCTTAGGCAACAATACCCCTTCAACGCCGCTCGCGGCACAGGTGCGCAAGATCGCGCCGAGATTGCGGGGATCTTCGATTGAATCGAGCGCGACGAGCAGAGGTGAAGCACTGAGACCGTCGAGGAGATCCTCCAAATCAAGCGTCGCGCTCGATGCGCAAACGGCCAGCACTCCCTGGTGAGTCCCGCTTCCGGATTGACGGTCCAGGCCAGCCTTGGGCTCGAACCGAACCGGCACGCCGCGTTGTCGTGCCAGCTCTATGATCTCCTGAAGACTGCGGTTAGAAGCTCCCTGAACAACGACGAGCCGTTCGATGGGTCGTGTCTTGGCCTTGAGACATTCGAGAACGGGATGGATGCCGAAGATGATCTGCATGGAAGTGCGGAGGAACGCGGATCAATAAGAATTGCAGGGTGCGGCGCCGTTCAGTAGCACCCTCCTGGATCAGCCAGGGAGTGTGGGCGCCGGCCTCAGGACGGCGCTGGAGATTGGACGTTTTCTTGGAGCAGCGAAGCCGCCCTGGGAGCGCGGGCGTCCCGCCCGCCCCAGAGGGCCGCAGGCCTTCGGCGCGGCCTCCGGCCGAGCTGGGCGCGACGCCCGCGCTCCCAGGACGGCCGCGTCGAACACACGGTTCTCAACGGGCTGCCAGTTTCGCAGCGAACGCAGTAGCGCGCTGGCTGCAACTGAGAACGGGCTTCGGCAACCCAAGACGGCTTCCGTCCTCGAAGATTGGGAGCAGCTTGTCCAGTTCTGGTCCGGAGTCGCTGCCGGTGAGAGCGACGCGAATCGGATGAAAGAGCTGTTTGCCCTTCTGCCCGGTCTGCGCTTTTCCCGCAGCGACGATGTCCTTCCAATCGCGAAGAATCTCGCGGCCGGGTTTTGCCAGCTCCTCTGCCAATACCCGAATCACATCCGCAGCCTTGGCTTCAGACAGCACATGCTGCACCGCCTCGGTCTTCAGTGCATCCGCCGGATTGAAGTCAAAGATGAATGCCGCTTTGGTTGGAATCTGACTCAAGTGATCCATTCCAGGCAGCAAAGCCTCGATGACCTGGCCGGCCCAGTCGCGGACGGCGCCGTCAGCGTCGGACAAGAGTCCGGCCTGTTGGAGAAACGGGATCGTCAGGTTCAGTAGGCGGCTGCGGTCGCATTCCTTAAGGTAATGACGGTTGATCCAATAGAGCTTGTTTAGATCGAAAACTGCTGCGCTCTTCGAGACTCGCTCCAGCTCGAACGATTGGATCAGTTCGGCGAGCGGAAGAATCTCACTTTGGCCCTCGCGGGGCGCCCAGCCCAGTAGCGCAAGGTAGTTCACCAGCGCTTCCGGCAGAATGCCCATGTCCTGCAAGTTCTTGACGGAGGTGGCGCCGTGGCGTTTGCTCAGCCGCGTATGGTCGCTGCCGAGAATGGTTGACAGATGCGCGAAAGCGGGCAACGCCCAGCCGAACGCTTCGTAGATCAAAACCTGTTTGGGCGTGTTGGAAAGGTGGTCGTCGCCGCGGATGACGTGGGTGATCTCCATCAAGGCGTCGTCTACTACCACCGCATAGTTATAGGTGGGCAAGCCGTTGGAACGGATCAAAATGGGGTCGCTGATGACGTCGCTCGAGAACTCCATGTCACCGTGCACGACATCCCGAAACCGGATCTGGCCTTCACGTACCTTGAGCCGAATGACCGAAGCGTCGCCACGGTCCAGCCGCTGCCGTACTTCTTCGTCGCTCAGCGATTGGCAGGTGCCCGGATACTTCCAGGGAATGCCAGTCTGTTTTGCGCTCTGGGCCTGTTTTTCGAGTTCTGCCTCGCTGCAAAAACAGTGGTAAGCCCACCGCGATTGCACAAGCTGCAAGGCCTTTTCGCGATAAAGACTCAATCGGTCGCTTTGTCGATAAGGCTCGTGCGGACCTCCAACATCTGGAGCCTCGTCCCACTGCAAGCCCAGCCAGCGCAGATCCTCATAAATGAGTCCTTCGAATCGCTCTTCCGAGCGAACGATGTCGGTGTCTTCAATGCGGATGATGAACGAGCCGCCGGCTTTGCGCGCAAACAGCCAGTTGAAGATGGCCGTGCGCACGTTGCCAACGTGCAAATGCCCTGTTGGGCTGGGTGCGAAACGAACACGAGTATTGAAGGTCATGGAATTTTCTGGGATCCGCCCAACCAAGGGCGGCGCAAATCGACAGCAGCGCTGCGCACCCGGTGGTTGTTCTCGGGATGCGGTCAATGCATCTGTCAAATATCACGAATCGTGACCTGGCCCGATTGATTCATTGGTTCAAGGCAGACAGCCTAAAAGAAAAGGGCAGCCAGGACGCGGCCCTCAGAGAGGCCCCACAGCCACTTGTGCGTCCAACCCCCTCTGGCTCCCCCTTATTCGCGCCTGGAAAGCGGCCCAAGAAGGAGAACTGATCAATTCGGGTTTGCGTCCTGAGAGTTTGTCGATGGAACTTTGGCCCCAGTGATTACGTCCTGGCGGCTGCCCCGGCTTGCTCCTGCCGGATCAACAATTCCGCCAGGGGCAGATCAGCTGGCTTTGTGATTTTGATGTTGGTTTCGCTGCCTCGCAGTACGGTAACCGGATGCCCCAATCTCTCAACCAGGCAAGATTCATCGGTTGCATAGAAGTTTTCCGCTTGAGCCCTCTCAAATCCCTCCTTCAGCAGGGCATATCGGAAAGCCTGCGGCGTTTGAACCAGCACGATCTTGTCGCGAGCCAGGGTCGTCACCACGTGCGTCTTGTCAATCTGCTTGAGGGTATCGGTGCAGGGAATCGCCAGAATCGCGGCACCCGAGGAATACGCTTCCGCGATGACGGCGTCAATGGACTCCAATGCAACGAACGGACGCACTGCATCGTGCACGACCACGACTTCCGTTTGCGGATCCACTTCCTGAAACCCGCTGTAAACAGAATCCTGCCGGTGAATGCCTCCCGGCACCAGTCGCGCGAACCCCAACAGGCCTTCCTTTTCGAGCACCGGCTCGAACGACGCGATGTCTGACTTCCGCATGGGGACAATTGCCATTCCAACAGACGGGCAGCGGGAAAACTTGCGCAGTGTATGCACGAGAATGGGGACACCGGCCAGGGAAAGAAACTGCTTCGGGCTGGTGGTTCTCATCCGGGTTCCCACCCCGGCGGCAGGAATGATGGCAACGGCTTTCATGGCTGGGCCGTGGGTTGAGCCGGTTGCGGGACAGCTTCCACCCGGCCATGTGAGCGGTCTTCATAGCGTCCGAAGATCATCTTGCCCGCCGTAGTCTGGAGCACGCTAGTCACGGAAGTGTCGATGGTCTTGCCGATCATCTTGCGGGCATTGTCCACGACTACCATGGTGCCATCGTCCAGGTAGGCAACGCCTTGGTTGTATTCCTTGCCCTCCTTCAGGATGAACACCTTCATCACTTCTCCCGGAAGCACCACGGGCTTCAGGGAATTTGCCAATTCATTGATGTTCAGCACTTCAACACCCTGAAGCTGGGCCACCTTGTTCAGGTTGAAATCGTTGGTGACGATTTTTCCTTCGATCTCCTTGGCCAGTTCAATGAGTTTCAAATCCACTTCCCGAACGCTCGGGTAATCGTTCTCCACAATCTGCACGGTCAGCCCCGACATTTTCTGGATGCGTTGCAGGATGTCCAGGCCGCGGCGTCCACGATTGCGCTTCATTGAATCGGCCGAATCGGCCACCTGCTGCAACTCGCGTAAGACAAACTGTGGAATCACCAGGATGCCGTCCACAAAACCGGTCTCGCAGATGTCGGCCACGCGGCCATCGATGATGACGCTGGTGTCCAGAATCTTGTAGCTCCGCCTGGCTGGGCGTTCACCACCGAAAAGGCCGCCGAGGGCAGAAAGATTGAGCATATCTCCCTTGTTGGCGCCGGAAACGAGTCCCACATACCCCATCAGGAGAAACAAGCTGATTTGCAGAAAGGAGAGCGTTCGAGGCTCGATGGACGTCTTGATCAGCATGCTGCTGATCATCGTGGCAGCAAAAAATCCCAGAGTCGATCCGATCGCCGCGCCGATCAGTCGCTTCAATGAGACCTTCCGCAGCCGGGCTTCAAAAAGAATGATGGCCGCAGACGCGATGACACCGTAAATAGCGGAAAAGAGTTTCGGAAGTCCGAAGGGCTGAAAGTAGTAAGCCGTAACTGTTAAGACAATGGCAAAGATGAGCCGAACAACAATCATCTCAAGCAAGCAAATCCACCTCCTCTATAAGGCCAGCAAAGTCGAGCGAGCTGGCATGAAAAGAACAATACCTCCTCGAACGGAGCGAGGTGCTCAGTCAAATAAGATCTCCATCGACTCCTGAACGGTTCGCACCGGAATCAGTTCGATATCGGCCTGGCGCTCCTGTTTGGGCAGACTGTTGTAAGGTAGGATGCACTGCTTAAATCCCATCGAAGCCGCTTCGCGAATTCGCAGAGGCGTCTGGCTGGTGGCACGGACTTCGCCCGCCAACCCCACCTCGCCGAAGATCACCCGGTCTGGCGCGATGGCGCGATTGCGATAACTGGAAACAATGGAGGCCACGATTCCTAAATCGGCCGCAGGCTCGTCCACCGTTAGTCCTCCGGCAACATTCACATACACATCGCTGCCGCCCAGATGCATGCCCAGCCGTTTGTCCAGCATCGCCAGCAGCAAAGACACGCGGTTCGGGTCGACCCCGGCGGCCATGCGGCGCGGGCTGGCGTAGTTCGTGCCGCTCACGAGCGCCTGCAGCTCAACCAAAATCGGCCTCGACCCTTCAACGCAGCCTATGACAACAGATCCAGAAGCCCCGGCAGGTCTTTCAGCGAGAAAAAGCTTGGAGGGATTGTCGACGGGTATCAGACCTTCGTTCGTCATTTCGAAGATGCCCAACTCATTGGCCGCACCAAACCTATTTTTCACGGTCCGAATGATTCGATGGCTGTGATACCTTTCGCCCTCGAAATATAGCACGGTGTCAACAATGTGTTCAAGCGACTTGGGCCCGGCCAGAGCACCGTCTTTCGTAATGTGGCCGATGAGAAACGCGGGAATCGAACGCTGCTTGCTGAGCATCAGAAACTGCGTGGCGACTTCACGAACCTGGCTGATGGAACCGGGCGCCGATCCCAGCTTTTCGGAAAAGACGGTTTGCACCGAGTCCAGAACAATCATTTCGGGCTTGAGTTGATCCACACTTTCAAGGATGCGCTCGAGGCAGGTTTCGCCGAGCAGGAAGAGGTGGGTGGGGCGAATGCCCAGCCGTTCGCCGCGCATTTTGATCTGGCTTTCCGATTCTTCTCCCGAGACATAAAGCAGGCGCCGGCCATCGCGCTGCATGAACTCGGCTGCCTGCAGCAGCAAGGTGGATTTGCCGATTCCGGGTTCCCCACCCAGAAGCACCAGCGATCCCGGCACAATCCCGCCGCCCAGCACACGGTCAAACTCGGGCAGGCCCGAAGAAAAACGTGCGTGCTCCTGGCTGGAGACTTCATGAAACGCGGTTGCCGCAGAGCTGCCGCTGATGCCTGCTCCCGGTCTTGCGGCGCCAGATTGCCGCACCGGTTCTTCCGCGATCGAATTCCACTCCCCGCAATCGGGGCACTTGCCCATCCATTTGCTGACCGCATAACCGCAATTCTGGCAAATGAAGGAAGACTTAGGTTTGGACATTCAGTGACAAGTAACGAGGGGTGCAATTGAAAGTGACGTACACGTTGAACCGCCTTTGCGGTTCTGCCGCCTGATGTCAGGAAAGGTTGTGCCTTTCCGTCGAGTTTCCATTCTACATTCCAAGGCGTTGGCCTGGACGACAGCCAAGCCGGAGGCTTGCCAGCCATTAGCCGGTGGTCGAGCCTTTGCGACACCACCGGCTAATGGTTTCATGGCGATAGGCACCCAAGAGGGGTGCCAGCCATCGTCTGCGTTGAACCGTCTTCGACCGATGCCGACGGCGCTGCGACCCCTTTGGGGTATGCTCCTCTCCTGATGCAGGCCAGGGGTGGAGCGTTCACGCTCCACCCCTGGCTAATAGCTAGCAAGCCTCCGGCTTGCTGGACAGGCGCACCGCTTCGAAGTAGCAAATCTGCCAGAAATCTGTGTGTCACTTTCAATTGCATCCAGTGACGAGTGACGAATCGCGCTCACTGACCGATACTCATCACCAGCAACTGACAACGAACAACGAACCCCCGATCACTTACCCCAAGTACACGCGTGGCACTCTGGCGCCGATCCGCGTCAGGATCTCGTAGGGAATGGTCTGCGCCAGACCTGCCAATTCCTCAATGTGAATCTCCAGATCGCCCTGCTTCCCGATCAGCACGGCCTCGTCGCCAACTTCTGCCTGAGCGACTTCTGTTGCATCCACCAACGTCAAGTCCATGCTGATTTTGCCGACGATCGGAAGACGCTGTCCGCGGATCAAAACATAGCCGCAGTTGGAGAATGCCCGCATGAGCCCGTCCGCATAGCCCACTGACAGTGTTGCGATCCGGCTCTCCCGGCTGGCGGTGAAGGAGTTTCCATATCCAATAGAACAGCCCCGCTGGACCGTCCGCACCTGCATCACCTGAGTCTTGAAACTCAGGGCGGGCGCCACATCCAGCAGTCTTTGCGGAGTGGGCAGGGGATTCACGCCGAAGACCAGCAATCCCGGCCGCACGCCATCCATCCAGCTCTGCCGGAAATTCAGGAGGCCTGCGCTGTTGGCAGCATGGCGCCATTGGGATTGCCATCCGCCCTCACCCGCGGCAGCCAGAAAGCGCACGAAGCGTTCGAGCTGTGTTTCGGTTGAGCCATCTTGAATGTTTTCCGCCACACTGAAATGTGTGAACACCCCCTCACAGCGTGTCCATCCGGACTGGGCGTGCCTTGCCAGCAGCGCCGATGCCTCTTTCCATTCTACTCCCAGGCGCGAGATTCCGGTGTTCACTTCCAGATGGTAGGCTACCGGCCGCCCAGCCCGAGCCGCGGCTTTCTCCAGGCTGTAGAACATGTCCGGACGAAAAACCACCGGAGTGAGCTCGTGGTGAACAATGTCGTCTTCCTGTCCGGGCCAGAAGCCGTTCAGCAGCAGCAGCGGGCATTTGACGCCCGCCTTCCGCAGCACCAGCGCCTCTTCCAGAATCGCAACGGCCAGCGCATCGGCGCCCAACCGCTGCAAACGCAAACCAACGGGCGCCGCGCCATGCCCATAAGCATCCGCCTTGATCACAGCCATGATCTTCACAGAGCGGGGCAGTAACCTGCGAAGGGCGAGAAAATTGGACTCGATCTGATTCAGGTCAACTTCAACCCAGGTGGGACGTTTGCCTCGAAGAGAATCAGGAACGCTCATTGCGGAGATGCCGGCGGTTTGAAGGATTCATCTCAGCTGCGAGCAACAGTGGGCTGGCTTCGTGCTGACGCCAGTTATCCTACTCCATCGCGAAAGGAAGATAAACGGATCCGTGTGCTTCCGTCACGACTTCCTTTCGCCCTGAACGCAGCAACACTTGGAAGACAAGCAGTTCCACGCCTCGCTGAACCGTTGGGAAGCGTATAGGTTCGAAGGGAATCGGTCTTGCAACATGGCGGGAATTGGCGGTGGACGAGCTTGTTCGCACGCTGTAGAATTCCGGGGGTTTTTGAAGCATTGGGGTATCGTGTTTGGAAATAGGAGCTGTGAAGAAAATTGGGAGGGCGAGGCTCCCGCCGAGCCTTTCGCGAGCGCGAGCTTAGCGGCCACGAGGCTCGGCGGGAGCCTCGCCCTCCCGTGGGTTCTGATCAGGTTCACCCGATTCATGAATTATTCAGGCCGGGTACGCGAAGGAGAATTCGGCATGCGCAGCGTCATCACACAATCGGTTGTGCTACCCGCTTCAGCAGGTTCTTTATTCGATATGTATCTGGATCCTCAGGGGCACGAGGCCATCACCGGCGCGCCGGTCACGATCGGTAGCGTTGCCGGAGCTGAGTTCAAAGCTTTCGGAGGGGTGCTCACCGGGACAATTCTGGCCGTGGTCCGTAGCACGCTGATCGTCCAATCCTGGCGCTCGGCCAAGTTTGGGCCAGCGGATCCCGACTCGACGCTGATACTCAGCTTTCAGTCAGAAGGAGACAATGGCCGAATCGGCCTGGTTCATTTGGATGTGCCGGATCACGACCACAACGGCGTGGTTGAGGGTTGGGAAAAGTTTTACTGGACTCCGTGGCGGGAGTTCCTAGCCCGAACTATTCGTTACTAGAGGCAGCAACCTAAAGCAAGTCGTGGAGTCGTGGGGGGAAGCCCGGGTTCGTTAGGAAGCCCTGAATAGGGGCGGTAAACGGATAGCCAAAGGCAGAAGAGAGATCGCAGGACGCGTCCTCTTCTACCCTCGGTGTACAACACCCAATTTTTGCCCTGTCCGCGCACTGGAGCGGCCTCCGGACGCTCCAGTGCGGGCGCGACGCCCGCCCGTCAGACTGAAAGTCTGACCCTTTGGAGTGCGCAGGCACGACTGCGCTTTGCTAGGCGCGACGTGTCGCGCCCGGTCGAAAGCGGCGACATGTCGCAGCACTCCAAATGTACAAACTCCACACTAAATCCTTGAACCGCAAGCCGGTCCCAGCATCAGCAGAAACAAAGTCAGTGCGGTTTGGGCTGGAGGCGATACGGCCTGCAGCGAAACCTTGTTAGCCGCCACAATCACCATCAGGTATACTTTGGCTAGAGGTTGTTATGCTGACCAGCGAGAAGACTGTCAAGTTACTTCAAGAAAAGCATCCTTATCTTGCCGCCGAGTTCGGCGTTAGCAAGATTGGCTTGTTTGGCTCATACGCCAAAGGACAATCAGGCGATCCCAGTGATGTTGACATTATTGTCGAGTTTGAACGTCCGATTGGATTTCGCTTTGTTGAACTGGTTGACTATTTGGAAAACTTGTTGGGCCGCAAGGTAGATGTGCTCACGCCGGCTGGGATTCAAAACATCCGAATAGAACGGGTCGCTAGAAGTATTACTCAAAGCATTGTGTATGTCTAAGCGGACAGACCGCGAGTTTCTCAGCGACATCCGCGAAGCCCTTCAGCGCATCACGACTTATGTCGCTGGAATGACGTATGAATCGTTTGTAGCTGACTCCAAAACTGAGGATGCTGTCGCTCGCAATCTAGAAATTCTTGTCGAGGCGACAAAGAACCTGTCCGAAGAACTCCGTGCCAAGTATCCATCTGTCCCCTGGAGGAGCATGGCCGGAGCCCGCGATCGACTCATCCAGCATTACTTCGGCACCAACCTTGATATCGTCTGGCAAATTGCTACCGTTGAATTACCTCAAGTAGCCTCGCAGCTTGAAACGACAGAAGATAAAAGAGAGTAGTGGCGGCCAACCCAGCGCTGCACCGGACTTTTTGCCGCTCCAGTTCATGGGAACTTGCCACAGTTCGTTGGGCAAAAAGCCGGTGAGTTCGATTGGTTCGGCGTCCCAAGCACGGGGACTCTGCCATGCGGATTCTAGAGGAAGCAGACCTCATTGATGCCTGACCATAGCTACTTCTCGAACCTGATCTGGCAAATCGCCGACCTGCTGCGTGGCCCCTACCGTCCGCCGCAGTACGAGCGTGTCATGCTGCCCATGACGGTGCTCCGCCGTTTCGATTGCGTGCTCGCGCCCACCAAGGCCAAGGTCCTGGCGGAGTTAGAAAAGCGCAAGGGAGGCAAGCTCGAAGGCGACGCGCTCGACACGAAGCTCAACCAGGCCGCGGGCCAGCGTTTCCACAACCACTCGCCGCTCGACTTTGTGAAGTTGAAGGGCGATCCTGACAACATCGAGAAGCACCTCGTCAGCTACATCAAGGGCTTCTCGGCAAACGTGCGCCGGATCTTCGACTTTTTCGAGTTCGAGAATGAGATCGAACGAATGCGCGAGGCGAACATCCTCTATCTCGTCGTCTCCAAGTTTTGCGACGTGGATCTGCACCCGAACACCGTGCCGAACGAGCAGATGGGGCTTATTTTCGAGAACCTCATCCGGCGCTTCAACGAACTGGCCAACGAGACCGCAGGCGACCACTTCACGCCGCGCGAGGTCATCCGGCTCATGGTCAACATCCTGTTCATCCACGACGACAAGCTGCTCGCCACGCCCGGAACGGTGCGCAAGCTGCTCGATCCGGCCTGCGGCACCGGCGGCATGCTGGCGGAAGCGCAGAACTATCTGCGCGAGCACCATGGCGAGGCGAGGCTCTACGTTTACGGGCAGGACTACAACAAGCGCGCCTTCGCCACCGCCGCTTCCGACATGCTGATGAAGCAGGTGGACCACAACGGTGGCGGTAACAACGTTCGTTTGGGCGACAGCTTCACGGAAGACCAGTTTGCAGGCGAGACCTTTGACTACTTCCTCACCAATCCGCCTTTCGGTGTGGACTGGAAGAAGCAGCAGAAGGAGATCCAGCAGGAGCACGACAAGCGCGCCTTCGACGGCCGCTTCGGCGCCGGGCTGCCGCGCGTGAACGACGGCTCGCTGCTCTTCCTGCAGCACATGATCGACAAGTTCGAGCCCGTGCGCCCGGCGGAACACAAGCACGGCTCGCGTCTAGCCATCGTCTTCAGCGGCTCACCGCTCTTCAGCGGCGGAGCGGGCTCGGGTGAGAGCGATATTCGCAAGTGGATCATCGAGAACGACTGGCTCGAGGCCATCATCGCCCTGCCGGAGCAGATGTTCTACAACACCGGCATCGGCACCTACGTCTGGCTCGTCACCAACCGCAAGGAGAAGCGGCGCAAGGGCAAGATCCAGCTCGTCGATGCCCGCAACGTGTGGACAGCGGGCGGCAGCGAGGACAACAAGCGTAGCCTCGGCGACAAGCGCCGGCACATCACCGGCCGCCAGATCACCGAGATTGTGAAGCTCTACGGCCGACCGGCTGACGGCGAGACCTCCAAGACTTTCGACAACGCCGACTTCGGCTACTCCCGTGTCACTGTCGAGCGACCCCTGCGCCTGCGCTACCAGATGACCCTGGAGGACAAGGCCCGCTTCCTGGACGCCTGCCCGCACCTGCTCGACGACGTGCAGGCCATCGACAAGGCGCTGGGCCGCGAGCCGCAGCGCGACTGGAATGTGGTGTGGAGCCGCATCGAGGATCTGCTGCACGCGCGCAAGTCCCGCTGGAAGGCGACCGAGCAGAAGCTCTTCCGCAGCGTCTTCACGCAGAAGGACCCCGAGGCCGAGCCGGTTCGTCTCCCCTCGCCCGGAAGCTGTGAAAAAATTATTCAAAAAAGGTCTTGACTAGCGATATCGCTATGATATACTGTCTCCAGCCTGGAATTCCTACCGGAGGAGACCGTCATGGGCCACCAGTCCAAAGTGCAGGTGAT
>Ga0163150_10007540_pt1 | contig 12730 bp, 9 predicted proteins | sample OliLakLV19P2IB_FD_148628 | JGI IMG/M metagenome (GOLD analysis project Ga0163150, IMG submission 148628) | Freshwater microbial mat bacterial communities from Lake Vanda, McMurdo Dry Valleys, Antarctica - Oligotrophic Lake LV.19.P2.IB | ecosystem: Environmental > Aquatic > Freshwater > Lake >...
GTCGTCATCTTCTTCGTCGTCGTCACTGTCGTCCGTATCGTCGGAATAAAGATTTAGATCGGGATTCAAATCGTCTCCGGCACCGAAAAAGAAATCGCCAAAGCCCATCGGCAACGACTGGCCCCCCAGCGACTGGGTCCGGCTGCGTGCCAGCTGGTCCAGATCCAGGGCCTCTGGACCCAGGCACCGTTCCAGCGCCTCGTGCCAGAACGAATCGCGCGAAGCCGGGTGATCGGCATTCTGGCTCATTCGCTTGACTGCGTAGCGAAGCAGGTTGATTCCATCGCGCGTCGAAAAATCGAGTTTCAGCTCATGGGCCTTCTGCAGAAACTCGACGGTCATCGCCAGCATGTCTGACGCGCAAAACGGCAGGTGATATTTCAGAATCGCCATCTCGTCTTCGCGATTGGGAAATTCCAGGGCCAGCGTCGGCTGAAGGCGGCTGAGAATGTAATCGGGAATTTCGAACGTTGATTCGTCCTGGTTCATCGTCACTGCACATCGAAAATCGGGATGGGCCGAAATCGAAATGCCGGCGACAATCGACTCGACATAGCGGCGATGGTCCAGCAACGGGGCCAGCGAGGCCCACGACTTTTCATTCATCCGGTTACCTTCGTCCAGAATGCAGACGCCGCCGCGCAGCATGGCGGTCACCAGCGGGCTGGCGTGGTAGGCAATCTTGCCGTTCTCGGCCAGCACCGGTGTGACCAGCAGATCTTCCGGACGCGTATCGGCCGTACACTGGTAGATGTACAGCTCCTGCTTTCTGGTTTGAGCTGCCGCAGTCGCCAGCGCCGTCTTGCCGATACCTGGCGGTCCGATCAGTCGCGGAGTCAGCGGCATGTCGCGATCGTTCACGACCAGCCAGCAGGCCAGCAGCTGATGAAGCACTTCCTGCTGCCCGATCCAGGTCGCCTCGATCTCGTGCGGTTGCCCCAGGTGCAATCGAACCCCCTGGACATCCACCGCGTTGCGAACGGTCCCGGTCGTAGCCGCCGATTTTGGACTCATGGTTCCCTGCTCCTGTTCCCTGCCTCAAAAAGTCTATTCAGGATTGTAGTGAATCCGCGATAACAAGTGCGCGACGTAAAAAAGCCCGCCTTAAAAAAGCGGGCTTTTGTAGTGGGATATAGTGATTTCAGGCTGATTATCTAGTCGTCGCTGCCGCCCAGCAAACCTGAACGCATCAGGAAATAGACCAGTGTCAGAAGAGAGGTGACAAACGCGGCGACATAGGTCAGCGCCGCAGCGCTCAGGACTTTGTCGATTCCTTCCCGTTCCTGATGACCCACAATTCCAGCTTCGACGACAAGCGCCCTGGCCCGGCTACTGGCATTGAATTCAACTGGCAGCGTCACCAACTGGAACAGGACGAGCATTGCATAGGCGATGACGCCAAAAATGAAAATTGCTTTTCCCAGGACAGCACTGACGCTGATCAGGGCGAGTCCGCCCATCATTGCGTACATGCCAATGGGGCTGCCGAACTGCACTGCCGGAACCAGAATGCTTCGCCATTTCAGCGGATAATAACCCGTGGCGTGCTGGATCGCATGACCGGCTTCGTGGGTCGCGACACCGATCGCTGCTACCGACGTGCTGTCATAAACCGGTGGCGACAGAGCCAGTTCTTTGGTCGACGGATTGTAGTGGTCGCTTAAAAAACCGTTGACCCGTATGACTTTCACATCGTGAATGCCAGCCTGGTCCAGCAGTTTCTGCGCGGCCTTCTGACCGGTATACCCGCGAGTCGATGGCACTTTGGAATAATAATTGAAACGGGATTTGACCAGCATCGCAGCCGCGCCACTGAGCAAAAGCCCTGGGGCAACAATAAGCAACAAATACAAAATCATCGGTTTTTGCTTTCTGAAAACAGTGCTGAACAATCTGGCGGGAGTTGGGTTGGCCGCAGGCCCGTGCCAAATCTTATCGGGTTATACGCTCCAGCCATATTCAAAAATGACTGTCAATTGACTGATTCGTTTGTTAAGTGCATAGCTTGTGCCAGAAATCCCCCTAAACTGCGATTTGGCAGCCAGCCGTTGAAAACGCGGGGAAAACCCCTGTCCGGCCGGAAACCTGCCAAAGACAACTAACCTGTATTCCGCCGGGCTGACAGTTAGTCATTCAGCCTTTTCTTTCCCGTTCCGTCCTGGTTTGCTTCACAATACGCCGTAATCGCGTAATCCCAACAGGCCGGACGACTGGATTCGGTAACCCCGTTTGGAACCAGAACCAGGTGGTGCAATGCGCCCGGTTCCGGCTTCCGTTTTATGTTGCAACCCACGGGCAAGTGAGGCCGAATCACCAGTCTGCCCCCGTTGGCAAACGAAACAAACCATTCAGATTCATCGCTGTCGCGATCTGGCGAATCGTGCTTTCGACTCCACGTTATCCCATTGGCCAGTGACCAGGTGCACCCCAGCCAGCCGGATGTGCCGGGGAACTTTGCAGCATACTGGAACAACAGCGTGGAACACTCAACGTTTCCTTCATCAGGATTCGCGTTATCCAGCATGATCGACGCCGACCAGTGGCCCCGACCCGCCATGCCGACTCCGAGCATTACCGGGGCGCCGTTGATTTCCTGAATGTGAATTTGCTGGATGGGGGGACTGGCGGGAAAATCCTCGGCTGCCGTTCCCTCGACGCTTTGAAGCACTACTGTTTCGATGCCGTTTTCGTCAGCCCACAAGACCGTTTTCTGAAACCGGTCGATTATGCGTTCGCAGCGGAGTAACAGTCCGCCTTTGTTTGCGGCCGGGCGAAGTATCAGGATTTCGGAATCGGCCATGGGTTGTTGCGGGACTGGTTTGAAGGGGAGCAGGCGTATGATGAATCAGGGCCGGTAGCCTGAGTCTGAATGGACACCAGACAACATCAGTGCGCGAATTGAACTCTTCGGCCCTCTGCGTCTCTGCGAACTCTGCGTTTCATTTCCGCTGACGGCTGTCGGTCATTTCCGAACCTGTCAGACTTGCGGGGAATGAAAAACATGGCTTTCCCGTCTTGCAAGTTTCTCCGGCTTGAAAGATCGCTAGTCACCCGCCGGTTTTTCGTTTTTGACTTTCCATTGCAGCGTGGCGTCCAAAAAACCCTGGATGTCGCCGTCGAGGACGCCGTGGAAGTCGCCTTGGGAATGACCGCTGCGAACGTCTTTGACCCGCTGGTCGGGGTGCTGGAAATAGTTGCGGATCTGGCTGCCAAAGCCCACCCGGGCCTTGTTTTGGTATTTGGTTGCGGCCGCTTCCTCGCGTTTGATTTCCTCGGCCCGCGCCATTTGGGCCCGCAGCATCTTCCAGGCGGTTGCCTTGTTCTTGTGCTGGCTCCGTTCGTTCTGGCATTGCACCGCAATTCCGGTCGGCAGGTGGGTCAGGCGAACAGCACTGTCGGTTTTGTTGACGTGTTGTCCGCCGGCACCGCTGGCGCGATAGGTATCGATCCGCACGTCTTCCTCGTCGATTTCGATCACGACCGAGTCATCGATTTCCGGCGTGACATCGACGGCTGTGAAACTCGTCTGGCGTTTCCCTTCGCTGTTGAAAGGGCTGATCCGGACCAGCCGGTGAAGGCCCGTTTCACCCTTGAGATACCCATAAGCCATCGGTCCCCGAATGGCGAGCGACGCACTCTGGATTCCGGCGGTCAGGTCATCCTGGCGGTCGAGCAGTTCCACTGAATAGTCATGTTGTCCGGCCCACTGGATATACATCCGCAGCATCATTTCGGCCCAGTCGTTGGCATCGGTGCCGCCGTCGCGGGCGTGGATCGTCATGATCGCGTTGGCCGAATCATGTTCGCCATTGAGCAGCGATTTCAGTTCCAGATCGTCCAGCAGTTTTTCCTGACGGGCAATTTCGCCGGCAATTTCACGTTCGACCGATTCGTCTTCCTCGGCCAGTTCCAGCAACCCAGTCAGGTCAGCGCTGCCACGGATGACCGCCTCCAGCGGGGTCACAATGATCCTGTGCGTTTTCAGCCGGGCCACGGTCTGCTGGGCCGTTTCCTGGTTATCCCAGAAACCGGGCGAGCCCATCTTCAACTCGATGTCCCCAATCGCCTGAACATTTTTGTCGTAGTCAAAGACTGTCCCGGAGTTGGACGACTCGTTGCAGGATCAGCTCGGCTCGGTTGTACAGGTCAGGATCATTCATGTCGGAATGTCAATATTTGGTCCAGGGGGACTGTCCGGCTGGCAAGGCAAAACCGGGTGGATGGGGATTTTGGGTGTCGTTACGTTACGACAAATGAAAGAAAAGGGCCAGTGGGACGATTGCCACGACCAGACCGGGCAGCGGCCAGGCCCCGATTCTTGACCTGTCTTGTGCAGATTGGAGCGATAACCAAACGATGAGGTTCATTTATCACCACGGGAATTCCCGGGAATGTGGTGACATTCGGTTGCGGGGATTGGACGATCTGCGGGCTGGCAGAGTAAACTTGAGGTTCGCTCTGTCCGTCCGGTGTAAAACTGATGGGTCAGGGACCAGCTGGCCGGGCGATTGACCCGGATTGGGCTGGATTTCCCCGAACGAATTAACTGGAACATCAGAAGGCATAGTCCATGGCGCAAGGAACCTCGACCCAAAAGGGCGCATCCGCCACACCTGACACCAAAGTAACTGCAGAAGAGCTTGCGCGGCGTTTTAACAAGAAACGCGAAGACCGGGAGGTCGATCGATATTTTCGAGCCCTGGTAAAAATGAAAGGGAGCGATTTGCACATGAAAGTCGGTCGCCCGCCGATTATTCGTATACACGGAACGCTGACCGACCTGAACCGGGGTCCGATCGAAGCCGAGGAGATGGTCCGCCTGTTGTTGCCGATCATGAACGAGCGGCAGCGGGCGATTTTTGACCGGGATGGCGGTACCGACTTTGCCTACATCGTTGACGTGGACGGCGAGTCGTGGCGGTTCCGCGTGAACCTGCTTCAGCAGTTGGGGAATCTGGGTCTGGTAGCCCGCCGGGTGAACAATTTCATTCCTGGGTTCGAGGGGCTGAATCTGCCCCCTGTCATGGAAACGCTTTGCCATTTTGACCAGGGGATGGTTCTGCTGGCCGGCGTTACGGGTTCCGGAAAAAGCACGACCATCGCATCGATGCTGAACTACATCAACCGGATTTACAAGAAACATATTCTGACGCTGGAAGATCCGATCGAATTCGTGTTCAAGGATGAAAAGTGCCTGATCAACCAGCGCGAGATTGGCCAGGACGTGCTCGACTTTGGTATTGGCATGAAGCACGCGGTTCGCGAAGACCCGGACGTTATCCTCGTCGGTGAAATGCGTGACCAGGAGACCTTTATGACCGCGATTCACGCTGCGGAAACCGGGCACCTCGTGTTCGGAACGATTCACGCCTCCAGTGCTCCATCGACGATCGGGCGGATTCTGGACCTGTTTTCCGAGGACATGCACAGTGCCATTCGCAGTGCTATCGCGATGAACATGAAAGCGATTGTTGCGCAAAAACTGCTCAAAAGCATCAAGCCGGATGTCGGGCGCGTGCCGACTTGCGAAGTCATGACCTTCAATCCGACCGTCCGGAAACTGGTCCTGCAGGAAGAGGATCACAAGCTGGCTGATGCCATCCGGATCGGCGAGGAAGAAGGGATGCAGGAATTCACGAAAAGCCTGAAGGACCTGATCGACAAGGAGTTGATCGACCGGCCGACGGCGTTCGAAGTCGCGCCGAACAAGGAAGCCCTGAAAATGCGGCTGAAAGGCATTCTCGTTTCGCAACCAGGGATTCTTTAATGCTTCGACTTGCTGTTGCAGTATGCTGCCTGCTGGTCACCGGGCTGGCCTGGCCCGAGAGCCTGTTGGCCCAGTCCAGCGAGATTGGCATCGACATCAACCAGTATCTGGCCTCCCGGTACGGGGAGTTCTTCTCGTGGTACAAGTTGCTGATCATCGGCCTGGTCTGGGTGACTTGGGTCTTTATTGCCGACCGGATCAATCGGGACCTGCTTCGCTGGTGTGAAGACCTCGAGATGTCGACCGAGATCTGGAACACGATTATTGTCGGGATCATGCTGGTGGGACTGGGCTGCGTGCTGTTCGTTCCGGTCTTCTGGATTGGCATGCCGATTTATGTCGTGGGTGCTTTTCTCCCTCCGATTATCTTTCGGGCAGTTCGTAGAAGCCGCTTGAAAGCCAGTGCGGGGTTGCAATTCCGGATCAAGGGGAAAAGCGACCTGAAGAAAGAGGATTTTTCCGAAGCCGATTCAGGAAAGATCCAGTTCGCTCCCGAGGGCAATGAAGCAACCCGGACCCGATTGCAAATCGAGGCGCGCCAGTCGCCGGTCATTGAACTGACCAAAAACCTGCTGGGAAATGGCTTGGCAGGGAGGGTCGATCTGATGCGGCTGGATTACACCCGCCAGGGAGTCGGCGGGCGCATGCAGATCGATGGAGTCTGGAACCCGATGCCTCCACTGGATCGCGAACAGGGTGATGCGCTGCTGGCAACCATCAAAAACCTTGCCGGAATGAACCCTGCTGAAAGAAGGAAACGCCAAAGTGGCCGGTTTGGGATCAAATGGAATGATGCGAAACAGGAGGCCATGATCGAAGTCTCCAGCCAGGGTGTCGCCACCGGTGAACAGGTTCAGATCAAATACCAACGCGGAGTTACGAAGCCCAAAACACTGGGCGAACTTGGAATTGTTGATGAATCGGCCGAACGGGCCAAACGGATGCTCAATTCCCATGGCCTGATCATTGTCTCGGCCCCACCCCAGGGTGGCCTGACCACCCTCTGGCAATCCTCGCTTTTGAGTTCGGACCGGATGACGCGCGACGTGGTGGCTTTTGTGACCGAAACCGAACGCGAAACCAAGCTGGAAAATATCCCCCAAAAATTGTTTACCACAGGTGTTGAACCTACGGAAACGCTGCGCAAAGTTCTGCTGACCCAACCCAACGTGCTGGTGATCCCCGAACTCCTCAGTCCAAAACTGGCCGACGCGGCCCTGGCCGAAGTGATCAACCAGGACCGATCGGTGATCACACGGATCTACGCCAGTTCGTGTGCCGAAGCACTGTTGAACGTCATGAAGCAGGTGGGTGACCGCAAGCTGTTTGCCCAGTCATTGTCGGCGATCATCAACCAGCGTCTGATCCGGCGACTGTGCAGAAAATGTCGCCAGGAGGTTCCGGTCAAGCCGGAGCTGATCCTGAAGCTGGGGGGCAATCCCAAGACGCAAAAAACCCTGTTCCGCCATTACCAGTTGCCACCTATTGAGAAACGGGTGGACGAGAAAGGCAATCCGGTCGAAATGTTCCCCTGCACTACTTGTGGTGGAACGGGCTTCAGCGCACGGACGGCTGCATTGGAAATAGTAGAAATCGACGATTCGATCCGCCAGGTTATGCTGAAGTCGCCCCGGGTGGAAGACCTCGACAAGGCGTTTCGGGCTGCCGGAAACCGGTCGTTGCTGGAGGAAGCTTCGCGCCTGGTTTTAAGTGGTGAAACATCGCTGGAAGAACTGCGCCGGGCTCTTCAGACCAGCAAGTAAACTATCAACCTGATATTCCTTTTTCCTATCCGCCGGAATTCACGAACGCATGGCCAAGAACAGGCAAATTGAGCTGCCGCCCATCGAATTCGAGGCGGCTGGAAGTACCTCCAAAGAGCAGAAGAAACTGCTGGCAACCGTCGAGCCGACGGAAGGGTTCCCACTGATGACCCTGATGTGCGTCGATCTGATCATGCGGCGGGTCGATCTGGCACTGTTTGATTTTTCCGCCCAGGCGGTACCGTTCCGTTACCAGATTGACGGGGTCTGGATGCCCATGCCGGGAATGGATCGCGAATCGGGTGATCCGATGATGGCCAGCCTCAAACAGCTTGCCGGGATGAACTGGCAGGACCGTCGAACCCGCCAGGAGGGCAAATTCCGCGCTCTGTACGCGAAACAGCGTTACGAATTCCGGATTGTCAGCCAGGGTGTCAAAACCGGCGAACGGGTGGCCGTCTACGTCGGACGCAAACGTGATCCGCTGGACACGCTCGCGCAACTTGGAATGCGGGAAGGGATGATCACGAAGCTGGCTGAAATTCTGAACGGCCATCAGGGCATATCCCTTTGCAGCGCCCTGCAGGGTGAGGGGCTGACTGCCTGCTGGCGCGGATTCCTGGCTTGTGGCGACCGCTACATGCGGGACTACTACGTCATCGAATGCGAGGGCCGGCAGGAACCCGAAGTGATCAACGTCAACCCGGTGGTGTACCCCGCAGCCAACAATCACTTTACGCCGATCCCGCAACTGCTCCTGAAGGAACCACAGGTTCTGGCCTTTCCTGATCTTGTTGACGGAAATGACCTGAACCAGATGGGCGAACTTGCCGCGAAGAAGGGCCTGATGATCCTGACCCGCCTGGCCGCGCGAAACGCCGCAGAGACGATCAGCCGGATTCTGGCCATGAAGCCGGACCTCACGCGCTTTGGCGAAAACCTTCGTGTTGTGCTGACCATGCGACTGGTTCGCAAACTGTGTACAGAATGCCGCAAGCCGTTCCCGCCGACGCCGCAGCTGCTGGCCAAACTCGGATTCCCGGCCGGACGGATCCGGATGCTGTACCGGCCAAACATCATGCGGGGGGACGAAACCGACGAGAAAGGGAATCCCATCCCGATCTGTGAAACCTGTTTCGGTACAGGCTATGTCGGCCGGGCCGGTGTGTTTGAAATGTTTGAAGTGGGCGACGCACTTCGCAAGACGATCCTGGGGGGTGAGTCCCGTCCCGAGATCCTGCAGAACGTCGCCACCGAAAACGGCCAGGTCCGGATGCAGGACGAACTGGCTCTGCTTGTTGCCCGCGGCATTACTTCCCTGGAAGAAATGCAGCGGGTCCTGACTCCACCCAAAAAACAATAAACCTGTTATTCGAGGAAACCCGGTATGTCCGGAAATTTGTGGATGCTGATTATCATCGGGTCCATCTTTCTGATTGCGGTCTCCAATTGGTGGCTCGGGTTCTGGAGCAACCTGGTCAGCATGGTCAACGTGCTGCTGGCCGGACTGGTCGCGACCAGCTTCTACCAGAACGCCAGCAACTACATGTTGCAGGTGGATGACAGCTGGATCCTGATTGTCGATTTCGTCACGGTCTGGCTCCTGTTCGCACTGACCTACGTAGTGCTGAGAGGGTTGACCGAGCAGCTTTCCAAAGTCCGCGTCCGGTTCCATCCGGTCCTGGAGTATGCGGGTCGAACGCTGGCCACCCTGGCCACCGGATTCCTGTTCGTTTCGTTTCTGTCGTTTACGCTGCTGCTCGCGCCGATTCCGCTCGATGATGCGGCAACGCTGAACGACAAATCGTTTTTTCCCGAGCAGATCTGGGGACAGCTGGCCATGGAGCTGTCGAACAATTCCCTGTCGGCCCATCCCACCTCGCAGTGGTTTGGCGATGTTACCGGCCAGAACTTTGACTGTCGGCCCACCGGTGACGCCGCGTGGTTTCAGGCTAGTGGAGATTCGATTCGGGCCAAAATTGCCGAAACAACAAACCTCAGAGTGGCCAAGCCGCAGCGATAGGCGTCAGCCTGGATTCCGACGGGGGGATCCCCCTGCCGGTTACTACTTTGCGGCCAGCCGTTCCACCAGTCGGCCTGGTGAGCCCATGGCGTTGTAGCCGCCATCGATGTGCAGCACCTCGCCGGTAATGCCGCCCGACATATCGGAAAGCAGGAACGCTCCCGTCCGGCCGACTTCGCCGTGCGTGATATTTCGGCACAGTGGAGCGACGTGTTCGTACATTTTCAACATCTCATTCACTCCCGCCGCACTGCCGGCCAGTGTTTTCAGCGGACCGGCACTGAGTGCATTGACCCGAATGCCGCGTGGGCCAAGGTCAAACGCCAGGTAGCGGGTGGTCGCTTCGAGTGCCGCCTTGCAGATTCCCATCACGTTGTAGCCGGGCACGATCTTTTCGCCTCCGAAATAGCTCATGCAGGCAATCGATGCGCCGTCGTTCAGAATTTCCTTCGCCGCATTGCAGACGGCCAACAGACTGTACACGCTGATGTCCATCGCAATGCCAAACCCCTTGCGGCTGGTCTCGATCGTGTCCCGCTGCAAATCGTCCCGGTCGGCGTAGGCGATCGAGTGCAACAGAAAATCGATTTTGCCAAACTGCCTTCCCGCTTCAGCCATGACCTCGCGGATGTTGTCATCGTTCTGTACATCCATTGGCACCAGGAACTTCGCCGCCGGATTCCCTTCGATACACGATTCCACCCGGCGACGGTTCTTCTTTTTCTCGTCGTCCGGCCGGTCGGGCAAATGGGTAAAGCCGCACTCGCCGCCGGATTTCATGATCTCCTGGGCAATCGCCCATGCAATCGAGCGGTCATTGGCCACGCCCAGAATCAGACCTTTTTTTCCGGCGAATAATCCCATCTGCAACGACTCCAGCTTGAGTTTGTGAACCGATATCCGTTTCCCGCCAGTTGTTTTGGGAAATCAGTTTGACTACAGTTTGATCGACGCCATCGTTGCCGGGAGCAACGTCCTGACCGACTGCCTGGTGCGGCTTATTGTAGCGGCAATCGGTCCTGTCTGAGAGCCCGGTCGTGCCTCTTTGAAAGACCGGTCTGTCACCAGGCCAATTAACGAAAGTGACCCATGAACCAGTCGATGGCCAGCCGGATTGCGGCAGGAAGTGCCGCCTCCCGGATCCTGCCCGAACTCATCGAATGCACTGTGCGTGACCATGGCTCCGACTCGATTCTGTCGGATGCTCTGCAGTTGCTGTCGCGCGAATTGCCGGCCCGGTCGCTGGCCCTTGTCCGTGGACGCAAAGGAGTCTGGCAAACTGAGTCGCACACCGCAGCTTCGGCGCCTCAAGTTCCCGAGGAGTTGCTGCTGCAGGCGCTGGACGACGAATCGGTCGTGGTGGCCGGAGGCTGGACTGCCTGCCCGTTGCAGGTCCCCGCGACCGACGGCCGACTGTTGGTAGGCCAGGGAGAGATTGACGCCGGTGAATTCCGTTCGATGGCGTCAGCTTTGGGACTGATGCTCCGCTGGCTGACCCAGCTTCGCAGCCAGACCCGCCGGGCAGAACGGCTCAAAGCTGTCCTCGATGTTACGGTGAACTGGAAACATACCAGCGGGACCGGGGAACTGCTCGAGCAGATCGCCGAGACTTCCACCCGCCTGCTGAACGCCGAGCGCGCAACCATTTTTCTGATCGACCAGGTTCGCAACATCCTCGTTGGCCGGCCCGCACTGGGGGTCGAGGGTGGCGAGCTGTTGATTCCGCTGGACAGCGGAGTTGTCGGCCGCGTGATCCAGAACCGCGAATCGCAACGGGTCGATCGCGACATCGCCAGTGAACAGGCGATGGTCAATCGCGAGATCGACAAACAGCTGAAGTTCAAAACCCGGACGCTGCTCTGTGTGCCAATGTCCAATTCGCGGGGGCAGTTGATCGGCGCCTTTGAACTGATCAACAAAAAGGAAGGAAACTTTTCCGACGCAGACGAACAGGACCTGGCCGAACTGGCGATGCACGCTTCGCTGGCGATTGAAAACAGCCGGCATGTGGAAACGATCAACCAGTCACGCCGGACGGTCGCCGACCAGGCCGCCAGCCAGGTCGACTGGATCGGCCAGTCACTGGGCATGGAAAAGATTCTGGCCACCATCCGCCGGGTGGCTGACACCGACCTGGCCATTCTGATTACCGGAGAGAACGGTACCGGCAAGGAAATCGTCGCGCAAAAAATCCATTACCTCAGCGGTCGGCGGGATCATCCGCTGGTGGCGGTCAACTGCGCAGCGATTACCGAAACCCTGCTCGAAAGCGAGCTTTTCGGTCACGAAAAAGGTGCCTTTACCGACGCCCATCAAACCCGCCCGGGAAAGTTCGAACTGGCCAGCCAGGGGACATTGTTCCTCGACGAAATCGGCGACATGAGCCTGTCGGGCCAGGCAAAACTGCTGCGTGTGCTCGAGGAAAAAGTCGTCGTCCGGGTCGGTGGCTCGACTCCCATCCCGACTGCAGCCCGGATTCTGGCGGCGACCAACCAGGACCTCGCGGTGCTGGTTCGCGAAAAGAAATTTCGCGAAGACCTGTTCTTCCGCCTGAACGTGTTGGCCATTGAACTCCCTCCATTGCGAGCAAGGGGCGAAGACATCCTGCTGCTGACCGATCATTTTCTGGCCCAGTTCAGCGTCAAGATCCGCCGCAAGATTCCGGAACTCGCTTCGTCGGCGCGAAAAAGGTTGCTGGCCCATGACTGGCCGGGCAACGTTCGCGAATTGCGCAACATGATGGAACGGATCGCCTATCTGTCCAACGACGAACGGATCGAAGGAGACGACTTGCCGTTCATCAATGCGCCCCGAATGCAGCGCGACGACGTGTTCGACGATACTCTTCCGCTCAACCAGGCCACCGAACGATTTCAGGTCGAATACATCCAGCGTCATATCCGCGCCACCGGTGGCAACATGACTATCGCCGCCGAACGACTCGGCCTGCATCGCAGCAATCTCTACCGCAAAATGCGCCAACTCGGTATGGAAACAACCGGCGATACGTAGCCATTTGCTCCGCAAATGTGCTTCTGCATTCCGAAGCCTCGCACTTGAAGAGTCCTGTTTCTGCCGATATTGCGATCCGTTCTTGCCCCCTCTCCCCCGGAATACTGGCGCAAACGAATTGACTGCATGAAAAAACTTCTTTGCCAGAATTCTGGGGGAGAGGGT
>Ga0163150_10007541_pt1 | contig 12729 bp, 9 predicted proteins | sample OliLakLV19P2IB_FD_148628 | JGI IMG/M metagenome (GOLD analysis project Ga0163150, IMG submission 148628) | Freshwater microbial mat bacterial communities from Lake Vanda, McMurdo Dry Valleys, Antarctica - Oligotrophic Lake LV.19.P2.IB | ecosystem: Environmental > Aquatic > Freshwater > Lake >...
AACACCTTGTACATCCCCGGCCTCTCGAACCGCAAAACCGGCCGAAAGGATTAATGGCGAGGTATTTTTACTCCGCCCGCGGACGACAAAACGACGCCGCTTCAGTGATGTAGTTTTGCACCGGCGCGCACATCCGGTCCGATGTGTGCTGAATCGGACATTATTGATCTCCCGCGAGCCCTACCATTGTTTTCGGTCCAGCGTGTTGACGGGGTGTGCGAGTGTTAGAGCGCCAAAGAATGGTCACGAAATGAGCGCTGCATATGCGCGCCGCCCAGGCGCTTACCCTCCGTCGCGTCTAGTCAAGGCGCCGCGCGATGCCGTGCGGTACGAATGCGAGCAATACGCTGGCGTTTGCCCGGTCGCAGAGTTGCGTGCGGCGCTCGCTCGCGAGGCAGCGCTGCTACGCGAGAGGGAAGCGCTGATCGAGACTCAGGCGACACTGAGCCGAGAGTCGGATCATCGATTCTTGAACAATCTGCAGATGGTTTCAAGCTTGCTGTCGATGCAGAGCCGGGCTGCGGGCAACGCAGAGGCGGCGTCCGCGTTGGGGATCGCGGCCGATCGCGTCGCTACGATTGGGCGCATTCACCGCCACCTTCATTCCCATGACGGCGTTGAAAGCGTCGCATTCAAGCTTTTTTTGAAAGAGCTTTGCCGCGATGTCATGGGGATGATGACGTCGGATGGGTGCGCCGCGCGGATAATCTCCGTTGAAGGCGTTGAACTTCAGTTGCCCACCTCCATCGGTACTCCGCTCGGCTTCATCGCGAGCGAATTGATTACCAACGCTCTCAAATATGGCGACGGACCGGTCACCGTTCGGCTTGAATCAAATCTGCACAACGAGTGCGCGCTTTCGGTCGAGAATGCCGGCCCCGCGCTACCGGAGGGGTTTGATCCCGCCGCGAGCAAAGGCTTCGGCATGCGCATCATTCGATCTTTTGTGGCAACGATCGGCGGTGAACTTCGCATCGGTCGCGGCCACGACAACCGCGGCGCCCGTTTCACCGTGTTGTTCTCGCCGTGGTCTAGAGAGGATGTCTCATGTCACTCGAAACGCTGATCATCTGGTTGGTGATAGGCGCCATCGCGGGGTGGCTCGCGGGTGTCATTGTCAAAGGCTACGGCTTTGGTCTTGTTGGCAACATCGTCGTTGGCATCCTGGGCGCAGTCTTTGGCGGCTGGTTGTTTGGCACATTGGAACTTGGGCTCTCGCTGGGGATTATCGGCACGATCCTCGGCGCGACGGTTGGCGCCGTGCTTCTTCTACTCATCATCAGATTTGTGCGGCGCGCGAGTTGACGAGACGCCTGCCGCTGGAGAGCAGGAGAAGGGCGGGAGAGCAGTATTGCGTGTGGTTCCGTTGGCGCGAGCAGTCGTTTGTTTGACGCCAATCAAGAGGGAACGGAAGTTCTTGGTTAGTGTTGCGGCTAGGCGGGACGTTTCGAACAATAAGGACGTCTTCAATGATTATGATAAGAATGAAGGGAGCGACCAGACAGGCGCTCACGATACGCGCGAGCGTTCTCGCAGTGGTCAGCATATCACTTCTCGCTTTCGTGCAGCCGGCATCGGCGCAAAACCAAGACGATCGCTACCGGGGTGATGCGGAGTCCCAGTATCGCTATCGCGACACGTCCCAGGCCGATGTGGATGCGGCAGACCGCCGTCTCAATGATGTCTATCAGCGCCGGATTACTGAAGCGCGCGCCACTGACCGCGCGTGGCGGCGCAACCGCCCGCGTAATTGGTACAGCCAGGAGACGGCGTTGCGTAACGCCGAACGCTACTGGATTTCCTATCGCGACGCCGACTGCCGCTACGTTGCTCAGCCTTACGTTGGCCGCCGTCAATATGACGGATATTTCCGTGGCTGTTTGGTCGATCGGACCAACCAGCGGACGACGGACCTCCGTCAGTCCCGCTTGACGGTCGCCGACAACGATGATCGCGATCAAAGATGGCGCCAACGCTATGAGCGAACCTACAGCTACAATGACGACACCTTCTATCAGCAGTGCCGCAACGGCCCCGATCCGGCAGCCGTCATCGCCGGCGGGCTGATCGGAGGCCTGATCGGCAACGCGGCGGGCCGCGACGACAATAACACTGGCAGCACGATTGCCGGTGTCGTTGTGGGCGCCGCGATCGGCGCGGTCTTGACCAACAATATGGAGTGTACTGATCGCAGCTATGCCTATCGGACCTATTACGACGGCTTAAATGCGAACCGGCCGAACACCGATTACGATTGGCGCAATCAGAGCAACGGCAATTCGGGCCGCTTCCATGTCGATCAGTATTATGAAGATCCGGATGGCTTCCGGTGCGCGACCTATCGTCAGACAACGACGGTCAACAGACGCTCGCGGCAAACCCAGGGCCATGCTTGCCAGCAGCCCAATGGCGTTTGGGTGGTTGTGGACTAGAGCAGTAAGCGCCGCGCGCCATCCCATCGCGGGGTGGCGCGCCTGCGTTCGCGCTGCACTTTACGGCGATCTCGCGTTATCGCTGAAGGCGCTAAGCGATCGACTTGATCGGAGCGCGCCTGCCATTCTGAAAAGAACAAGGCCCGCGAAGGGGAGCATCCTTCGCGGGCCTCATCTTGCCGCTCGACGCTGAACAGACCGCGTGCGTCGCGAAGACGTGCCGCTATTTCGGCATTGGTAGAGCCAGCTTCTATCGCTGGCGCAGCGCCTTCCTCGAACGAGGAGAAGCGGGGCTCATCAACGCCAAGCCGATTCCTAAGAATCCGGTCAACCGGACGCCGCCTGAGATCGCCGACAAGGTCCTGCATTTACGTAGCACCTATCATCTCGGTCCGATCCGGATCGTCTGGTATCTCGCGCGCTACCACGGGATCAAAATCTCCGAAGCGGGTGTCAGTCGAAATTCTCAAACGCAATGGCGTGAGCCGACTGCCGCGCGGAACGCGCGTCCGAAAAATCCACACCAAACGCTACAACAAGCAGGTCCCCGACCATCACATCCAAATGGACGTCAAATTCCTAACCTTCGAGGGACCGCGCGGCGCGAAGGTTCGACGTTTCCAATATACCGCGATCGATGATGCAACGCGCATTCGGGCGCTCAAGGTTTACGAAAAACATACGCAAGCAAACGCAATCGATTTCGTCGATCACATCATCGGGAAATTTCCATTCCGCATCCGGGAAATTCGCACCGACAACGGGCATGAGTTCCAGGCCAAATTTCACTGGCATGTCGAAGACCAAGGCATTCGCCACGCTTACATCAAACGCGGGACCCCGCAGTTGAATGGAAAAGTCGAGCGCTCACATCGCTCAGACCAGGAGGAATGTTACCAGCTCCTGTCCTACAAAGATGATGTCGATCTCGAAGCCAAACTCGACGAGTGGGAAAACTTCTACAACTTCAACCGGCCGCACGGCGCCTTCAACGGAAAAACGCCTTACGAAGCGTTGCGCGAGAAGCTATGATGCGTCGAGAACTTGTCTCGCAGGTTCGTCCACCTCACAGCGCTGGTCCGATTCGGGGGTGTTGACGATGATCTCATACTCAATGGAGAGCATCTTCGGCGGTGAATCTTGACGTATGCCGTGAAGACGCACTTCCATGCCGCGCAGATCAAACCCCAGCATCGGCGCCGCGCGCTCGGCGCTCTGGATCATGCAGGCAGAAATTGCCGCCAAAAGGAGCTCAGCTGGGTTGAAAGCGTCAACGCGGCCGACGAGATCCGTGTCGAGCGTGATCGAAGCCTCTTTCGCCTCTGCAGCACTCCCATGTGCATCGACTCGATGCGCTCTGACATCATAGCTCAGCAATATAACCTCCTCTTTGGAATCGACGCGTGCCGGTGACGCCAAGCCGCTACCGGAGATGTTGAATCAGACGAGCGGGGAGAGCTGCACGAAAGAGCGCACCTGACGATCGAGTGGATCGGTCGCAAGCGCGGCCTTTCGACGAGAAACGGCGCACATCGGCAAAAGAACGGTCCCTGGCGGGAGGGACCGTTCTCTTGTCTTGGAGCGCCGCCTCGGCGGGGGATGCTCTAGGGCGCTCACCAACAAGACGTTCAAGACCTCGCTTGGTTCCGGCTAAGGCCGCCACGTCAGACCCTCCGGCGGACTGTCCGGTACAGCGTCGGGTACAGCTGTGCGTTCGACTGCACAGATCGAAGCGACGGTGTTCACTGCCGCTGGTTCAGCCAATAACACTGACAGTTTGCAATGTGTCGCCTGCCGCACCGACTAACGGTGGCTGATGCGCCTTGTTGGAATGCGAGAGGTCGAAGAATTCGCATGTCACCAAATCAAGTTATCGCTCTTGGTCCGGAACTCTTACCATGGGCGCGCGCGTACACGAACGATCTGAACGAAGCTCACTTTCTTGTTCATCAAGTTGTTTCACGGCTTGCCGGGCAAACCGGTGGCGATGACAAACCGATCGCAGTCAATCGCGCCCAAGCCTTGATGGCGGAGGTTGCAGGGCGAAATCACATCGTGGGACGATTGACATCCTAGACGCCGCGCAAATCCATGCCGGCGCGATGGACCGCCTATCGCTTCTTCGCCGTAGACGAATTCGACATTGTCGCAGCTGTTCATTGGATCGAATGCGAAATTGACGCCGCCGCCGAAGAGACCGGAATATCTTTGCTAAGCCAATCTTGCGACGTCGAGGTTTGGGAGGTTGCCGTCTGGTCTGCAAATGCTCACGCACGGAGCGACCGGCCATACCTAATTAGCGGCGCCTGAGTCGCGAGCGGGATAGATGCGCCAACGCCGCCGCTTTCCGAACGAAGCGAAGTCGCGGACTTATGACGCTTCGGTCGAGCCGCCGCTGGGTGTTGGCGGTCGCTGCGTGGCATTTGATCTACCAAGCCTGTCACGAAGTTTGCTCGCTGACGTACGCGTCGCCCAAAGGCGACATGCATATGCAATGCGTCGCACACGCCGCCGCATTGAGGGCATCGAACTCTGTCGAGCGTTCGCGATATAATAGTGGAACGACACGCTTGGTGACGCGTTACGTCTGCGTAGTTCCTAAATCCGACAAGCCGGGAGCGTGGGTGACGTCGTCGCGCACGTTGGCTTATAGTGCGGGCGCCCAGCTGCAGGCGGCCAGTCGATATCGCGCCTCAAGCGCCGCAATCGATGTCAGAGTTGGGTTAGGCAGCGGTGAAAGCTCTCGTTTATTTGGGGCCGGCAAAGAAGGCCCTACAGGATCGGCCAAAGCCAGAAATCTCTGCGCCGACGGATGCTGTCATCCGCATAACCAGAACGACGATCTGCGGCACTGACCTTCACATACTCAAGGGCGATGTCCCGACGTGTCAGCCTGGTCGAATTCTAGGTCATGAGGGCGTGGGCATTGTCGAGACCGTCGGGCCTGCCGTCACCATGTTCAAGCCAGGCGACCGCGTCCTGATCTCGTGCATCAGCGCCTGCGGAAAATGCGCCTTTTGCCGCAAGCTCATGTATTCGCATTGCGCCACGGGCGGTTGGGTTCTCGGCAATACGATTGACGGTACGCAAGCTGAATTCGTCCGCATTCCACACGCTGATACGAGCCTCTATCTTATCCCGGAGGGCGCCGATGAAGAAGCCCTGGTGATGCTGAGCGACATCCTGCCCACGGGCTTTGAGTGTGGCGTGCTGAACGGCAAAGTGCAGCCCGGGAGTTCGGTTGCCATTGTAGGCGCAGGACCGATCGGGCTTGCGGCGCTGCTCACTGCGCAATTCTATGCTCCCGCCGAGATCATTATGATCGATCTCGATGACAATCGCCTCGAAGTCGCCAAACGCTTTGGCGCTACTAGGACGATCAACAGCGCAGACGGGAAAGCTGCCGATGCGGTTATGAAAATGACGGCCGCTCGCGGTGTTGATACGGCCATCGAGGCAGTCGGCATTTCCGCGACCTTCGAGCTTTGCCAAGAGATCGTCGCGGCCGGCGGCGTGATCGCCAATATCGGCGTGCACGGCGCCAAGGCTGATCTCCATTTGGAGCGCCTTTGGGATCGGAACATCACGATCACTACGCGCCTCGTCGATACGGTCAGCACGCCGATGTTGCTCAATGTCGTGAGCTCTCACAGGATCGACCCGAAACTCCTGATCACCCACCGCTTCAAGCTGGACGATATCCTTGCCGCTTATGAGACCTTTTCGCACGCTGCTGAAACGCGCGCGCTCAAAGTGATCATCGACGCATAAGAACGACGCCCGAGCGGGCGCGCACGGAAAGCGCATTTGCGCAAAATCAAAGAGCGCTGCGGGTTAACGGGCGTATCTGATTGAAGCCTTGGGAGCAGTCGATGTCTTATAGGCAAATCCATCTCCATCTCTTCCCACATCCGGCGTCAACGTCGCTACGAACAGCCGACTATGCGTGTGCTTTGGCGCATCACTTCGAGGCCAAACTGAGCGTCTCCAGTCCGCGGGTCTCCGTGAAAGCCCCGTCGAATTGGCTTGCAGGACCGATGCTGGCAGGCATGGCGCGCGAGCTTGAGGCGACGGCGGCGACAAAGGGCGCGGAGCTTGAGGCTCACATCGCCCATCGCGCAGAAACCCAGGGCGTCCGCGTCCAAATCGATCGCCCCGTCGAGCATTGGCCCGCCCCCCTAGGCGAAAGCACATGGCGCGGCCGCACTAGCGACCTCTGTGTGCTTGGCCTTGCGCGCGACAATCCGGACCACCGCATGAATGTCGAAGACTGGCTATTCGGCGTGGGTCGCCCGTGCCTGTTTTATCCTGATGACGCGGAGACCACGTTTTCGCTCGACTGCGTTGTGGTCAGTTGGGACTTCAGCAAGTCCGCCGCGCGCGCCATCGGCGACGCGATTCCCCTGCTGAAGCGCGCCAAGCAGGTGCTTATCGCCACAGTGCGTGGGGAAAAGGATCTGCCGTTTGAAGACGTCAAATCGCCGTTGATCGATTTTCTGGCGACACATGGCGTCACGAGCGTCGGGGATGACATCGATCTAGGCGGTCGCTCGATCGGGCAGGCAATACTGGCGCACGCGAGCAATGCAGGCGCCAACCTCGTTGTGATGGGCGCCTTCGGACATTCACGCATGAAGGAGTTCTTGTTGGGCGGCGCCACCAAGGAAGTGCTCGATCACTCCACGCTCCCGCTCTTCATGTCGCATTAGAGCCGTGACTTCAGGCCCGTCGCTCTCGCCAAGCCAAGACGTCGCGGGGGCGCCGCCTTGTCCCACGAAGGGCGAAATCCTGGCCAACGCGGCGCTGTCCGGGCTGAGTGCGAGTGCGGCCGAGGCGCTGCTCAAGGTTCATGGCCCGAACGTCTTGCGGGAGATCAAGTCGCGCGGTCTGCTCGAAGTCGCGCTCGGCACGTTGCGCGAGCCGATGTTCATCTTTCTCCTCGCGGCGGCGGGGCTTTACCTTGTAGTTGGCGATCTCGGCGAGGGACTCTTTCTCCTGGGCGGCGCCGCGGTCTCGGTTGGCCTTGTCGTTTTTCAGGATGCGCGCAGCGAACGTGCGCTGGCGGCGCTGCGCAAATTGGCGGAGCCCTTCGCGCAAGTCATGCGGGCAGGCGTCCAGCAGCGCATTCCCGCCCGCGATCTCGTTCCCGGCGACATCGTGCTGCTTACGGAAGGCGAGCGGATTCCGTCGGACGGCGTCTTGCGCGCTGGCGACGTTCTGACAATCGACGAGTCGGCGCTAACGGGAGAATCCGTTCCCGTCGCCAGAATGGCGACGCAACAGGACTCATCGAAAACCGGCGTCGCGCTCGAGGAAGACACGGCCGCGATATTTGCTGGCACGATGCTGGTTCGTGGCCAGGGTCTGGCGGAGGTGACTAAGACGGGTGCGCACACGCGTCTCGGCGAGATCGGCGCGGCGCTGACAGGGGACGTCGAACGAACGCCGCTCCAGGTGACAACGGGACGATTGGTGGTGCGCCTCAGCATCATCGCGGTGGTCATTTGCCTGATGGTCGCGGCCGCCTACGGCTTCCTGCGCGGCGATTGGATCGCTGGCGGCTTGGCGGGACTGACCGTCGCCATCGCACTTCTTCCCGAAGAATTCCCCATGGTTCTAGCGGTGTTTCTCGCTATCGGATCTTGGCGATTGGCGAGCCATCAGGTTCTGGTGCGCCGGGCCGCCGTAATCGAAACTATGGGCGCGGTGACGATGCTGTGCGTCGATAAGACCGGCACGCTCACGGAAAACCGCATGAAGCTCGCCGCGATCTGGTCGAAAGGCGCGCTGCTTGACATGAATATGGACGCGGGCGCTGGCGAGGTGGCTGGCGTGGCGTTGCTCGCTTCCGCGACCCACCCCGTCGATCCGATGGACCGCGCCATCCATGATGCGCTCGCCGCGAAGGCCACCCAAGCATTTGCCGCCAGAGGTGGGGAGCCGCTAAAGACCTTTCCGCTTCGTCCCTCGATGCTGGCCGTGATCCAGGGCTGGCGGATTGAATCAGGTACGCAATGGGCGGCGAAGGGCGCACCTGAAGCAGTACTGAAGCTGTGCGCGCTCGAAGCAGACGACGCGCGCGTCGTGGAGGACGCGCTGGCGTCCATGGCCGCTCAGGGCTTGCGTGTCTTGGGCGTTGCGCAGGCAGACGACCCTCAGAACACAATCGCTGATCCCAAGGACGCCAAGTTCACATTCGTTGGCCTGATCGGCTTCCTCGATTCTATTCGCGCCGAAGTGCCGGCGGCCTTGGCCGAAGCGCGCACGGCAGGGATCGATGTTGCGATGATCACGGGCGACTACCCGGTGACGGCGCTTGAAATCGCGCGCCAGGCCGGTCTCGATGTTTCAAGCGGCGTGATGACCGGCGCCGAGATCGCAGCCTTGAGCCCCGAAGAGCTCATCAAGCGCATCGCGACGACGCGCATTTTCGCCCGCGTAAAACCCGATCAGAAACTCGCGTTGGTCGAAGCGTTCAAGGCGCGCGGGGATGTCGTTGCCATGACCGGCGACGGGGTGAACGATGCGCCGGCGCTGGAGCGAGCGCATGTCGGCATCGCCATGGGCCAACGCGGCACGGACGTGGCGCGTGAAGCCGCCGATCTGGTTCTGCTTGACGACAGCTTCGCCTCGATCGTGGGCGGCGTGCGGCTCGGGCGGCGCATCTTCGCCAATTTGCGCAAGGCGCTGACCTATGTAATGGCGATCCACGTGCCGATCGCTGGCGTCGCCTTGCTGCCGATCATCTTCGGCATGCCGCCGCTGCTCTATCCGATGCACGTCGTCATGCTGGAATTGATCATCGACCCAGTGTGCTCATTGGTTTTTGAATCTGAACCCAGCGATCGCGCCGCGATGAAACGCCCGCCGCGTTCAATCAACGAGCCCCTCTTCGGGCGCCGCCAGATGGCGTTAGCGGCGGTGCAGGGCGGCGTTCTGCTGGCGGCCGTGTTGGGAATCTACGTTTGGGGGCTGAACACCGGCATGCCGGCAGATAGCGCCCGCGCTCTGGGTTTCATTGTTCTGGTCATGGGCAATTTGGTCCTCGCGCTCACCGAGGCGTCTGAGGCATCGACGCCGCTCTTTGATCGCCGCCACCTCGTGTTCTGGGTGGTTGGGGCAATCGCTGCCGTGATTCTAACGAGCGCACTGACCGTCCCGTTGCTGTCGCGTATTTTTCAACTTTCTGCGCCGGATGGCGCTTCGATGGCTGCGGCGATCCTCATCTCGGTCATCGCTGGCGGATGGTATGGCCCTGTGCGGCGCTGGCGCCCCGCCGCGGACATGAGCGCTTAAACGCGTCGCGCGCGAGGCATCAGCCATTTCCGGCGCAGCAATGTTGGCGTGCCCAGTCTGGTACGTTTAAGAGCGGCGACCGTTGCGATCGCGATCGTAGGTCGCCGTCACGATCGCAGTCGTCGTGCCAGTCGCGATAGTCGCCGCGCCCGTTATTGGTGTCGTCTTGCTCGTGACCGCTTTGGAGAGCTGCGAACTCCGGCGCATGCAGATCGCGGTTCAGCCGAGGACCGCGAAGCGTCGGTCGGGAACTTCACGAGCCTCCCCCTTTGAGGTCGCCTCCGGTATGCGCATCCGGGCCCTTGTTTCCGGGAACCAGTTTGGACGGCTGGAGCTTGATCGGATGTCTGCGAGACATCTGTTGGCTTCAGCCCATTTAATACTGAAGGGGTCGATGGCAGGTCGCACTCAGAGCGTGGTGCTCTGCCGGGTTCATCGCGAACGCGCGATTGCAGAGCGAAAGATTGGCTTGGTTCGGTTGGACATGCCCGTGCACTCTTCACTGCGCCCACACCTCGTCGCGAGAGGCACATTCTGGCTCGCGGAGCGGATGCTCATTCTTTGGCGCGGAAGGTGAGCGACACACCGGGCCATGAAGCAGTCGGCGAGGCATACGGCCTCTTGGCTATAAACGGCGGCTCATCGAGCATCCGCTTTGCACTCTATGACGGCCAACAGCGTGAGCGGCGGTTGGATGGGAAAGTGGACCGCATCGGTGTGAGCGGCACGAACCTGACGTTCAGCGGCTCGGCCGGACAATCACAGCATGCTCCTTTCCTCGACATCGGCCGTCACAATGACGCGGTCGAGTTTCTGCTGGATTGGCTGGAAACGCAGCCGGCGTTCGCTTCAGTTAAGGCCGTTGGTCACCGCGTCGTGCACGGGTTAGCGCGCAGCGAACCCGAATTGGTAACGCCAGATTTGCTGGATCACTTGCGCGGCGCCACCGAGTACGCGCCAGCGCATCTGCCTGTCGAAATCAAGTTGCTCGAGGCGTTCAATCGACGTCATCCAGCTTTGCCACAGGTGGCGTGTTTCGACACCGCCTTCCACCGCACCATGCCGCGTGTGGCCAGTGTGCTTCCAATTCCTCGACGGTACGAGGTGAGGGGCGTTCGCCGCTACGGCTTTCACGGACTGTCTTATGAATTCCTCATGGAAGAGCTCGCGCGACTTGGCGATCCAGCGGCGACGAAGGGTCGTGTGATCCTTGCCCATCTCGGCAACGGCGCGAGCCTGGCGGCCGTGCGCGACGGCGCCAGCATCGACACCAGCATGGGGTTCACACCGACAGCCGGATTGGTGATGGGCAGTCGCTCCGGTGACTTGGACCCGGGATTAGTTTCGTATTTTGCGCGAAGCGAAGACATGAGCGCGGCGGAATTCCAGGAAATGGTGGACAACGAATCTGGGCTTTTGGGAGTGTCCGAAACAAGTTCCGATTTGCGCGACCTGCTTGCGCGGGAAACGACGGACATACGCGCCGCCGAGGCGGTTGCGCTCTTTTGCTATCAAGCCAGGAAATGGATCGGCTCGTTCGCGGCAGCGCTCGGAGGAGTTGACACCCTCGTGTTCGCTGGCGGCATCGGCGAGAACGCGCCGCTTATTCGTGAGCGGATTTGCAATGACCTTGGTTTTCTTGGCGTTGAATTGGATGAACGCCGCAACACGGCGAACGCGCCGCTGATTTCGACTGAGGGCGGCCGCGTCGCGGTGCGCGTTATTCAAACCGACGAGGAACTCATGATCGCAAGATCGGTCTCGCGAGTTCTCCGCGCGACGCCGGGTTAGATGAGAGATGACCTCCAGCCCTCCGAGCTCTCACCATCCGCCAACGCTCATCGACACCGCGCAAATGCTTGTTGCTGACGATAAAGGTTTGCGAGCGCCCGCGCTGCAGATGCGCACCACCGACCCTGATCAAAGACGCGATCGATACTTAGGCCCGAAGCCGCACTTCCGTCTTGGGCGCACAGAACAAAGCTGAAAAAGAAAATGAAAACGAGATTGGAAACGCTTTCGTCGAATGGCGGTCAAGAGGATTTTCGCAAGCTCGACGCCTATTGGCGGGCGGCCAACTATTTGTCGGTCGGGCAGATCTATCTCTACGACAATCCTTTGCTGAAAGAGCCGCTCTCGTTTGCGCATATCAAGCCGAGGTTGCTTGGTCATTGGGGTACGAGCCCCGGTTTGAGTTTCGTCTACGCGCACCTGAACCGGATCATTGTCAAATACGACTTGAACGTCATCAACATCACAGGTCCAGGCCATGGGGGACCGGCCCTAGTCGCGAACGCGTACTTGGAAGGAACCTACAGCGAAGTCTATCCGGCGATCTCGCAGGATGCGGACGGGATGAAACGGCTGTTCAAACAATTTTCTTTTCCCGGCGGCATTCCAAGTCACGTTTCGCCTGAGACACCAGGGTCAATTCATGAGGGCGGTGAACTGGGCTATTCGCTTTCCCATGCCTTCGGTGCGGCATTCGACAACCCCGATCTGCTCGTCGCGTGCGTCGTCGGTGATGGTGAAGCCGAAACCGGCGCGCTCGCCACAAGCTGGCATTCGAACAAGTTTCTTAACCCGGTGCATGACGGCGCTGTGCTTCCCATTTTGCACCTGAACGGCTGGAAAATTGCGGGGCCGACCGTGCTGGCGCGCATTTCTCGCGACGAGTTGGAAGCGCTGTTTCGCGGCTACGGGTACACGCCCCATTTCGTCGAGGGCGATGACCCAATGACGATGCACCAAGCCATGGCCGCCACGCTCGACGTCGTCGTGGCCGACATTCAGGGCATTCAAGCCGACGCTCGCAACAACGGGTTTGGCGAGCGTCCGCGATGGCCGATGATCATCTTGCGTTCGCCGAAAGGCTGGACGGGCCCAAAGATCGTTGACGGCAAGCCGATCGAAGGCACGTTTCGCTCCCATCAGGTGCCGATGGGTGAAATGAGCGATCCTGACCACTTGCAGCAATTGGAACAGTGGATGACGAGCTATC
>Ga0163150_10007545_pt1 | contig 12725 bp, 15 predicted proteins | sample OliLakLV19P2IB_FD_148628 | JGI IMG/M metagenome (GOLD analysis project Ga0163150, IMG submission 148628) | Freshwater microbial mat bacterial communities from Lake Vanda, McMurdo Dry Valleys, Antarctica - Oligotrophic Lake LV.19.P2.IB | ecosystem: Environmental > Aquatic > Freshwater > Lake >...
CGGCGTGAGGCTGAGATTCTGGCTCCTTTGGGGGGCACATGACGAAACCCACACCACGCGACCCGATTTATCGGCGCCGCAGGTTTCAGGCCGAAGACATCGAGCAATGCGTTCGCTGGTACATCACCTACCGGCTGAGCTATCGAGACCTGGTCGCGATGATGGCCGAGCGCGGCGTGGTCGTTTCCCACACGACGATCCTGCGTTGGGTACTGCGATACGTCCCAGAATTTGAAGAGCGCTGGGCGCGCTACAAGCGGCCTGTGCAGCCCTCCTGGAGGATCGACGAAACCGCGGTGCCGGTGCGAGGAGGGCGCCACTACCTGTATCGAGCAGTCGACAAGTACGGAATGACCGTCAATTCCCTGCTATGTACCGATCGCAGCGTGTTCTCTGCGGAGGAGTTCTTCCGGATAACAGTGGCGCGCAACCAGTGCTGGCCGCGAAAAGTCAATCTCGACGGCAACGCCGCGAGCCATCGAGCATTGCGGCTGCTTTGCAAGCAGGATCCGAGATGGCGATCCGTCATCGTTCGCTGTCGCCGCTATCTCAACAACATTGTCGAGCAGGACCACAGGGCGATCAAACGCCGCTGCGCTCCTATGCTGGGGCTCAAGTCCTTTCGGACGGCAAGCATCACTCTCGCTGGTATAGAACTGGCGCATCGCATTCGAAAACGGCAGTTCTCGATCTTCGACGGCAACCCGCTAAGGAGCCGTTCATTGAAACGTCATTGGGAGCAAGCGCTAGCGAGCCCATGCGGCGTCAAAGTAGGTCAGCAGCCCTCCTGCCGTGGGGTTTGACCGCCAATGCACCAGAACTCAGGGAAACACAGGATGACCGAATTGCTGGCTCTGACGACCAAGCCTGTGCGCTATGCGCGAAAAGTGACCGACGGCGGCGGGCTCTATTTGTTGATCACGCCAAGTGACCATCGGTACTGGCGCTACCAGTACCGCTTCGAAGGGAGGCAAAAGACGCTGGCGTTGGGCGTCTATCCAGACGTCTCGCTTCAGATGGCCAGGGGGCGACATCGGTTTGCGCGGAGATTACTGGCAGACGGCATCGATCCTTCGACATTGAAGCGGACGCTTGGGAAACACGCCTTCGCCGTGGTCGCCCAAGAATGGGTAATCGACAGGCGGTTAAAATCGGCAAGGGGTCGGCTAGTTTCCGGCCATGTGGCTAATAACTGCTTGTAGATCAATTAGTTAATCAGAGATACGATCGGGCACGGAGGAGTAGTCTAGGCGGCTTGCTCCTTCGTATAATTCATCTATTGATTCGTTTGTTTCGAATACGTACACTACGAGTCCATAGGAGAGCCGTATGTCCGCAGTTCTCGCATTAGGGACCGAACCCGTCGAGCCCAGCGCTGAGGAGTCTGCGCTCGCCGCAGATGCCAGTCGTCGGTTGTTTCGCGTCATCGGCGCGAATCGTCGGGACACCTGCGTCGTGCGCTTTGAAAGCGATCCGAACGAACCCGTAGTGCTACCGGCGGCTGCGGTTCGTCTTTTGGGAGCTCTCTTGACCGAGCTTGCCAAGGGCAATGCGGTCACGCTGATGCCTCATCACGCCGAACTCACCACACAAGCAGCTGCTGACCTTCTCAATGTGTCGCGCCCGTACCTGGTGAATCTGCTCGAGAGCGGCCAGCTTCCGCACCACAAGGTCGGTACGCATCGCAGAGTTCGCTTCGCGGATCTCATGATCTACAAACGACGTCGAGATGCCGAAAGCGAAGCCGCGCTACGCGAGCTCGCGAATCTTTCGCAAGACATGGATCTCGATCGTTAGCCACATCGCCAGCCTGCGCGATGGCTAATTTCACGATTGTCTACGATGCCTGCGTGCTGTATCCGGCTGCGCTTCGCGATCTGCTGATCGAGCTGGCGCACACTGGACTCTTTCGCGCGAAATGGTCCGTCCGCATTCAGCAGGAGTGGATAGACGGCCTCTTGCGGCGCCGCCCCGAACTGCCGCGTGATCGGCTCGAGCACGTTGCACGCCTCATGGAAGTGGCCGTGCCAGACTGCATCGTTGCCGGCTTCGAGTTTTTGGAGGCCGGACTCCAGAATCTTCCAGATCCCGATGATCGGCACGTGCTCGCCGCAGCAATTCACGCCGGTGCGCAGGAAATCGTCACCATCAATCTGAAAGACTTTCCGGAGGCCGTCTTGCGGCCGTACGGCATCTCCGCAGTTCATCCGGACGAGTTCGTCGAGCATTTGCTCGACCTCAACACCGAAGTTGTCTGCAGCTCCATACGCACGATTCGCGCGCGCTTGACGCGGCCACCGCACACCGCAGAGGAAATGCTCGCCAAGTACGAGCAACAGGGACTGGCCGTCAGTGCTTCCATCTTGCGCGGACGTATCGGTTCGTTGTAGCGCTCAGTATCGAAGGACTATTGAAGAGCACCACTGGGAGTTGGCGGGTCAAATCAGAGGAATATTTTAGTGTGATTTTGATGGTACGAATAATCAGAGATCCACGAAACACTTTGCGAATCAGCATCTTGCCCAGCAGTATTGCTTCCTCGGTTCTGGTGCATTGGCGGGACGAAGGTAGCATCAACGAGCCCGGATGGAGGCTGTGATGACCAAGCCAATAGCTCGTGATCCGATTTACCGCCGCCGGCGCTTTGAGGCCGAGATCATCGAGTTATGTGTGCGCTGGTACATCACGTATCGGCTGAGCTATCGGGACCTCGTCGCCATGATGGCCGAACGCGGATTGGCCGTGTCTCACACGACGATTCTGCGGTGGGTGATCCGGTACGTGCCGGAGTTCGAGAAACGTTGGGGCCGATGGGCCCGAGACGTACACTCATCCTGGCGGGTGGACGAAACCTACATCCGCGTGGGTGCAAAGTGGCATTACCTGTACCGCGCCGTCGACAAGCGGGGCAAGACTGTCGACTTTCTGCTCCGACCCGATCGAGGCATTGCAGCGGCACAGGCTTTCTTTCGCAAAGCATTGGCCACCAGCCTGCCGCGGTGGCCGCGCAAGATCACGCTTGACGGTCATGTGCCGAGTCATCAAGCGCTGCGGCTTCTGCGCCGGGAGAATCCGCGGTGGAAGTATGTTCTCGTCAGGAATTGCCGCTACCTGAACAACATCGTCGAGCAGGATCATCGCGCAATCAAACGCCGCTGTGCTTCGATGCTGGGCTTCAAATCGTTCGGCAACGCAGCGATAACGCTCGCCGGCGTCGAGTTGGCGCATCGGATTCACAAGCGACAATTCTCATTCGACCCGGGTCGTCAGTGGCGAACCCAGTCACTCAAGCAGCTTTGGGACCGGGCTCTCGTTTCAGCTTGATGCTGAGATCAGATTCGCCGAATCGCCTGCTTTCTCGTGCCGCCAGTGCACCAGAACCGCTTCCTCTCTCTCCGCCAATTTTTGGCATCGGCCAGATTAATTCTCTCATCTCCATGCGAGAAGGCCAGCGCGGGTTTTCGGTTGAATCTTGTCGATACCCGGTGGGTACGACGAGCCCGCTTCAAGTCCTGAGTTGTTCGAACTACGGACCAACGTCAGAAGTAACCCTTAGGGAAACTCTGATTTACCGGTAGAGTCTGATACAGCATTGATGGACATGTGAGTTCACCGATGAAGCAGCATTCACTGTCTGGATTTGAGAAGTATGGGAAGACGACCCGCCGGGCGCAGTTCCTGGCGGACATGGACCAGATCATTCCGTGGCCGGAGCTGGCGGCGGCGGTGCAGACGGTGTACCCGAAGATCAGCGAGAACGGTGGCCGGCCCCCGATGCCGCTGGAGCGGATGCTGCGGATCCATTTCCTGCAACTGTGGTTCAACCTGTCGGACCCGGCGGTTGAGGAAGCGCTGTATGACTCGGTCGCGATGCGCAGCTTTGTCGGCATTGATCTGGGAGTCGAAGGCGCGCCGGATGAGACCACGGTGTGCAGGTTCCGGCACCTGCTGGAGCGCAACAAGCTGGGCAAGACGCTGCTGACGGCGGTCAACGACCATCTGCGCCGCAGCGGCATCAAGATTACGAAGGGCACGATCGTCGACGCCACCATCATCGGCGCGCCGAGTTCGACCAAGAATAAGGATGGTAAGCGCGACCCGGAGATGCATCAGACGGCGAAGGGCCAGCAGTGGTACTTCGGGATGAAGGCGCACATCGGCGTCGACAGCCGGACCAAGCTGGTTCACACGGTGCTGGCATCGGCCGCCAACGTGCACGATCGCGAGGCACTGCCGTATCTGCTGCATGGCAACGAGACGCGGGTGTGGGGTGACCAGGGCTATCAGGGGCAAACGGCGGTTATTCGGGAAGCCGCCCCCAAAGCACAGGACTTCACCAACCGTCGCTATCGCTTCCACGGCAAGATCAACCAGCTTGAGAAGGCGAAGAACCGCAACAAGTCGCGAGTGCGCGCCAAGGTCGAGCACGTGTTCGGCGTCATCAAGAACATTTTCGGGTTCCGCAAGACCCGCTACCGCGGCCTGGCGAAAAACCTGCACCGGCTGCAAGTAACCGCGGCGCTCGCCAACCTGTACCTCGTTCGACGACGCTTGCTGCAGGCGTAGCAGACGTGTCGATGAAATTCCGGGAAGGCGCAAAGTCGATGCAGAAACCGCCGCGCCGACGGTCAAAATCCATGACCTCGGCTGCGTCTCCCGAAATTTCAGACTCGCGGCCGATTTCATGACCAGTTTTTCAGACCTTCCTTAGAACTGCGTATCGCCGTCCCTTGCTTGTCTTCTGCAATTCCTCAAAGTGGGAATGCGGTCTGCGCGCGGCAATGTGAGCCAGAATCGCACGCCTAGTTTCCTCAAATTACTCTGCGCTTCTCATGGCCATCTTCCGATTCTGAAGAGATCAATATGTTTGGATTCTGTTTTTACCCACTCGCCACTCCGCCGCGGCGCTCAAACCCTCGGTGCTATTCGCTTCACTCGAACGCCAGCACGAGCTCCACGGCAGCACTCGTACACACAGGCTCGCATCGCGGCCCATTCGGCTGGCTCGTCTGATAGGTCGGGTTCCAGTGCCCGGAGCCGATCATCCTCCCCGAGTGCGAAACAGCCACCGTGACATCCGCCGGCGTGCTGGGGAACACGATGTCGCCGAATGCGTGAGCCGCCGGATCAAGGGCACAGCCCGACTCGACGATCGTCGGCTCAGGCGCGTCACAGAGCAGAGCGCGCCGATCGCAGGATGGCAGCGGCAGGATGCCAGTACAGACCACGTTTGCGCCGTCGTGCTGGATATCAAACCGGTACTCGCCGTGCGGCCAGGCCTCGGCCGGCTGGACCCGCACGACCAGCCCATCCTGGCAGCCGATCATCGTGCACGCCCGGCCGGCTGGCGGCGGCGCGCCCTCGGTCGAGCTGCCGTCTTGCCCAGATGAACACGCGAGCACAACCGCAGCCATCGCCCCGGCGAGGGCGGCGCTCCTGACGGTACGCACTGCCCCGATCACGCGTCGCATATCCCGACGATCTGGGTTGACGTGACCGTGCGTGCTTCCGAGTGCGAGCGCATTGCTGCGTGCGATGCGGCCGAACACGACTACGCTTTCACGGGCGGCCGGGTGCCTTCAAGGGGTTCTGGTGCATTGGCGGTACGAAGGTAGCATCAACGGGTCCGGATGGAGCCTGTGATGACAAAGCCGATTGTCCGTGACCCGATCTACCGCCGCCGGCGCTTCGAAGCCGAGATCATCGAGTTATGTGTTCGCTGGTACATCACGTATCGGCTGAGCTATCGGGACCTAGTCGCAATAATGGCCGAACGTGGATTGGCCGTGTCTCACACGACGATTCTGCGGTGGGTGATCCGGTACGTGCCGGAGTTCGAAAAACGGTGGGGCCGATGGGCCCGAGACGTGCACTCATCCTGGCGGGTGGACGAAACGTACATCCGCGTGGGTGGAAAGTGGCACTACCTGTACTGCGCCGTCGACAAGCGGGGCAAGACCGTCGATTTTCTGCTCCGACCCGATCGAGGCATTGCAGCGGCACAGGCTTTCTTTCGCAAAGCATTGGCCACCAGCCTGCCGCGGTGGCCGCGCAAGATTACGCTTGACGGACACGCGCCGAGTCATCAGGCGCTGCGACTTCTGCGTCGGGAGAATCCGCGGTGGAAGTATGTTCTCGTCAGGAACTGCCGCTACCTGAACAAAATCGTCGAGCAAGATCATCGCGCCATCAAACGCCGCTGCGCTTCAAAGCTGGGCTTCAAATCGTTCGGCAACGCAGCGATAACGCTCGCCGGCGTCGAGTTGGCGCATCGGATTCACAAGCGACAATTCTCGTTCGCCCCGGGTCGTCAGTGGCGAACCCAGTCACTCAAGCAGCTTTGGGACCGGGCTCTCGTTTCAGCTTGATGCTGAGATCAGATCCGCCGAATCGCGTGCTTTCTCGTGCCGCCAATGCACCAGAACCGATTCCTCTCTCTCTCCGCCAATTTCTCCCTGAAACCTGAGTGGCTTCGAACCCGAACGGCATGCTAGCTGGCACTACCGCGTCCATCGCGAAGTCGGTCACCGTTGCGGAGTGACTACGGCTCGTCCAGTTATTCGCGCAAATCAAGAGCGGGGGGACGTCGACTAAAGCCAGGTGTCGCGCCGCGCTCTGACATCCCGTGGTACTCAGGCGGCCGTCGGACGCACCTCTCGGGCCACACGCTTTGCACTGGCGATCTCCGCAACCCGAAGATCATAAGCGGTTTGCAAATTGAGCCAGGAGCGCGCATCCCCGCCAAAGTAGCGCGCAAGACGCAGTGCCGTATCGGCGGAGATTCCGCGGCGCTTGCGCACGACTTCATTGATACGCGGCGCGGGCACCTTGAGCGCGCGTGCAAGGGCGTTGGCGGTCAAGCCTGCCGGCTTGAGAAAATCTTCGCGGAGAATCTCACCCGGGTGCACTGGTCGCATGCCGTTCTTGAACATCGAATTCATCCTCAGTGGTAGTCGACAATCTCCACGTTCACAGGGCCTTCTGCGGTCCACTCAAAGCACAGCCGGTACTGGTCATTGATGCGGATGCTGTGCTGGCCAATCCGGTCACCCTTTAGAGCCTCCAGTCGGTTGCCCGGAGGCGATTTCAGAAACTCCAGCGTGTGGGCCGCATCGAGCATCGTCAGCTTTCGGGTCGCAACCGCCAGGATCGAGCTGAATCGGCGACACTTCCCGGTCTCAAACAGGGCTTTAGTGTCCCGGCATCTGAAGCCCCCGATCATCGCAGAATCGTATAACGTGGAACGTTAAACGTCAAACATTCACGGAGCTGTGCGATCACTGGAATGGACGGCAGCTGACGTGCCTGGCGATCTGCGTTTCCACTGATCGTTGGAGAAATGGGCTCTGTGAGAGGTCCTGCATGGTTTCACGCGGGTGTTCAGGGCGAAATTCCCAGCGTGGTTCTGATGGTAGTGGCGGACCCAGTCACTCAAGCAGCTTTGGAACCGGGCCCTCGTGTCAGCTTGATCTTGAGTCAGAGCCACCAATTGGCCCGTTGTCTCCTGCCGCCAGCGCACTAGAACCGGGCGGCTTCAGCCGCTATTGCGCCTGACCGGAAATCGCAGCGTATGCTGCCATTGGCACCCGCTTCTTCAACCAGATCAACAGCAACGTGACCAGGATGCCGATCACCGAAACCGCTGCCAGGAATGCGAAAAAATTAAGGTGACCCTGAACCCCCGGGTTGGCATCGAGAATCCGTCCGGTAATCGGCCCGAAAAATGCCTCCGGTGTGTACCCGATAAACGCGATGACGGCGACCGAAGCGCCTGTCAGATGCCGCGGCGTACGGGTTTCTTCCAGCAGCGCGTAGTAAATTCCGCGTACGGCATATACGGCCATGAAAGTGACGAGAACGGAGCCATAGATCAGCGCAATCGCAACGCTTCCGGGGACGGAAACCGCCAGCAAGCCAAACGATACGACCAGTATGACGAACAAAACGAGAATCGAGCGCGCCGCATCGAAGCGGTCTGCCACCAGTCCGGCAACGACACAGGCGATCGGCCGCGTGTATGCGCCGTAGGTTGCCAGCAGGGCCCCGTCGACCTCGCTCATGCCGAGCACCTGCACTGCGTACAGCGCATAGTTGTCCAGTCCTTTATAACCGCAGTAGGCGCAGATAATGATCCCTGCCTGCGCCCATATCAGCGGTCTGCGAAGTACCTCCGGCACACCGGCAAACGGGTTGCGGTCCCGGCTGACCGTAGCGCTGTCATGGGGCACCAGCACCCACACGATTGCCGCACACAGCAAGGTAATCAGTGCGTAATAGAGAATGATGCTGCGCAGTGCGGTACGGCGGTCGAGGTTGGTAACCTCGATAGCTTCGGCCGGCAGGTACATGGCAAGAATACCGACAGCGACCGCGGCGAGCGTTGCGGCGGCCAGGCCTCGCCCGCCATCGAGGATGCCGAATGCCGTGCCTTGCGAAGTATTGCCGCCCCAGTCACGCGTCGCCTTGATCATCGCCGCCCAAAACAGAAATATCGTCGTAACACCCCAGTATCCGAACAGCACGCTCATCTGCCCAACGCCTGGAAAAGTGGCCATATAAAGGCCGCCAAGCGCGGTCAGGACGAGCGACACGGCCATCAGGGAGCGCGCGGAAAATCGATCCGCAAATGGGCCGCCGAAGAAGTAGGAGAACATCGCCGTGACACCGTAGACGGCAAACATGTCGCCGAGTTGTGTATTGCTGATCTCGAATGCTTCGAGCATCGTGGCGCGAAAGAAGCGCTGCGTGTGAAACGGCAGGCCGAATATCATCTCGCCGGCGAGAATCAACGCCGCTATTCTGAGAAAGCGGGTCACAATGACGGCATTCTACGTCAGCGTGCGGAAACGCAGGCGATATGATCTTTGCTTGCCTGTGACAGTGGAAGCATAAGGTAGAAGCGACTTCAGCCGCGAACAGCCAGGACTGGCAGCGCCGTGTCGCGAACGCATGCTGTCACATTGAGGCCGGATGTTCCAACAACTCGAATGATGTGCCGTTCTCCCCGGAAACGATGATGCGGCAGTTTCCCCAGCTTTCCGGAATACTCCATTGCGCGCCCTCGTGTGGCGGATCGTCAAAGAGCTTCCAGTCGCAGCGCAGTTCGAATGTTTCAAGCGATCCCTGTACGTTGTCAAAACTGAACTGGCTTCGCAACAGCCTGTATTGCCAGTCGGCGGTGCAGCCTTCGCATTACCTGCCGGTGTCACCGTTGCTGGGACGGCCAGCAATTTGCCACCGGCAACCTCGGCCCTGATGAAATCGACGGCGGCTAAACCTGATGGCGCGGCTGGCGGCATTAGTGCCGCCGCCGGCATTTCGAGGCCGAAATCATCGAGCTATGTGTTCGCTGGTACATCACGTATCGGCTGAGCTATCGGGACCTCGTCGCGATGATGGCCCAACGTGGCTTGGCCATGTCGCACACCACGATTCTGCGGTGCGTGATTCATTACGTACCGGAGTTCGAGAAGCGCTGGAACAGGTGGTCGCGAGCCGTTCATTCGTCCTGGAGAGTCGATGAGACTTACATCTGCATCAGAGGCAGATGGCATTACCTCTACCGTACAGTCGATAAGCACGGCAAGACGGTCGACTTCCTCCTCAGGCCAGATCGAAACATTGCCGCGGCCCAGGCATTCTTCCGCAAGGCGCTGAGCTCATCGCTGCCTCGCTGGCCCCGCAAGATCACGCTCGACGGGCACGGGCCGAGTCATCAGGCGCTGCGGCTTAACGCTCGCCGGCGTCGAGTTGGCGCATCGGATTCACAAGCGCCAATTCTCGTTCGACCCGGGTCGCCAGTGGCGAACCCAGTCACTCAAGCAGCTTTGGGACCGGGCTCTCATTTCAGCTTGATGCTGAGATCAGATCCGTCGAATCGCCTGTTCTCTCGTGCCGCCAGTGCACCAGAACCGGTATGGCACGAGGGTGCCTGGCTCGCCCAATGGCCCCAGATGCACCAGATTCCGAATTCGGACTTGGGTTTCTCCTTCCTTGATGTATCATGATCAATCAAGTTATATCAAGATGAGGAGCGCCATGGGCACACTGCGCAAGTTCTCCTCGCAGGCGGAACCTGAAGTTCTCGATGGGCTACAGGAGATCGCCGCGCGGGAAGGTCGCCAGTTACAAGCAGTACTCGGGGACGCAATGCGAGAGTATCTCGCTCACAAGCGTCAGCAGGCGCCGCGACGGAATGTGCTCGAGGCATTTCAGGAAAGCCTCCAGGAGCGCGACGAATTGTATCGCTCGCTGGCTAAATGACCGAGTACGTCACGACAGCGGACGCACTCTTCTTCCACAAGCAGCTGATCGAGCGTTACGGTGGCGCACCCGGCATCCGCGACGTCGGCGCGCTCGAATCGGCCCTTCATCGTCCGCAAACTGGCTACTACGACACCATCCTCCACGAAGCCGCTGCGCTTCTGGAGAGCCTTGTTCAGAACCATCCGTTCATTGATGGAAACAAACGCACGGCGTTTGCGGTTGTCGACGTCTTTCTGCGAATCAACGGCTACGCGATCACCGCCGGCTCTGAAGTCATTTTCGAGAAGTTCATGAAGCTGCTGGACCAAGGTGACTTTGACATGGAACATCTCGTGCCATGGTTGGAAGAGATCGCGGAATCCGCGTGATTATTGATGGTACGAGTATTCGATTTTTGAAAAAGCCATTGTGAAACAACACCCTGCCTGGGAACATTCCTTCCTCTCTCTCCGCCAATTTAAACGTCGCCCATCAGATGCGACATTCGCACCTCGCCGCAAGTGCGTCAGCGGGGAGCTTCGCGGAGAATTCTGCGGATACTCTGATGTACGCGATTCTGAGCCCCCGGATGAATTTCCTTCTCGGGTTAACCCATCGCATTTGAATCGCCTTGTGGCTGACGTGGCATGGATCACACAGAGTCGTCTCCGAAGATCCCGGGGCGGTTTAGGTCGCGCGGCGGTTAATATTCATTCTCACAATACGAAGGTTCAAATGGTCACCTTGCAAAAGGCAGGAGGCATCGCCGCCCTCGTCGAGGCGCTGACGTATGTAGTCGGTTTCGTCGTCATGGCGACCTTACTTGATCCCGGAAATACTGAAGAGTGGAATCAAACCCAGAAGCTGGCCTTCGTCCTGGAACGGAAGGCCTTCTTCCAGATATGGACATCGTTGATATACGTGGTTTTCGGCGTCGTGTTGGTGGTCTTAGCCGTCGCGCTTCATGATCGGCTCAAGACCGAATCCGCGGTATTCATGAACATCGCAACCCCGTTCGGTCTCATCTGGTCCGGTCTTGTGATTGCGAGCGGCATGGTCGCCAACATTGGGTTGGAAACCGTTGCCATACTTTATTCGCAAGATGTCACTCAGGCGACCACGGCGTGGGCGGCCATCGTTGCCGTCCAAGAAGGCCTCGGAGGCGGCGTTGAGATTGTGGGAGGCTTGTGGGTGCTTATGATCAGCGCCGCTTCGGTCCAGTCCACTGCATTTGCGCGACCCCTTGCGTACTTGGGTTTCGTCGTTGGAACGGCCGGGATCCTGACGTTTATACCGTCTCTGAGCGCACTTGGCGCCGTTTTTGGTCTTGGCCAGATCCTGTGGTTCGCGTGGATCGGTGCTGATCTACTGCGCCGAGCTGACGCATAACAGCAGTCCCAGTCGACCGACAGTGGCTCGTCAGCGCAACCGGCTTCGCGTCTGCGCCGCCGAAACTTACGGGAGCGATACGCTTACGAACCCGGCGGGGTAGGGAGGTTGAATCTCCCCAGGCGCGCGCAGAGGAAGTACAAGGCGCCGTTCGGCGCTATTCGCTGCATGTATGCCGCTACTCTATCGGGTCCAGCCGTGCGGGCGTTGACGACGGGTCGGCTGTCGGTACGGCAGAAGGTGTCAGCACCGGAGTTGCTGACTGCCGCTAGGTTGCCGCCACTGAACGTTTCTGCTTCAAGCGTTTCATCGGTGGTGGCGTTGAGACCGGAGCTGATGCGCCACGAACCGGCTGGGATTTGCGCGTGGCCCTGGGTTGATCCTGGCTTTGCGCGCGGCCCCGTCCGGATGTCCGCTTGGAGGTCGTTTTTCTGGCCACCGCAGTGCGCACTTTCCGCCGCCTGGCCAGGGGAGCGCGCCTCTTCCGCGCGACCCGCGACTCCTTGACCTTGATGCGACGTGCGGTGCGTTTCACCCCGCGCTGATTTGACATGGCCTGCCCGCGAGCTTGCTTGAATGCGCGTTTGGCCTGCTTGACAGCCTTGCGCGCGACCTTCACTCGAGCTTTGGCGCGCTTGAGTCGCTGCTTCGCGGCTCGGACTCGTGACTGCGCCGCAGCAAGTGATTTCTTGGACAAGTGCATTGCTCCCTAATTGCGTATCTGCAGCGAGGCTATCTGATCGTTGACAAGTACGAAGTGGAAACTAGTCGTCATTGGACTGCCGGCAAACTTTCCACTGACTTCGGCCTTGAGTGTCGCTCGGCCGTCCGAAGCGCTGAGGTTCTGGTGCGTTGGCGGTGCGAAGGTAGCATCAATGGGTCCGCATGGAGCCTGTGATGACCAACCCAACAGCTCGCGATCCGATCTACCGCCGCCGGCGCTCTGAGGCCGAAATCATCGAGTTATGTGTTCGCTGGTACATCACGTATCGGCTGAGCTATCGGGACCTCGTCGCGATGATGGCCCAACGTGGCTTGGCCATGTCGCACACCACGATTCTGCGGTGCGTGATTCATTACGTACCGGAGTT
>Ga0163150_10007549_pt1 | contig 12722 bp, 8 predicted proteins | sample OliLakLV19P2IB_FD_148628 | JGI IMG/M metagenome (GOLD analysis project Ga0163150, IMG submission 148628) | Freshwater microbial mat bacterial communities from Lake Vanda, McMurdo Dry Valleys, Antarctica - Oligotrophic Lake LV.19.P2.IB | ecosystem: Environmental > Aquatic > Freshwater > Lake >...
GGTAGCTCCGCTACCTGCAGGTTCGCGGCGATATTACGGGCGGAAGGACTCAGCTCTGAATCCTGCGGGGCCGCCATGCCGCCGAAAAGCGGAACGATTCGCGATAGCTCCAGCGCAATTGTGGCGCCAGAGTTTACCCGCGATTCTGACGTGACGGCGCCGTCTGCAGACGCTGAACTCGACAACGCCGCTTCCGAAAACGCGGGCGAGGACTCACCCGAAGCCGCTGCGAACGTCGCACCGGAAGAACTAGCGGGATTGAAAGCGTGCGATCCACCCGACCCAGGAAATGCTGCCTCTGAGGACGTATGCGCCACCGGATTCAACGCATTTTCCGAGACGGAAATATCGCCGGAATAGTTACGGACCGAGACAAAAGTCGCCGCCACGGCGGCGGCTGCACCCAACGGAAAACGGTACTGAGCCAATCGGGGGTTTTAAACGCAACAGATCCTCAACCGTGATTGGACGCCTCTCCGGATTCATCGACGAATGTAGGGTTGCAACTCAGCTTGAAGCAGCTGCTTGGCGTAATGCAGCCGGGACCGTACCGTGCCGATGGAGCAGTCCATCACCTCAGCAATCTCTTGGTGGCCTAAGCCGTCTATTTCGAAAAGTGTAACCACGGTACGATGCTTGATAGACAATTTTTGCATCGCATCGTTCAATTTTTCCTGGAGCTCACGAACATACGAGTCCCGCTCGGCACCCGTTCGATCGGTCAACGCCTCGATAATCTCCTTTGAAACGGGTTCGTCCGCATCAACTCTTTCCAGACTGAAAAACGACCTGATCCGGGCTTTGCGTAAGTGGCTCAGCGTCGAGTTTACCGCGATGCGATAAAGCCAGGTGAAAAATGAGGATTGTCCGCCGAACCGGTGAATTGATTGGAACGCCTTGATGAAAGCGTCTTGGGTCAGGTCGGCCGCGTCCTCGCGGTTGGACGTCATGTTATAAATGATACCGAAGACGCGCTCGCGATACTTGAGGATAAGCCGGTCAAACGCCGCGACGTCGCCGGCTTGAACTTGGCGAACAATCTCAACGTCGGCGTCGGCCTCCTGGCGCCGCTCTGGCGAGGCGACGAGGGCCTTCCCGAAGACTTTAGTCGCGTCGATCACGAGAGAAAAAAAACGCGTTTACGGGTCGTGCGCAAACTGAATCGACCAAAGGTAGGTGATCACCCCGCACGTTGCAGACCAGCGACCTGGGCCTGCAGCACCTCGCACAAGCCCAGAAGCAGCGGCGTCGGTGGTAATTCGGAGTAGCGCTGCAGCTCTGCCTGAGCGGCCGCGATTTCTTCCTGGACCGACTCGGCAACGACTGCAAAGACCCCCAATTCCGCCATTTGCCGGAGCCGGAGCGCGAGTTGGGGTGGTTTCTGCCCCGTGATCTCTGCCTTCAACGCGGCTGCCTCGGTCGGTGGCATCCGGTCGAGCAACGTCAGCAGCGGCAGCGTGAGTTTTCCACTCGCAAGATCTGTACCCAACGTTTTCCCAATTCGTGATTCCTCGCCAAAGAAGTCTACGAGATCATCATAAATCTGGTAGGCGATTCCGAGATGACGTCCGAAGCGACTAACAGCATCAACATACTCGGAGGAAAAGCCTGCGAGCCGTGCGCCGAGGAAACACGATACGCGGAATAACTCCGCGGTTTTCAGATCAACGATCCGCTGATAATCCGAACGCGTGATGCTCGTCGAACGTCGACGGAGCGTCTGCACGATTTCGCCCGCGCAGACCCGGCGGGTTGACTCGGAGACAGCTGCGCAAATTTCCGTGGTCGGAAACTGCGTCGCCAAATGCAAGGCGTGGGCAAACAGCGCGTCACCCAAAAGAACCGCCGCCGTCGGCCCATATTCTCGAGCGGCCGTGCGCCGGTTCCGGCGCACATCCGCCTCATCCATGATGTCGTCGTGCACCAGCGTCGCTAGATGAACAAGCTCAACGACGGCAGCGACCCGCACCAAATCCGTCTTGATTTCCTCGGCACTGCCCCACCCACTCAGAAAAACGAGCGCCGGGCGAATACGTTTGCCGGAGGTATCGATGCAATAGTCGACCATGGTCCGAATTTCAGGCTCAAACGCGCCCAGTTGGCCGTGAAGAAACCGATCGAGTTCGGACATGTGCGGCGCTAGTCCCGCAAAAACGCCCGCGAATGCGTGCGAATTTGCCGTGACTGGAAGGACTGCGGCGCTACTGCTCATGAACCTCGGACGTTGCAGCCGCATTTTAGAAATGACGACTCAATAGTACACAGCAGAAGGACCGCGGCGACGGGCATGAGACAATTTGCTGACGTCGCGCTTCGTCGACCCTTGCGGTTGCTTTTGGCCACAAAAAAGCCGCGGGGATTCCCCGCGGCTTCGCAAATGTCGTGACGCTGAAGCTTACAGATCCGCGTCGTAAATCTCAACCAGCGCCGTACCGGACGTGCCCGCAGCACCGCGCACTTGGACGGTATAGGCGCCGGGGTTCAGTTGCAGCACCAAGGCGGCGTCCTTGCTATCCGCGTTGAGTGGGAATGCGCCGACAACGGGACTGGTCGTAGTCACCTGGGAAAGCACGGATGTCTCCGTCCAGTCATTGTTGGTCGCGATCACGGTGCTGCCGAAGAGAACTTCGATGCGGGGATCGGAAAGCGCACCGGTCATCCCAAAACTCGTGAGCGTGGGCCCAACGGCGCGGATGAGCAGCCGCTTGCGTTGATCTCCCGTGATAACGAAGCCTGCAATCAGCGGGTCGTTAACGCCCACTTGCCCACGCGTGGAGATATTCATGATTCGTGAATTCACGGTCGAGCCCAGGTCCGCATCGTAGATTTCGATCAGAGCCGGGCCAGGGACGCCGCCACCGCCGACTACCGCGGTGAACGTCCCCGTTGGGATCGAAACCTGCAGGGCGGAATCACGGCTACTGGTTGCAAGTGGGAACGCACCGACTTGTTCGCTCAAAGCTGCAATCGCGGTCGAATTGCCCCAATCGTTATTGGATCCCACCAAGGTTTGCGTGGACGAGATGACATTGAGGATCGGGTCTGCGATCGGCGCTTGAACTCCGAAGTTGGCAAGTGTCGGGCCTACGGCGCGAATGAGCAAAGGCTTGAGGCCGCTGCCGCTCACCACGAAGCCCGCCATCAGGGTGCGGTCTCCGCTTCCAGCCAGAGCACGCGTTGAGATATTCGTGATCCGACTCACGACGGGGCGCAGGAAAAACGAACCCGCAACTCCACCGGTGACCGAGCCACTCACCAAGCCAGCCGCATTCGAGACGGTGCCCGTGAATCGTCCAGCCGTCGAAGGCGAGAACGCATAGGTCCCAATGCTCGAAAGGAACCCGGAACCGGCTTCACGGTTCGTACCATTTGCAGCGTACAACGTGATCGAACCATCTCCGCCCACGATGGCGGTGACTTGGCTGTTCGGCACGGCATTCAGTACGCCCTGGAGAACAAGCGGCGTGAAGGTGGCAGACGCCGGAGTGATGGGCCCGATAAAGGTTTTGTCACCAAAACGGCCCGAAACACCTGTGACCGAACTCTGGCCGCTGAGAACGACTTGGTTGGCATTGTCGCGGACCGAGAACGTGCCATCCGGGTTAACCGCGAAATCCGTCCAATAATAGGTCTTGCCCGCGGGAGCGGTGGAAAACGCGACGAGGGTACCACGACCATTACGATTTACCGCGAAGGCAAAGCGGCCGCTTTCAGTGATCGCGCCGTAGTCGCCGCGATAAACGGAATTCGTCGCCGCGCCCGCCCCCGTATCCACCGTCGTCAAGGGATCGACAGTGAAGCCAATTTCTGCCGAGGTCGTTGAGACATCACTGTTGTCGGTCGCCTTGGCCGTCAAAACCACCGGCCCAACCGCAGCTGGGGTCCATGCCATCTGGAATGGACGCGCCGTGGCCTTACCGATACTGACGCCGTTCGCGAAGAACTCCACGCCGGTCACCGAGCCATCGGTATCGAGAGCCGACGCGGTGATCGTGACGGGAGTGTTGATCAATCCGGACGACGCCGTCGGCGCCGTGAGAGTAACTTGAGGCGGTTGATTGGCGATGACGTTAATCACAACGTCGGCCGAGGTGATCGTGAGACCGTTCACATCCGTGACCCGCGTTGAGAGCCGATGGGTGCCCACGGAGACGTTACTACGCCAGTTGAAGGTGAACGGCTCTTCCAGCGGGGGAAGTACCGCGAGCGGACCTGTCGGCATCTTGGGCAAAGAATCACTCACCGCGCCATCAATTAACAACTGGATGGTCTTCAGGCTCGAGATGCCACCATCGGGTCCACCGGCCGCAACTGTCACCGGTACGACAGAACCACGGACCACCGTCAGTCCATTCGCCGGAGTTGTGATGGAAGCCGTGGGGAAGGAACCGGTGGCCGTAACAAAAATCGGCTCCGAAGCCACCGCGTTGCTCTTATCGTCTGACGCGATAGCAACAAACTGATACCGACCGGGCACCTTGGGGGTCCACGCGGCGGTAAAGGGGAACGTCTGGGAGGAACTCAACAAGACACCATTGATAAAGAAGTCGACGTTCTTGATGAATCCATCGGGCGCTTTAGCATCGGCAATAAAAGTCACCGCGGAGCCCGACGCGACATTACTGCCGTTGATCGGGTTCAGGATCCGAACGGTTGGAGGAGTTCCGATCGGCGTCACCATATTCAGGCGTCGAGTCGCAGTGCCTGCCGGCGAAATCTGATTGCCGTTGTTGTCGTATCCGCGTGCTTCAACAACGTGAGTGCTGGGCGTCGCGGCCGGCGTATAGATAAATGAGTAGGGATAGGTAGAATCAGATCCCACCAACTGCGTATCCACATAAAAGTCGATGCGTTGCAAAAACGCATTGGGCCCGGAAGGTTCCGGCGTAGCCGTCGCCTGCAAAACCACCGAGGATCCAATTGGAACCAGGGTGTTGTCAACTGGCCCAACCATGGCTGTTCCGACAGCGAAATACCGGACCGCTAGTGACGTTTCGGTGTGCGTACCATCAGTAACTCGAACGGTGAACAGATATGCCCCGGGTTGCGGCGGACGCCAGGAAGCCACCATGGAGCCACCCGCTGGAACGGGGTCAGAACGACCGATACTTTGGCCATTGACCAAGAAAGTGTACGTGTAACCTCCGCGCAAGAAGGTGCCGTACGCTTGTGCCCTTATAGTAACCTTGTTCCGGACATTTCCATATGTTTCGTTGAAGGGGGAAGGGAACGGCTTACCAATATCGGCAGCCACCGCAGTGGCACCAGCGCTCGCAACCGGAGCTGCAATCGATACGGAGGTCGTGGAATCATATCCAATACCCCCATTAGCGATCGTGATTGCCGTCACGCTTCCATTTAAAACGACCGCATCCACCCGTGCTCCGCTACCAATACCGGTAACGAAAACTTCGGGAGGATTCGCAGAGCTGTACCCACTGCCGCCAGATGCGATCGGGATACTGGTGATAACGCCGGCGGTAAGCACGGGGGCTAATGTAGTAGCCGGCCCGGACGACGGCGCGGCAATTGTAATCGTTGGCAGGCTGGTATAGCCTACGCCTCCGTTAGTTATGGTCAGACCTGAAACCGCACCATTCAAAATGGTTGCAGCGACCGTGGCTCCGGTACCGCCGCCTCCGGCGACCGTCACGGCGGGAGCGGTTGTATAGCCACTTCCCGGAGTAACTAGTTGAACTTCGATCAGGGATCCCTCTCCGGATACGGTGATCCCAGTAATATCAACACCGATAATAGGCTCCTGCTGCGCCATGAGCGCAGCGGGGGCCATGAGGCCGAGTGCGGCCCCGAAAGCGAAGACGCGAGAAAGTGTTTTCATTTGAGAGCGGATGTCGTGGACGTTATAGTCAGAGCGTGCGCTCACTGACGGGATGCGGCTGTCGCCGGTACAAATGGATCAGAGGCATCGCGGTAGCCGGGCAGTTCCTCCCGAGTCATCTGCAGACTGCGCACCTGCGAGGGATTGAAGACCTGCTCAACGGGCGCGCCTTCAGCACTGATGGTTTTGGCGGTAATGAAGATGATGAGGTTGGAGGAGTCGTGATTCCGTGCCTTGTGGTTGAACAACCGGCCGAGCACTGGGATATTGCCGAGAACCGGAACCTTGTTGTTAACATCACTCGCCGTGCTGCGCATCAGTCCGCCAATACCCATGGTATAACCATCCTTGAGCGAAACCATGGTGGAAGCTTTACGCGACTCGACGATTGGAATCGCGGCGCCTTGGAAGTTCGCATCACGCGTGGACTGACTAACCTCGGGTTCAACGGAAAGCTTAATGAACCCCCGGGAGTTAACCTGCGGAGTGACTCGCAGGATAATGCCAATCGGCTTGTACGTGAAGCCGCTCACTTCATACACACCACGTTCGGTATTGTACGTGTAGGACGGGATCGGGCGCTCTTCGCCGACGTTGATGACCGCCTGGCTATTGTTAAGCGTCACGATCGTTGGGTTGGAAACAACCTTCGTGTTCTGCAACGTTTGCAGCGCACTCAATACGAGATTGAAGTCGCTGGCCGAAAAGACCGCGTTGAGTGCACGCGCCGTGCCGTTGGTGTTAACCAGCGAGTTCAGCAAATTGAGCGCATTGCTCGAGGTATCCGTTGTAGTCGAAGAGGTACCATTGGTGACGGAAGTCGTGGTGCCGTTGTTCAATGCTCCCGTCATTCCCGTGGTCGAGGTCGACGACGGTGTACCGTTGGTCGATGTGACCGTATTGGAGTTGGTCGATCCACTCGATTGACCATTCAAGTTGGTCGTCGTATTGCTATTGTTGGTACCGCCCACGTTGCTGCGACCGCTCGAATTCGTGGAATCGAAGCCGCTGCGGCCTTCCTGCTCACGTCCGCGAGTAAAGGCTCCGCCCAGATTGCTGGCTCCGATCTGGTAGTTCTGCAATGAAGACCAGTTGACGCCGATGTTCTTCACGTCGCTGCCGGTGACTTCGACGAACTTGGATTCGATCATGACTTGATCGGTGGCCCGATCGAGCTGGTCGATGATCGGGCGAATTCGATTCATCCGGGAGGGGCGCTCGGTGATGACCAAGCTGTTGCTCCGCGCGTCGACCACGATCTTGCCGCCTGCGGCTGGGTCAATCAGCGAGGTAATGGTCGGAAGAATATCCGAGGCCCGAGCGTAATTAATCATGAACACGTCCGTGGACGTCGGCTCTTGAAGCAGACTGTCATTACTCACGATCTTGATGATGTTCCCTTCTTCAACGTAGGTGAAGCCGACGGGCTGGAGAACGCTTTGGAAGATCTGCCGCCAGGTGACATCGCGGAGCTTGATGGTGGTCTTCCCCTGCAATGCCTCCGGCATGATAATATTCAGCTCAAAGAGGTCGGCGACGTTACGCAGAATATTGCGTACGTCCTCATCGGGGAAATCGACCGAAAGCGTATCACGTCCGGCCGCATCGCGCGTCCGGGCGGCGCCTTCGACCGTTGCGGCTGCGACGGTCGTGGACGCTGGGGCGGTTGGCTGACTCGGCGCGGGCGCAGCCGGCTCCTGAGCCAGCACGGGAGCAACGGACGAAATCGCCAGCAGCGCAATAAGACTGATGGGCATGGGCGTGCAGGTTTTCATATTACTTTAAAGGTTTGATTGGCCGGGAAATTTCCTCGCCGCGATAGCGCAGCGTGAAGGTGGTGCGATCGATGGATACCAGCTGAAGTTCGTATTCACGCTGTTCATACGTCACGACGAACTTCGTTCCGACTTCGAAACGATTCCGATCGATGAGTAACAGCGGCTTGCCGCCCATAACCATGGTGCCCGAGGGATTCAGGCGCTGGGCCAGGGCCTCGAGCACATCCCGCGTGGTCATCGGCGCGGCGACCGCCGTGCTGCCGCCGGCGCGCTGCGCCGCAGCGATCGCCGTGGGGTCAGGCTCGGCCAGATCAAATCCCGCCGGATTGAATGGGCTCGCTGCGTCGGCGGACAAATCAGCAGGCGGGACCCGGCCAACCAAGCGGGCGGCGGTGTCGACTGCAGCCTGCCGGCGGGGCGCCGGCGTGAGGTCAGCGGTGACTTTGGCCGCAAGAGCAGGGTTGATCAGGACACCGGTCGAGACGGAAAGGACGGCGATTAGAAAGAGCCGTGACCCCAGCGCGGAACCGCAAAGTAGCAGAACGATATATAAACGCGTCATCATGGCAGACCCAGCATTTCGAGGTTGAGAGACAAGGTCAGCGGCTGGCTTCGCGCCACCGCGCTGCCCGCGCACGACGCCGTGAGAATGCGGCAATAATGATTGCCACTTTCCAGCTCGCGGAGAAATTTCATTACCTGCGGCAACGTCCCCTGGACCGACACGGAGAAGGGAATGGGGACAAACGTGCTTTTGCCCTTGGCGACGACCCCGGCCGTCCCCTGGCGGAAGTCGAGGAGCTTGACGCCACTATCGCTTTGCAGCTTGTAGAAATACTGCGTGTTGGTGCCGAGCTGACTTGCCCGGACAATCCGTCCGTCGATTTCTTTATTAGCGCCGGCGAGGGCCTCGAGCTGTTCCTTTAGCTGGGCAGAGTACTTGATATTAAGCGCATAGCGCTCAGCCTGTGCGGTCTTCTGGACGAGGATTCCTTCCGCTTCCGGGATCGCGTCACTCCGCAAATAGATCCCTGCGATCAACGCGAGCGCGACCACGCCGCAGCCGACGCTGATCGGATTCTTCTTAACGAAGGCAAATTGATCTGCGTTGGTCATCATTTCTTCACTGCTGGAGCACCTTTGAGACGCAGGAAAAATTCCACCGCCATCCGGTTCGTCGCGGGATTGGGCGACGGCGTACCGGTGAAGGTGAATTCCTCAAACAACTTCAGCTGGGAATCAGACCGGAGTTGCTCGAGGTAAGTGGTGGCGTAGCCGCTGGCGACATCGGGCGTGCCCCGGACCGAAAGGCGCATGACGAGTCCGTTTTCACGGAAATCGAGAAGATCAAGGGCTACGTTCTTGGGGAGGGTTTCACCCAGCCGTAATATGATCGTGGATACAGCAGCCTTGGACTTAACGAAGGTGTCCACTTCGTTCACTTTCGACTCCTCGGCCTGAAACGACTTGAAGAGTACGACCGATTGATCGCTAAGTTTCGTGTCGCGATCGATCTGGCTTTGAATGGCGGTCGTTTGCGCGTTCACCGCATGCAGCTGCCATTCGTTGAAGCCGAGTAGTATCAGCAACGAGACCACGACGAGGATGGCCGCTCCGTTGATGAAGAACGCGGTGCGGACAACCTTGATATCCGGCAACTTTTGATAGTTGCGGAAATTCGGATGCCAGACGGTCGCACTCGGCGCCGGCACTTCACTTTTTGACTTCAGTCGTGACAGCATGGACAGGATTGTAGTGAGCCATCAGCCCCAGCAGACCGAACCAGCGAACGTCCTGGGAATTCCGGACCATCGGTTCAGCCAAGGTGACGTGGTGCGATTGCAACCACGGAAGAGCATCGAGTTTGAGTGGCGGAATACCGAGTGCTCCCGAAATCGCGGTTTCCAACCAGCTCAGCTTCGGCGAAAGCTGGGTCGTCATCACATGGCCGACCGACTGCCCGGTCTGCACCTCATAAAAGCCAATCGAGGACTGCAGCTCCTTGAGCAGACGCTTGATCAGCAGCGGCCCCATGCCGGTGAAATCAAAGGTGTTTGAGTAAAACAATTTCCGCGCGGACTCCTCATCTTTCAATCCAAGTTCCTTCTGGACGATGGGTACCATGGCATCGAGGCCTTGAGGAATCGGACGCGAAGCTTCGATGCCCGCGGAAGAAACGATGAACGAGTGCGTGGTATCGCCGCCCATTTCGAGCACGACGACGGGAGTCTTGGGCCCCTTCCCCTGCGCCAAGCAGTCGACCAACGCACCGAGGTTGGCGACCGATCCGAGTTCCAAACGCTCGGGATAAATTCCGCTTTCCAGAAGATTCGCTTGGATGGAATTCACGTCCTCCGTCGGGAGACCGCAAAACAACACCTCTTTCTGCGCGCCTTTGGTCAGGTCCGTATCGAGGCCGTCACTGGAATTGACGATGGCCAAGGTATACTTGTCTTGTTCGATCCGAAATTGCTGACTGCAGATCTCGGCGACATAGCCGGGATCTTTTACCCGCTTAAGTTCAAGGGTATGGCGGCGAACGACGCGTTTCGAGGGGAAGATCGACACCGTCGCATGGAGATAGCCGCTCGGACTCTTCTTCGGCTGGATTTGGCTGATCGCCTCTCGTAAAGCGGCCGGATTATTAACGGCACATTCCCGCATATCCTCGACCACGAAAGGAGGAAGGGGGCTGGAGGTACGGGCGAGCATGACGGCGTTGTCGTTCAGCTCGACGAAGAACCCCTTTGGCTTTTGAGAGAGAAACATTAGACGACAGTCGTATTACGACACCTGGTCAGTTAACACCTGGTAAAGATTGGTTTGTCGGGCGTCAGATTTGTAAAAACTCTCAGGACAGACGGGGGCCGCCCAACATGCGCGAGGTGGCTCCAGCCTGTTAACCGTGAGTTCCTCTACCTCGGAGCCATTTGTTCGTTCTTGAGCGAAGGGGCTATTTCGGCTCCGGATTTTACATTTCCTTTTGATACCTCAAAAGCGCCACCCTTTGAGCGCTCCCAGGCGCTCAATTTTGGGCAAAAAAAAGACCCGCCGGGTAATACCGGCGGGTCCAGAAAGGCGATTAACAGGCGGGCGGCTAACGCCGCACCCTTACTTCTGCCAAGTACGCTTCTTGTGGCGATTCGACTTCAAGCGCTTACGGCGCTTGTGTTTATTCATCTTCAGACGACGTTTCTTTTTCAGATTGCCCATGGTGGTTTGTTTGGCGAACGGTCAACCTGCGTCGCGGCTGGAGCGCTGTAAAGCCCGAATTTTTCTGAGTGCTGTTATGCCTACACTGCCCGCCATTGTCCGGCCGCACTGGAGTAGACCAGCAACGTGATGGCCGCACTCGGGAAGAACGTCTGCAAACACGAGCCATAAGCCTCCAGCTGAGGCGTGTACTCGTTGATCAAACGCCCGAGAAACACGTCGACCGATTCGCTTCCCTTTTTCCGATTCGTTTTCCAATCCACGACCCAAAGTTCGTTGGTCAGCGCATCGTGTAACACCAAATCAACTACACCATCGATCCACCCTTGCTCTTGCAGCGGCGCAAATACGCCGAGCTCCGCCAATCGGGCCCATCGCACGTCATTGATCGCCGTCCAAGCTTCGCTCTGCAGTAGCCGGGTCCACTCCTCCCTCGCGCGATCACTGAAACCCAGGGGGTGTGCCTTGGCCAACGCCCGCTCGCCATACGCGGCAACGGCCTCCGGGCCCATGTTCCACGGCACAAACTCGAGCGTGTCGTGCCACCATAACCCGTAGTCGATCGCCTCGCTGCCCTGCGACCCTGGCGGAGGCGCGTCCAAACCCGCTTCATGTCGCACCCTCCGGGAAGCGTCTGGCGCCGCGGCCAACTCGTGGGGCAAAAGTCGGGCCGGCAACGGCGGTAAGTTGCCCACGCCCGCCGGTTCGAGCTCGAGCTCAGTTTGGATAACCGGCGCAGTCTCTCCGGATTCTACTTCGTCGGCCGGACCTGTAATCAACGCAGCGAGCGGAAGCCCGTGGAAATCGATCCCCCACAGCGCCGCAAAACTGGGCTTCTCCCGCTGGAGACCGCCAAACCCATCCGCCCACGGGAGTACGAGTGTACGTCGTGGTCGCGTCAGGGTCACATACAACAAGCGCGCCAACTCCCGCACCCGTTCGCGATCACGGGCTTCGCGCGTATCAGCGGGAAAACTCGCGCTATCGAAAAACAGCCGCACACCTCCGCGATCCCGCACCAGCTTAAGTCCGCGCTCCGGCGCCTGGCCAATCCCCCGCCATAGACCGATGACGATGACCGCGTGCCACTCCAACCCTTTCGCCGAGTGCGCGGTCAGGAGGTTGATGGCATCCGGGCTCGGTTTGCCGGCTGCTCGTCCATCCTCGATGCCGTTGAGCAATGCTTCCAGCCACTCCCGCGGGCTCGTACCCTCGATTCCTGCCTCGGCCGAAGCGGCCAGAAGTCGCTCCAACTCGCTCACGACTCCACCACTGGAATCCATCCGCGCGGCCTTCGCCATCAATGCGCAATCGTCGGCCAGCCGCCGCACAAACTCCCCCAGCGGCAATCCCTCATCGTTGACGCGCAACACCCACGGCCGCACGGCGTGCAACGCGGCCGCAAGTACCTCCGGATGGACCTCGGGTTCTTCCCAGCTCAGCCGCCCACGTTGGCGCATCTCGGCCGCGATCAACCCGTCGCTTACCCCGAACACTTCCCGCAATACCCCCGTCCACTCGAACATGTTTTCCGGGTCAGCACACACAGCCAGCAGTCCCGTCAGCCATGCGTACGCCGGGTTGTCGCCACAGCGATTGCGACGAGTCTGTAATGCGACCTCGAGACCGGCGCTTTCAAACGCCTTCCGCGCCACCATCAGCCAGTCGTTGCGCGGGGCGAGAACCGCGATTTCTCCCCAGTGACTTACTCCAACCGCTTCCGGTCCGTTTAACTGTAACCAACGAGCGAGCTGTGCGCACTCTTCCACCAACCACGCCTCAACTCCCGCCGGCTTTTCCGCGGGAACTTCCAGCGGAAAAATGCCCACCGCCCCGAGCTCATTTCGTGGTCCGGGTTCGAGCGGCACATACGGCACTTGCAGCAGGGGCGC
>Ga0163150_10007552_pt1 | contig 12713 bp, 7 predicted proteins | sample OliLakLV19P2IB_FD_148628 | JGI IMG/M metagenome (GOLD analysis project Ga0163150, IMG submission 148628) | Freshwater microbial mat bacterial communities from Lake Vanda, McMurdo Dry Valleys, Antarctica - Oligotrophic Lake LV.19.P2.IB | ecosystem: Environmental > Aquatic > Freshwater > Lake >...
CTCCTGGAGCACCCCCAGCGAGGCGTCGGAGCGCGTGAGCGCCACGCGACCCTTGACGTGCAGCACGAAGGTCTCGGCCGGTGCGCTGCCGCCGGGAAACAGCGCGCGCCAGGCCGCTCCGCCGAGCGGCGCGTAGCGGAAGCGCGAGCCGTCGAGGTCGTGTGCCAGGCAGAAGCGTACGGCGGCGTGGCACAGGCCGCAGCCCCCGTCGTAGAAGATCAGGGCGCGCGTGCTCACGCGCCCATCCTACGAACGAGCCCGCCCCGCCCGGTGTGGTGACCGGACGGGCGGCCGTGGGTCAGTTCGACCTGCCAGCCTGCGTACGGCACGCCGGAGCGGGCGCGGCGCTGCGCCGCCTCCATCCTCATGGGGGCAGACCCCACGTCGTCGTCGGCGCTGAGCGCGCCCCTTGGGGGCGCGCCCCCAGTGTGAGCGTGCGGCGCGCTCCGCCCGGCGTGCCGGTGTGCCTCCGTGCGTCCCGTACCGGCTCCCCCGGGCGAAGGGAGGCGCGCTGTCCGCGACCGAATTGACCCACCACCGGACGGGGGGCGCGACAGAGCGCTGAGAGGACGGGTTACACGAGGCGGGCTAGCGCGTGCCGGCCACCTTGTCGTAGCGGTAGTAGACCTCGAGGCACATGGTGAGGATCGCGGTGCTGTAGACGCGTCCCCCCTCGGCGCCCCAGGGGTCGACGGGGTCCCAGGAGCCCTTGAAGCCGCAGTAGGTGCTGTCCTTGTGCTGGTTGGCGACGATGGAGGTGAGCATGGCCGCGTCCCAGGTCTTCCACGCCGCGCCCCCCGCCTGGTAGAGCGCGAGCGTGGCGTAGTACCAGTAGTACATGTCGATGCTGCCGTCGTTGGTGTTCCAGGTCGGGGGCAGCTGGGTCATGAGCGCCACGCCCTTCTGGATCATGGCGTCCTTGCGCGGGTCGTCGCCCATGAAGATGCGCGCCAGCACGCCCACGGCGGTCATCGACTCGGACTTCTCGCCCGGGAAGCGGTCCAGCAGCGCCTGCGGGCGCGCCGGGCCCGAGCCGCGCGTCACGTAGCCGACGCGGCCGTAGTCGGGGTCGGTCATCTTGTCGAGCCAGGAGCGGATGCCGTCGAAGGCCTCTTCGTCGAAGCTCAGCGGACGCGGGCGGCCGCGCTTGACGGCGTCCTCGTTGATGAGCTTGGCGCTCTTCAGGGCCATCATCATCCAGCCCGTCACCGAGGAGTCATTGTCGCCGGGCTTCACGCCGTAGCGCCAGACGAAGTACGGGTTGCGCGTGAGGCTGATGAAGTCGAGCGCACGCTGCGCGGGGCCCTTGTAGATGTTGGACTCCGTCATGCCGTAGGCCTCCACCATGGCCAGGGCCGCGATGGCGTGGTTGTAGATGTAGTGCTGGGTGCTACGCGGACCGAAGCAGCCCTCGGGGTCCTGCACGTTCTTGAGGAAGGCCAGTCCGCGACGCACGACCTTGGCGAACTCGTGGTCGCCGCGGTTGGTGTAGCCCGCGCCCAAGAAGGCGCACAGCGCCAAGCCCGAGACGCCCACGTCGTAGGCCGCGCCTCCGGGGCCATCGGGCTTCTCGCCCGGGTTGGGTTTGCCGTCGCACCACTGGATGAAGTCGGCCGCGCCCCAGGAGCCGTCGGGGGACTGGTGCGCCGCCAGCCAGCGCAGCCCCTCGAGCACCGCGGCGTCTTCGCGGGGCTTGCCGCCGCCGCTGGGTCCACCGCCGGGGCGGCCCCCTCCGCGGCCGGGGAAGGCGCCGCCGCCCCCCGTGCCCGTGCCGAGCTTGCCGTTGTTGTCCGGGCCGTCGAACGGGGCATCGGACTTGCCGATGTCGCCATACGACATGGGCTCGTTGAACAGCGAATCGTTGTCAGTCTCGGGCTGGTCGCTTACGGGGACCGGGACATCGAAGTCCTCGCGTGCCACGTTCTCGGGGTTGTTGAGCGGCTCGAGGTCCTCCTGATCGGGCGGCTCCTCCTCGAAGCTCTCTACGACGCTGCCCGCGGTCACGGCCTTGGGTTTGGCCACGGCCACCTCCGTGGTCGTGAACATGCTCAGGACCAGCGCGACGACCACGTGAAAGGCGATCGACATCATCCACCACGGGCTCTTCCGGAGCGTGTCGTGGAGCTGGTTGGAGAAGTCGCCGTGCGCGGCGAACACATCAGGGGACACAGTGCGGATCACGCGTGCCATGAAATCCTCCTTCTCGCATCACAGCCTTGTTGCAGGGCTGCGCGATGCGCTGCTCATCGGCGGAGCCTCGCGGCCCCGCGGTCGGCGGCCGGGTCGGCGACCGTGAACCAAGGAGAGGCAACGTGCGCTGGGCCTGCTGGTTCAGGGGGCGCGGGGGGCACCTCTCTACCGGCGGGCGCGCCGGAATCCCCTGAACCTTCGCGCGCGCGTTGCGTTTTGGCGGCCCCGCAGGGGCGACGCGACTACCTCAGGCGCAGCTCGAGGCGCCGCGCCAGACGCGAGAGCGGGAAGGTGAGACACAGGTAGAGGACCACGACGGGCAGCAGCACCTCGAATGTGAGGTAGGTGCTCTGGCGCACCTCGCTGGAGCGCTTGGTCAGCTCGGCCACGGTGATGATGCTCAGGATCGACGAGTCCTTCACCAACGACACAAGCTCCCCTGTGAGCGGCGGGATCATTCGCCGCACGGCTTGAGGCAGCAGCACCAGCCGCAACACCTGCCCGTGCGTCATGCCCTGGGCGAGCGCGGCCTCAGTCTGCCCGCGGTCCACGCTCTCCACGGCGGCGCGCACGATCTCGGTCACGTAGGCGCCGCACAAGAGCCCCAGCGCGAGCACGCCGACGACCTGAGCGCTGTCGAGCACCTGGGCCACAGCAGACGGAACGCCAAGCTTGAGCAGGAACGCGTGCAGCGCAGGCGCGAAGCAGTAGTACGCCACGATCACCTGGATCAGGAACGGCGTCCCACGCACGAGCTCGACGTAGACGGTGCCGATCTGCTGGACGGCCGGACTGCGCGACAGGCGCGCGCGCCCGCCGGCGAAGCCGAACACGAGCCCCAGCACCAGCGAGGCGAGGGAGATCCAGATCGTGGTGACGAACCCACCCAGGATCACCCGGCCGTAGCCCCCCTCGCCCCAGATCCGGCCCCATTGGAACGGCTCGGGGGGCGCCAGCAGCAGGAAGGCCACGAGCCCACCCACGAGCAGCACCGTGACCGCGATGCGCTGCAGCAGGGGCGAGAACCGCGACACGCTCAGGGCTTCTCCAGGCTGCCCTCCGGGGCATGGCGCTTCATCAGCGCGGCCATCCGGCCGTCCTTGCGCATGGCCTCGATCACGGCGTCCACCCGGGCCATGAGCGTGACGTCGGAGTGGCGCACCGCAAGGCCGTAGGGCTCGTAGGTCACCGGCTCGGGCAGCAGCACCGTGCGATCGGGGTGATTGGCCTGGTGTTGCTTGACGTTGGCCAGGTCGTAGAGGAAGGCGTCGGCCCGGCCCTCCGCGACATCCAGCGCCGCGCCGTCCTCGTTCTTGTGCGAGACGATGCGCGCCTTGGGGCAGCGCTGCTGGGCGGCGAACTCGCCGGTGGTGCCCTCCTTGACTGCCAGCACGCGTCCCTCGCGATCGAGGTCGGCGATGGACTTGATCTCGGAGGCCTTGGCCTTGTTCACGAGCAGCGCCGTCACCGTGAAGAAGTACGGCTGGCTGAAGAGCACCGCCTTGCCGCGCTCCTCCGTGATGGTCATGGCGCTGGCGATCAGGTCGGAACGCCCCGACTTGAGCTCGGGGATGATGCTGTCCCAGGGCACGTTGCGCAGCTCGAGTTTCACGCCCAGGTCGTCGGCGATCGCGCGCGCCAGGTCCACATCGAACCCTGCGATGCTCCCGTCGGGCTGGACGTACTCGAAGGGACGCATCTCGGCCTCCGTGGCAACCACCAGCGCACCGCGCGCTCGGATGCGCGCCAGCGTGTCCCCTGGCTCGGAGGAGCCGCAGCCAAAGAGCGCGGCGAGGGGCAAGTAGGCCAGAAGAACGAGGGGCAGAGGGCGCATGGGCGCCAGCATCCGGGCTCACGCGCAAGCCTGCAAGCGCCAAGCGTGAGAGACTTGTGCGGAGGGCGGGCGTGGGGGATGCTGGTGACCTCCGCGAAGGATCGTCCATGCGTCCCAGCCGCGCCACGCTTCTGGTCTTGCTCTGCGCCACCGCCTGCGCGTCAGGCCTGGCCGCCTGTGGGGACAAGAGCCCCGAGGGGGTGCCCACCGACAGTCCGTTTCGCCCGGAAGCGGGCCTGCCGCCCGGCTCCCTCCCTCCGGGCGCAGGCGAGGAATTCGCCGCCCGCCTCAAGGAGGCCGTCGAGAAGCGCCTACGCGAAGGAGGCGCGCCCACGATGCCGGCGGGCCTCGAACCGCTCAAGGCCTCCGACGTGGAGCTCTACCTGAAGCTGCGGCCTGACCTCCACAAGACGGGCGGCGACATCGCGGCGCTCACCACGCTGCTCGAGCCCCACGGGCTCACGGCCATGCAGTGGGTCATGCTTCAGGCCCGGGTGACCGGCGCCGCCATGAACATCAAGCACGGCCCGGTGCCCGCGCAGCTCCAAGCCGACGCCGCCGTGGTGCGCCCCTACCTCGAGCGGGTCCTCGAAGCCATCAAGGGCCGCTGACGCTCGCGGGCCGCCGGTCGACCCTCGTGGTCACCTGTGGGGGCAACCCTGCGGTCGGCGGTCGTGGCACCCCTGCGGTCGGCGGTCGTGGCACCCCTGCGGTCGGCGGTCGTGGCACCCCTGTGGTCGGCGGTCGTGGCACCCCTGTGGTCGGCGGTAGGGGCGACCCTCGTGGTCGCCCGGGGAGTCCGTAGGGACTGCCGCATGGCGCGCGGGTTCCCCCGCGTGGGCGGGTGACCTCCGGCGGGACGGTCGATGCCGTTCCCTCTCGGTCCCCGTGCGCACGGTGGCCGACCTTCAGGCCCCACGTGGCGATACCACGCGGCAGAATCCGAGTGCGGCCGGATACCTCAGCGGCCTCCGCGGGCGACCACAAGGGTCATCGCCGTAAACTTAACTCCTGAGCGAGTGATGAAGGCTGGTCTAGGGCGCTCTCAAGGCAGAGGCGGACGTGTCCGATCGTTGGTCTAAAGCCCCGCGAGCTGCGGAAGGCTCCGGGCTTGCCCGTCGAGCAGTCCTGCCACATCGCACGCGCAGCCACGAATCATCCTCGGAGAAATTAAGTTTACGGCGATGACCACAAGGGTCGCCCCTACGCCGATCCAAGAGGGTCCGAGCCCGTGGAGCGCGGGTCAGGCGTCCTTGCCGACGAGCTCCTCGAGCTCTTCGGGTTCCTTGGGCACGAAGCGCGTGAGGACCTCGCAGCCCTCTTCGGTCACGAGCACGTCGTCCTCGATGCGCACGCCGATGCCCCGGAAGCGCTCAGGGCTGGCGGGCTCGTCGGCGTGGAAGTAGAGCCCCGGCTCGACGGTGAAGACCATCCCGGGCTCCAGCGGGCGGCCGGCCTCGCCGGGCCGCGAGTAGATCCCCACGTCGTGCACGTCGATGCCGAGCCAATGCCCGGTTCCGTGCATGAAGAACTTACGGAAGGTCTTCTCTTCGATGGCCTTCTCTACCGGGCCCTCGAGCGCACCGATCTCGACGAGGCCTTCCGTCAACGTGCGCACGGCCTGCTCGTGGAGCTTGTTCCATTCCAGGCCCGGCCGGATGAGCCGGATCACGTCCATCTGCGCGCGCAGGACGAGGTCGTAGATGACGCGCTGGTGGCCACTGAAGCGCCCGTTCACCGGCCAGGTGCGTGTGATGTCGCCCGTGTACCAGCCCACCTCGGCGCCCGCGTCCACCAGCACCAGGTCGCCGTCCTTGAGCGGCTCGCGATTCTCGATGTAGTGCAGCACGCAGGCGTTCTTGCCGCCGCCGACGATGGTGGTGTAGCCCGGAGCCTTGGCGCCGGACTTGCGGAAGACGTACTCGATCTCCGCTTGCAGCTCGTACTCCGTCATGCCGGGGCGCGTGAGGCGCATCGCGCGCACATGTCCCTCGGCCGAGACGCGGCAGGCCGTGCGGATCGCGTCGAGCTCTTCGGGCGTCTTGACCAGGCGCATCTCGTGCAGGAACAGGCCGGGATCGTGGATGGAGTGCGGCGCCTGGCGCCCGCGCCGCGCCAGGTGGCGCACGCGGTTGAGCACGTTCACCACCTGGCGGTCGGTGTCGTGGCAGAGCCCCAGCGAATAGACCAGCTTGGAGCGCCCCTCGAGCAGGGCCGGCAGCTTGTCGAACAGCTCGTCGATCGAATAGGCCAGATCTGCACCCAGACGCTTGGCGGCGTCGTCCACGCCCACGCGAAAGCCGTCCCAGATCTCCTTCTCGCGGTCACGCTTGCGCACGAACACCACCACCGGCGTCTTCTCGTGCCCCGGCAGCAGCAGCAGCGCGCTGCCCGGCTCCTCGAAGCCGGTCAGGTACCAGAGGTCGCTGTTGGGGCGGTAGTCGTACTCGGTGTCGTTGCTGCGCGTGCGCTGCGGCGTGGCCACGAACAAGGCCGCGCCGTCGGTCCCCAGGCGGCGCATCAACTCCGCCCGCCGGCGGGCGAAGAGGTCGCCCCCGCCGAAGACCGGGGCGACCGAGCTCGGCGCGGAGGCGGAAAGGATCTCGGGGGGGGTGCTCATACCGCCCAGGATACGTTCCCTGCCGCCTGCGACCTATCTGACGGCCGGAGGGGGCGGCGGCTCGGCGCCCGCCCCCGACAGGCCCTCAGTTCGCCGCGGCCAACGCCTCGAGGACCTCGTCCCTCACGCCCTGCGTGCCGAGCCAGTGGGCCTCGCGCACGGGGATGGAGAGCGAGGCGCCCAGCCGATGGATCTCGTCGCGCAGCTCGGCGCCCGCGCCGTGGTGGAGCAGGATCGTGTTCGCGCCGCGCACGGTAGGCTCGATCTCGCGCAGGAGCTTCAAGGGCGGCCGCGCTCCGGTGAAGAGCCATGCACCCTGGAAGCCCAGGCGCTGGCCCAGCTCGTGCAGCACACGCTCGGTGGGCTTGCGGCCCTCGTCGCCGCCGATCACGAGCAGGCGCATCGGGCTGCCACGCGCAGCCAGCTTCTTCTGGCACTCGTCGGCAGACGGAGCGCTCGACCCACCGGCGGCTTGGCGCGCCTGCGCCAGCAGCGGGGCCACGGCCGCGGCGTCGTGGGCCTCGGCCTCGCGCAGGATGGCGGCCGCGCGCGCAGCACGCGCCGGCTCGCCCGACCCGAGGTGCTCGCGTGCGGCGGCCAGTGCGGCCGCCACCAGCTGCGGACCGCGGCTGGGCATGGCCTCGTAGAGCTCGACCAGCTCTTCCTGGAAGAAAGCCTCGCCCAGCGTGGCGCGCAGGGGGCTGTGGGGGTCGAGCAGCAGGCCCTCGATGCGGTCGAAGGCCGAGCGCTGGTAGAGCTTGGAGCGGAAGCGCTCGTAGGTGGAGAGGGTCTCGTCGGGCTCGCCCAAGGCCACCAACGCGGCCAGACGCACCTTGTAGGCCCCGAACCAGGTCTCGAAGTCCGGGCGCGACTTGAACGTGCGGTCCACTAGATCAAGGGCCTTGTGCGGATCGGTGGGCGCGCAACGGCGAGCCTCCGCCAGCAACGCCGGCGCGCTGCCGGGCTGCCCCACCGGGCCGGACTCGGGCTGAGCGGCGCGCGGTTGACGCTCGCCGCGCCCGCCACCCTGCTCGCGCTCGGGCCGGCCCTCGCGAGGGCCGCGATCCTGCCGAGGCCCGCGATCCTGACGACCGCCGCGGGGCCCGCGGTCCTGCTGCGGGCCACGGTCCTGTTGGGGGCCGCGGTCCTGCTGCGCGGCACGTTCCTGCTGGGGGGCACGTTCCTGCTGCGGGCCGCGATCCTGCTGCGGCTCAGGCTCCTGGCGCGCGTCGCGGGGATCGCGGTCGCCGCGGGGCTCACGCTCGGGCCGCGGCCCGCGATCGTCGCGCCCGCCGCGCCCACCACGACCCCGGCCACCGCGCTCGCCACGCTCACGGCCCTGGTCGCCAGGTGCCGAGAGGCGCGCGTCGGGCATCACGGCCAGCAGCGCGTTGAGCACGGGATCCTTGTGCGCCGGATCGAGGGAGACGGGGCCCGCCTCCCTGGTGATCGCTTGCGCGGCTTCTTCGAGCTCGGGACCCTGAGCGCCCAGCGCCAGCATGCAGTGGCCCAGGAAGAAGCGCGACCGGGCGTGGACGATGCGCGCCTTGGCGCGGTTCTCGCGCATGAGCGAGTCGGCCTCGCGGAAGGCGGTGGCGGCCGGAGCGAAATCGCCCTTCTCGTAGGCCAGCATGCCCAAGGTGTAGAGCGCGTTGTAGGAGCGGCCTTCGCCCGCTGAGTTCTCGCTCGTGAGCAGCACCTCGGCCTCGGCCGCGCCGGGACGGTCCTTGGTGGGCAGGAGGTCGAGCGTGCCGCGCACGCCCAGCGTGGCCAGGGCCAGGTCGCCCACCAGCACGCTGCGGTAGGGGTCGTCCTTGGGCAGGTGCTCGAGCGCGCGGCGATAGCAGGCGACCGCCTCCGGCCAGCGCTGGCCGAGCTGGTGCAGCCGGCCGAGCTTGCGGTCGACCTTCGCGCCGGCGCGGGCGTCGAGGCCCGCCTCCGCCACGAAGCGTGCGGCGCGGTCGAGGTGCGCCAGCGCGTTGGCGTCGCCGTCGCCATCTTCGTCGTCGCGATCCGCGCGGCGCAGCGCCTCCTCGAGCAGGAACTCGGCGTCGCGCTTGCTGCCCTCGTCGTTCACCGCCGCGAGATGGCGCTTGTAGAGCTCGAAGACCTGCTCCCCCTCTCCATCGCGCAGCAGCATGCGCCCTACGGCCCGCAGCGCCACGCGGCCGGCCGGCGTGGGGATGGCCGACTCGAAGTCGGGCAGAGCCATCAGCTCGCGCACGCGCTCACGGCCCGAGCGCCTTCCGGCGCTGTCGAGCCGACCGAGCATCTGCCACTGCCGGCCTTCGTCGTCGGTAGGTTCCGGCAGGCTCGCGCCCGCCTCGCCCAGGACCTCGCGGGCCACGCCCACGTGGAACCACGAGGCGGCCCTACCCGGGGCCAGGGTCAGCAGGTCCCGCACGGCCTCGAGGGCGCGCCCTTTGTCGGCGCCCTCCTTGCCGGCGTCGAGGACACAATGGGACACCAGACGATCGATTTCGTTCTTCCAAGGCATGCCGCGTTCTCCGCGTATCGAGGGGTTTGCCCACAACCATCCCACGTGCTTGGTGGCATCGCGGGGGCGGGGAGGGAAAGAGCCGAGCATACACGGGAGGGTCGCGGCGCTTGCACGCTTGCCGGGGGCCCATGGCGCTCGCGGCGTTCCCTCCACCTTCCACGCCCCACCGCTCGCGTCGCCAGAACTCTTTCCTCGACCATCGGTTACAGCGGCTCAACCCAGACCAGCTCGATCCATGAAGATCCGACTTCACGTGATATGGCGTGCGCCCTCGCGGCCTCCGCAGGCCTTGGTCAGGGCCTGGACGAGGCTGTCGAGCAGGCCGGCTGCGCCCTCACGATCGACCCCCGCCGGCAGGTAGAGCGCCACCAGCGCGCGCTGGGTCTGGACGCCGACGCGAGCCCGGAAGGCCTCTCCCGCCGGGCCGCCGAACGGCCCCTCGCGGTCGCTGAGCACGGGCCGACCCTCGGCCCGGACACGCCGGCCGGCCGGCCCCGGATAGCTCTCCCCCGCCGCCCCCACGCGCACCAGGATCTGCTCGCCCAACCGGTCGGCGTCGTAGGCCGCAAGCGGTACGCGCATGCGCAGCGCGCACAGGCTGAGCGTGTCGACGAAGGCGTTCACGCCCGGGAGCACACGGCCGTCGAGAACCAGCTCGAGCAGGGCCTCGCACGCGGGAGGTGTGCGGGTGGGGTCGAGGTCCAGGGCGCGGAACAGGGCACGGCCCTGCGCCACCCCCGGGATGTCCTCGAAGGTCATGGCCCCGTAGGCCGAACGCAGCGTCGCCGACAGCCGCTCGCCCTCGGCCACCAGCGACGCGTCCGTGGGGCCCACCTGGAGATCGTCGAGGGCCACGAGCGCAAGCCTCAGGCGCCCCGACAGCACGGGATCGACGAGCACGCTGTTGGGCTGCTGGAGGTGGAAGCGCGGCGGACGGCCCACGCTCTCCTCGGGCAGGACCACGCGCGCCGCCTCGGCACCCACCAGCTCGCTGAGCGGGCGCCGATCCATGCGATCGATGGCGCCCGTGGTCTCGAGCAGCTCGCACACGGGCATCTCGGCCAACGGCACGGGGCCAGCGTGCCAGACACCGTGGTTGAGCATCACGCCGCTGCCTGGCGGCACGAGGAAGGCCGCGGGCGGCCCGCCGGGCCGCTCGCCAGGCGGCAGCACCACGAGCAGCATCGTTCCGGGCCCCATGGGCAGCAGGACGCGTTTGGCGTGCGGATAGCGCACCAGATGCGTCACCCGGCGCGGGCCAGGCTGGGCGTGGTCCAGGGCCAGCAGCACACCGCCGCCCAGCGCGAGCTTGAGGCGCGCGCCCGGCGCGAGCAGCCGGCCGAAGGGCGCGAACACCTCGGCGGTCGCCGGCCGCGCAGGCAGCGTCAGATCACCGACGATCGCGGGGAGGTCCACGTCCTCCACCCTACCCCGGCCTGCGCACCCGCCCACCTCGCTGCGTGCCGCGCCTCGCACTCGGACGAGGCGCTCGGCGTCGCTCTCCCTCGCGCTAGAAGTCGACGCCCACGCTCATGAAGACCGAGAGCCCCGGCGCGGCCAAGAGCGAGGTGGCGCGCGTGAAGTCCACGTCGAAGAGGTTCGTCACGCCGAGGTTGACCCACCCGCCGCGTCCGCAGCGGTGGTCAAGGCCCGTGCCGAAGATCAGGTCGGCGGTGGCCCAGGCGCCGTCGCCGCGCAGGCCGTCGCGGCCGGCGGAGGCGCCGTAGAGCGACAGCTCGCTGAACCAGCGCCGCACGCGGTAGCCCTGCGGCTGAGGCACGCTGTAGCGCGCCGCCGTGCGCCAGGTGAGGGGCACGCTCTCGACCACATCTTCCTCGGTGGAACGCGTGGTGCCCAGGGTGCCGAGCAGCTCCAGGCCCTCGATCGTGGTGAAAGGCCGCCACGACGCGGCCAGCTCGCCGCCCACGAGCAGCGCCTCGCCCAGGTTGTTGAGCTGCTGATCGGGGCCGGGTGCGAGGTTGGAAGGCCCGATGTAGTCGTCGGTGTAGTGGCCGAAGAGCGCGGTCTGCAACGCCCAACGGTCCTTCAGGGCCATCTTCGTGCCGACCTCCAGGTTGGCGTGCAGCTCCGGGTCGAGGTCGGAGTTGCCGAAGAGCGTGCGACCGTCCACCACCTCGATGGCGTTGAGCTCGAAGAGCGTCGGACGGCGGAAGCCGAGCGAGGCGTTGCCGAAGACGCTCATGCGCTGCGTGAGGTGGTAGACGAGGCCGCCCGCGCCGCTCACCAGCACGTTGGTCACGTCGCTGCCGTTGAGACGGCTGTCGTCGATCGCGTAGAAGTCCACGCGCAGACCGCCGGTCCAATCCCACGAGGCGTTGTGGCATTCGTCCTGCAGGATGCCGACGATCGAGAGCTCGTCGGCCTTGAAGCTGTTCGTGGCCGCCACGCAGTTGCCCGGCACGGCGTAGGGGGTCGCTCCGCGCCCGATGAAGCGCGACATGCGCAGGCCGCCCAGGCCCGCGTCGACGATGGGGCCGCCGTCGGTGGGATCGGTCGGCAGGCAGAGGAGCGTTTCGGTGCGATCCAGGTTGGACCAACCCACGGTGAGCTCGGCGTAGGTCGTGTGGCAGCAGAAGAGCTGCAGCTGGCCTTCCAGGTGCAGGTCGAAGCGGCTCACGTCGCTCTCGCCGTTCAGGGCCGACCCGTTGCCCAGGTCGCGGTCCTCGTCCTGGAAGAAGGTGTCGAGCGAGATCGAGGCGCGCGTGCCGTGGAAGAACGAGCCCGCATCGAAGCTGGTCAACGAGAGCGCCAGGTAGAAGCGGTCGTAGGCGGGCTGGTTGACCGAGTTGCCCGCGGCGGCGGGTGAGGAGATGTCCTGGGCGCGCACGAGCTGGGCCGTGACACCCACACGGCTGCGGTTGGTCAAGAAGTAGTCCAAGGCCAGGTCGGCGGAGTACTGCTCGTAGTCGCTGGGCACGAGCGTTCCGCCGCCGGTATCGCGATCGTCCACCGTCAGGTAGGAGAAGCCGCCCAAGCCGGCCCAACGCCCGCTGCCGGCGTCCACCTCGACGCGGTTCTTCCAGCGCTGCTCGGCGCTCGAGAAGGCGCTCGAGAAGCCGACATCGGCGCTGCCTCGGCCGTGGCGTCGGGGTCGGCGCGGCACGATGTTGATCATCCCGCCCGGCGAGTCGATGCCGCGCAGGTAGGCGCCGGGGCCGTGATAGACCTCCATGCGCTCGATGGTCTCGGGATCCCACAGCGAGAGCGAGGTCCCGAAGAAGCCCAGGGCCTGCGACGAGGGCCACACGCCGTCCGTCAACACGCGCACGCGGTCGCCGCCGAAGCCACGGATGCCGGGGATCTGCAGGAAAGGGCTCGCGCCATCTCCCAGCGTCACGTTGGGCAGGCGGGCGAAGTGGTCCCCGGCCTGCATCGGCCGCCACTCGACGAAGTCCTTGCGCTCGATCACGTCCACGAACTGAGGGATGCGCCGCACCTCCAGCTCGCGCGCCGTGACGCTGCCCATCTCGGTGTCGGGCCGGTAGCGGATGTGCCGGAGGGAGAAGGGGTCCTTGCGCGGCGGAGGGGGCCCCAGGCCGGCATCGGGC
>Ga0163150_10007553_pt1 | contig 12712 bp, 9 predicted proteins | sample OliLakLV19P2IB_FD_148628 | JGI IMG/M metagenome (GOLD analysis project Ga0163150, IMG submission 148628) | Freshwater microbial mat bacterial communities from Lake Vanda, McMurdo Dry Valleys, Antarctica - Oligotrophic Lake LV.19.P2.IB | ecosystem: Environmental > Aquatic > Freshwater > Lake >...
CCACTCGATTGTGCTTTCGAGTCTCAGTTCAAATACGGCCTATCAGTTCCAAGTAAAATCGAAAGACCAGGTTGGAAACCTAACCCAAACAACCATTTCCGATTTTAACACCCAGGCTGTTGCCACCGGTGACTTTGCGGGTGTCACGGCCGACGCCACTGTAAGTGGCATCATCACCATCAGCCCCAATTTTTCAACTCATCCGAATATTCAAAAGGTCGGCTATTATCTCGACGGAACAAGGTCCGGAAAAGTTTATTCATTCCCGTTTTATTGGGGCGGAGTCAGCGGAACTGGCACAGCTGGATTTGATACCGGCACCATTACCGATGGCAGGCATACACTGAGCATGATTTATACCGACAGCACCGGCGACCATTCCGCGTCGATTACGTTTGTTGTCAACAACACCGTAGACGGCACGGTTGCACCTGTTATCAGCGCGCTCGATATCCTCGGCATAACTTCGAACCAAGCGACAATCATTTGGACAACGAATGAACCGGGTGACTCTCAAGTGGAATACCGTGTGCAAGGCGCCACGGATTGGTCGGTCACTAACATCAATACTTCATTTGTAATCAATCACTGGCTAAAGATTACGGGACTTACCGCAAACACTGTTTATGAATACCGCGTGAAGTCAAAAGATACAGATGGAAATCTCACAACGCAGGCAACAATTTCAGTTTTCACCACACAATCACCTTCGGATGATATCACTCTGCCCAAGATCAGTAATGTGACTTCATCGAGCATTACTTCGACGAGCGCAACAATCAATTGGTACACGGATGAATTGAGCAATTCCCGTTTGAGATACCGCGCAAAAGGAGCAATCACCTGGATCACTACCGGACTTAATCCTGCGCTTGTGACCGGTCATTCTTTCCCAATTGCCGGATTGACTGTGGCAACGGTCTATGAGCTGCAGGTCTTTTCACAGGATGCATCCGGAAATTTAGTCGCGCAGGAAACAGTTTCGCATCTGACCACAGCTGATCCGGTTTCTTCTGCAAAGCTTACCGGTATCATCGACGGCAGCACAGTAAGCGGCGTGATCACGGTACAGCCAGATCTTTCGGCTTTTGGAACGATTCAAAAGGTCGAATACTATGTCGACGGAATCAGCCGGGGCGTTTCAGTCAGCGCGCCTTTTACTTGGGGAGGCTCAGCAGGATTTGCAACAAGACTTCTCGCGAATACACCGCACACTTTTTTCGCGGTTGTCACGGATACTACGGGCAATCATCAAATCAATCTTAATTTCACCGCCGCGAATACTGACATTCCTCCAAGCACGGAATTTGTCGGGATAACAAACGGCGCCACCGTAAGCGGCATCGTGAATATTGGCGTGGATCTTGCGAAGCATCCTGACGTCCGCAAAGTGGGATACTATCTCGACTTTGCTCAATCCGGAAAAACGTATCGATCACCTTTTTTGTGGGGCGGCCCCGGCAGTGACGGGACCGTAGGATTTGATACACGTACGCTTTCAAATAATCCGCATATTCTGATCATGTTTTACACCGACTCAACGGGAGACCATGAAGGACGCATTGACTTCGTGGTGAATAACTGACGTCGAGTGAAAGATTTTCTATTTGTGCCGACATTAAGCTCTAAACCCTAATTTCTAAATTCTACACAAATTCTAATATACAAATATCAATTTCCGAAACCCGTGTTTTGAATTGTATATTTGTAATTTATTTAGAATTCAGAGCTTGGTTCTTGGGATTTAACGACGGGCTGAGTAAGATCGTCAGGTATTATCAATATAAAAACTCGTACACGACGTTAATCATTAGCGATCGGGAAGAAATAATTCTAGGTTTTCTGTAGCGGCATAGGCGCCACAACTTGAAGCTCGGGAATCGGCACCACAAACTTCCCACCCCATTCTGAAACACAGGCCATTTGCTTCATAATTTCTTCTTTTAAATTCCACGGAAGAATGAGCACATAATCCGGTTTTGTTTCACAAATTTTTTTAGGAGCATAAATCGGTATATGGCTGCCGGGTAAATAGTGGTTCTGCTTATGCGGACTGGCATCCACGGTATACTGAATCAAATCCGCATTGACTCCGCAGTAATTAAGCAACGTGTTGCCTTTTGCCGGAGCGCCATATCCTGCCACGCTCTTCCCTTGCGTCTTGGTATCTTGCAAAAATTGCATAAGCTTTTCTCTAACATGCGCAACTTTCGCAGCAAATTCGTAGTATGTTCTTTTATCTTGAAGCCCGAACTGAACTTCACGAGATTTCAACTCACGCACATGGTCAGTCACCGCCAAAGCTGCATGAGCGGCATGCCGTCCATAAATGCGCAGTGATCCACCATGTGTCGGTAATTCTTCAACGTCAAAAAGTGTGATACCGTGCTTTGCGAAAACTTTTTCTACCACATGAAAACTAAAATATGAAAAATGCTCGTGATAAATCGTGTCAAACTGACGACCCACTAAGAGGCTCAGTAAATGCGGAAATTCCATGGTAATGACACCGTCCGGCTTCAATGCAATTCGCATACCTTCGACAAAATCATTTAAGTCGGGAACATGCGCGAGCACATTATTTCCGAGAAGTAAATCCGCCATTTTGTTTTGGCGCACCAGTTCTTTGGCATTTTCCACACCGAAGAACTTGATCCAAGTCACAATCCCCTTTTCAATGGCCGCGCGCGCGCAATTGGCCGCAGGTTCGATTCCAAGTACGGGAACATTTTTCTCTTTGAAATATTGCAGCAAATATCCATCATTGCTTGCGATCTCAATAACCAAACTCTCGCGTTTAAGACTAAAACGTTTCATCATCAAGTCTGTATAGTCTTTGGCATGTTTCAGCCAGCTTGATGAAAACGAAGAAAAATACGCGTACTCTTGATTGAAAATCTGATCCGAAGTATCAACATCCGCCAGCTGAACCAAAAAGCATTGCTCGCAAAGAAATACTCTCAGCGGAAACGAGGGTTCAGGCCGTAAAAGATCCTGGGTTTTAAGATTGGCGTTCGCAAGAGGCATCCGGCCTAAATCTAAAAAAGGGATCGGCAAATCGTATCCACAAAAACGACAGTGTTTTGTTTTATTCATCTTAAGCTCCTATTGGATAATCCGGCCAGTTTCTGTCTTTTTCACTGATCACCTTCATGATGCTGCGCAGAGGCCATTCCACTTTAAAAGCCGGATCATCAAATCGAACACCGTCTTCCGCGCCGGGCTCATAACAGCGAGACATGAAATAAATCAATTCGGTGTGATCTTCAAGCGTGACATAACCATGCGCAAAATCTTTGGGAATATAAATCATCTTATGATTGTCAGCCGTGAGTTCGATTCCGAAGGAGCTCCGGTAAGTAGGAGAATTTTTCCGCAAATCAATGATGACGTCATACACGGCTCCGCGTGTACAGCGTACGACTTTATCTTCTTGCTGCGGCGGACGCTGAAAATGCATCCCGCGGAATGTCGCGCCTTTCAGATTGGATGCCATACTGACTTGAGCGATATGCGGATTCAGGCCGTGAAGCTCAAATTCCTTTTTGCAAAATGACCGCGCAAAAAAACCGCGCTCATCTTCTTTCTTTTCTGGATTAATCACATATGCGCCCTTCAGTTTGGTTTCTTTGAAAATCATTTTCCGCTCCAGCGTAATTGAGAATCCAAAAGACCGAGATCTTTTAAACCAGTTAAAGTTTTAATCCTCATGTACTGAGATTCACGGTAATGCTCGTCCTTGAATTTCATCTCTTCAAATCCTGCGCGCAATTCTCGCACAGCATCTTGCAAACTGACCCGCGGCTGATGATCGGGAGCAAGACGTTTAAAAAGATCGAAATTAACTTGGTAGGACCTTTTGTCGGGCGCGGCATTCACATTTAAAGCGACTTCAACTCCTGGAATTTCATGCGCCACAGCCTGAGCCAAGTCTTTGACCTGATAGTTCCATCCTTCCGAACCCGCATTGACAACAAGATAGGCTCCACCTTGACTGGCTTTTCTTGCTATTCCCCAAGTCATAGCCCGCGCCATATCTTTAATGTGAATCAACGGACGCCAAGGCGTTCCGTCACTTAAAATTAAAATTTTCTTAGAAGTAACCGCGCCTGCAACAAAATCATTTAGAACTAAATCAAGCCGCAACCGCTCGCTCATGCCGCAAGCCGTAGCGAAACGGAAACAAGTGACTTTGAATTTTCTATCCGCAAGCGGTTTAAGTTTTTGCTCCGCCGTAATCTTAGACCGGGCATAGGCCGTCAGTGGATTGACAGTTGAAGATTCCGTTTTCGCGCTTTCTTCGGCAAAGCCGTACACACTGCAGCTGGAAGCAAACACAAACGCTTGAGCACCGGCTTTTTTTGCCTGTCGGGCGATTTTGACTGCGGCATGACAATTAATATCTAGGGTCAATTTTTCATCCAAACAGCCCATGATGTCGTTAGATATCGCCGCCAAATAAATGACCGCGTCCGTATTTTTGAAAATGGAATCAGGAATTTTTCTGATATCCGCAAAAATCTGCTCATTTAAATTCAATTCAGGTAAAAGTTTTACATTCGTAAGGCAATGCGCAAAAAATCCGGTATCAATCCCAATCAAATGCGCGCGAGGATAAGACTGCCGCAGCTGCCGTACAACGCTGGGTCCGATGTAGCCCATATTTCCGGCAATAATGATTTTCATTTCTTATCCAAATAGGTTTGAATTTGGCCGCATACATATTGCGCAAATGGAATCGCGCAAGTAAAACCGGGTGACACCGCGTTCAAAATATGCAATGACCGCTTATCGCCTTGAATCACAAAATCCATTTCGAGTTTACGCCGTTTGATATTCACAAGCTGCGCGCGAATCCCGGGTCTTCCCCATTTTCGATAATCTTCCCGTTTCACACCCGTTAAAAGCACGGATGCTAATGCCACCATTCTCGCGCGCGAGTACTTGCGAATTTCATCCAATGCTAGCGCTCTGAAGTCAAATCCGGCATTCAAAAATAGTCCAGCTTCCCGGAAAATAATTTCAAGAAATTCATCACTTTTAAAGCGATTGAATCCTGAATATTGTTCGCGCCACAATGCGGGAATGGCTGTTGGACCGATTTTGGAATGACCATTCGCCGTAACCGTGAAATGAACGCCCAAAAAAGGATTACGTAAATCAGGAACGGGATAAATGTGGGTCCGGAGCGATCCAGTAGACTCTGCCGAGTAAAGGTAGATGCCTTTAAAAGGCAGAATGCGGTAATCTTTTGAAAATCCGTAATCAAGAGCGATCTTGTCAGCGTACAGCCCCGCGCTATTGACGGTATAACCCGCGCTGTATGTTCCGGCTGATGTCTGAATATCGCCCCCCTCTAACCGTTTTAAATAGGCAACACCGGTATGAATTTGAACGCCTTCGTTGATTGCATCTTGTTTCATTGAGAGCGTTACTTGAACCGGGTCTACCGAAGAAGTTGTCGGGGAAAAAAGTGCCCGCTCAAAAGTTCTGACGCGTGGCTCAATTTTCCGAGCATCGCTTTCACTGATTGACTCGAGCATCACGTGATTGTCCCCGGCTCGCTTCAAAAGTTCATCCAACTGCGGCAAATCATTCTGATCTTTAGCAACAACGAGTTTTCCGCATTTATTGATGGGCAGCTTTTTTGCGTCACAATATTGGGTCATCAGTTGATTTCCAAGGCGAGTAAATTTAGCTTTGAGAGAGTCCGCGGTGTAATAAAAACCGGCATGCAGAACTCCACTGTTTCTTCCGCTGGCATGCTCAGCGCACTCCTTTTCCTTCTCAATCAAAATGACACGGGCATCGGAAAACTTTTTCTTGATCTCGCGTGCAACGTTAATTCCGACAATGCCACCGCCGATGATCAAAAAATCTGCGGTAATCATTCAACTCCACACATGCCAGGGTGCTTTCCCGGCATTCCACAAATCCTCGAGAATGGTTTTATCGCGCAGCGAATCCATCCCCTGAAAAAAACCGTCATGATTGAAGGCGGCAAGTTGCCCCTCACGCACTAATTTCTGAATGGGTTCTTTTTCAAAAACAGTTAAATCACCATCAACGTAATCAAGTACCCGGGGCTCCATCACAAAAAAACCTGAATTCATCCAGCTTGTTTCTGCAACCGGCTTTTCTGCAAATTGCGTCACGATTCCCTTTTCATTCTCATGGACAACACCAAATCGGCTTTGATGACGCGAAACAGTTACCGTCGCACATTTTTTTTGAGCTCGGTGAAATTCAATCACTTTCGAAATGTTCACATCACACAAACCATCGCCGTAGGTAAAACAAAAAGTTTCATCACCGATATAATCTTTAACACGTTTAAGACGGCCGCCGGTCATCGTATCTAAGCCGGTATCAATGAGCGTGACACGCCAAGGCTCAGCGTGTTTTTGATGAACTTCCATGCTGTTGCTAACCATGTCGAAGGTAACATCGGAGCGATGGAGGAAATAATTGGCAAAGTATTCTTTAACCAGATGGGCTTTATATCCACAGCAAATAATGAAATCATTCACGCCATAAGCCGAATAAATTTTCATAATGTGCCAAAGCATCGGCATTTGACCGATTTCAACCATCGGCTTTGGCTTTAAGACTGTCTCTTCGCTTAAACGCGTGCCTTTGCCTCCGGCAAGAATAACCGCTTTCATATAATGTCACGCTCCCCGTTGATAAAGCATTGTAAGGAACGGGAAGAATTTCACTATCAGGCAAACCCCCTAGAGTCACTCAGGGAAAATCCTAATTCAATTTGAACCGATCTTCACATTCTTACCGCAGGGGGTATGCGCGTGTATGGACGGCTTTAAGAAATAACCTTGTGTAGCAAGAGTCTAGTACGCAGTTTGGTGAATTCGTTGGGGTTGTCATCCCCGCCTGTGCGGGGATGACAACGAATTCCAATGTAAATTTTCCGAACTCCATATTAATTAGCAACCGTGAAAATAATGTTGAAAGGTATCTCTCTGCCATCGGTGGTTGTGTAACTGCCGCCTAGGGTGTGTTTCCCGTCGCCCAGATCTGGCGTATCCAAACCAGCGCCGCCATTAATGACGAAAGGCGCGGCGTACTCACGGCTAACGAGAATACCATCGAGATAATAGGCTACTTTACGGATATTCGGATTTTGCTTTAAATCAGGCTGAATCTTGATAGTTCCGCGCACAGTTTGCCCAACACTTACGCCGCAAATCACACTTGCGCAAGCATTAGTTGAAATGACAACGCTGCGATTCACCGTAAATGTGATGCTGAAATTATGATCGCCCGAGCCATTGGTGTAAGCGCCCGACAATGTATGGTTGCCATTGGCTAATTTTGATGTATCGAAACCGCCGGGGCCGCCAAAAGTGAAAGCGGGAGCATATTCCCGGTTGATGAATGTGCCGTTTAAAAAATAGCCCACCTTGCGAATATCCGGATTGAGCGACAAATTAGGCTGAACCCGAATGACACCATTGACGATTTGACTTGCCGAAATTCCACATATCGGCGTGGTGCAGCTGCCAACCTCGGGTGCACTGATTCCGGCATTTTTAATCGTAAATGAGATCGCAAAGGACTGATCCCCGTTCTCTCCCGTAAACGATCCACCCAACGTATATTGTCCATCCGCTAATTTTCTCGTATCAAATCCCGAACCGCCCCAAATAAACGGCGCGGCATATTCCCTTGAAGATAAATTTCCGTTGAGGTAATAAGACACTTTGTGGATATCAGGATTCATTACCCTATTCGGTTGAACTAAAATCGTGCCGCTCACAGTCTGTCCGGACGCTATTCCGCAAATGGCTGTCGCACAGTTTGCTGTCGAGACGGGATTCGGGTTTGGAGTGGGACTGACCCGTGTGACCGGCGCCGGAGTCGACCCCGATTCATAAGCCCCCATATCCACATTACGGCCGGCCATGCGGTATTGCCCGGCCAAATCACTTACGGTCACAGAAAATGAGGAATTACCTTTATCAATGGCTTGGCTTCCTGCTTGAAGGCGGAAATCTTTTCCGCTCCAATTGATAAATTTTGGATCTGCCCAAAAGCTAGGGCTGCTGAGGCTCAAACCCGGGCTATTTTTGCCCTGCCAATACCACAAATTATTATTCTCTGTGAATTTGCCACCATCATTTGCGAACATATTTCCGTATGCAAGTCTTCGGGCAATGATGCAGTTTTTAAACGTAATATTGGCCGCACCGCCGTCGTTATCCACACGGACATCCACATTTTCATTATCAACGAAAGTTGAATTTATGAACGTGGCTTGCCCCATGCGCGCATTCACACCATAACCTTCACCGGCAACAGGATCATCTCTACGGATTTTCGCGCCGTAGGACAAGGCATTTTTCACAACAATACCGCTGCCCCAAATTTTGAAATTATTTTTATTACCAAACGTGATCACGTTTTCCATGAGCACATTCGTCGCTTTCACATCGAAACCGCCGTCCCAATTGTCATGCGAAACAACATTGCGCAGCGTAATGCGATTGCCAAATTCAAGAATGAATCCGTCACCGTTGCGGTATTTTGATTCAAATCCGCTATAAACGTCTTTCGACCCGCTGACAGTAATATTTTCGAATAAAATATCAGTCGGCAAAATACCCGTTGAACTTTCAGTGCGAAAACCATTACGGCTATTGACAACCACGACATTGCGAACCGTCACGTGATCACCACCGTTAATTTTCACGGCGAAATGGTTGTTGTTTGATCGAAGTCCATCAATTTCGATATAAGAACTGGATGGGCTGACTTCTACCGCATCGCGGAGATTATTCACGGTCAGATTTCTAAAGCGGATAAAGTCCTGGCCTTTTGTATCAAACGCGGGATTGTAATTCGCCGCCACCGAATATCCACTGATAACCGTTGAACTTGTTCCCTGAATGATGACATTGCCCAGGCCTTGAACGGTGATATAAGCATCAGATGTGCCAGAACTCTTAAAAACAGCGCCGGCACCCGGCTGCTGATATGTCCCCTCTGTAATGTAAAGCGTATCGCCCGCCCTCAATTGACCCACCGCGTACGCAATGGTTTTCCACGCGGCGTATTGCGAACCATTGGACGAATCCGAGCCCCTGTTCGAAACATATAAACTGCGTCCTTGGGCCTGAGCTGTTTTCGCTGCAGACAAGGGTCCTGTGGCCGTAAAATTGTCGGCTGCAAATACCCCGCTTTGGGCAGATGACACCTGGGTAGATTCTGCGGCGGAAGCCGCGATGAGTGGGTTAGAAATTTGACTTGCCGGGGACGTCGTGACTTGCGCGGATGCAACGGACCCAAAAGGGGCCGGCATCATTTGTAACGTCATAAAAAATAAAATGAATACTCGGAAGGGCTTCGATGTGAAAATCATTTTTATGTCTGCTCCTTAAAGTGAGTGAGTCAAAAAGGAGAACGATAAGCGCAATATTATGAAAGAGGGAAAACTATGATGGATGGCGAAATATTCGTCTGAGGATTCAGACTCGCGAACCTTGACCGACTACTTGTTTAACTTGTCATTCTCGAGAACTTAGAAACTAAACTTTGTCACATCGGACCATCCGCGTGACTTTCAGTTTGGTTTTATTTTTAACAAGGCGAATGTTAACGACTGATAAAATGAGAGTCAAGAAATAATTAGGAAATAATTCGCGAAGCTATGATTGTATTGTAGGGGACGTTCAAGTATTTATCGGTGAATTTAAATAAAAGTTTAAATAGATTTTTTTAAAAAGAAATAATTCACAATAAACAATAGGATGTAAAAAAAGATCTCAAAATAATCAAAAACGGATACTTTTAGCGCGCAAACTCTTCATCCACGCGCGCAGTCGAGGTCGCAGTTCCCACATGCAAAATGAAACCCAGGTACTCGGCAGAAACGTGAGCAGGAAATATTGAATATTTTTGAATGATAAACGCCGTTGAAGTTTAGCGATCGTTATTATTTCATTGCGCGCGGGCTTGAGCATTTTCTGTTTCAGAAAAAGAGATGCACGCCATTCCTTGTTTTGTCGAATACCCTTCCAGTCAGGCCCGCTTTCAAAGGCCACCAAGTGAGCATCCTTCACGGAAGTCATATTCGTATAATGCAAACGGTAATTCACTAAAAACTCAGGAATCATGACCAGCTTGGCATTTGCTTCAATAAAGCGATTCCACATAGCGGCGTCTTCCGCTTGATCGGAATCCTCTTCCGGATAGCCGCCGACTTTTTCCCAGAGCTCTTTTGAAAAGCTGGTCGCGGGATGGTAGAGAAAATTTTCAATTTTCATCATACTCTGGATTTTTTCCGCTTCTGGCAAACGCACATCGAGTATTTTCTGACCCTTTTCATCGACAGCGGCAATCCATGCTGAGAAAAAATGGTCTGGCGAATTATTTTTTTCTGCGTATTGCCGCAAAGAAGAAAGGTAGACCGGCGTAAAGAAATCATCCGCGTCAAGCCTGACAATCCATTTCCCTGCGGCAAGCTTTATTCCCCGGTTCAGAGAACGCGCGACTTTAAGATTTTGATCATTGCGGAAAACCCGGATTCTTGGATCTTGCGCCACATATTTTAAAAGGATATCCGACGTGGCATCTTGGGAAGAATCGTCAACGATGACCAATTCCCAATCGCGGTCCGTTTGCGCGATGACGCTCTCAACGGCAGTGGCGATGTAAGTCTCGGCATTGTAGGCCGGAATCACTACGGAAAAAAAAGGGGCCGCTGACCTCATGACGCGATTGAAATTAAAACTTTAGGTGAGATATTTCTGCAAACGGTCAATTCACCGGACATTGACAATTCATAGTCATACTCGGACATTGCTTTATAAAAGATCCGTTCGCATTCTTGATTATGCAATTCAATCACCAGGTTTTTAACCTTGCCTAACCAACAGTCATAGTTTTCAGCAAAAAGATACCTTTCCGCGGTTTCGATATCAATTTTCAAAATATCAATTTTTTCAAAACCTGATTTCGAAAGCAACGAGTCGATCGAAACACCGAACAGATGCGACTCTTCGCCGGCGCGGGATTCTCTCACCTGAAATGCCCACTCCTTACCATCTTTCCCCGCCTCAACAATTAGTTTCGCTTCGCGTGGCCATATGCCCGCATTGAAGATTGAAACTTGATTTCCATACGGTTTAAGATTCTTACGGAATAAATTGAAATTTGAAGGGTCGGGCTCAATTGCAACAATCTTTGCTTGTGGATAATGCTGCAGCAGCCACAGTGAGGAATACCCGACATTGGCACCGCAATCCATGATCAATTCAACCGCCTTGATATCGCTGATGCATGCATATTCCTGTTCATCAAAAATCTGATTAAACACAGCGCCGTCACTGGAGTTAAAGCGACCGTAAAAAGGATGCTCAATGCCCTGGTAACGAATCTGTATCAAAGGCTTCTTGAGCTTAAAACCCAGTATTTTTAACAGGTAATAACTTAACGCAGTGAGCATTCCCGCTACGCCGATCTTACCCCACCAAGGAAAGCGAAAGGATTGAGGCGAATCGATACTATTTTTGGCGACCGGTATTGTTGTTTCCAAATGATTTCCCCTGCGTTAGACGATATTTTTCAACAGAAATTGTTTCTGTCACGCTTAATTCTAAGCTAAAGAGGCCTGCCGCTAAATCGGGCAATTCCTCAATCCACTATGAGGGAAACGCTGAGAGCGATCGGGCATGCATTCGCTGTTTGGTAAGCTGCCCAGGGCCTGTCATCCCCGGCAGCGCTGGGATGACAAAGAATTCCGGTGCGAACTTTCCGAACGTCATACTAAGCTTGGTGATGGTGAACTTGGATGACTGAGTTCATAGTACCAAAAGGGTTAGGAACAAGCTCGCCTGCTTCAATGTCATCCACCCAATGTCCATCCACAAAAAATCGATACTCGTGCGAACCTGGCATAATCGGCAAGGATCCGCGCCATGTTCCTTTATAATCTTTTTGTAAACTAAGTTTTTCAGGGCTCCATTCATTAAACGACCCCGCAACACTCACATGCTGCGCCTGCGGTGCATATAAATGAAATTCGACTAAATGTTCATGCGTATGTTTTGGCACCGAACCGCCTTCCGAGCGAGATAGATCCGGAGATTGTTGAAACGATGATTTAATAGTCTTTTTGATTTTCATAATTGAATTACCTTTTTTTATTTACGCTTGAGATCATCTTCGCCCAAAGACGCATGTGCCGCCATAAATGGAGACTCGTTTTTAATACTAATCATGAGCAACCCCTCTTCGGTGAATTTTCCGAAATAAAAAATTAAGATTCGCAATTTGATTATATGACTGCGGCATAATGAAAATATCAGGCGGTTGCCAAAATAAATGTAAGGGGAAGTCTGCTTAAAGCGTTGTTATCAAAATTGGGTAAAAAAAAGGGTCGTTCAGTTGTGTCGAGCGTGCACCCGCCTACCGGCAGGCAGAGAGGAAAAAATGAACAGAAAATAGGGTGGAGGAAACTCCTCCACCCTACTTCTGAACCCGGTACTTTTTAAATCACTCGTCCGTTATTATATGACGGGGAAATTCCGGGCCGCTTTTTACTGCATTAATTCTTGACAGTAAAACTGATTGTAAATGGCACATCGCCAAGCGCTGTTGTATAAGCGCCGGTCAAAACGTAAGTGCCATTTGCTAATTTTTTCGTATCCAAGCCGGCTGTTCCGCCCAATGTAAATGGAGACGTGTATTCTCT
>Ga0163150_10007554_pt1 | contig 12710 bp, 11 predicted proteins | sample OliLakLV19P2IB_FD_148628 | JGI IMG/M metagenome (GOLD analysis project Ga0163150, IMG submission 148628) | Freshwater microbial mat bacterial communities from Lake Vanda, McMurdo Dry Valleys, Antarctica - Oligotrophic Lake LV.19.P2.IB | ecosystem: Environmental > Aquatic > Freshwater > Lake >...
GGCTTGGCCTTGCTGAGGAACAGCACGATGCCCGGGGCGGTGGTGTTGTAGAAAAGGTTTTCGGGCAGGTAGAGGACGCTCTCGATGAGGTCGTGGTCGACGAACCACTGGCGGACGGTCTTTTCCTTGTTGGTGCCGGCATTGCCCGATCCACGCGAGGCGGCGCCGGTGTCGAGGACGACGGCGGCGCGGCCTTTGTCATTCAGGCTGGCGTGGATGTGCTGGACCCATCCCCAGTCGGCGGAGGACTTGCCGGGGAAGCCGGCCCCGGCGGGAAAGCGCTCGAGTTCGTCGTTGTCGTAGTCGGCTTCGGTGAACCAGTCCTGGTTCCACATGGGATTGGCGATGACGCGGTCGAAGGTGCGGAGTTTGCCTTTGCTCCGGAACTTGGGATTCTTGAAGGTGTCGCCGATCTCGATCTGACCTTCCATGTCGTGGATGATCATGTTCATGTTGGCCATGGCCCAGGTCTCGGGCGTGTTTTCCTGGCCGAACAGTTTCAGCGGCGCGACGGTGCGCTTTTTCCCCGCATTATTGTCATAAACGATTTCCTCCATGGCGATCTCGCATTTCACCAGCAGGCCGCCGGAGCCGCAGGTGGGGTCGTAGATTTCCATGCCGGGCTCGGGCTGGAGGACCCGGGACATGATCGTGCCGACCTCGGGCGGGGTGTAGAACTCGCCGGCGCTCTGGCCGCCGCCCTCGGCGAACTTGCGGATCAGGTATTCGTAACTCTTGCCGATGATGTCGGCCTCGACGTCGTCGAGCCCGAGGCGCTTGGTACTGATGGCCTCGATGAGGTTGGAGAGGCGGTCGTCGTCGAGATCGCGCTGGCCGTGGGTGGTGGCGTTGAAGTCGACGCGGTCGATGATGCCCTGCAGGAGCGGGTTTTCCCGGGCGATGGCCCGCATGTGGGTGGTGACGCCTTCTCCGATCTTGTCGGAGAGCTTGCGGATGACGGACCAGACGGGCTGCTCGGGATCGTCCGGCACGAGAGGCAGGTAGAAGCGCACCAGCTTGTGGTCGGCCCTGGCAAGCTGGAAGGCCTTCTTGCGCGAGCCGACCTCCTTGGCGATACGGTTCACCTCGTCATCGAAGACATCGCACAGGCGCTTGGTGAAGATGAGCGGAAGGATGTAGTCCTTGTATTTCGGCGCGTCCTTGGCCCCTCGGATGGAGCAGGCGGCGTCCCAGATCCAGGATTCGAGGGATTTGTCGCTAACTTTATGGTTTGCCATCAGCGTCAAACTCTCCCATCCCCCAACACCAACTCAGCCCCCTTCTCCGCAATCGCAATCGTCGCCGCGTTCGTGTTGCCCGACACCACCGCCGGCATGATCGAAGCATCGATCACTCGTAGACCTGCCACCCCGCGCACACGCAACTGGGGATCGACGACCGAGGTGTCATCCGTCCCCATGCGGCAAGTCGAAGTCGGATGAAACACGGTCTCCCCGGACTCGCGGCAGAACGCGAGCCAATCCGCATCGCTCTGCACCTTCTCGCCCGGATACTCCTCATTCACCACGTAGTCGCTGAGCGGCTTGGTCGTCACCATCCGGCGCAGGAGCTTGAGGCCGTCGACCATCATGCGGCGGTCGTTCTCGGTCGAGAGGTAGTTGTACTGGATCGCGGGCGCCACAGAAGGATCGGAAGACTTGATGCGCACCCACCCTCGCGACTCGGCGCGAAGCTGCGAAAGGGAGCAAGTGAAGGCCGAGAACGGATGCAGCAACCCACCCCGCTTCTGCATCGAGAAATTAATGAAGTAGTACTGCGCATCCGGCCGCGGCACATCGGGCCTCGTCCTCGTGAAAGCCGCCGCCAACCCGGCACTGATCGTGAGCGGTCCGCGCTTCCTGAAGAAATAGTTGAGCCCGATCCCCATCTTGCGCCACAGGCTCATCATGTCGTCGTTCAGCGTGATGGGCTTCGTGCAACGCCAGAAGGTGCGAACGTAGAGGTGGTCCTGCAGCGCATCGCCCACGCCGGGCGCATCGAGCACAACCGGAATACCGTGCTGCTCGAGCAGCGCACGCGGACCGACGCCGGAAAGCTGCATGAGCTGCGGCGAGTTGAAGGAACCGCCGGCAAGGATCACTTCCCGCGCAGCGCGAGCGGTGTGCGTCTGCCCACCCTGCCGATACTCGATCCCGGTCGCCCGCACGCCCTCGAATGTAATTTTGGTCGCGAGCGCATCTGTCTCCACCCTGAGATTCGGCCGCTTGAGCACGGGCCTCAGGTAGCCAACTGCCGTGCTGCACCGTCGCCCCTTTCGCGTGGTGGCCTGGTAGTAGCCGGTGCCTTCCTGCTTCGCGCCGTTGAAGTCCTTGTTCTCCGGAATCCCCATCGCCTTGGCCGACTCGATGAACGCATCCGCAAGCTCGTTCTTGTCCGGCAAATCCCCCACGGCTTGCGGCCCGCCGACGCCATGCCACTCGTCCGCCCCGCGCTCCTGGTCCTCGCATTTCTTGAAGTAAGGCAGCAGGTCGTCGTACGTCCACCCCGGCACGCCCCACTCGTCGAAGTCCTCGCGCTGGCCGCGGATGTACACCAGACCATTGATCGAAGACGACCCGCCCAGCACCTTGCCGCGCGGCGTGAAGATCTTCCGATTGTTTAACTCAGGTTCGGGTTCGCTCTCGTAGCTCCAGTTAGTGCGCGGCTTGGTGAAGAGCTTTCCGTACCCGAGGGGAATATGGATCCACGGATCGGTGTCGCGCGGCCCGGCTTCGAGGAGCAGGACCTTGTGGCGGCCGTTTGCGCTCAGGCGGTTGGCGAGAACGCAGCCCGCGGAACCGGCGCCAACGATGATGTAGTCGAAGGTTTGCATTTGAAGCACTTTAAGCGATCGGTGCGCCCGGACACAAATGCGGCACGCGCCCGCATGGCAAGATTCCTACTTCTGTTGAGTATTACCGGGAGGCGCGTATGCGCATCACGAGCAAAGGGCAGGTCACCATTCCCCAGGACATCCGGGAAAAGGCGGGCCTCCTGCCGAATACCGAAGTGGAGTTCAGGATGGTGAAGGGACGCGTCATCCTCACTGCGCTTGGCAAGCCCAGATCGCGCGGCAAGGCCGCGGTCGACGGATTGCGGGGTTCGCTCAAGCACCTGAATAGAACCACCGACGAGCTGATGGCGCTCACGCGCGGCGAGGACTGAGCGCATCCTCGCATGGTCCTCGTCGACACGAACGTGCTGATCGACGTCGCGCTCGACGATCCCAGGTGGGGCGAATGGTCTGCCGATCATCTCGAGCGTGCTCGCGAAACGCAGGCGCTGGCGCGAGCTTTTCGCGCAATTCGGCGGGAATGGTGACTTGTCCCTTGGTCGTGACCGATGAACTCAGCATGGCGCTGCCGGCCAGGCACCCGGGATAACTTGCAATTTGAGTCTAAGACACTCAAAATGCAAGATATGTACAAGCGCCTCTGCGCCGCTCGGCTGCGCCGCCTGGCGAGCCAGTTTCCAGCCGTCCTCATCCTCGGTCCGCGCCAGGTAGGCAAGACCACGCTCGCGCGCCTGACCTTTCCCAAGGCGCACTACTTCGACCTGGAGGAACCGCGCAATCGCGAAATCTTCTCGGCCGATCCGCGTCATGCCCTGGACGCCTACAGCGGCAGGATGCTGCTGCTTGACGAGGCGCAATCGGTGCCCGAACTGTTCTCCGCGCTGCGCGGCGCGATCGATGAGGGCAAGTCCCGGGCCGGACGCTACATCCTGCTCGGATCCTCTCAGCCCGCGCTGGTGCGCAGAATCTCGGAGTCGCTCGCGGGCCGCGTCGGCATGCTCGAGGTCGACCCGCTGCTTGCGGCGGAAGTCGTGACCGGCGCGCCCCGGCGCGACTGGAAGGCGACGTGGCTGCGCGGGGGGTTTCCTGCGGCACTGCGCCGCGACTTCCGCGACTGGTGGGAAGCCTATCTGCGCCTGTACATCGAGCGCGATCTTCCGATGCTCGGGGTCGAAGTACGACCGCTATTGCTGCGCCGCCTTCTGACCATGCTGGCGCATGCCCAGGGTGGCCTGCTCAATGCCTCCCAACTCGGCGGCTCGCTTGGCGTGGCGCACACGACGGTGCAGCGTTACCTCGACATCCTGGAACAAACGTTCCTGATCCGCCGCCTGCCGCCTTTTTTCGTGAACGTCGGCAAGCGGCTTACCAAGGCTCCCAAGGTCTACATTCGCGATACGGGGCTCCTCCATCATCTGCTCAACATCGGTTCGGCCTCGCAGCTCGATGCCCACCCGTCAAGAGGGCCGAGCTGGGAGACCTTCGTCGTCGAGGAACTGATCAGACGTGAGAAGCTGGTCCGGCCATTCACTCAGTTCTACTTCTGGCGCACTCAATCCGGCGCGGAGCTCGACCTGCTGCTCGACCGCGGCGACACGCGCGTTGCCCTGGAGATCAAGGCGGGAAGCGGGCGCAGCGTCTATCTCGCGCGCAGCGTCGCGGCGGCGGCACAGGATGCAAGGGCCGGCAGCGCCTGGATCATCGATCAGGCGCGCGAGGAGACCTTGTTCCCTTCCGGCGTGCGGGCGAGAAACTTCGGCGATGACCTGCGGTGGATTGCGCCGTGATCCTCACGCGCGTGGCGTGATATCGGGCAAGGGCATACCGGCTGCCGAGGTCTTCGCTCATCTGGATGCACGCGTGCGTGGCGAGAGCCCTCCGCGCCCCAAGCCCCGCACCAGGATTGGCTCGCAGGGCGAAATGCTGCCACCAAGGGCGCCAAAGGTGGCCTCGTTGTCCTCTACCTCGGCACCGCCATGTGCGTGCCGCCGTCCACATAGACGAGCTGCCCGGTGGTCTTGGGCGCGCCCTCGATCAGCCAGACGATGGACTCGGCCACGTCCTCGGCCGAGCAGCTTGAATTCAGGGGGTTGTGAGAGGCATAGCGCTTGGAGTGCTCGGCGGCTTTCTCCACGCCGTAGTGGTTGGTCTGCCACGGCGTGTCGACGTAGCCCGGCAGCACGGCGTTGACGCGAACCTCCGGCCCCATCACGCGCGCAAGCGAAAACGTCATCGAGTTGAGCGCGCCCTTGGAAGCCGCGTAGGCGATCGACGAGCCGGTGCCCCATTGTGCGGCGATCGAGGACACGTTGACGATCGCGCCTTTGCCCGATTTCTTCAGCGCGGGAGCGCAGGCGCGCGACATCTGGAAGCTCGACACCACGTTGGTCGAATAGATGCGCAGGAAATCCTCGGCCGAGAGGTCATCGAGCTTCGCGTGCGGGACGAACTTGGTGCTGCCGGCGTTGTTGACCAGCGCGTCGATGCGGCCCCACTTGTCGAGCGCGGCCTGCGTGAGCTTCCTGCACGCGGCGTCCTCCGAGACGTCGGCCTGGACGGCGATGGCGTTGTCGCGTCCGCATTCGGCCGCGACTTTCTGCGCCGCCTCGGCGCTCTTCGAATAGTTGATGACGACGTTCCACCCGCGCCGGGCAAGCTCGAGCGCAGTGGCGGCGCCGATGCCGGAGGAAGAGCCGGTGACGATTGCTACACGTTTTTCGGGCATGGGATGCTCACTTTGGTTTTTAAACTGTTGCGACCGCTGCCGAGGGCGAGCCCACGGCACCCGGCAGCCGAAGCGGCGGCGCGGTCAGCAGGAAACGGCTGCGCTTGTGGCTGCGCAGCCAGTTGGCAAGCTCGGTGAGGTACCACATCTCGCCGAGGTGGATGCCGTTCTTGAACAGGCAATGCTCGTGCAGCGGCATCGCCGCATGCGGTCTCGGGTTGAAGATCGAAGTGGGGATGATCTCGACTGCGTAATTGTCCGAGATCAGCACGGCGAGACCCGAGTCGCTCACCCATTGCAGCAGCTTTTCGTCGCGGCCGTCCAGGCCGGTGCCGGTGTTGTTGAGGAGCTTCGCGTCGGGTGTCTTGGCCAGTTCGAGGATCACGTCCGCAAAGCCGGTGTAGATGCAGACCATGTCGCCCTTCTCGACCTGCACCTTGTCGGCCTCGAGCACCTTCATGAGCTCGTCGTAACCGATGGGCTTTCTTTGCCTGCCGTAGTGCGCATGCAGGTCGATCATGACGCCTCGCCCTTGCGCGCCGTGCTCGGCGAGGTTCTGGATGCCGAGCGCATCGGCCTTGGCGCCTTCGTACTGCGCCCAGCGCTCGACGCCCTCCTTCTTCGGCGCGGGCTTGATGTGCTCCCTGGCGCGAAACCCGTTGTAGAAAACGATCTCCGGCGTACCGTCGCCGTCGGCATCGAAGAGGCTGCCCACGTGCGCAAAGCTGTCCCACTGCGTCGAATACTGCAGCGTCATCAGCACGACGTCGTCGCAGACCACGTCTGTAATGTCTGGATCGTCCCCGGCCATCGGGTAGCAGAAATTCTGCTCGCCCGCGTTCTTGCCGGAATCGCGCACCGTGGCGAACTGGCGCGGCGGCAGGCGGCGCGGGTTGAGCACGTTGCCGCCGGGGAAATCGAGCGGCAGCGAGAGGCAGAACGAGATGCCCTCTTTCACCTCGGCCACGCCCTGCAGCACCTTCTCGCGGGTGACGTAGTTCATGCGGCCGCGCTGGTCGTCGGGGCCGAACTCGCCCCAGTTCGATCCGGGCGGGCGTTGCTTCCAGCGTTGGACCATGGCTCGCGTCTCCTGTCCCATGTGTTTAGGAATAACTGCGCCCGAGCCATTCGGCCACGAGCACCGGCTTGTCGCCGCCTTCGCGCTCGACCGTGACGTTCCACGTATTCTGCACGCCGTTGTTCGGAAGGGTTTCGTATTTCGCAAGGACGAACCGCGCGCGGATGCGCTCACCCGACGGCAGCGGCGCGGTGAAGCGCACCTTGTTCAGGCCGTAGTTGACGCCCATCTTCCTTTCCTCGAACGAGAACGTCGACTCGATCAGGTGGGAGAGCAGGGAAAGCGTGAGAAAGCCGTGCGCGATCGTCGTGCCGAACGGTCCCTCCTTGGCTTTCACAGGATCGATATGGATCCACTGCGGATCGTCGATGGCTTTCGCAAACAGGTCGATGCGTTCCTGCGTCACCGTGAGCCAGGGCGAAACGCCGATCTCCTCGCCCACCCGGCCGGAGAGGTCGCCTATGCGTAGTTTCTCACCCGGTTTTCCTTCGGCAGCGCTCATGCGTGCTCCTTCGAGATGAACTTGCGGATCTCCGCGTTTACGAGGTCGGGCTTTTCTTCCATGACCCAGTGGGTCGCATCCGGCACGCGCACCACCTTGACTCCCGGCACCACCTCTTCGATGCCCTCGAGGATCGAGGGCAGCAGCGCGCGGTCCTGCTCGCCCCACATCACGAGGGTGGGCACGCGCACCATGAAGTCGCTGGCCTCGAGCTCGAGCCTGGCGGCGCCCGGATCGGCCGCCGTCGGCGGATAGAGCGGCGAGGCGCGGTAATAGTTGAGGCTTCCGGTGAGGGCGCCCGGCTGTTGCCACGCTTCGAGATAGGCAGCCTTGTCGGCCTCCAGCGCAGGGCCTTGCTCGCGCCCGGCGAAGCGCATCCGGAGCAGGCGCTCGAAATTGTTTTCCGACAGCACCCGCTCGGCCTTGGCATCGCGCAGCAGCAGCATGTATTCGCTCGCCTTCTGCTGCGCCGGGTTGTTGGCAAGCTCCCGCCAGAAGCCCATCGGATGCGGCGAATTGATGATCACCAGATGCGAGAGCAACTCCGGGTGCGCGATCGCGAGGCCCCAGGCCACGGCGCCGCCCCAGTCGTGCGCGACGAGCACGAACTTTTCGTGCGTGAACGTGGCGGCGAGCTGCCTGATGTCCTCGATGAGGTGCTTGGCGCGGTAGTCCTTCACCTCCGGCGGGCAATCCGAGAGGTTGTAGCCGCGCAGGTCCGGCGCGACCGCAAGATGGTCGGTGCCGAAATGCGCGAGCTGCTTTTCCCAGCTTCGCCAGAACTCGGGGAACCCGTGCAGGAACAGGACGAGCTTGCCGCTGCCCGCCGATTTGTAATGCAGCCGCACGCCGTTGACCGTGACGTAGCTGCTCTTGAAAGACGCGCCTTTCCCGGACCCTAACTCAGACACCGCAGCACCCCCTGTGCGATTGCATTGGCCATGGCCGCCTGCGTCTCGGGCCGGGCGAGCCGGGCCTCCTCGTCGCGGTTCACCAGCACCCCCGCCTCGAACAGCAGCGCGGGCATCGTGGCCGTCCTCGCGACGGCGAGATTGTCGAAATAATGCACGCCATTCGCCTCGTCCGCGAACGGCCGGCTTTCGCCAAGGACGGGGTCGGCATGGTAGAGCGAGCGCGAGTAGCCGGCCTTGAGCATCTCGGCGCCGATCGCGGACGCGCACTCGCGGCTCTTGCCCACCCGCGGGTTGTTGCGCGACACGAAGAGCGAGAAGCCGGCGAAACGATCGGCCACCGGCAGGAAGCGCTCCTGCACCGAATCGTGGTGGATCGACACGAAGAGGTCAGCCCCCCGCGCCGCCAACGTACGCTCGTGCAGCACATCGAAATCGCCGCGCTCGCCGATCATGCGCACACGCACGCCCGCCGCCTCGAGCCTTTCGCGCACCTTGTAAGCGAGGTTGCGGTTGTACTCGAACTCGGGCAGGCCGGTGACCGAAATCACGCCGGGATTCAGGTGCGAGTGGCCGACGTCTACCGCGACCTCCTTCGCGGTTGCGCCGATGGCCGAGTCGATCCCAACGCCGAGCGGCAGGCAAACCAGCGGCAGGCAAACCGCGAGCAACGCCAGCCCAAGGCGCATTTCAGAACCTGGAGAAATCGGGCTTGCGCTTTTCGAAGAACGCCTGCATCGCTTCCTTGGCCTCGGCCGAGCCGAGCTGCGCGCGGAACTTCTCGCCCTCCGCGGCCATCGCCTCCTTGACCGCCGAGGCATAGCGCGTCTTCATGAGGGCCTTGGTCATGCGCAGCGACGAGGGCGGAAGGGCCGCAAGCGAACCCGCCACTTCGAGCGCGTGCTCCAGCAGGCCGCCCTCGGAAACGATCTCGGTGACGATGCCCGCCGCCAGCGCCTTCTCGGCGGTGAAGGGCTTGCCGAGGAGCAGCAACTCGGCCGCGCGCTGGTAGCCCGCAAGCATCGGCAGCAAGAGGCTCGAGCCCGCCTCCGGCACGAGACCGAGCGTGACGAAAGGCATCTGGAAGCGCGCGTTCGGCGAGGCGTAAACGAAATCGCAATGCAGGAGCATCGTCGTGCCGATGCCGACCGCCGGACCGCCGACCGCGGCGACCAGCGGCTTGGCCGCGCCCGCGATCCCCTGCAGGAACCGGAACACCGGCGAGCCGTCACCGCTCGGCGGCCGCTCGAGGAAATCCTTGAGGTCGTTGCCGGCGGTGAAGCAGTCCGGCTTGCCGTGGATGAGGACGACGCGCACCTGCGGATCGGCCTCCGCCGCCTCCAGCGCGTCGGCCATGGCCTGGTACATGTCGGCCGTGATCGCGTTCTTCTTGTCGGCGCGATCGAGCTCGATGCGCGCGATGCGGTCTTTGGTGGTGACGAGGATGTGCGGCATGGGGGATTGGTCTCTGTTACGGGCGCTTGTGTGTAATTGACCTTCGAAGTCTCATGACTTTGAGAGTTCCGTCCGTTTGCGCGATCGCGCAAACGAAGGAACTCTCAAAGTCATGAGATCCGCGAAAGGCAAAAACCGGTACGGCTACGTATTCGGCAATTTGTAATCCTTCATTTCCCCCCGCAGCGTGAGCTTCGAGAGCTTGCCCGTCGCCGTATGCGGCAACTGCTCGACGAACACCACGTCGTCGGGCATCCACCACTTGGCGATCTTGCCCTCGTAGAACTCGAGGATTTCGTCCTTGGTCACCTTGGTGCCGGGCTTCCTGATCGCGACCACGATCGGGCGCTCGTCCCACTTGGGATGCTTCACGCCGATGACCGCGGCCTCCTGGATGTCCGGATGCGCGACCGCGATGTTCTCGAGGTCGATCGAGCTGATCCACTCGCCGCCGGACTTGATCACGTCCTTTGAGCGGTCGGTGATCTGCATGTTGCCGTCGGGATCGATCGTGGCCACGTCGCCGGTCGGGAACCACCCGTCGAGCAGGGGATCGCCGCCCTCGTTCTTGAAATAGGACTTGGTCACCCACGGCCCCTTGACCAGCAGGTCGCCGAAAGCCTTGCCGTCGTTCGGCAGAGTGTTGCCTTCGGTATCGACGATCTTCATGTCGACGCCGAAGATCACGCGGCCCTGCTTGTACTGCACGGCGTAGCGCGCTTCCTTGTCGGCCCTGGCGTGCTTGCCCTTGAAAGTGGCGACCGTGCCGAGCGGGCTCATCTCGGTCATGCCCCAGGCGTGCAGCACCTTGACGCCGTATTCTTCCTGGAAGGTGCGGATCATCGCCGGCGGGCAGGCCGAGCCGCCGATCACCGTCGACTTCAGCGTGGAGAACCGGAGCTTGTTCTCCTTCATGTAGTTGAGCAGTCCGAGCCACACGGTGGGCACGCCCGCGCTCATCGTCACGCCTTCCGTCTCGAACATCTCGTGCAGGCTCTTGCCGTCCAGGTGCTGGCCAGGGAAAACGAGCTTGGCGCCGGCCAATGCGCAGCTGTAGGGCAGACCCCACGCGTTCACATGGAACATCGGCACCACCGGCAGGATCGTGTCGGCCGCCGAGAGGTTGAGCGCATCGGGCAGCGCCGCGGCGTAAGCATGCAGGATCGTGCTGCGATGGCTGTAGAGCACGCCTTTCGGGTTGCCGGTGGTGCCCGAGGTGTAGCACAGGCACGAGGCGGTTTTCTCATCGAAAGTCGGCCATTCGAGGGTGTCGTCGTTGGCATCGATGAGGTCCTCGTAGCACAGCACATTCGCAAGGCTGGTCTTCGGCATGTTCGCGCGGTCGGTCATGACGACAAAGTGCTTCACCGTTTTCAGGCTCGCGGCGACTTTCTCCACCAGCGGCACGAAGGTCAGGTCGACGAACAGGACCTTGTCTTCGGCATGGTTGGCGATGTAGGCCACCTGCTCGGGAAACAGGCGCGGGTTGATCGTGTGGATCACGCCTTCCGACCCTGCGACCGCGTAATAGATCTCGAAATGCCGGTAGCCGTTCCACGCGAGCGTGGCGACGCGGTCGTTCGCCTTCACGCCGAGGCCCGCGAGCGCCTTCGCCAGCCGGCGCGAGCGCGTGTGCGCATCGCGATACGTGTAGCGGTGGAAATCGCCCTCGACGCGCTTGGAAACGATTTCGGTGTCGCCGTGATGGCGGTCGGCGTGCCGGATCAGATCGCTGATCAGGAGCGGCATGTCCATCATCAGGCCGTTCATGGGGTCTCCTCGGTGCACTGGTTGGTGCCGAGGGTATCAAAGCTTGACCCCTTCCGGGCGCTTGACTACCATGGTGCGCATCGGGAAACGGCGAACAAGATCCGCAGTTATGGACAACAAGAACGCCGCCTTTTTCACCTAAGGAGACACAGACATGAAACGCCTCGTACGCGCGGCCGCCTTCGGCGCCGCCCTGGCTACACTCGCCTTCGGGCTGCAAGCGCAGCCCAAACCCGCGGCCAAGGGCGCTTCGGGCGACACCATCAAGATCGCCTATATCGACCCCTTGTCCGGCACCTTCGCCAACGTCGGCGAGCAGGGGCTGGCGGAGTTCCGCTTTGCCGTGAGCCGCATCAACGCGGCCGGCGGCGTGCTCGGCGGGCGCAAGCTGGAGGTGATCGGCTTCGACAACAAGACCAGTCCGCAGGAATCGCTCAACCAGTTGAAGCGGGTCATCGACCAGGGCATCCAGTACGTCACGCAGGGCAACGGCTCGGCGGTAGCGGGCGCCCTCATCGAGGCGATCAACCGGCATAACGAGCGTAATCCCGGCAAGGAGATCCTGTACCTCAACTACGCAGCGGTCGACCCGGCGTACACCAACGAGAAGTGCTCGTTCTGGCATTTTCGCTTCGATGCCAACTCCGACATGAAGATGGAGTCGCTGACCAGCTGGATGGCGGGAAGGAAGGAGATCAAGAAGGTCTACCTGCTCAACCAGGACTATTCCTTCGGCCACGCGGTGAAGAAGGCGGCGCGGGAGTACCTGGCGAAGAAGCGCCCCGACATCCAGATCGTCGGCGATGACCTGCACCCGCTGGGCAAGGTTACCGATTTCGCACCTTACGTGGCCAAGATCAAGGCCGCCGGCGCCGACACGGTGATCACCGGCAACTGGGGCAACGACATGTCGCTGCTGGTGAAGGCCGGCCGCGACGCAGGCCTCAACGTAGACTGGTACACCTACTACGCGGGCGGCCTCGGCACCCCCACGGCGATGGGCGAGGCGGCCGCCGGCAAGGTCAAGATCGTCGCCGAGTACCACTCCAACGTGGCCAACAACAAGGCCGCGAAGTGGGACGCGGACTACCGCAAGCAGGCGCCCAAGGGCAACCCGGACTTCTATTACCTGCGCGGCAAGATCATGTGGGACATGCTGGCCAAGGCCATGAACCAGGCGAAGTCGGCCGATCCGAAGGCCGTGGCGATCGCGCTGGAGGGCATGAAGCACGAGGGCGAGATGGGCGAAGTCGAGATGCGCAAGTCCGACCACCAGCTGATCCAGCCGCTGTACATCATGACGATCGTCAAGTCGGCGGCAAAAGGCGGTCCCAAGGACGCCAAGATCGACATGGAAGGCAGCGGCCTCGCGCCGGTCACCGAGGCGCGCATGGAGGCGTTCACTTCGGCACAACCAACGTCCTGCGTAATGAAGCGGCCATAGAGTGACGCAGGGGGAGGGAGTCCCCTCCCCC
>Ga0163150_10007555_pt1 | contig 12710 bp, 5 predicted proteins | sample OliLakLV19P2IB_FD_148628 | JGI IMG/M metagenome (GOLD analysis project Ga0163150, IMG submission 148628) | Freshwater microbial mat bacterial communities from Lake Vanda, McMurdo Dry Valleys, Antarctica - Oligotrophic Lake LV.19.P2.IB | ecosystem: Environmental > Aquatic > Freshwater > Lake >...
CAGCTGACCCACCGGGAGAGGCCAGTCAATCCTCGATGAGGTAAAACCACCGACTGGAGAGCCGTATGCGGGAGATCCGCCTGTACGGTTCGGAGGGAGGGGGAGCTGATGCACTACGACTTTCTACGGCTCTACCCGATCAATCCCAAATCGCTGGCCCGCTACCGCGAGACCTTTTTCAGCAGCGGCGCCAAGGATGATCCCAACGATGCCGCCCTGCTGCTGGACCTGTTGGTCAAACACCGGGATCGGTTCTCGCCCTGGATGCTGGACGATCCCCTGAGCCGCCAGCTGGCCCTGCGGGTGGAACATCGGCGGCAGCTGGTCAATCTGCAGACCGAGCTGACTCACAAATTGAGCAGTCACTTGAAACTTTATTTCCCGCAAGCCCTCGATTGGGCCGGGGAACTCGACAGCCTGCAAGCCTGTGATTTCCTCCAGCGCTGGCCCACGCTGCAGGCCGTGCAGAAAGCACGACCCGCTACGCCAAAATCTCCGAAACCACTCGGGCAGGGAATTGGTCCGTGAGGCGTTCATTCAACCCGTGCCGCTGATACACAAGGTCGCGGTAATTCATTCCCAGCAGGTGAAGCAAGGTGGCGTGGAAATCATGGACGCTTACGCGATTTTCCGCTGCCTTGTGACCAATATCATCGGTGTTGCCGTAAGCGATTCCACCTTTCACGCCTCCGCCTGCCATCCAAAGGCTGAAACCGTTGGGACCATGGTCGCGTCCAGGGGCAGTGCCTCTATCACTGACTTGTGAAAGGGGCATTCGTCCAAACTCGCCACCCCAGATGACCAGCGTGCTATCGAGGAGTCCGCGTTGCTTGAGGTCCTTCAACAGTGCGGCTGCCGGTTGGTCAGTCTTCCCGCAACTGTATCGCAGGCTCTTATCCAGATCGGAATGAGCATCCCAGATCTGTCCTTCAATATAGACCTGCACAAAACGAACTCCGCGCTCAACTAATCTCCGCGCCATCAAACAACGCTTTCCGTAGGAAGCAGTCAGCTCCTGGTTGAGGCCGTACATGTCCTTGGTTTGTTCGGTTTCTTGCGAAAGGTCGAGGGCATCGGGAGCGGTCACTTGCATTCGGGCAGCCAGTTCGTAATTGGAAATGCGGGCTTCCAGTTCGGGCTGACCCAGCCGGCTTTGCCGATGGGCTTCGTCGAGCCGCCGCAGTAATGCGCGCTGAGCATCCACGAGCGGGTTGGGCAGCTCCTCGCGCGGCTTCAGGTTCAGCAGTGGAGGTCCTTCGGAACGGAAACGAGTGCCTTGAAATACCGGCGGCAGCCAGCCGGACTGCCAATTCTGAATACTGTTGATGGGGAGACCCTTTGGGTCGTCTAAGACCACATAGGCCGGCAGGTTTTGGTTCTCGCTTCCAAGGCCGTAGACGACCCAGGAGCCCAGGGACGGCCGCCCAGGCAAGGTTCGGCCGCTGTGCATGAGGTACAAGGCGGGCTCGTGATTGAAATGCTCGCCGTACATCGAGCGGACGAGAGCGATGTCGTCGACGCATTCTGAGAGATGAGGGAGGAGCTCGGAAACTTCAATTCCTGACTTTCCTTGCTGAGCGAACTTGAATGGCGAAGGCAGGAGGCCGCCGACTTGGTTCGCGAATTCAATCTGATTGACGATATCCCGCGGAGCGGCGGAACCTGCAAATTTGCTGAGCATTGGCTTGGGATCAAACAAGTCAACCTGGCTAGGGCCGCCGTTCATAAAGAGATGGATCACTGACTTGGCTTTGGGCTGGAAGTTGGGAGGCCTGGGCTTCAAATCATACGGCCCATGCCCCTCGGCACTTGAGGCCAGGGCGGATTTCCCGGAGAACAGGTCGCCGCCGAGGAGCCAGGCCAGTGCCGATCCGTGCAACCCATCGGCAAAGCGCGAAAAAAAATCCCGGCGAGAGACGCCGGGGACGCTATGGTCTTCGAGTGAACTGCATTTCATTTCCACATCAACCTCGCATGCGCCGTTGCGGCGCGCCAATCTCGAGAAGGCGCCTTGCGGAACCGTGACCAACATGAATGATTTCTAGTCCTCGCTGTTGCCGTCGTCCTCGGTATTTCTTCGGACGAGCACGACGACGAGGATGGTTTTCAGCAGACACCACTCTCTCGCTGCTCAATCCACATACAAGAACTCCGCCGAACTCAGCATCGCCTTGCAGAAGTCAGAGAGCGCTCTCCATTCAGCGGTCGGCTTCACAGGCGCATCGGTCTTCTCCTGTTCCAGATGCGTCGTCCAGTGTTTTGTTAACGTCTCGATCTCACCCGTGGCCTGCTGAGTCTCCTGCGGGGTAGGAGGTCGCGACAAAGCCCGAAGATAGAGCGCTCGAATCTGCTTCTCGCGATCGTTGCCAAACTCATCGATCAAACGTCCGGCCAGGTAGCGCGAGTGCTGTTGCAGCAGATCGCTGTTCATCATCTGCAGAGCCTGGGTCGGCACCGTGGATTGACGACGTTCAACGCAGTTGGGGGACATCGGAGGCAGATCGAACAGTTCCAGAATCGTGACGGGCGTTTTCCGACGCTGCAACACGTAGACACTGCGACGCCAGCCGGCCTTGGTCCCTTTGGCTACCACCTCGCCTTCAGGCTTGACTTCGATTTCTACGGGAGTACCGAAAGGAGTCGAGTCATAACTTCCCGCAACCTTCAGAATGGAGTCGTAGAGCGCCTCGGCTTCCATGCGCCGCATTGGCATTCTCGACAGGAGGACGTTATCGGGATCTCCCTGGTGAATTGTCGGATCGAATCGCGAACTTTGGCGATAAGCGTTTGACGTCATTATCAGCCGGTGCATGGCTTTCACGCTCCAGCCGCTGCGAACAAACTCGGTTGCCAGCCAGTCCAGCAACTCAGGATGAGATGGAGGTGTGCCGGTGCGTCCAAAGTTCGCAGGGCTGGCCACCAGCCCTCTGCCGAAATGGTGCATCCAGATTCGGTTCACCATGACTCTGGCCGTCAGAGGATGGTCGGGTTGTACCAGCCAGCGAGCCAGAGCCAACCTGCGGCCACTGGACCCGGGGTTGGCTGTGGGTGGAAGGATCGTGTAGGGGGCCAATCCCGCTCGAAGCACTGACGGGACCCCGGGCTGCACGTGTTCCCCTGGTGTTTGGGCATCACCCCGGAGCATGAGGTAAGCAGCCGAAGGTTCACCCCCCATGTCAAACAGAGCTCGGATCTGCGGCTTCGGGCGCAGCTTTATTCTTTGCTCCTCGATGGCTTGCTGACTCTTCTTGAGCTCGGAACTGAACTCGTCGAACCGTTTTGCCAAGTCCCCCGGCGTGATCTTCAAAGTTTCCTGAAACTTGTCCGCCAGGTATTTCTGCACGTCGCTTCGGTTCCTCTCTGGAGTAGCGATGATGGTTTTCAGTTCGTCTCTTACGGCCGAGGGAAGCGCCGCCAGCCTTTCTTCCAGCAGTCTTTCCCGCAGGGGCTTGGCTCTCACCTCCTGAGCGGCTTCCAACCGCTTGATCTCTGACTCGACTGGAGCGTTAAATCGGGCTACCTCCTCACGTTCGCTTTCCAACGCGATATCAAGGTTGCGGCTCGAGAACTTCATGTTGCCGAGCCTGTCTTCAGAGGGAATCAACCAATCGTAGGGATCGTAGGCGGTCTGAAGAATAGCTCCGAGTTGATAGTAGTCCCGCTGTGGAATCGGATCATACTTATGGTTGTGGCAACGCGCGCATCCCAAGGTTAGTCCCATCACCGAAGAACTTAGCACTTCGATCTCATCCGCAATGACGTTGATGCGTTCGGGAATCGAAGAATTTGACGGGGAATAGGTTGGGTCCGGAACCATCCTCAAGAAGCCTGTGGCTGCCAGCTTATCGATCAACGCTGGAGTGACCTCTTTTGCACGCTTGTAGTCGACCAGTTCATCTCCGGCAATTTGTTCGAGGAGAAACTGGTCGTAGGGTTTGTCACTGTTGAATGCGCGGATCACGTAGTCCCGATAGCGCCAGGCGTCAGGGCGAATACGATCCTCCTCTTTGATCCCTTCAGAGTCGGAGTAACCGGCCGCATTCAGCCAGAACTGTCCCCACCTCTCTCCATAGCGGGGCGATTCGAGCAAACGATCCACCAGCCGTTCATAGGCATCGGAACGGTCGTTATTCAAATAGCTCTCGATCTCGTCCTGGCTTGGAGGCAAGCCCGTCAGGTCCAGGGTGGCTCGGCGCAGCAGAGTCAGCCGTTCGGCTGGTGCAGAAAAGCGCAGATTCTTGGCTTCCAGCTTTTGGAGAAGGAATACGTCTACCGGAGTTCGAACCAATCCTTGGTGCTGAACAGTGGGAACCGCAGGTCGCTTCGGCGGTTGAAATGACCAAAACTTGCGGTCCTCGTCGCTGACCAGCGGGTCGGTCCCATCCTGTGCAACGTCCGAAGTTTTGGGCGAAGCCGGTGCGCCGGCTTCGATCCAATGACGCAAAATCTCCACTTCGGACGAGCTGGGAGGACGCACTGCGAACTCATACAGCATCTTCGCCGGAGGCATTTCGCCGGAGAGCACCTTCTTCATTAATAGGCTTTCCTCCGGCTTGCCAGGCACAAGTGCTGGGCCTGACTTGCCACCCTTCAACCGGCTGGCTTGAGTTCTGAGGTCCAAGCCGCCTTCCTGCCTGCGCTTTCCATGACAGCCGGTGCAGCGCATCTGAAAAATAGGCATCACCCCGTTTTCAGTGATTTCAGCAGAGGGTCTCTTCGCGGCGGTTGGGCTTATCTCGCCATCTGTCGGCGCACCCTTGTCGATCCAGAGGCGAATTAGCTCGATTTCTGCGGCCGTCATTTTCTCACCGGCTGGTGGCATGGATCCGGAGAGAACTTTTTCCAGCAGCAAGCTCTTCTCTGAAGACCCGACCACAATGGCTCGGCCAGATTTGCCGCCGGTGATGATCGCTGACTTGGTCTGAAGGTTCAGTTGTGCCTGCGGAGCCTGTCCGCTGTGACAAGCGATACAGCGCGCTTCCAGGACGGGAAGAATCGCAGACTCAAAAGTGGGTGCCTTGCTGACTTGAGCGATAGAACTGGACTGGAAGCCAATTAGGATTACGAAGATTGCAGGTAAATAGAATTTGTTGTGACGCATAGATCAGGCACAAAGCTAAAGGCAGTTGTCGCTGGCTTCTGCCAGCGCGTGGAATTCTACAGTTGTCCCCTTTTCCAAGGGTATCGAAGCCTTGAGAAAGCTTCCCCGCTTCTTTTTGCGGCAGGGGTCTTTATTAGTCGTGGCCCCCTCTTTGGTCCCCCTTGCCAAGGGGGACCAACCTCTGGTCTCCCGCAAACCAGGAGACTAGAAAGCCTGCTCAGCGCGCTGGCGGAGGCCAGCGCCCCCTCATGATCCATGATCAAGGGGGAGGCTTCTCAGGACGTCTTGTCGCAATGTTGTGGCGTTATGTCATCGTGTTTACCTACATCCTTGTCAACGGCTTGATGTTTAACCTGAACGTTTTGATTTCGTACCCGCGTGCGTCGAACTGGAACCTGTCGCCCTGGACTGGCACAAACTTGAGCTCATCTTCCATCAGGTTGACTTCAGCGACGGACGTCAATCCAGGCGAAAGTTTTATGCGTACATTGCTGGCGGCGGCTCCTGTCGCTTCGTAGAGCCTGAGGATCAGACTCCCGTCGCGTCCGGGTTTCAGGGCTGAGACTACCAGATTGGGATTCGAGACTTCCAGCAAACCCCAGCGTTTTCCGAGGGCGCCCGGATGCGTTGTGGCTTTGCGAACCATCAGAGGATGGTTGAGTTCCAGACCATCGCGGAAGGTTCTGGCCTCCTGCCAACTTCCGGAGTGAGGAACCAGGGAATACTGGAAGCGCAGCTGTTTACCCAGCTCCAGACCGGTGTCTGACGAGACTGTTGGGTCGAACCCTCCCACGGTGGGGTAGCGTAAGAGTTTGGCAGAACGCATCAGTGAAAGCAGGAGCGTGCCATCGGCCACGTTATTGCCTGGCAAACCGCGATTGAGCAGTGTCAGCCCGCGACGTCCGTCGCCGTAATCGATCCAGTTTTGTGCGGGGTATTCAATTCCTTCCTTGCGTTCGATGGCCCCGAAAGGAATTTCGTGAAATGCTTTTCCATTTTGAATGGAGGTGGGAAACAACACCCGGTAGCGCAGGAAGCGATCGTTGTTCAGGATCTGGGTGTTGATGTCAATTCTTCGAAGCCCAGAATAGAGTCGCACCGTGGTTTCGAAATTATTGTTTCCCAGTGGATGCATCACGTTGTACTCGGAAAAGACCGGCCCGTTCCGCACCGATCCGTTGCCTCCCACCCACTGGCTGCTCAACTGGGCTTTCGTCGGGACGCCGTGTTTTGTGTTCATGGCAAGGGCGCGACCGCCGTTCAACAGACCGTAGAGTTCCCAGAAGTCGCCACCGTCGTGTTCGGCTGCAACCACGTTGCCCGATCCGTTCAACACTTCCCACCCGCCCTCTTTTACGACCAAACTCTTCATTTCACCGGTCCAGAGATTAAACGTGGCGCGATAGAGATCGTTTTCGATGGATTGAACGTCTTGATGCGAAGCGGAGTAGCGGGTCATGTTGCCGTTGGCCGGAGGGATCTCTCCCACCGAAGGCTGGCCGCGCTTCGAGACGAGATGGTAGACGGTATATCCCAAGGCAGGCACATCGCGAGCGATGAAAGCAATGCGTGAGGTCTTCAGGCTTCCATCGCCATTGCGCTGGGCCTCGAGCGTCTGAATTGGAACGAATTTACCCCCGGGTTCGACGAGACTGAAGTCGGTGACTCCTCGCTCGGAGAATGACACGTTGATTTCCGCAATGTCAGAGCGCGACCAGCCGAGCGGGTTGAACACGACGATCGGTGTTCCGTTGCCACGGGTATCGATTTTGGAGAGAAGCTTGTCCAACTGGTCGTCGATGATGCCGTTGGCGCGCTGCCTGGAGTAATCGAAACCGCGGATCGAGTCCTCAAAAACCTTGTCGACCATCACGCCGGAAGCCAGGTCGTGAGCCTGGTTGAAGAGAACCGGTTCCCAGGCATCCTCGAGATCGGGCTGGCTATCAGTCAGTTCGAGGCCCGTCGCCAAAGACGAAAGTTTCTCGGCAGCGGTTAGCAGATACTCCATCATCCGGGTTCGTTGCTTGACCTCAATCCTCGAACTATAGATTCCCTGAAAAACCGGATTCATCTCTCCGGTCACCACCGGGCGATTTCCCCGCTTGTCTGCGATGGCTTCGAAGTCGGTGGGAACGGCGAAGCGCACCGTAAACGGAGCATCTTTGGCGGCATTGAATTCTTTCACCAGGAGCGGCAGATGCTCCTCGGGCTCCGAAACATCGGCGCCCGCGAGCCCAACCCGATTGGGGCCGCGCGCATGGCGCGTCAAGACGTCGAAGCGTTCGCGGAAGAATCCAGTGAATTCCAGCAAATTGCTGGGAGAACCCCAGAACATGCCGTAACTGTAAGCCATCCAGAACGCCGGGATCTCGGTGCCATCGATGCCTTTCCACATGAACTCTGCCGGAAGATCCATGCTTGGAACGCCGCGTCGAAACCAGTACGACTGGATGCCAGCGAGCCTGAGCAACTGCGGCATTTGACCGTTATGGCCGAAAGTGTCGAGTGCCCATCCCACTTTGATGTCCACACCGAGCTTCTTCCGGTAGTAACCCTTGCCGTAAAGCAGCTGGTGGACGATCGATTCGCCACCCGGCATGTTGTTGTCGTGCATGGTGTCGATGCCACCCACGAGCTGCAGCCGTCCTTCGGAGACAAACTTTCTGAACGCGGCCTCCTCTTCCGGATATCGTTCCAGGAACGGCTTCACGTAACACACCTGGTCGAGGGCAAAGCGATATTCCGGATGCGCCTTCAACAGTGTCAAGGCGCGGACGATGTGCGGGAGGCCGATCTCGAGGTACTCTTCACGAGTTTTGAAAACGGCGCCTTCCCAATGGGTATGTGGAACCAGCCACAAGGTGTCCTTAGGCGCAGCCACATTCTGTTGGGCATTCAAGTAAGGCGCGAGGAGTATGAGAGAAATCAGGGGAAGCAGACGCAATCGCATGGGGACTCCTGTGGGAGGGAAGTTTCGAGGCATTTGACGATTCCCGCCTCGCGGAAATGACGGGGAGAAGTTTCCCCCTCAGGTGGCTTCGCCATAGTTGCCAGCATCGGCTTCGCTCGCCCCAACGCGGGAGAGTCAGGGGGGTCTGCATCAACTGAAGTCGGTCCCAAAACCCAATGCTGGATCGGGATCTCGGACCAATGCGAGAATTCAAGCGGTGTCCGGCCCTTTACCCCTAACCCCTGGAGCTGTGAAAAAAAACAACGGTAGGGACGCGCAGCAGCGCGTCCGCGACGCTAAACCCAACACGGACGCGGAGCACCGCGTCCCTACCGGATCGGGTCTATGCGCCCAACCGAATTTTTTCACAGGTCCCCTTTCCCGCGTTGGGGCGAGGGGAACCGAAGTCGATCGAGTTTTCGAGAGACGAAGAGTGTCATCAGTATGTTCAGCATTTCTCTATAGAAGTCTCACGCCAGCTGGGGGATGACTTCGCCGGCCACATCGGTAAGGCGGTGCATGCGGCCGTTGTGGAAGTAGGTCAGCTGGGTGTGATCGAGTCCGAGCTTGTGCAGGATCGTGGCATGCAGATCGTTGACGGGATGAGGATCGACGGCGGCGCGGTAGCCGAATTCATCGGTGGCGCCGATGACCTGGCCGCCTTTGACACCCCCTCCGGCCAGCCAGACGGAAAAGCCATAGGGGCTGTGGTCGCGGCCGGAGACCGATTGCGAAATCGGCATGCGGCCGAACTCGGTGTGCCAGACCACCAGCGTGGAATCGAGCAGTCCCCGCGCTTTCAGATCCTTCAGCAATCCGCGCATGGGCTTGTCCACGGCAGCGGCTCGTTTGCGATGGTTCTTTTCAAGCTCCCCGTGGGCATCCCAGGAATCCTCGCCCGCGTTGCCGCCGCCAAAAAGCTGCACAAAGCGAACTCCCTTTTCCACCAGTCGCCGGGCCAGCAGACAGTTGCGGCCGAAATGCTCGCAAGCCGGGTCGTCCATGCCGTAAAGCTTGCGCGTAGCCTCAGTTTCCTTCGACAGATCCACTACTCCAGGCGCCTGGCTCTGCATTCGGAACGCCAGTTCATACGAGGCAATGCGGGCCGCCAGTTCCGCTTCAGCCGGGTTTTGCTGGGCATGGTGCTCATTGAGCGTTTTGATGAAATCCAGCCGGCTGCGTTGATGCTGGGCTTCGACATACTTCGGCGAGGCCAGATCGACGATCGGATCCCCATGGTTGCGGAAGGGGGTGCCCTGATAAACGCCAGGCAGGAAGCCTCCGCTCCAATTCTGCGCGCCACCGAGCGGGCCGCCCATGCTGTCGAGCAAGACGACGAAGGCGGGCAGATTCTGATTCTCGCTTCCCAGGCCGTAGATGGTCCAGGCACCTAAACTGGGGCGGCCGGGCTGGATAAATCCTGTCATCATTTGCAGGATGGCCGGCGTGTGGTTGTTGCTCAGCGCATGCATGGATCGCACGACGGCAATGTCGTCGATGCAATCGGCCGTGTGTGAGAACAGTTCGGAGACTTCAATACCCGATTGGCCGTACTTCTTGAAGGAGAACGGGCTCTTCAAGAACGTGCCGGGATTGGGGAAGAAAGTCTGGATGTTGAGACTGGTGGGCGGGGCTTCCAGGTGGCGCCTGGTTAATTCTGATTTTGGATCGAAGGTGTCCAGATGACTGGTGCCGCCGTTCATGAACAGCGAGATGACAGCTTTGGCTTTGGGTGGAAAATGCGTCTTTTTGGGAAACAGCGGGGAATCGGCAGGGATGCTGGAAGCCAGCAACTGGTCCTGCTTCAAGAGGTCGCACAAAGCCATCCCGGCGATGCCACCGCCCAGTTCCCACAGAAAGCGTCGTCTCGATCCGAAAGTCATGAAGTCTTCCTTAAGAAGGCGAAAGGCCCCTGAGGCGAAAGGCGAAAGGGCAAAGGCGAAAGGCGTTGTCGCCCATCGCCCCATGAAGGCCTCTCAGGCCTTCATCCTCTTCCCGCGTTGGGGAGAGGGGAACCGGAATCGTGTTGCTGGCTTTTCCTTTCGCCTTGGCCCTTTCGCCTTTCGCCTCAGTTGATGTACACAAACTCATTCGTGTTCAACAACGAATGACACAAGTCGATGAGCGCGGCCTTGCCGGGCTCGGGAATCTCAGCCGGATCGACTCCCTGCTCGTGAAGTTTCGCGCCCAGGGCTTGGTGATAGGTCGCCTGCTTCTTCAGAAAACCCTGTGCGGCCTCCAGTTCCATCGCATCGGGAGGACGCCCGTAGGACAAGCGAAACGCCCGCCGGATTTGCTGCACCGCATTCTTGCCCACTTCGTTGTGCAGCCGCTCGGCAAACAGCGTGGACTGGCCCATCACGAACCTGTTGTTGAGCAACTGCAGAGCTTGGGGCGCAACCGTCGTCGTATTGCGCTTGGGGCAGGACGACACGACATCGGGCGGATCGAACAGATCCATGATGGGCGCCGTCACCGTTCGCATCTGGGTTACATAAACACTTCGCCGCCAGAGGTCCGGACCATCCTTGGTGACCGGCCAGCGCTGGTATTGCCCCGTTTCTGCAGGAGAGCCTTCGATCAATCCGGGATCCACCTCCGGAAAGACGCCCGGGCCGCCGGCCTTCAGGTTCAAGGCGCCGCTCACGGCCAGGACCGAATCGCGAATGATCTCTCCCTCCAGGCGCTGGAGAGGCATTCTCCACAGCAGCTGGTTTTGTGGGTCGTGCTTCTGATTGACCACGCTCGTGAAGTTCGACGCCTGCTGATAGGTGCTGGAGGTGAGCATCAGCCGGTGCATGGCCTTCACACTCCACCCTTGACGAACGAACTCGGTGGCCAGCCAGTCCAGCAACGCCGGGTGGGACGGCGCGGCGCCCATGCGTCCAAAGTCGTTGGGCGTCTCGACAATTCCTCTTCCAAAATGATGCTGCCAGATGCGGTTGACCATGACCCGCGCGGTCAAAGGATTTCCTTCACTCGCCAGCCAATGTGCCAGAGCAAGCCTGCGTCCCGTAGTCCTGGCCTGCGGCGCAGGTTTCGGGAAGACGACCTCCGGGGCTGAAGTGCTCAGCACCAGTGGCGGCCCTGGCTCCATGGCCGAACCTTTGCTCAACGTGCTGCCTCGATGCAGGAAATAGCTATTGGCTGGGGTGGGCGTGGGATCGGTAATCGCCATCGCGGAGGGCAAAGCTGGCGGCTTGGATTTTTCCAAAGCGGCGATTTGTTGTTTCAGATCCTCGGTCTTCTTCCGGTCCTCAGGGCTCAAGGCCGCCATGAGTTCGATCTCGGTGACCCCAATCGTGGCAATTAGCTGTGAAGCCTGGCGCTTCTGGGCTTCGGTCCGTTTGCCAGGCTCAGTCTTGATGGCCAGCTGCAAAGGCTCGGACAATTCCTTGTACTTTGCTTCGACCAGACGATCTCGTGCCGGCTTGTGAAGCAGGCGCACCTGCTGCGTCAGTTTGTCGACCTGACGGTCAATCTCAAACACCTGTTTCTCATACTTCTCCACCACCTGAGCCGGAACCAGCGGAATGTTGGTCCGCACGCTGGGCGCAAACACGGAGACCATTCGGTAGTAGTCTTTCTGCGCCAGCGGATCGTACTTGTGATTGTGGCAGCGGGCACACCCCATCGTCACGCCGAGGAACGCTGCGCTCGTGGTGGAAACGATGTCGTCCAGCTCATCCTGCCGGGTCATTTCGTTCTGCATCAGCACCATGTCGCCGATGAATGGACCGTTGCGGCAAAAACCCAGGGCTGCCAGAGAATCGTAATTGCGGTCGGTCAGTTCGTCGCCTGCCAGTTGTTCGAGGATGAATCGATTGTAGGGTTTGTCCTGATTGAAAGCGCGAATTACATAGTCGCGGTAGCGCCAGGCGTTGGGGCGGATGCGATCGTACTCGTAGCCGTCACTGTCTGCAAAACGCGCCACGTCCAGCCAATGCCTGGCCCAGCGCTCACCGTAGCGTTCGGAGTCGAGCAACCGGTTGATCAGCTTTTCGTAAGCATCGGGCGCCGGATCGTTCTTAAAGGCATGGACCTCCTCCGGGCGCGGTGGCAGTCCGATCAGATCGAAATAGACCCGGCGGATCAGTGCGCGGCGCGAAGCGCGCGGCGCAGGTTGCAACCCTTTGGCTTCCAGAGCTGCCAGCATGAACGCATCGATCGGGTTCTTCACCCGGGCTGCGTTCTTTATCTGCGGCACTGCGGGTCTGACCGGTTTTACAAAAGACCACCAACGGCGTTCTTCCTCGGTCACCGGGCGATCCTCAAGCTTCTGCAAGTCCTTGAGCCTGGACTGCCGCGCCTTTTCGGCTTCCTCGCCCTGCGTATCCTGGGGCCACTCGGCCCCGCCTTCGATCCATTGTTTGATGAGGGCCAGCTCAGGTTCTGGAAGGGGTTCTCCAACGCCGCCACTAACACCCAGTGGCATGTACGTTTTTTCCAATCGAGCGACCCGGCGATACAGCCGGCTCTCCTCTGGCTTTCCGGCGACCACTACGGGCCCATGCCAGCCGCCGCTCAGAAACCCGGCGCGCGTCTCCATCGTGAACCCGGAATATTTCCGCTCATCGTTGTGGCAACTGCCACAGCGCGCCGACAGGATGGGATGCACCTTTTCTTTGAAGAGCTTTGCATTGGCCGACAACGTCTGCG
>Ga0163150_10007558_pt1 | contig 12704 bp, 8 predicted proteins | sample OliLakLV19P2IB_FD_148628 | JGI IMG/M metagenome (GOLD analysis project Ga0163150, IMG submission 148628) | Freshwater microbial mat bacterial communities from Lake Vanda, McMurdo Dry Valleys, Antarctica - Oligotrophic Lake LV.19.P2.IB | ecosystem: Environmental > Aquatic > Freshwater > Lake >...
GGTCATAGCGGGGAGTGTCGAGCGGATCGTGGTCGAGGGGGGACGGGTGACGGGGGTCGCTGTCAAATGCGATAACAGCAAAGCAGCAAAGCAGCAAAGCAGCAAATCGGAGGGCGGGGGGAAGCATCTGATGCTTTCCGCGCTGGCGGTGGTCCTCACCACCGGCACGTTCATGCGCGGCCTGATGCACTGCGGCGAGAGCAAAGTGCAGGGCGGCCGATTCGGCGAGGGCGCGGCGGTTGGGATCTCCGGCGCGCTGAAGGAACTGGGGTTTGAGTTAGGGCGATTGAAGACCGGCACGCCGCCACGCCTGCGGAGGTCGAGCATCGACTGGGAGAGCCTGGAGTCCGCGCCGGGAGACGCGGAGCCGAAGCCGTTCAGCGAACTCTCCGGGGAGGAAAGCAGCAAAGCAGCGACCCGGACGGGCGAAATCAGCAAATCAGCAAATCAGCAAAGCAGCAAATACGGAGGGAACGAAGCGGTGCCGCCCTCGTGCTCGCGTTTTCCCGTATTGCCGCAGGTCGAGTGCCGCATCACGCAGACGACCGCGGCAGCGCACGACGCCATCCGCGCCAACCTGCACCGCGCGCCCATGTACAGCGGGCAGATCGAGAGCGTCGGCCCGCGGTACTGCCCGAGCATCGAGGACAAGGTGGTGCGGTTCGCGGAGCGCGACTCGCACCATGTGTTCCTCGAGCCCGAGAGTCTGCGCGATGATTGGATCTATTGCAACGGCATCTCGACAAGCCTTCCGGCGGATGTGCAGGACGTGATCGTCCGCGCGATGCCCGGGTGCGGGCGGGCGGAGGTGCTGCGGTACGGCTACGCCGTCGAGTACGACATGGTGAAGCCGCACCAGATCATGGCGACGGGCATGACGAAGTTGGTGGAGGGGCTGTTCCTCGCGGGGCAGATCAATGGCACCAGCGGGTACGAGGAGGCCGCGGGCCAGGGGCTTGTGGCCGGGGTCAACGCGGCCCGGCTGGCGCGGGGCGAGGGGCCGGTGACGATCGGGCGCGATGCGGCGTACATCGGCGTGATGATGGACGACCTGGTGACCAAGACGCCGACGGAGCCGTACCGCATGTTCACCAGCCGCGCGGAGCATCGGCTGATGCTCCGGGCGGACAACGCGCCCGGCCGGCTGACGCCGCTGGCGGAGGCGTGGGGACTGCTTGGGTCAACAGAACTCGGGTCGCTGCGGCGTGCGCGGTTTGAAGAGCGGCGCGCGGCGATGGAGGCGGTGAACCGTTTCATCGACACAGCGTGGGTCGATGGCACGCCGGTGCGCGACCTCGTCCGGCGGGCTGAGTTCGGGCCGGAAAAACTCGAAACTGCACTCGCCAAAAGCGGCGAGGCGGGGTACCAAGGCGGGATGAGAGGTCGGGCCTGGCGCGATGCGGTGTTCACCGCGCACACCGAGCGGGTGTACGAGTCGTACATCGCCCGGCAGCGGGCGGAGGTTGGGCGGCAGGCGGACCTGGAACGGCGGCGGTTCCCGCGCGGGTTCGACTTTGCTTCCATCGGGAACATCCGCACCGAGGCACGCCAGGCGCTGGGACGGTTCAGACCCGAGACGCTGGGGCAGGCGGCGCGGCTGGAAGGCATCACTCCCGCGGATGTAACGCTGCTGGCGGTGCTGATCCGCCAGAGTCAGGAGCGACTGAGCGGGGGGGGCGCGGTCATGGCCGCTGTGTGATACGCCTTGCCGCTCAAACTCGGGCGGAACAAAGTCTCCACCGCGGAGCGGCGCGGTACCCAGGAGCGCGTTTGCGGGACCCTTTCGCTACGATGCGGCGATGCTTGAGTTTCCAATGGTCCTTGGGTCCGCAGCCTCCGGGGGGGGCAACGCCGCCAACGCGCTGGCGTTGCTCTATATATTGGCCGCGGCCGCGCTGGTGGCGCTCGTCAGCCGCCGCCTGCACCTGGGGCTGATCCCCGGATACCTGATCGTGGGCGCGCTCATCGGGCCGTCGGCGTTCGGGCTGATCCGCGGCGTCGAAGGCATCGAGGCCGTCCACGGCATCAGCGAGTTGGCGGTGATCCTCCTGATGTTCACCATCGGCCTGCACATGGACACCGACAGCATCCGCTCGGGGATGGTGAAGATTCTGGCGGTAGGCCTGGTATCCACGCTCGCGAGCGCGGCATCGATCTGGCCGGTGGCGATGCTCTTTGGCCTGAGCGCGCCCGCGGGCATGGCCGTGGGCATGGCGATGGCGATGTGCTCGACGGCGGTGGTGCTTGGCATTTTGCAGCGCAAGCGCGAGGTGCATTCGCTCAATGGCCGGCTATGTGTGGGCATCGCGCTGATGCAGGACCTGCTGGCGGTCGTGGTGCTGGGCGTGCTGCCGGGGCTGGCGGTGTGGTCGCAGGCGCTGGGTGGGGGCGAGCCCTTGCCGCCGGGGACCGAAGAGGCCGCGATCGCTGCGGCGGACTCGCTCCCGCCGCTGATGCAGAAACTGGCCAACGCGGCGGCGGCGATCGGCGCGATCGGCGTCATGCTCGCGGCGGGCAAGTACCTTTTGCCGCGCCTGCTGCGCGAGGCGAGCGAGGGAGCGGGCGGGGCGGAGGCGCTGCTGGTGATCTCCGCGGCCGCGGCGTTCGGCGCGGCGGTGCTGACTGCGGGACTGGGGTTTGGCTCATCGCTGGGCGCGTTCCTCGCGGGGTTCCTGCTGTCGAATACGCCGTTCCGGCATCAACTGGGCGGGCAACTCTCGCCGCTGCGCGACCTGTTCATGGCAGTGTTCTTCACATCGGTGGGTGTGGCGATCAACCTCGGCGCGGTCGCGGAGATGTGGCTGCCGATCGCGATCGGTGTGGTCGTGGTGCTGGTCTTCAAGGCGGTCGCTGTAGGCGGGACGGTGTGGGCGGGCGGGGCGACGGCTGCCACGGCCGCGGCCGTGGGCTTTGCGTTGTGCCAGGCGGGCGAGTTCGGTTTGGTGATCATCGCGCAGGCGAACGCGCAAGGAATTCTGACGCAGGATGTGACGGACGCGACGATGGCGATCGTGGTGGTGACGCTGATCGTCGCCGCGCCGCTGTTCGAGGCCGGGCGGAAGGTGGCGGCGAAGGTAGCGTGGATCCCTCCGGCGCGATGGATCGCGTCGCGCGACCTGCGCGAGGTGCAGGTGACGGGGGACGATGCGTACGGCTCGGGCAGCGGCGGGCCTGAAGGGGGCGGCTGGACGGGCGGGCATGTCATCATCGCGGGGTTTGGCGTGGTGGGTCGCAACCTCGCCGAGCACTTCGGCGCCAAGGGAGTTCCGTTCGTGGTGGTCGAGTTGAATCCCGCGACGGTTCGGAAGCAGCAGCAACTGGGGCGCAAGACGGTGTTCGGGGATGTCTCGAACCCGGATGTGCTGCACTCGGCGGGGATCGCCACGGCGGAAGCGGTGGTGCTGACGATCCCCGATGACGAGGCGACGCTGCGGGCGTGCCGGCAGATCCGCGAGTTGAACCAGACGGTCTTTGTTGCCGCGCGGACGAGTTATTTGAGCAAGGCGATCGCGGCGACCGAGATGGGCGCGGACCATGTGACCGTGGAGGAACTGGTCACAGCGCAGGACATGGCCAAGCAGGTGGTCATGCGGATCGAGAAGCGCGCGGCCCAGCGCGACGGGGCGGTGAAGCCGCCCGAAACCGCGGTCAGTCCTTGATCGAGTCGATCTCGTCGCGGAGGATCGCGGCGAGTTCGTAGTTCTCGGTGCGGAGGGCCGACTCCAGGCGCTGCCGCAACTCCGACTGCTGGCTGATGGGGAGTTTGGGCGTGAGCGCCTCGCGCATCCCCTTGAGGATCTGCACCTCGGCGGTCTGCTCGAAGGTGTCGTTCTCCTCCGACTCCTCGAAGTGCTGCTTGAGCGCGGATAGACCTTCATCGATCGCGTGGATCGCGGCCTTGGGTTCGTTGTCGGCCAGCGCCTGGCTGGCCAGGGCGCGGGCCCGCATCATGGTGATGTACGCCCGGAACTGCTCGAGGATGTGCCGGTCGCCCTCGTTCTCGGCGTGGCGGGAGCAGAAGTCCAGCAGCCGGAGGTTGCGGGTGGTGTCGCGCACGACGGCGTCGTAGTCCTCGAGCACCATCATGCAGACGTAGCGGTGGTAGTACTGCACGGCCTCCTCGCGGAGTTCGCGGCAGTCCTCCTCCGAGAGCGTAAAGCCGGAGGCCGAGCCCTTCTCGGCGGCGTGGTCATCGAGGCGCGACTCGTGGTACTCAAGGAGGCTCTCAAAGCCCTGGGGGCGTTGGGAATCGGGGCGTCCCGAGGCACGCATCTGAAGCACGCCAAGATCGAGCCGCAACTGGATGCGGCTCTCGCCATCGTCACCCTCGATCAGCCGGACATTGATCTTGCCCGGCTCGTAGGGCCACTCGTTCAGGATGGGGGTGATGTCAGCGCTCAAGTGTGACCCCAGCGTATGACCTGTCGAAGCCGGACCCGCACCGATCCGACTGCTCAAAGGTACTCTTTTCATACGCATCTTGGCAAGGGGAAGATCATGTCGATAGGGATCTGAACGGTGAATTTGCGAGGGTTGGACCGGACTAGTGTCCTATAATCGAACCGGAGTTCGCGGATTAGGCAATCTTTGCTCAGATTGCGGGGGCGCTGATACCTGAAATAGGTGTCCCGGGCAAGGACAAAACTTGACGGGTCGATGCAACCCCGGCGAACAAGCAATCGAACCGTCAGGTGGACGGGAGGTCGGGTGTCCGTGCACTCCGCCCCCTTTCCTCCGGCGGCTCCGCCGTAGAGAAGGGTGCCAGACAGTGCGATTTGTGAAGCCCTCCAAAGCGCCGCCCAGGACGGAGTTGCAGTCCGGCCTTCAGTTGTACCTCAAGCAGATCAATGAGGTAAAACTGCTGACCGCCGATGACGAGAAGACTCTGGGCTGGGCCATCATCAACGACAACTGCCCCAAGGCCCGCGAGCGGATGATCCGCGCGAACCTGCGGCTGGTGGTGTCGATCGCCAAGAACTACTCGAACCGCGGCCTGCTGCTGCAGGACCTGATCGAGGAGGGGAACGTCGGGCTGCTCCGCGCGGTGGAGGGGTTCGACCCCGCCCAGGGCGCGCGCTTCAGCACCTACGCCTCGTGGTGGATCAAGCAGGCCATCAAGCGGGCGCTCATCAACGCCGTGCAGCCCATCCATGTGCCCGCGTACATGGTGGAACTCATCGCGCGCTGGAAGCAGTCCTCGCACAAACTCGAGCGCTCGCTCGGGCGACCGCCCTCGCTCCCGGAACTGGCCGAGGAGATGCAACTCCCGCTCAAGAAGATGCGGATCATCAAGCGGGCGGTCAAGGCCTTCCGCGCCCCCGCGCAGGCGCCTGTCGATGACAATGGCGACGCGATGAACATCGGCGACCTGATCGCCGACGACCGCGGCGGCGCGCCCGAGGAGTGCGTGTTCCGCGACGATGAACTCAAGACGATCCGGCGGCTGCTCGACGCGATCGACGAGCGCGAGGCCCGGATCCTGCGGCTGCGGTTCGGGCTCGACGGTCAGGAGCCCCTCACGCTCAAGCAGATCGCCCAGGAGATCGGCATCTCGCGCGAGCGGGTCCGGCAGATCGCCGATGAGGCGCTCGCCAAACTCAACGCGCAGGTGAACGACGAGCGGCCCAGCCGGTTCTTCCAGGAGCAGCGGGCCGCCGCGCTCGAGGATGAGTCCGCCCCGCCGCGACGGGCGAGGTACGCCCGGGCGGGCTAGTCAGCGATTTCGGAACGATCGATTATCACTCTCTCGCGCTTGTACCCGGGCGACCCATCAGGGCCGCCCGGGGCTGTTTTTTGGAACACTGTTTGGTTGAGTCATCGAGGCTTCTTCGCCGGCTCGGGTGCGCCCAGCGGGCACGCGATCGGCATAGGAAGGGAGGGCGGGGCCGGAATTGTGCTAGACTTGCCCCCTTCACGATCTGGCCCTTTCTTATGGCCGCGGCCGACCCCCACTTGCCCCGGCGATGCAGGAGCGAAGTTCCGATGCCCACCAGTTTCTCTACCTTGCGCACGAGCACCCGCCTGGCCGCCATTGCGTTGACTATCGCGTTCGCGCCCCTGCCGGCCCAGGCGCAGGCGGAGGACTCGCTGGAGGCGATCAACCGTCCGTACGCCTCGGTGCCCGAGGCCAAGCGGTCGGACCTTGTGCTTCTGCCGGTGCTGGCCTCGATCCAGGAGCCGCCGGCCTCGCTGACGACGCTGGTGCAGCCGTGGCTTACCCGCCCCGCGCAGCGGGCGGCGTTCGTCGCCAACAAAGGCACGGATTGGGGCGCGTGGAAGGCGTGGGCCGAGGCGGAGCCGCAGAAGGCCGTGCTTGCGACGCTCCCGAAGGTCACCGAGGAGACCGATGCTCGCCGGGCCTTCGCCTTCGCGCAGCCCTACGGCGCGGAGGGCGTCAGCGTCGACCTCATCACCAAGGGGATGTACACCGACCTTGGCGATCCGCCGCTGCTGGCGCGTGCGCAGCACTTGTACATGCCCAGAATGCGACACTTCGAGACGCTCGTGCATGTCGAGGTCGCGCGTCTTGCGGATGCGGGCCAGGTGGACGAGGCGCTCGTGCTGCTGGGGCAGTGGGTGCTGTTCGCTCGCCAGTTTGCCGATCGCGCCATGCTCGCCGAGAAGGTGTGGGCGCTCGAGGCCCTGGAACTTGCGCTGATGCGTCTGCGGGATGTGGCGTACACCGATTCCCGTTCCGAGTCGCGGAAGGCCACGACGGGCAAACTCATCGAGGTGTTCGAGAAACTCCTGCCGCGGGGCTACCTGGACCTCGAGCGTCTGACGCTGCCCGCGGGCGAGTATGTGGCCAAGGCGCAACTGATCGCGCGGGTGATGGAGGCGGGGGGCGAGGCCGATGCGCAGGAGTTCTCGCGGGAACTGGCGCGGATCACGACCGTGGATCGCCCGCTCCGCCGGTTTGCCGCCGCGGCATACTGGGACGAGATTCGTTCTGCCCACGCCGGCGACCTGGAGACGCGCGAGGAACTGAATCGCTTGCGGAACGACTGGACGACGCGCTGGAACCTGTCGTACTTCGATCAGGTGCTGCAGAACCGGACCGAGTATCAGAAGAGGGTGCGTGGTCGGCCCAAGTTTGCGATCCTTGATCCCGGCCTCGGGCGGCTGGACGACCTCTTCGAGTTGCGCCAGCGCCTGCGCGTCGAGGCCGCGGGAACGCGGATGGGGCTGGCGACCTATGCGTTCGTCATTGCCAATAACCGCATCCCGCCTGGTCTCGCGGCGGTGCGGCCGGCGTTCACCAAGGGCGCGCCCATCGACAAGGACCCATACAGTTCGCCGGCCCGCAAGTTCGACCTCCAGTTCTTCGTGCCCGGCAAGGACACTCCCAAGGGGCCGCAGGGACAGGAAGTGCCGTATGTGCTGGGGCTGTTCCCGCCCAAGCCGCTCCCGGAGTTCGAGGTGCCGATGGGCGCTGACCAGTTCGTGATCTACTCCGTGGGCCCGGACGATCTCGCCTCGATGGCGCAGAACATCACGCAGGACCGGGGCGGCGTTCGCGGCGACTATCTGCTGTGGCCGCCGTTCATGTCGCTGGGCCGCTCGTACCTGATCGAGAAGGGCGAGTTGCGCTGATCGGGAGGGCGTCTCTCACGCACCGCGCAGCCCCCCGCGCAGCCCCACGCTTTTTTCCAGAACGCACCGCGGGCGGGCCGTAGGCGTAGATACAGATCATGTCGCGGAGCGGCGGAGTTGGTTCTTCCCCGCGCTCGCGCAGGGAGTTTGAGGAACGCATGGCAAGCAGCGGCGAAGCGCACAAGTTGGTGATCATTGGTTCCGGTCCTGCGGGGTGGACCGCCGCGATCTACGCGGCCCGTGCCAAACTCGACCCGGTGGTGTACACGGGCGTGCCCAAGCAGGACCCGGGGCCGGTGCTGCCGGGCGGGCAACTCATGCTCACAACCGAGGTCGAGAACTATCCCGGCTTCCCGAACGGCGTGGTCGGTCCGGAGATGATGAGCCTGTTCCAGAAGCAAGCCGAGCGGTTCGGGACCAAGGTGCTGATGGAGGACATCGCGAGGTGCGACTTTTCGCGCACTCCGGGCGTCCCGCACACGCTTCACACCCCGGAGGGGAAGGTGGTGAAGGCCCTCGCGGTGATCATCGCGACGGGCGCGATGGCCAACTGGCTGGCCTCGCCAACGGAGATGCGGCTGGCGACCACGGGCGGGGGAGTTTCGGCGTGCGCGGTGTGCGATGGCGCGCTCCCGGCGTTCCGCGACAAGCCGCTGGGCGTGATCGGCGGCGGCGACACCGCGATGGAGGAGGCGACCTACCTCACCAAGTTCGCCTCGACCGTGTTCATCATCCACCGGCGCGACTCGCTCCGTGCGAGCAAGATCATGCAGGACCGGTTCCTCTCGCGCCCCAACGCCAAGGTGCTGTGGAACAAGGTGGTGGTGGATGTGCTCGGCGATGCGCACATCACGGGGGTGCTGCTCGAGGACACGCTGACGAAGGAGCGGAGCACGCTCCCGCTGGGCGGGCTGTTCATCGCGATCGGCCACACCCCGGCGACGAAGTTTCTGCTCGGCTCGGGCATCGAGTTCGATGCGAGCGGGTATGTGGCGCTGCGGCAGCGGAACACTTATACCAATATCCCGGGCGTCTTCGCCGCGGGCGATGTGGCTGATGAGCACTACCGGCAGGCCGTGACGGCCGCGGGCATGGGGTGCATGGCGGCGCTGGACGCGGAGCGGTGGCTGGCGGCGGCGGGGATGGATTGAGAACTCGCAACTGAGCAAGCGGGTCAACTGCTTCAAAGTCTTCAGCCAGGGGCGTCGGCCGCTGGAGCGCGGCAACAAACGCTACCTCTGGCCGTATGCCCCAGAGCCCTGCAAGGGTGACACTTCACTCATGTCGCTTCCACGAACATTCGCGGCGGTGCAGGGCTTGAGAGCATGATCGCGCCTTCCTAATCAGGGGCTGGCGCCCGCTGGCTACAGACTGCCCGGAGTGTGGACCTACCGGCGTCCCACCACATACACACTGAACGAGTCGCTCAGTTCGTTGCTGTCCTCGATAGGCAGAACGTGGAAGCGCTCGTCATCGTCGATGGCCTCGGCGAAGCGCGGGAAGAACTGCACGCGCGAAAAGCCCGCTTCGAGCATCGCATCAGCGAGTTCGGGCGGGCTCCACAGACGCCAGTCGTAGACGAAGGCGTCGTGGAGACGGACGGTCTTCCGGCCCGCGCTGCCGCCGCGGACGTCGAAGTGCATGGCGTTCTGGACACGGGCGCGGAGCGGGTCGGAGGTGCGGTGCTCCCAGGTGTAGACGATCTTCTCGCCGTTGGGTCCCTCGACAGCGCGCTTGATGCGGCCCGTGTAGAAGCAGTCGGCCCCGGCGTAGATGTCGCAGGCGAACAGGCCGCGCGGCGAGAGGCGGGTGCGCGCGTGGCGGAGGTAGTTCACCAGCGTGGGCCGCTCGTCGAGTTCGCAGATGGAGAAGTTCTGCACGGTGATGACATCGCACCTGTCGCGGACGGACATGACGTCACAGAGAACGTAGGTGATGCGCCCGGCAGCCCGCTCGTCGGTGATGCCGGGGTCCTTGGATTGGGCGCGTGCGAGTGTCGGCGCATCGCGATCGACGGCGATGGCGCGGCACTCGCGGTCGAGCCCGACCCATGCGCGGGAGATCCCCGCGGACCCGCAGAAGTCCTCGCCCAGGACCGTTGGCGAGTGGCCGTGGATGGCGCGGAGCATCTTGGCGTCATATTCAGGCGACTGGACGCAAAGTTCGTAGAGGTCGAACTTGTCGAGGGGAGCGATCGGCGAGTCCGGCCGGACCCGCAGTTTCCGATTTGCCATTGAGCCCTTTGCCATTCTGCGATCCTGGCCTACGCCATCCTCACCCACTTGACGAGCGTGCGGAGATTGGGCGGCTTGCCGTACATCAGCACGCCGACGCGGAAGATCTTCGCGCTGAACCACGCGCAGAACGCCGCGGTGAGAAGCCCCACCCCGATGGCCGCGAGCGTCTGCCAGGTCGGGGGCGGCTCGGAGCCAGTGAGCCGGATCACCATCACGAACGGGTTGATGCCCGGCACGAACGACAGGACCTGCGAGAGCGTCGAGTTGGGGGCGCGGCTGATGGGCAGCCACAGCAGCCACGGCGTCATCACCACCAGCATCACCGGGGTCATCAGCGTCTGGGCCTCGCGCAACTCCGTGACCGCGCTGCCGATCGCCGCGAACATCGAGCCGATGATGAAGTACGCGATGAGGAAGAAGAACAGGAGGTAGACTATCGCGAACGGATCGACCAGGTGACCCATGCTGAAGACGATGAGCGTGGCGATGCCCATGCCGGAATAGATCACCAGGATCAGCAGGCCGACGCACAACTGGCCCACGATCTTGCCGAGCATCAGTTGCAGCGGCGAGACCGCCGACAGCAGAACCTCCATCACGCGGCTGCTCTTCTCCTCGATGGTCGTCGTCAGGAGCATCTGCCCGCTGGACATGACGGCGATGAGGAGGAGGGCCATGAACGCCGCGGGGATCATCATCTGGAGCGCGCCCGCGCTCTCCTTCTCGCCGTGCTGCGTGACGACCTTGTCCGCCGCGCCCGGGCGCTCCAGCAGGCGGCGGACATCACCCGCGGACAGGCCGGAGGCCGCGAGTTTCGGGTCCGTTACGACGCGTGCATCGACGATCGCATCGCCGATGCGGCGGTGGATGCGCTCGCGGATCTCGAAGTCCACCTTCTCGGGCCAGAAGGACTGGATCTCCTGGTACGGGCTGCTTGCAGCCGAGAATACGGCCTCGCGCGGCACGATGATGAGGCCCACCGTGGGCTCGGGCAAACTCGGGTCTTTCGCGGCAGCGTGAATGTCCGTCCGCGCCAGCGCGTCCTTGATAGTCTGGATCGTCGCGTCATCGGTGGTGTCCGGGAGCACGTTCACCGTCAGGCGCCCGATCTTCGACAGGGTCCGATCAACCTCGCCCTTGGCCATGCCCCTGGCCAGGGCCTTCTGAGCCGGGTCGATGGGGGCCTGGTCCAGAGTTTTGTCGATGGCCTGCGTGACGGCGCGCTGCGCTGCGGAGATCTCCGCCGCGGCGGCCTCGGGGGAGAATCGCTCGACGATGCCGGAGGAGACCACGCCGGTGCGGTCGAGAACCGCGAGCGTGCCGGTGACTTGTGGGCCCTTGAGGTTGCGGGTCATGGCGATGCCGCCGATGGCGACGACCATGATGATGGGCGTGAGCAGGACGCCGATGATGAAGCCCTTGGTCAGGACGGTGGAGGTGAACTCCCGCAGCGCGATGAGGAAGATTCTGGTCATCATGCCCCGGCCTCCTGATTGCCGGTCGCCCCGATGGCAGCGCGGAGTTGCTCGGCGGTCTCGCCCTCGCCTCCCGAACTATCGACCAGGGAGATGAACACGTCCTCGAGGGTCACGCGCTTGAGTTCGACGCGACGGACCGGCGTGTCGCGGACGATCGCGCCCATGACCGCGCGGGGGTCTGCGCCCTCGGCCAGGTGCAACTCGAACCCCTCGCGGGTGGTGTGAACGCCGCCGACGCCCGGCAGGGATTCCAGGCGCGGGCCAATGGATTCGCCGTTCTGGATGTCCGGCTCGACGATGATGAGGCGTGGGTCGAAGCGGCCGCGGATCTCGCCGAGCGTTGCATCCAGAACCTTCACGCCGCGATGGATCATGAAGATGCGGTCGCAGAGTTGCTCGGCCTCGTACATCGCGTGGGTTGAGAAGATGATCGTGCGCCCGGCGCGGTGCTGCTCGTCGATCAGGCTGCGCATCAGCCGGCGGTTGACCGGGTCGAGGCCGGAGAAGACCTCGTCGAGGATCAGCAGGTCGGGCTCGTGGATGACCGCGGCGACAAACTGCACCTTCTGCTGCATGCCCTTGGAGAGTTCCTCGCATCGTTTCTTCGCGCTGTCGGTCAGGCTCATTCGCTCAAGCCATTGCTGGACCTTGCGTCGGAGGGCCGCGCCGCCGTCCTGGCCCTTGAGGCGGGCCATGTAGGTGAGGAACGCGGCGACCTTCATCTTGCGGTAAACACCCCGCTCTTCGGGCAGGTAGCCGATGCGGTCCTTGCTGTCGTTGGCGCTGGGGCGGCCGAGTACCGACAGTTGACCCGAGTCCGGGAAGATGATCGACATGATCATCCGGATGGTGGTGGTCTTGCCCGCGCCGTTGGGACCGATGAAGCCGCACAGCGAACCGGTGGGGACGACGAGGTCGAGGTCGCGCACGGCGTACTTGGGTCCGAAGGTCTTCGTCAGGCCCTGGATGGTAACTGCGGTGGACATGGGGCGGGAAGGATAGGGGGGTTGAGATTGTGGAATGCGGAGTGCGGAATGCGGAGTGAGGAATATGGAGTGCGCGGATACGGAATAGGGGGTGAAAGACGGGCTGCGGTTCGCACTTCTGGGCCCGGCGACTGCAAGTGCGGCAGGCGATCCGGGACGTCTCCTTTCATTCCGCATTCCGAAATCCGCACTCCGCAATCCCTACGATCCGCCATGCCCGCCGCGACCGCTCTCCCCCCTGCCCTGTTCATGAAACTCGATGAACTCTCGAAGCAGTTTGACGAGATGGAAGCCAAACTGGGTGACACGGAGTTTGTGACGGACCATCGCGCGGTGCGGGAGTTGTCGATCAAAAAGGCAACGATCGAGGGAATGGTCGCGGACTACCGCACCTACAGGTCGTTGGTGAA
>Ga0163150_10007559_pt1 | contig 12703 bp, 11 predicted proteins | sample OliLakLV19P2IB_FD_148628 | JGI IMG/M metagenome (GOLD analysis project Ga0163150, IMG submission 148628) | Freshwater microbial mat bacterial communities from Lake Vanda, McMurdo Dry Valleys, Antarctica - Oligotrophic Lake LV.19.P2.IB | ecosystem: Environmental > Aquatic > Freshwater > Lake >...
TTACTAAACCCTTGGTGTCTCAATGTCATTGACAGCGCCCGCAGGTTCATAAGTCTGGACTCTATGATGACGCGGACGTACGCCTAGTGTCGCGATGGCGTTCCGAAGGCCGAACTCCTCTGCAGCAGGTTGACTTTGAGTGCAAAGAGACGTACGAACGCGAACAGCAGTTCAGACGGTCAGAGCAGATTCTGGGCTCTATCGCGAGACGTGCAGCGCTAAATGACTTACAGGACTGGCCCCTCAATCTCGACACCGTCGATAAGCGGGCGGATTGGCTCGTTGCTCTCGTGGGCAATGAGCTGAGCCTGACCGAGGCTGAAAAAAAGGCACATCGACTTGATTATCAATACTTAAGACCTCTCATCTCATGATGCGTCGCTGCCTCGTTCGACGTGGACGGTGTGAAAATCCCGCCCGCCGACGCCGAACGAGCGCTGCAAGCGGTTCTTCCGTAAGGGGCGCGCCGTCTGGATTCTCAGTTGTCACTCTCGCCCAGCGGTGGGTTCTCGGCCGCGGTGCGCCGTGTCAAGTAATCGCGTACGGTGACGATGCGCACTCCTTTGACTGATCGTCCGAACAGGCTGCCGAAATGCCGACGGTCGCCTGTGAGCAAATCGCTACATTTCGCATGAATGGCGGCGAGCAGGATCGGACGATCCTTTGCAGCGAGCTGTACATCTTTCGGCAACGACGCGGTGGTTGGTGCCTCGTCCGCGATCTCGATGTGCTGCAATAGCCTATACAGTCTGGTACGGCTATCGACCCTATCGAGATTGCGCTCTGCCTCATCGATCGCGTAGGCAGAAGTCACCAGCACGAGATCAGCCAGGTTCCACAGCGTGAGCGCCGGAGAGACATCGGCTCGCCATGCCGCGGAAAAGAGGATGTTGGCGTCGAGAAACGCGCGGTCGGTCTTCAGCGGGTGTGTGGCGCGACGTGCGGGACGGTGTCAGGGTCGAGGCCCAGCGCCTTCACGCCTTGGCGCGCTACCTCGTATTCCGAATCCGTTGCCGCGTTGTTCAGGAGGAACTCTGCCTTCCGCAGGACGGTATAGCGTTCACGATCCGGAACCTTCACGGAGGTGCGCGCCGCCCGTCGCGTCGTGGACGCGCGAGGCTTGCGACGGGACCGCGGAGTGCTGAGCGACATCGCTCCAGCTAGTTTGAGGGCCGCCCGCGTTGAAGTCAACTTGGGGATGACCGCCGACGATTCACTCCAGCGATCGGTTATCACCCTTCGGTCTGGATCAGTCGACCAGCGCGATTTTCGGTTACATTTGGGTCGACTTGGTCGCGACCTGCCACCCCAGATATAACCGCCATGTTATTACCGTGGGAGCGGGCAAAACCGGCGAATTCAGGCCACTTTCCTGGGCATAGACGACGGGCCTTCCAAGCCGGTGGCCGCAGGTTCGAGTCCTGCCGGGCGCGCCAACCTTCGCTCACGCTGGCAAACGGGATCGTGAGCTACGGTTGGCAGGCCACGCGAAGGTGCAGGCCCGAGCGCACCGTAGCGCGAAGCGCGAAGGTGGGCCGGGCGCGCCATTTCCCAAAGAATTCGGCGATTCTTCCGGTCCAGAAAATTCATGGCGAAGGTTCATCGAACAGAATGACCGGTCTCGCGAGTGTGCGCCACATCTCGGCGAAGTTGGCATCGACGAATTCCCTCGGCATTCGTTGCTGATCGAGTTTGGTGCGCACTCTGCAGGCGGCCGCTCGCACGGGCCGGCTCGACGCGGCATTCGTTGTGGGGTCCGTGTTTGGGCGCCCCATCCGGTACGCCACGCGAGCGGCCGGGGAACGGTTTCTCACGACGCACGACCGACGTTTTGCAGGCCAGCAGGTATGCCCGCTTCCGTTGCCGAGCGTTCCCGACGATTACGATGCGTGCGTACGGCAGCTACGTCGGCGGCTCGGCCTCACCCAAGCGGCATTGGCCCGACGGGTGGGCGCTGCGGGCAAGGCCGTGGTGTACCCGTGGGAATCGCGGAAACGCTCGCCATCCCCCGTGCTGTGGCGACGTCTCTTAGCGCTGCAGCGCCGCCGCGCGTGTCTCAGTCAAGAAGGACCAGACGCAGCCTCCTGCCGGCCAGCACTCGAGACACCGGGCCGACCATCGCCTGCGCCACCTCAGAAACATCGTCGTCCGGTGAGCGACGACACGACGAACACTGCGTGGCGGGCCTTTCGAAACGACGCGACGTGGAAGCCCTCCTCGACCGGCATCGTGGTGGGGGTGTCATCGCCAGTCCCCACTCCCGCCCGCATGTCGTCGGTGACCAGCAACGACACCTTCTCGTTCTTGTACAACAGCACGATGTGGGCGAAGCGCTGGCCCTCGAACACGCAGGAATGGCGCTCGACGATCTGCAGGGGCCCGCCGGAAAGCGCCGGGGCCGATGGCTCGACATCATCAAACCTGGCGTAGACCTTCCCGTATCGGCGCGCGGCCTCGTCGAGCGGAATGGGACGCTCCGGCAGCATGAACGTGATGGCGCAGAAGCGATGGTCGCCAACAGCGGCGGCGACGAGCGCCGACACCCTCGAGCCCGCCCACTCGCGCCATCCCCAACCCGCGCCAGCGACCAGCACACTGCTTGCGGCGATGGCCAGCCATCGCCGGCGTGTTATCCCCGTACCGCTTTCCTGCCCGGCCTCAGCCCGAAGCCGCAACCGCAGCGCAGCGGCGAACTCCGGACGCACCGATAACTCAGGCGAGCCGTCGATGGCCGATCGCATGGTCGCACGCAGGCGCCGCAGCCCTTCGATCTCGGCGCGGCAGGCCGGACACCGATCCAGATGCGCGATGACCGCGTGCGTCGTCTCAACGAGCAGTTGCTCGCTGACGAACGCCTCGCCGAGTTGTCGGACCTCACGGCACTCCATCGCTACACAGACCCTCCCGAAGACGATGACCGACCGAGATCCCCGACGACGCCGGCGCGGCCGCGCGTCGCGGTGAGCTGCTGCCGCAGCAGTATCCGACCACGGTGCAGCCGCGACATGACCGTGCCCATCGGAATCGCCAGGACGCCGGCGATTTCCTTGTAAGTCAGTTCTTCCACGTCGGACAAAAGAATGATGTCCTGGAAGGCTTCGGGTATTCCACGAAGCGCCGCCAGCACGTCTTCGTCCGTCAGGTGCTGGTGGGGCACTGGCGGGACGAACGGCACCGTCTCCGCTATGCGGTCGTCCACGTCTTCGACCGTGGGCCGGCGGAGCTTCGACCGGCGGCGATTGGAACGCACGTGCTGGAGAATCGCGACGAGCCAGGCGCGGCAGTTCGTGCCGGGGGCAAATCGGTGGAACGATTGCAGTGCCTGCACGAGGGTGTCCTGGACCAGATCTTCAGCTTCGCGGCGATCTCGCTCCCACCACATCGCCAGCCTGAACAGACGATCGACGTGCGGCATCGCTTCCGCCTCGAAGGCAGTCCAGACGTCGCCCGACGAGCCGGCATGGCGGTCACGCATCAGAACCGACGCGGCCACCCGGCCGCTTGTGGATGATACCCGCCGGTCTCGAGATTATTCCCGCGGCGCGGCGCGGGATACGAGTGACACAGCGATACCGGTTGCAAAAATCAGGGGCACTCCGTAGATCGCCCAGACCCACGTGTATCCTCCAGCCTCGCCGACGATCAGAAAGGCGCCGGCGCCCCAGACGATGCCGACGACCGTGCTTGCCCATGCCGCAGCGGTCGTGGCGCGCGGCCAGTGAAATCCCGCCAGCAGGGCGAACGCCAGCCCCGCGACTGGCACGTTGGCCAGGATCAATCGGCTCAGGATGTCGTCGACGAGGAACACCGCTCCGAGCCAGCTGACCAGGGCGAAGGCCGCGAGCAGACCGCGTTGTGCGCGCACCGTGCGGACCCGCATCGATCCGAAATCGGCGGCGACCATGGCCGCCATCGCGCTCCAGACTCCGCCGAGGGTCGTCAGGGCCGCGGTAAACAGCACCGCCATGCCGACGCCCCTGATCGCGGGCGGCAGCCAGTGAAGCACCATCGTCGGCACGGCGAGCTGCGGATCCGCCAGATGCGGCTCCAGCACGCGGAGATGCGCCGCCGCCAGCACCATCGATCCGTACAGCGCGAAGACGAGGCACGCCGAAATCGCCACTGCCGTGACGGCGGTGCGCGTGTCCTTCGCGGCGAACATCTTCTGCCCGTACCAGGGCGCCGCGATGTAGGTAAAACACGTCAGGACGATCAGCGACGTCACGAACCGGAACGAGAGCTCCGGGTGCGCCCACTGCTCGAGCGGCGCCACCGTCAACTGGTCGGCCGGAAAGGCCGCCGCCAGCCCGCCCAGCGCGCCGCTGCGAGCCGTCCCGACGACGAGCAATGTCGGCAGCAGCACGAGCGTGACGCAGAAGCTGATCACGTCGGCGCGGACGACGGAGACCAGTCCCCCGGGAAGGATCGCCAGAAGCACGATTCCCGTGAGGGCGGCCGAGATCAACGGGAACGGCAATCCGGCGGCCATCGGCTGGAAGATCAATCCGAGCGATTTGACGTACGTCGCGGAAAAGCCGCTCATCGCGGCGAGCAGCAGCAGCGAGGCGAACCGTCCGAGATTCGCGGAGTAGCGTCTGGCAAACAGCTCGGCGACCGACAGCCGATTGAATTGCTTCCAGGCCTTCGCTACCGTCACGGTATAGAATCCGAGGCCGATCAGAAACACGAGCGGAAGCGCCAACGCCATCGGGCCGGCCCGGTAGCCGACCGCGCTGAACGCCAGCAACGTGCTCGTATTGAACTCCGTCATGACGAGGGTCGCGACCAGCGGAAACAGGCCAAGAGCGCGGTCCGCCAGCATAAACGCCTGGTCGCGCGCGGCGACGCGCGCGCTGTACTGGACCACGATTGCGAGCAAGCCGAAGAACCCGAGTGCGTCGAGCGCACCCCATTGCTGATCCATTTTTCCTCGACAGCTCCTGTCCGCGTGCAAGCCTATGTTTGACGAAACCTTCAGAGCGCGCTTCGCTGTGTGGGCTCAGCCGATCGTTCCGCGAGTGGCGCGACTCGGCGTCTCGCCCAATCAGATCACCGTCGCGACCTTCGTCCTGACACTCGTGGCCGCAACGCTGATCGGTCTCGAGAGACCGCTCGAGGGCCTCCTCGTCTGGCTCGTCAGCCGGATCGGCGACGGCCTCGACGGCGTGGTCGCACGCGAAACGGGGCAGACCAGCGCGTTCGGCGGATATCTCGACATCACACTGGACATGGCCGCGTACGCGGCGATGATCGTCGGGTTCGCGGTGGCACACCCCGCGCTCTGGCTGGCGTGGATCGGCATCCTTATGGGATACGTTGTGGTCATCACCACCACGCTCGCTCTCTCCGACGCCGCCACCCGTTCGGGCCGCCGGGTCAGCCTCACCAATCGCACGTTCCAGTTCACGCCAGGTCTCACGGAAGGCGGCGAGACGAGCGTCATGTACGCGCTGTGGGTGCTGTTTCCCGACCATCTGCCCTGGCTCGTGTGGGTGTGGATCGCCGCGCTCGCCGTCACGGTGGTGCAGCGGACGTCTCAGGCGTGGCGCCTGCTGGACCGGGCCGATGAGACATCGTCCGCGTCAGGGAAATCCTGAATACCGCGTCACGAGGCGCGGTCCCACAAGGCTATGGTAGTCCGGCGGGGCCAAGGAGCTCGATCCGATCGATCGTGGCGACGAAGGTGGACTGCGTGTCGTCGCCGTCGGAGGCAAGCCAGATCGCGATGACCTGCGTCGGGGCATCGAGTTCCGCACGCCAGTCGAAACGGCCGTCCGTCTGGGGAACCGCAATGACACGCTCGTAAAGAAGATCGCTCGATGGATGCGACCGGCGATTGCCGACTTGCGCCGAACCGACGGCAAGATTGAAGAAGTGAACGCGCGACACGCCGGTACCTGGCGGCGCAAGGCTGAAGAGCGTGCGCATCCATTCGGGCGCCAGGCGCCGCTGCATGAACCCTGGCCGTCTCGGCCCGCTTTCCACGAGTCCGACCCTGAGCGCGAAGTCGTCGAAACCCGGCTGCCCTTGCTGACTCGCGGAGACGTTCAGCGTGCCGTCGATGCGCCCGCGAGCCTCGACGGACCGCACTGTCATGGACGCGGGCAACCGATAAATTACCGGTGCGGCGGACCGCGTCACGTGAATGGCGAGTCCCGCCTCCGAAAACCGTACGTTATGAGCGGGAATGCCGCGATACTCGAGCACCTGCCAGCCCTGGTCGCTCGTGAGCGGGACCACGAACAGCAGCGCCGCCAGCGCCTTGATCATTCCGAGGGCTTGCCCCAGAGCTGCAACCATGCCGCCGCCGATCCATCGAAAGTGCCGCACGATCATCCTCTCTTCGGCTTGACGATCATCGCCGCAGCGGCGGCCATGCACCTCACGTCCCCCCTTGCGGGGAATAAACGAACGCCGTCAGGTTATCAGGTAAGAAGCCGCAACGCCGATCGAGCGCGGTGTGATGAAATAGGAGGGGCATGAACACGGATGCAGCGGATCGCGCCCTGATCGAACACGTGCACCCACCTGAATGGCGGAACCCTTCCTCTGCTGCGTCCTACGACCTGGTGGTGGTGGGCGGCGGCACGGCCGGGCTCGTCAGCGCCATGGGCGCCGCCGGCCTCGGTGCGCGGGTCGCGCTCGTGGAGAGAGAGTTGCTCGGCGGCGATTGTCTGAACACCGGGTGCGTGCCGTCCAAGGCCATCATCAGGTCTGCTCGCGCGGTCGGCGAGATCCGCCGGGCCGGCGCGCTCGGCGTCACCGCCGACGCGGTGTCGGTGGACTTTCCCGCCGTGATGCGGCGCATGCGCCACCGGCGCGCGTCGATCGCCGCGCACGATGCCGCCAGCCGTCTGACCGAGGCTGGAGTGGACGTCTTCTTCGGGGACGGCCGTTTCGCCGACGCTCGCACGATTGTCGTGGACGGCCAGCGGCTGCGCTTCCGGCGCGCGGTCATCGCGACCGGCGGGAGGCCAACCGCGCCGCCGATCCCCGGCCTCGACAAGGTTCCCTTTCTCACCAACGAGACCATCTTCGCCCTGACCGATTTGCCGTCGCGGCTGCTGATCATCGGCGCGGGACCGATCGGATGCGAGCTCGCGCAGGCGTTCGCGCGGTTTGGCTCTCACGTCACGATGTTCGACCAGGCGGCGCACGTGTTGCCGCGCGAGGACCTCGACGCCGCGGCAATCGTGCAGCGCCATCTCGAGGCGGATGGCGTCCAGCTTGTGCTCGGCGCGTCACTCGATCGGGTCGATCACGACCGGGGAGAGTTCGCCATTCGGGTTCGCTCCGACGGCGCCGGGGGCGTTGCCGCGACGATCGCCGGTGACACGCTCCTGGTTGCCGCCGGGCGCGCGCCGAACGTGGAGACCCTCGATCTCGGCGCCGCCGGAATCGAGGCGGACAAAGACGGTGTCGTTGTCAGCGATCGCCTGCAGACGTCGAATGCGCGCGTGTATGCGTCGGGCGATGTCTGCTCCGCCTACAAGTTCACCCACGCCGCCGACGCTCAGTCCCGGATCGTCCTGCAGAACGCGCTGTTCTTCGGCCGGCGCAAGGCGAGCGCGCTGGTCATCCCGTGGGTCACCTACACCGATCCGGAGGTCGCGCACGTGGGCGTCTCGTCGGCCGATGTCGCGAAGTCCAGCGGCCGGCTGCGAACGATCACCGTGTCCCTTGCCGAGATCGATCGCGCGATCGTGGACGATGAGACCGCCGGGTTCGTGCGGGTGCACCACGAGAACGGGGCGCTGCGCGGGTGCACGATTGTTGCGCGTCATGCGGGCGAGATGATTGGCGAAGCGACCTATGCCATGACCCACCGGGGCACGCTCGCCTCGCTCTCGGCCACCGTCCATCCTTATCCCACGCAGGCCGAGGCGCTCCGAAAAGCGGGCGACGCGTATCGCCGGGAGCGTCTCACCCCGAACGTCCGCCGATGGTTCGAGCGCTACTTTCGATGGACACGATGATGCTGCACCGACGATTGAAATTCAGTTGTGCGATCGCTTGCTGTCTCGTCGCGTGGGCCATGCCCGACGCGGCGGCCGCGCAGTCTTCCAGTGCGGCGATCGCCGGAACGGTGCGCGACGCCTCCGGAAGCGTGCTCGAGGGCGCGCTCGTCGTGTTGAGCAACCCCGACACTGGCGCTGTCCGCCAGATGACGAGCGGCCCCGGCGGCGCGTACGAGTTTGCGGCCCTGCTTCCTGCCGAACGAGTCGTCCTCAACGTCAGTCTCTCTGGCTTTCGGCCGGTGCAGCGCGCGATCGACACGGTTACAGCCGGCGAGCGCCGGATGGTGGACGTTCGCCTGCAGCTCGCCGTCCTCACCGAGGCGATCGAAGTGGCGGCGGACACGTCGTTGGCGAGGACCTCGTCGCCCGAGCTCGGCGGAGGGCTCGGACGGGAGCAGATGGATCGCGTGCCGGTTAACGGCAACGATCTGATCGCGCTGGCCTACCTCGTTCCGGGCGCCGCTCCGGCGCGCGGTTTCTACAACCTCGCGCCGAGGCTCACGATCAACGGCGCCAGTTCGCTGGTCACGAACTACAGCGTGGACGGATTCGACAACACCGACTTGTTCCTCGGCGGACCGAAAGTGCCCGTGACGATCGGATCGACCGAACATCTGAAGATTCTGGTCAACTCGTACGGCGCCGAATACGGGCGCACGGGAAACGGCGTCTTCTCCGTGACCACGCGCAGCGGGTCGAACGCGAAGACGGGTGAGATCTTCTACACGCTCCGGCCCGGAGCCGTGCTGGACGCGCCGAATTTCTTCGCCCCGCTCGACGCGGCGGGCGAGATCGCCGACGACAGCTTCCGCCGCCATCAGGCCGGCGGGTCGGCTGGCGGTCCCATCGCGCGCGATCGCATCTTCTACTTCGCCGACGCGGAAGTCACACGCGAGAGGCAGGATGCAATTCTGACGTCACCATTGGGAGAGGGCCTCGCGCCGACCAGCTTCCACAGCCAGACCGCGCTTGGCAAGATCGATGCGCGCTGGAACGACGGACAGACGACGACGGTCCGGTATCAGCTGTCCGACTACACCCACGATCGAGACATCGGGTTCGTCGGCGGACTGACGCTCCCGTCGGCTGGACTTCAGGTGAACTATCGCAACCAGTTCGTGTCGGCGACACACCGGACCGTCGGCGCGTCCGCGGTCAACGAGCTCGGCCTGCAGGTGGGCCAGCTCCGGGCCGACTGGCGATCGCTCGACTCCGGTCCGCGCGTGATTGTCACCGACCGAGGCTCGACGCTGGCGGTGCTCGGCTCGGTGAGCGACAATTTCTTCTGGACCGAGACCGACGTCCAGGTGCGCAACGTCTACACGCGCCTCGCGGGCCGGCACACGTTCAAGGCCGGAGGCGACGTACTCTCGGGCGACTTCCTGATCGACTCGGGTCCCGGCGCGCGCGGGGCGTACACCGTCGATCTCGCGGGACGGTCCATCAATCCGGCCGGGCCGTTCGTGACGCGGAACGACATTCCGCGCGACGCGACGGTGCTCTCGTATTCGCAAACCTTCGGCAGCCCAGAGATCGCGCATCGCCAGCTGCTCGCCGGTCTGTTTGCCGAAGACACGTTGCGGGCCACGCCGGATCTGACCCTGACACTTGGCGTGCGCTGGGACTACGATTCGGTCACGAGCACGCCGGTCGGTGGCGGGGATCGCAACAACCTCGCACCGCGCGCCGGCGTGAGCTGGACGCCAGGCGGCAGCGCGCGGCACCAGATCCGCGGCGGCTACGGCATCTTCTACGAGCGCATTCCGTTCGCGGTCTACTCGGACACGCTGTTCAACAACCCGGTCGGTGGAGCCACGTCGGTGACCTTCGCTCCCGGCACGGCGTTCGCCCCGCCCTCGTACCCCACCGTGCTCCCGGCCGAAGCATTCGACAACCTGCCGGTCTCGGCGCTGCCGCCTCGGAACGTGCAGGTGTTCGATCCCGACCTGCGCAGCCCCTGGACCGAACAGGCATCTGCGGGTTACGTGTGGTCCGTGACCGACGACCTCGCGATCGCGGCCGACTATGTCTCCAGCCGCGGCCGCAACCTGATTCGGCGAGTGGACACGAATGCCCCCGCCTCCGTCGATGCCGGCGTCAGCCGGTCGGTGGCGGCAGCCGACGCGACACGGCCGATCGTGCCGGCGGGAGGCGGCTTCCGGCTGATCGAAGTAGACGAGTCCAGCGGCCGCAGCCGCTTCGACGGCCTGTACCTGAATGCGCGCCAGCGTGTGGCCGACGGGATCGCGTTCGACGTGGCCTACACGCTGTCGCGCATCGAGAACGACACCGACGACATCAACTTCCGGCCAGTCGACAGCCGGCGTCCCGGCCGGGAATTCGGGCCAGGTCTCAACGACCGCCGGCACGTGCTCGCGGTCAACGGGCTCGTGCGCGTCCCGCGCTCGGTCGACATCATTCCCGTGCTGTTCCTCTCGAGCGGCCAGCCGCTGAACGTGACGACGGGCGCAGACGACAACGGCGACACGATCTTCAACGATCGGCCGCGAGGGTTCTCGCGCAACAGCGAGCGGACGGCTGGCTTCGCACAGTTCGATCTCGGGGTGGCCCGGCGCCTGACGGTGAAAGGCGTATCGGTCGACGCACGGGTGGAAGTCTTCAACGTGTTCAACCGGACCAACTTTTCGGGCTTCTTCAACTACGGCGCGAGCGGCGTGCGCCCGGACGAGCAGGGCACGCTGGCGTTTCAGCCCACGCAGGCCGGGCCCGCGCGACAGTTCCAGTTCACGGCTCGCGTCCGATTCTGAGCTGACATGTCCTGGCCTCGCGCCCTCATCGTAATCTCCGTCATCGCCTCGCTGGCGATCGCCGCATGGCTCCTGCCGATCGCGGAGTGGACGACCAGCCTTGCCGAGCGAGCGCGTCAAACAGGGACGACGGGCGTCATCCTCTTCTTCGCCGCCTACGTCCTGAGCACCGTGGCGCTGCTGCCGGGATCGATTCTGACGCTGGCGGCGGGTTTCGCGTACGGGCCGCTTTGGGGGCTGGCGATCGCGTCGCCGGCGAGCGTGGCGGGCGCGACATGCGCGTTCATGCTCGGACGATCCGTGCTGCGCGAGTGGGCCGAACGCCAGGTCGCCCGCTCCCCTCGCGCCCGCGCCATCGACGCCGCCGTCGAGCGCGACGGGTTCAAGTTCGTCCTTCTCCTCCGACTGTCGCCCCTGTTTCCGTTCAACGTCTTAAACTACGCGCTGAGCCTCACGCGCGTGAGCCTCGGCCAGTACATCCTCGCCTCGGCCATCGGCATGCTGCCCGGCACGGCACTCTACGTGTATCTCGGGTCGCTGGCTCCCGCCGCAGCTGAGCTGTCGTCCACGGCTCGCGAAGGCAGCACGACCCAGACGGTCCTCTACGTGGCCGGCCTGCTTGCGACGGCGGCCGTCGTGATCTTCGCCACGCGCGCGGCGCGGCGCGCTCTGAGCGTCGAGCTTCCGGGAGCCCGCTCGTGATCGGGGCGCGCGGCGGCGCCGTGCTCCTCCTGGCCGTCGCATCGGCCGCAGTGCCCGCAGCGCAGGCAACGTTCGATCACGAATACTCGTCCTACGCGCGGGTGCTGGCGGCGCACGTGCAATCGGCTCGCGTGGATTACGCGGCATTGAAGACGGCTCGCGCCGGACTCGACCAGGTGGCGAGAGAGTTCGATTCGGCCGCTGCGCGGGACGTGGGCGGGTGGACACGAGCGCAGCAGATGGCGTTCTGGATTAACGCGTACAACGCGTTCACCCTCCGCGCCATCGTCGACCACTATCCCATTCGATCCGGGTGGTTCACGCGGCTGCCTCGCAACAGCATTCGGCAGATCGACGGGGTGTGGACGGAACTCGCCTGGCGAGCGGCGGGCAAGCCGGTGACCCTTGACGACATCGAGCATCGCATCCTCCGGCCGACGTTCCGCGATGCACGCATTCACTTCGCGATCAATTGCGCATCGATCAGTTGTCCCCCTCTGGCGACCGATCCGTACCGTCCGGCAACGCTCGACGCGCAGCTCGATGCGGCCGCCCGCCGCTTCCTCGGAAGCGCCGAAGGTGTGCGCGTTGATGGCGACACGATCCGGGTCACGAGTCTCTTCGACTGGTATGGCGATGATTTCGTCGCCGCCTACGCTCCGCTCGTGCCCGGCACGCGGCCGGCCAAAGAGCGAGCCATCCTCGGCGCCGTCGTCAAGTACGGTCCGCCCGCCATTGCGGCGTGGGCGCGGAGCGGCACGCCGCGGATCGCCTTTCTCGATTACGACTGGTCGCTGAACGATGTGGCCGCGCGCGGCTTTCGATAGCGGGTCTCCCACTGCCCCGATATACTTCGGCTATGCGTTCCTTTGCCTGCGCCCTGGTCATCACCATTGCTCTCATCGCGCCCGCCCGTGCGCAGCAGCAGGGGGCAAAGATTGACGTCATGCGCCTGGGACCTCAGGTCGGGCAGGTTGTCCCCGACTTCCAGCTCCAGGATGCTCACGGCAAGGTGTGGACGCGCGATTCGATCATGGGGCCCAAGGGCGCCATGGTGGTGTTTTCCCGCTCGCTCGACTGGTGCCCGTACTGCAAGACGCAAGTGCTCGAGCTCCAGAGCCGCGTCGGTGAGTTGAAAGCGCAGGGTCTCGGCGTTGCCGTCATCACCTACGACCCGCCGGCTGTCATGGCGGATTTCAGCCGGCGCCGCGGCAT
>Ga0163150_10007560_pt1 | contig 12703 bp, 6 predicted proteins | sample OliLakLV19P2IB_FD_148628 | JGI IMG/M metagenome (GOLD analysis project Ga0163150, IMG submission 148628) | Freshwater microbial mat bacterial communities from Lake Vanda, McMurdo Dry Valleys, Antarctica - Oligotrophic Lake LV.19.P2.IB | ecosystem: Environmental > Aquatic > Freshwater > Lake >...
GTATACGCAGTTTCGCCCGCGATACCCGCGCGAGCTGTTTGAGTTTCTTTCGACGCTACCAGCCCGGCGCGTTCGAGCATGGGACGTGGGAACAGGAAACGGCCAGGCCACTGGCGACCTGGGACGTTATTTCGAGGAAGTCGTCGCAACGGATCCGAGTGCCAGCCAGTTGGCTTTTGCCGAGCAGCATTCCAACGTGAGATACCTGGTGACATCGGCAGAGGAGTGTCCGCTAGCCAGTGATTCCGTCGATCTGATCACCGTGGCCCAAGCGATGCACTGGTTTGACCTGCCCGCGTTTTACAACCAGGTGCGCCGCGTGGGTCGTGCCGATGGCGTTTTGGCAGCGTGGAGTTATGGCCTTGCCAACATAAGCCTCCAAGTCGATGCGGTCGTGGGTTGGTTGTATTGGGACGTATTGGGAGCTTACTGGCCACCCGAGCGACGACTGATAGAAGAGCGTTATGCAACCATTCCATTTCCGTTCGAGGAGATTGTCGCGCCTGAGTTTTCCATGACTGCCGAATGGAGTCTTAATGAGTTTTTGGGTTATCTTGGAACCTGGTCGGCGGTGCAGGAGCTTATCAAACAGCAGGGCGATGGCCCGCTAGAGCAGGTCGAAGAAAAACTGCGGCGGGCGTGGGGCCCCGCCGGTCAAATACTCCAGGTTCTTTGGCCATTGTATTTGCGTGTGGGACAGATCGGTTCGCGTTAAAAAACTTGCTCGCTTTGCATTGCTTTGAAGAATCCATGTCATCCATGCTTACCGTCGAGCAAGCTTTTAACTTAGCGGTCAGCCATCACCAGGCCGGGCGGTTGACGGACGCTGCGCCGATCTATCGGCGGATCCTTGAGGCGCAACCCCGGCACGCAAACGCGCTGTATTTTCTTGGGCGCATCGAATACGACGGAGGCCGGTTCGCCGAAGCCGAGCAGCTTCACAAGCTGGCCATCGACGCCGATCGGTCACAACCTTTTTATTTCAACAATCTGGGGCAGGCCCAGCGAGCACAGGGCAAAACGGCCGAAGCCATCGGCGCCTATCGCGAGGCCTTGCGACTGCAACCGACCTATGCACTGGCTTGGGCTAACCTGGCCGGCGCTCTGGAAACCGAAGGGGCCCTGGTCGAAGCCGAGGCTGCTTTTCGCGAGTCATTGCGGATCGAGCCTCGATTTGCCGAGGGCCATTTTGGGCTTGGTAACTTATTGGAGCAGCAACAGCGTTGGAGCGACGCGCGTGTTTGCTACGCCGAAGCGATTCGGCAGCGTCCTGACTTTATCCAAGCTCAATCCAGATTTGGAAAGATGTTGCGCAACGAAGGCCTCGTCAGAGAAGCCGTCGCGGTGTTTCGGCAAATTGCGCAACTGTGCCCTGAAGAGGGCGAAAAGCATTTTGACTTGGGGGTGGCTCTCGAGCTTTCTGGACAATTCGACGAGGCAAAAGCCGCCTACGAGCGCGCCTTGGAACTCGAACCCGACGATTCCGCCGCGCTCAGCAACTTAGGCGCGGTGTTGCTACAGATGGATAAACTCGACGAGTCGATCGCCGCCTCGCGGCGAGCCATTGAGGTCTGCCCCGACGTGTATCACGCCTATTGCAATCTCGCGATCTGCTTGCAATCTCAGGGGCAGCTCGATGAAGCCATTAAGACATACCGCGCGGGAATCTGCCTGCACCCTGACTATGCACGGCAGCACAGCAATCTCGTGTATGCCCTTAATTTCCATCCAGGCTACGATGCAAGCGCGCTGTATTCCGAGCACCGCGAGTGGGCAAAGCGACATGCCGACCCTCTGACCGTGGTTCATCGACCGCACCTGAACGACCGCAATCCGCAGCGGCGGTTGCGCATCGGCTACGTTTCGTCCCATTTTCGTTTGCACGCCGTCAATTTTTTTAGCGAACCGATGTTGGCCGTTCACGACCATTCGGCCTTTGAAATCTATTGCTACAGCAATGGAACGCAAAGCGAATACGATGACATCACACGGCGCGTGCAAGGCTATGCCGACCATTGGCGCGAGATCGCGGCAAAAAGCGATGAGCAGGTAAGCCAGATGGTGCGCGACGACCAGATTGACATCCTCGTCGACCTGGCAGGGCACATTGCCGGAGAACGGCTCTTAGTGTTTGCGCACAAACCGGCGCCCATTCAGGTGTCTTACTTGGGATATCAAAACACCACGGGCATGATGGCCATGGACTATCGGTTGACCGACGCTTGGTCCGATCCTCTCGGCACGACCGACCGGTTCTACACGGAAAAGCTGGTGCGATTGCCGCGAACTTTTTTTTGTTACGATCCGTTGGACGACGCGCTCGAACGGACGCCTTTGCCCGCCGGTCAGCGCGGGTTCGTGACATTTGGCTCGTTCAACAATTTTGCCAAGGTAACGCCGCAAGTGCTGGCAACCTGGGCGGAAATCTTGACGGCTGTGCCTGACGCGCGGCTGGTGCTGCTGGCCAATTTGGGAGCGACGCTCAACGAGTATGTGTATCGAAGCTTCGAATCGCACGGGGTGAATCGCAACCGCATCGACTTGCAAGGCCGACGTTCCTTGCGAGGGTTTCGCGAGTTGATTGCGCAAGTCGATATTGCGCTGGATCCTTTTCCGTTCAACGGCCACACCACTACTTGTGATTCGCTGTGGATGGGCGTGCCGGTGATCATGCTGGCGGGCACGAACTACCACTCGCGTTTCGGCTCGAGCGCGCTGGTGAACTTGGGTCTTGAAGAATTGATCGCCACGACGCGTGAACAATACGTACAATCGGCCGTAGCGCTCGCTCAAGATCAACCAAGGCTGGAGTCGCTGCGCGCTGAGTTGCGTGACAGGATGATCCGTTCGCCGATCCTCGATGCGCGGCAATTCACGAGGAACGTGGAAGCCGCCTATCGGAAGATGTGGGCAACCTGGTGTCGGGGGCAGTAGGCGGTTTTCCTCCGCGACGATCCGGCAAAATGTGAAAGACCGTTATGGCAACGATCAACGAAGCGCTTCAGGCCGGCACTCGCCATCATCGGGCGGGGCAGTTTGGCGAGGCCGAACGCTGGTATCGACAGGTCCTCGATCTCGAACCGACCCATGCGCAGGCCCTGTTCCTGCTGGGAACGCTGGCCATTCAAGTGGGACAGTTGACGACCGCGGTCGAACTTCTCAGCGGCGCCATTCGATCGGATCGCATGCGGCCGGAGTTTCACGTTCAGTTGGGGGAAGCCTATTGGCGATTGGGCGACTTGGAGCGTGCCGTGGCGTGCGCTCAACACGCGCTAAAACTGAATCCTCAGTTTTACCAGGCGCATGCCAGCCTGGGTCAGATTCATAAGCAGGCGGGGAATTTGGCCAAGGCCGAAGAATGCGTCCGACAGGTCTTGCAGCTCGTTCCCGACGATGTCGAGGCACGCCTGCAGTTGGCAGTCGTGCTGATTGCTCAACACAAACTGACCGAAGCGGAGATGTGTTTGCGGCGCGCGGTGCGAATTGCGCCGCATGATCCAAGGCTGCACTATAACCTCGGCGTCGTGCTACAAGCTCAGAGCCGGTTTGAGGAATCGGCGACAAGCTATCGCGAAGCGCTTGAGCTAAAGCCCGAAGACGCGGAGGCGCACAATAATTTGGGGGCGACTCTTCAGAGGCTGCACCAGGTGCCCGAGGCCGAACGACATTATCGGCACGCCATCCGAATTCGTCCCGATGATCCCAAGGCGCACAACAATCTGGCAACTTGCCTGCAATCGCAAGGCCGGGTTGCTGAAGCCGTCGAGTCGTATCGCACGGCCGTTCGGTTGCGACCCAGCGATTCCTATGTGCACAGCAACTTGCTGTATATCTTGAACTATGGTGCTCACGATGCCGCGGCCGTGTTCGCCGAACATCGTGGCTGGGCTGAGCGACACGCCGACCCGCTGACGAAGAGCTGCTTGCCGCATGAGAACGACCGCGCGCCCGATCGGCAACTGCGCGTTGGTTATGTTTCAGCGCATTTCCGCGCCCATGCGGTCAATTATTTCAGTGAGCCGATTTTGGCCTCCCACGATCATGAGCGGTTCGAGGTGTTTTGCTACGCGAACGGCAATCCGGCGGATTATGACGACACGACTGAGCGCTTAAGACAGTATGCCGACCAGTGGCGCGATATTGCCAGCCTGAGTGACGTGCAAGCTGCGGAAGTGATTCGGAAGGATCGGATCGATATCCTGGTTGACCTGGCGGGTCATATCGGCGGCGGCCGGTTGTTGGTGTTCGCACGCAAGCCGGCGCCGGTGCAAGTCACGTACATTGGCTATCAAAACACCACCGGCATGTTGGCGATGGATTACCGATTGACCGATGCCTGGTCCGATCCCCCCGGCACGACGGACGCCTATTACACCGAAGCATTGGTTCGCCTGCCGTTATCTTTTTTTTGCTATCGTCCCTTACCAGACGCGCCGGAAGTGACGCCGTCGCCCACGATAGAAAATGGCGCGGTGACATTCGGTTCGTTCAATAATCTAACCAAGGTGACGCCGCAGGTGCTGGACTGCTGGGGCCGGTTGATGGCGGCCGTGCGGGGATCGCGACTGATTCTGTTGGCCGATGCAAATCCCTGGGTCGAGGATCACGTGCAAACAGCGCTGGCGCGCCACGGCGTGGACTCCGCTCGGATCGAGATCTGCAATCGCCGCTCGCCGCGCGAGTTTCTGGAATTGATCCGTCGAGCTGATATCGCGCTCGATCCGTTTCCCTTCAACGGGCACACGACCACTTGCGACTCGCTCTGGATGGGTGTTCCCGTGGTCATGATGGCTGGCGATTCCTACGCTTCACGGTTCGGCAGCAGCGCATTGGTCAACTTGGGGCTCGAAGAGCTCATTGCCTCGTCAGTTGATGAGTACGTTGCGATCGCTTGCAAGCTTGCGGGCGATCGAACCCTGCTGGCTCGACTGCGGAGCGAATTGCGCGCGCGTATGGCCGGCTCGCCGTTGCTCGATGTCATCGGTTTCACTCGCAATCTGGAAGTCGCCTATCGCGAAATGTGGGCTCGCTGGTGTTCGTCATGACGGAAACCGTCGCGGAAGCCTTGGCGCGAGGAACCAGGCATCACGAAGCCGGAGAACTGTCGGCGGCTGAGGCGGCCTATCGACAGATACTGGAAGTGGATCCTGACTATGCTCCAGCTTTGCACCAATTGGGCATTGTGGCGATCCAACAGAATCAATTGGCACGGGCCGTTGAGTTGATTTCTCGCGCGATTCTTGCCGACAAGTCTCAAGCCGTATTCTATGTGAATTTCGGCGAAGCGCAGCGGCGATTGGGCAACTATGACAAAGCCATTGTCGCCAATCAGCAGGCACTCGAACTTGAGCCGCGGGCGCCCGGTCCGCTCACGAACTTGGGGCTGTTGTATCAAGAGCAAGGCAATTTTACCGGCGCCGCGGAATATTTCCGGCGCGTCGTGGCGATCGCCCCGAGCGATGGCCGAGCACTTTCGCAATTGGGCCGGGCGCTGCTATTGGGGGATCAGTTTGACGAAGCGGAAACTTGCTTTCGAGCCGCACGGCAAGCGTCGCCGCAAGATGCTCGTTCGCACCACAACTTGGGAGCAGTCCTGCAGGCCAGAGGAAAACTCGACGAGGCCGCGGCCTGCTATCGAACGGCGATTGCGCTCCAGCCCGACGGCGCCGAAACACACAACAACCTGGGCGCTGTGCTCCACAAGCTGAATGCGTTTACCGAAGCCGAGGCACACTATCGCCAGGCGGTCCGCATCAATCCGGCGTTTGCCAAGGCGTATAGCAATCTGGGTTCGGTCTTGAGCGAACGGGGCTCGCACGACGAGGCCATCACCCACTTCCACCGCGCAATCGCATTGAATCCGAGCTTTGCCGAAGCTCATGGGAACATGGCCGACTCGCTGATCCAAACAGGTCGTTTTCAGAAGGCGATCGCGGCTTATCGACGGGCCATCGAGCTCGATCCGACGTTGTCTTCGGTCCATAGCAATCTGCTATATGCGTTGAACTACGACCCCTCCCTCGATCCGGCCAGTCTGTTTGCCGAACATCGTGTCTGGGCGATTCGGCACGCCGATCCGTTTTTTGCCAAGGCGTTGCCACACGCAAATCAACGAAGTGCCGAACGACGCTTACGAATCGGCTATGTCTCTCCCAACTTTTTCGAGCAGGCCGTCAGCTTTTTCAGCGAGCCGATTCTGGCTTCGCACGACCACTCGGCCTTCGAGGTATTCTGCTACTCCGATGTGACCCGCCCGGACGAAACGACGCTGCGGATGCGAGGCTATGCCGATGGCTGGCGAGACACTTTTGGAATCTCGGATGCTCAGGTAGCCGAGATCATTCGCGAAGACGCCATCGATATTCTCGTCGACTTGAGCGGCCACATCGCCAGTGGAAACCGGCTGCTCGTATTCGCGCGAAGACCGGCGCCGGTGCAGGTGACCTATCTAGGGTATCAAAACACGACCGGCATGTTGGCCATGGATTATCGCCTGACCGATGCCTATGCCGATCCGCCGGGCACGACCGACCGCTTTTACACGGAAAAGTTGGTGTGGCTGCCAGAGTCGTTCTTCTGTTACTGGCCCGCTCGCCAGGCGCCAGCGGTCAACCCTCTGCCGGCGCGCAACGCCGGGCACATAACTTTTGGGTCCTTCAATAATTTTGCCAAGATCACGCCCGAGGTGATGGCTACTTGGGCCAACGTGCTGCGTGCGGTGCCCGGATCACGCCTGGTGCTGATGGTGCATGTGACGGATTCGCTGCGAGAATATGTGGTCAACATTTTTCAGGCGAATGCAGTGAGTGCGGGGCGGCTGGAATTTGCCAATCGCCGGCCACTCGCGCAGTATCTCGAGCTCATCTCTTCGGTCGATATCGCCCTGGATCCGTTTCCGTTTGTGGGACATACCACAACCTGCGATTGCGTTTGGCAAGGGGTGCCGGTGGTGACGTTGGCGGGCGAGACGTATGTCTCAAGGTTTGGGGGCTCGGCACTGGTAAGCATGGGGTTGCAGCAGTGGATTGCCCAGTCGCGCGAGGAATACGTTGAGATAGCTGCGCGACTTGCCGGGGATCTTGATCGGCTTGCGGAGCTTCGTGCCGGCCTGCGCCAGCGGATGGCGTCTTCGCGGCTAGTGGATGGCGTTGCGTTTACGCGCAATCTCGAAACGGAGTATCGGCGCATGTGGGCCGCGTGGTGCTCGGGCGGCTAGACTTCGTCGGCTTCGACCAGTTGTTGCAGTTCGCACCAGCGCTCTTCGATTGGAGTCAGTTCTTTGATCACGCGGCCGATCTCTTCGTGCAGTCGCATGGCTTCGGCGGCATCGGTCGTTTCGAGCAGTTGGGCGTTCAACTGCCGCTTGCGGTCGTCCAATCGCGCGATGTTTCGCTCCAAGGCCGCGACTTCCTTGCGCGCGTCGCGTTCGCGCTGGGCGCGTTCCTTGCGATCCTCTTTGCGTGGGACGGCCTTGCTGGCCTTGCCGGGCGAGAGCTTGGCGTTCTGCTCACGTTCGCCGTCTTCGATTTCTTTGTTGACGTAGTACAGATAAGACTCGTAGTCGCCGCGGTAGTTGACTACGCGGCCGGCGCGGACTTCGATGATCGCCGTCGCCACGCGCTTCATGAAATGCCGATCGTGACTCGTAAACAGCACGGTGCCTTCATAGTCGTTGAGCGCCTCGGCCAGCGCGTCGACCGTATCGACGTCCAAGTGATTGCCGGGCTCGTCGAGGACCAGAATGTTGTGGTTGCTCAAGAGCAAGCCGGCCATGCACAACCGCGCCCGCTCGCCACCGCTTAGCACGGAGATATTCTTTTGCACGTGGTCGCCGCGAAACAGAAAGCTGCCGGCCAGATCCAATAGTGCCTGCGTCTTCGTGCCCGGCGCCGCGACGTACTCCAGATATTCCAGCACGGTCTTGCGATCGGGCAAGCCGGTGTAGACATGTTGGGCATAAACGCCGATGTCGCAACCATAACCCCAGCGCACCTGCCCCTGGAGCGGCTCCAAGGAGGAGACGACGGTGCGGAGGAAAGTGGTTTTGCCTTGCCCGTTGTCGCCGACGATGGCCACGCGCTGGCCGTGCTCAATCTCGGCGTGGATATCGGAAGCCACTTCGTGATCTGGATAGCCAATGGCCAACTCCGTGCAGCGCAGAGCCGGGCCTTTGCGCGGCTCGACAGACGGCGGACGGATTTTGACCGTGGCTTCCGCGCCCGCGATGTCCACGGTTTGCAGGCGTTCGAGTTGCTTGCCCTTCGATCGCGCTTGCGAGGCGGTGCTGGCACGTGCACGGTTCTTGTCGATGAATGTTTCCAGTTGGCGTCGCTTGGCCATGATGGCCGCATTGACGCGCTCATCGTGCTCGCGGCGCTCGTGCTGAAATTCGATGAACGATTCCACCGGGCCGGGGAACAACGTCAGCTTCCCGCGCGACAGCTCGAGCGTCTGGCTGCAAGTCGCCCCCAGAAACGCACGGTCGTGCGACACAATTAAACAAGCCTGGCGAAACTCGCGCAAAAAATGCTCCAGCAGGATCTGCGTGCGCAAGTCCAAAAAGTTGGTCGGCTCATCCAACAGCAGCAAATTGGGATCGTGCAGCAGCAAGGCCGCCAGCTTGACCCGAGTTTGCCAGCCGCCAGAGAGCTTCGAGATCGGCCCCTCCAAATACGGGCCTTTCAGCTCGAATCGTCCGGCCACTTCGCCGCAGCGCCAGTCGGGCTGCTCGCTGTCGCGCATCAGGAATTCGAGCACCGTTTCGCCCGGCAGAAAAGGATCGTGCTGGCGCAGGTAGCCCAAGCGCAGCTTGGGGTGTCGCACGATCTCACCCTTGTCGAGCTCCTCTTCGCCCAAGAGTACGCGAATGAGGGTCGATTTTCCGGCGCCGTTACGACCGATGAAGCCCACCTTGTGGGCGTCGGTCAACGTGACTTCGGCGCCATCCAGCAGGATCTGCTCGCCGTAGCTTTTATGGGCGTCGACAACTTGTAGCAAGACTGCCATGGGACTGGGAAACTAAAGGAGTTGGTCGTTCGTGGGGAGGTTGGACACGTGATTCCGAGATTTTTGCCGGCGGGAGAAAATAGCCCAGGCCGACGGCGGCGTAAAGGCCTTCTGGCCAAACGCGGACGAGGCGCCGCGGCGTTTACGCCATGCTATCACTCGCGCAAAAAGCGAGACGCGACTCGGCTCGATGAGCCGAATCGCGTCCCTGAATCAAACGCCAGCTAAGCGCCGCTGTGAGCGGCTCATTGCTACGCTGTTGCCCGTTACTTCAGGATCTTGCTGGTATCAGCGACGATGCTCTTGATCGTCTGCGGATCCAAACCGCCGGCGCCCACCGCGTGGCTGGCCGCGACCTTGCCGTTGCGATAAATCGTCACGGTGACTTCGGCTTCCGGATTGATCTTGAATTCTTCGGGACCGTTCTGGTTGTCCTGCGGAACGACGAGGGCCACGTTTTCGATCTGGTTCTTGGCGGCAAATTCCTTGGCCGTGGTCTTCAGTTCGGCCGGGTTGCTACCGAGCAGATTGACAAACGAGGACAGCTTTTGGTCGGCATTCTGGGTGACCTGCTTGTCGAGCTCCTTGACCAGCGAGGCCAGCGACGTGTCGGCTTTGCGAGCGAACACCATCACGACGGGCTTGTTGCCCAGCATGCAGCGATAGCAAAAATTCGCGCCGACTTCCTTGCCGTCGTTGACTGCGCCGCCACACTTCTCGACATCGAACGCGCCGACCAGATCGCCGGGCTGCAAGCCGCTTTTCAGTTCGGCAGCACGCAGTGCAGTAACGCCGGCCAAGACAATGGCGGCCAAACCCAAGGTGACTGAAGCTTTCATCGTGGAAACTCCTCCTGTATAGAATGGGTCAATTCACGGATAGCAGATTTTTTTACCCGAGCGGTCGAACCGGCTCGGGAGATCGTTTTGGTGGACCGCTTGGAACAAGGATTCACAGCGGACTTAGGCGGGTGTCGTGGCGCTAGGCTGTCACTAGTAGGGGTAACGACATTGTAGAAGTCAGGCGGATCATTAGCCAGTCGAATTTCGCTGGCGAGGGTATTTTAGGCATAACCTCGGCGAACGCAACCAAAATGCCGGGTCCCGGCGACCCTGTTTGAGGAAAGAACCGTCATTCACCACGCTCCGCCAGCGTCAGCCCTGGACGAAAACAGCTCGTAAATCCATGGCTCGGTTTAGTCTAAGACAAAAAGTAGTTTCCGGTCGGGGCCGGCGTTCGGCAGCGGCCGACAGGTATTCCGCCGATGCACGCTTTGCCTTGGTCCCGTGAGGCGACTAGATTGGCGACTAACTCATTTGCAGGACCGGCTTGATTGATCAGTTCGCCGCTGGGTGTACCTGCCTGGACGATCCACGTTTGTCGGAGTTGATTTCATGAAGTCCGTCCTGCTCGCACTGCTAACGTTGTTCGTTACTTGGCCGGCTCGTGCCGCCGATAACCAGTTGACACCCGACGAACAGAAAGACGGCTGGATTCTGTTGTTCGACGGCGACAGCTTGGATGGCTGGACGACGAGTACGCAAAAACCCAGCCAGCGGCCGGTCGAAGATCATGCTATCAACCCGCACCGCTCGGGTGGTTACATGATGATCCACGAAAAGAAATGGGGCGATTTCAGCCTGGCGTTGGATTTCAAGATCAGCAAAGGCTGCAACAGCGGCGTGTTCATTCGCACGTTTCCGCTCGAACCCCGGCAGGGCAAGGATGTGGGCTTCAATGGCATCGAAGTCGCCGTCGACGATACAGCCGAAACCGGCCTGCACGATACCGGGGCTATCTACGACCTGGTCAAGCCATCGAGAAACAACATGAAGCCGGTAGGCGAGTGGAACCACATGGAAATCACCTGCGACCAGAACTTGATTTCGGTCGAGATCAACGGCCGTATCGTTTCACGAATGGACCTGGACGAGTGGACCAAGAAAAACAAGCGGCCCGATGGCTCGGACCACAAGTTTGACGTGGCATTCAAAGATCACCCCCGCAGCGGATATATCGGCCTGCAAGACCACGGAGGCGAGTGTTGGTATAAGAACATCAAGCTCAAGCCGCTCAAGCGATAGCGGCGCCCCTCGACGGGCAGCTATAATGGAAGCCTGCCTTTTTCACACCCGAGCGGCCTCCGATGCAAGTTCTCTTCGACAAGTTTGGCTCTTGGCGATGCCTCACATTCGTTGTCCTTTGCTGTTGGGAACTGCCGTGCGCGGCGCTCTTGGCGGTTGAGCCGGAAGCGAAACCGGCGGCTGTCGACTTTGTGCGCGATATCCAGCCGATCTTTGCTCATCATTGCCTCGAGTGCCATGGAACAAAAAGGCAAGAGGGCGGATTACGGCTGAACTCGAAGGCATCGGCTTTTGCGGGCGGCGACTCCGGCGAAAAGGCCATCGTGCCAGCCGATGCAAAGGCCAGCCGACTGCTCCGGTTGATCAACGGCTCCGACGCCGACTTGAAAATGCCACCGGAGGGCGAAGGCGAAGCGCTCGGTGCGCAGCAAGTTGAATTGATCACCCGTTGGATCAGCGAAGGAGCGCCCTGGCCCGCCGAAGCCGACGTCGTCGACAAGCCGAGCCACTGGGCCTGGCAGGTGCCACATAAAGCTCCGTTGCCTCAGGTGAAACTTGCCGATTGGCCGCGCCACGCAATCGACTACTTTGTGCTTGCACGGTTGGAACAAGAGGGCCTAATGCCTGCACCCGAGGCGGATCGGTACTTGCTGGCTAGGCGAGTCCACCTGGACTTGCTGGGATTGCCACCAACACGCGCACAGACGGAAGCCTTTATTGCCGACCTGGCACCGGGCGCTTACGAGCGGATGGTCGATCGCGCGCTGGCCGAACCGGCCTACGGCGAGCGCTGGGCTCGCGTGTGGCTCGATCTGGCCCGCTATGCCGACTCGAAAGGCTATGGTTCCGATCCGCTTCGCACCATCTGGCGCTATCGCGATTGGGTGATTTCCGCTTTCAATCGGAACCAGCCGTTCGATCGATTCACGATCGAGCAATTGGCGGGCGACCTGTTGCCGAATCCTACGCCAGATCAGATTCTGGCGACCGCCTTTCATCGCAACACGATGGCCAACGACGAGGGGGGCACCGACGACGAAGAGTTTCGTGTGGCGGCTGTCAAAGACCGCATCGAGACGACCATGCAAGTCTGGATGGGGCTGACGATGGGCTGTGCCAAGTGCCACAGCCACAAGTTCGACCCCATTACGCAGCGTGAATATTACCAAGGTTACGCCTTCTTCGATCAGACCGAAGATGCCGATCGGGGTGACGAAGAGCCCAGAGTGCGCACGCCAACCGAAATCCAACAGCAACAAATTGCTGAGCGACGAGCGCACATCGCGGAGCTTGAAAAACAAATCGGCGCCGTCCCGGCAAATATCACAAATGAACTGGCTGCTTGGGAGCAAACGGTGCGCGCCCAAGACCAGACTTGGACGGTCTTGGAACCGCAAGAGGTCACGGCCAGCGGAGGCACAAGGCTGCAGATTCTGCCCGATCGTTCCGTGCTGGCCTCGGGCACAAGCCCCGAAAAGGAAACTTACACGGCGAAGCTGACCACGGAATTGAAAGACATTTCCGCGATTCGCATCGAAGCACTGCCGCACGAAAGCCTGCCCCAGCAAGGGCCCGGTCGGGCCAATGGAAATTTTGTGCTCAATGAGCTGCGC
>Ga0163150_10007566_pt1 | contig 12697 bp, 8 predicted proteins | sample OliLakLV19P2IB_FD_148628 | JGI IMG/M metagenome (GOLD analysis project Ga0163150, IMG submission 148628) | Freshwater microbial mat bacterial communities from Lake Vanda, McMurdo Dry Valleys, Antarctica - Oligotrophic Lake LV.19.P2.IB | ecosystem: Environmental > Aquatic > Freshwater > Lake >...
GGCGGCGTCATCACCTCCATCACCATCAGCTACACCGGCGAACAATGGCGTAGAGGCACTGCCACCGACGATGGACTTGCCTTCAGCTACAGCACCACGGCTACCGGACTCACCGACGGCGCCGCCTTCACCAACCTCGCCTCACTGAACTTCAGTTCTCCCCGATGCGGCTCGAGCGACTCCGCTACCGATGGAAACTCCGCAGCCTGCCGAACGGGCATTGCCGCCACCATCTCCGGCCTCTCCATCGCGCCCAACGGCACTCTGTGGATTCGCTGGAGCGACTCAAATAACGGCGCCAACGATGACGGAGTCGCTATCGACGATGTCACCATCACCGCCAGCATCAGCTTCTCCTCCACGCCGCCCACTGCAACCGGAGCCGCCACCCCTGCCGCCGTCAATCCTGGCGCCACCACCAATCTGGCCGGCAATATCACACCCGGCTTCAACCCTGGATCCGCCACACTCACCGTGGCCTGTAACCTCACCGCCATCGCCGGCTCCGCTACCCAACCGCTCCAGGTCACCGGCACGACATTCAGCTCTAACGCTCTCGTCGGCCCTGCCACCCCGCCCGGCGTCGTCTCGCTCGCGTGCACCGTCTCAGACGATCAGTCCCGTTCGTCCAACTTCAACATCGGCCTCACCGTCCTTCTGCCGCTCAACTCCGCGTGCGGCGCCGCCGCCACTCCCATCAACGCCATCCAAGGCAGCGGCCTCACCAGTCCGCTCACCGGCCAGATCGTCGACATTGAGGGGCTCGTCATCGCCGATTTCCAGAGCTCCAGCCAGTTGAGCGGATTCTATATCCAGGAACCGTCAGCGACGCAGGATGCCAACCCCGCCACTTCCGAAGGCCTCTTCGTGTTCGCGAGCAGCCCCGATGTGAACCTCGGTGACCGCGTTCGCATCCGTGGAACCGTCGCCGAGTTCAGTTCAGTCACCACGCCGCGGCCCCCATCCAATCTCACTGAACTCGCCGGTACCTCGAACGCGACGGTGTGCAGCACTGGCAACGCACTCCCCGCGCCCGTGAATGTCATGCTGCCGCTCGCCAACGCGTCTGATTTTGAGCGCTACGAGGGCATGCGGATACAGTTCACCCAGCAACTGGCCGTCACCGGCAACTTCTCCCTCGGCCGCTTCGGTCAGATCGATCTCGCCCCGATGGTACTCTTCCAGCCCACCCAGACGCCGGGCAACGCCGCCACCTGGACCACTGCAACTGATCTCAACAATCGAAGCAGGATCGCCCTTGATGACGCGAGCCTGGCCTTTGATACCGCCATCAACGGCGGCACCGTTGCGCCCTACCCCGCTCCCGGCTTGAGCGACGTCAACACCCTTCGCACCGGCGCTCTCGTCAACCCCAACGGTGGCAGTCCGCTCCCGCTGATCGGCATCCTCGACGATCGTTTCAGCGCCTATCGCATCCAGCCCACCTCCGCCGTCACATTCTCAAACGCGCCCAACCCGCGGCCCGACACGGCGGCCATTTCAACCGCTCTCGGCGGACGGGTTCGCGTCGTCGGCGCCAACGTCCTCAACTTCTTCACCACCCTCGGCAGCCGCGGCGCGGCCACCGCTACAGAGCTCACCAACCAGCGCACCAAGCTCGTCGAGAAGCTCAAGAAGCTGAACGCGGATGTCTATGGTCTCAGCGAAATTCAGAACTTCGCCAACGGCAACACCAATGGCGGCGCCTACACCAACTCCGCCATTGCAGACCTCACCACGGCCCTTGCCACCGCCACCGGGCGCAGCTATCAGTTTCTCGATACCATCACCGCGGCCAACATCGTGGGCGGCGACATCACCCAGAACGGCACCGACGCCATCCGCAACGCGCTCGTGTACGACGCGGCCAAGGTGACGCCGGTCGGCCTTGCGGCGCTCTATTACCAGAACGATCAGAATCGTCCGAGCCTTGCCCAGACCTTTAAACCCGCTGTCGGAGCCAAGATCAGCCAGCAGACCTTTACTGTTGTCGTCAACCACTACCGCTCGAAGAATACCGGCTGCGGCGCCGGTGACGATGTCTTTCAGGGCGGCTGCAACAGCATGCGTCTCGCCATGGCCAACGCTGTCCGCAACTGGCTCAGCACCAACCCCACCTCAGACCCGGCCGGCGCAAACCGCAAGTATCTCCTGATCGGCGATTTCAACGCATACTACGGTGAAGATCCCATTCAGGCCTTTGAGGGCGCCGGCGGATATACAGACCTGATCAACCTGCTGCTTGGCCCCAACGCCTACTCCTACAACTTCAACTCGCAGTCGGGCTATCTTGACCACGCCCTGGTGAACGCGAGTCTGAAACCGCTCATCAAGGCCATCGCCGAACTGCACATCAATGCCGACGAGCCCACCGCTCTGCAGGCCCTCGATAGCAACGTCAAGAGCGCCGCCGCACAAGCGGCCTACTTCGGCGCCAACGAGTTCGCCTCCTCCGATCACGATCCGATCCTGATCGCCCTCAACCCGTTGGCCGGCGATCTCGACGACAACGGCGCGGTCGATCTGGCGGACCGCAACATCATCGTCGCCAACTACGGCAAGCCCGCCTGCCAGGTTGACCGCCGCATGGACTACGATGGCGACGGCACGATCACCCCCGCCGACTATCGCATCTGGTTCAGCCTCTATCGCGCCTTCATTCAGTAAGGAGAAACGAAAATGAAAAAGACCATCCTTCTCATCGCCCTGCTGATCGCAGCCGTTGGGTCACCGGCCTCGGCCGCTGTGATCTCGTTCTCGCCGGCTTCGGGCACGGTGAGCGGCATCTTCACCGTTGATGTTCAGGCCACCAGCCTGTTCACCGGCAGGAATGCGGCCACCGATGGCATCATCAGCTACGGTTTCAATTTCGCTATCGGCGACCCCGCCATTCTTTCCTTCATTGGAGCATCCTCCGGTCCGCTGTTCGATCCTCCTACCACCCAGCCCGGCACCGACGTGTTCGGCGCGGCCAGCGGTCTTGGCATCTTCGATCCCGTCACCGAACCTCTGCTACTTGCCACGTTAACGTTCCAGGTTATCGGCGTCGGGCCGGTGAGCATCGTGTTCTCCACCGCCGATATCGACACCAACTTCTTCCAGGGTCTCCAGTATCTCGAATCACCCTTCCAGGAACCGATCTCCGGTACGGTCTCTCTTACAGCAGTGCCCGAGCCGGCAACGATTGCGCTCGCCGGCCTCGCACTGGCCGGATTGGCCGCTGCAAGGCGGATGCGAGCCGCGCGCTGACTTGAGAAATCGGCTACGTCCCGGGCACGGCGTACACGCGCACCGACGGTGCCGATCCGCTATGTTGTTCCGGTGGGGGACGAGGGTCCGGTGTATCCGAGGCGCACAATCGTTGAACCTGGAGGGATCGGCGCAAGCCTTATCGATTGCACCACCGCCGCCACAGTCCGCCGGGTGCGTCCGCTCCACAAAAGCGCACAGGCCGCGCAGGCGCGTCTCCAAACGATAGAAGAGCACGCGCGTCCCGAAAGCGCCGTAGCGGGTCCGTTGTGCGCGTGTTCCTTAAAACGCGCCGCGGTCGGCGACGCGGAAACCAGTCGCATCGTCGCGCATTCAAGCGCGCGAGCGTGGGCACGAAATCCGTACTTCATTGGACCACGAGGGATTTGGCGTTACGGCAATCAAGATGCGGTTTCGGACAGCCACCAGAAGCCTCCACCTCGCGTGGCGGCGCGTTGTGCCGATCTCGGCGACGGCACGCCTGAGGGTATCGTCCTGGTACTATCCTCCTAAAACCGTCGGTCTGGAAACTTGCGGGCGAGAGTCAGGCACGGTACACTTATTCTTCCGTGACACTCTCGGTTGTCATACCGGTTTACCAGTCCGCGGAGCACCTCCGAGCGTGCTTGACGGCATTCAAACGGTGTTCCGTCGCTCCGTTGGAAATCATTGTCGTCGACGATGGATCAACCGACAGCTCCCTCCAGGTAGCAAAAGAATTTGGCGCTACTCCGCTCACCACCGGTGGACGCCGCGGCCCGGCTTTCGCCCGTAACCTCGGCGCCAGGACGGCCAAGGGCGACATCCTCTTTTTCGTCGATGCGGACGTGTGCGTCAAGGCCGATACCAGCTCACGCCTCACCTCGAGATTCTCCGAGCAGCCGGAACTCGACGCCGTCATTGGCTCGTACGATAATTCCCCCGCGTCCACCGATTTCATCTCCCAGTACAAGAATCTGATGCACGCGTTCTTTCACCAGAACGCCCGTGAAGAAGCGTGCACGTTCTGGAGCGGGTGCGGCGCCATTCGGCGAACGGTCTTCCTCGAGTTTGGCGGCTTCGATGTCAGTTATCACCGCCCGGCCATCGAAGACATCGAACTCGGCTACCGTCTCAAGAGCGCCGGCAAATCGATCCTCCTCGACCGTCAGCTTCAAGTGAAACATTTGAAGCATTGGACGTTCTGGAACCTCATCGTCACCGACGTGGTGAATCGCGGAATCCCCTGGACCGAGTTAATCCTGCGTGACCGCCGCATGCCCAACGACTTGAACGTCCGCCTTGGTGAACGCATCAGTGTCGCGCTCGTGTTCCTGCTCTTCGGGTTTGCCCTCGAGGGCGCCATCCGCCACGGCGGCTACTTCCTGATTCCGGCCGGGTCGCTGCTTCTGTTTGTGCTGGCGCGATATTGGGCCGAGACTTCCGCGCACCCCGGCGGTAAGATGCCCGTCGCCCTGCTTACCGCAGCCGCTGGCGTGTTCGTCTGGCAGTGCTACGAGCACAACATGCTGCCGGTGGCTACCACCGTGTTCGTCGGCTATCTGTTGCTTTTCCTGCGTGGCCAGTTCGCACATACCAAGCGAACTCGAGTCATGACGGGCCTCGCCTACGCCGTCTACTTCTTCTGCGCCATTCTCTTCACGCTCACGTTTTTGCCCAAACGCCCCGGCGTCTTCGTGTTCTATCTTTTGCTGCTGGCGGTGATCATTCTTAATCAGCAGTTCTATCGCTACCTCGCGGCACAGTTGGGCCCGTTATCGATGCTCGCGATTCTTCCGCTTCACCTTCTCTACCACTTCTACAACGGCATCTCGTTCGTGATCGGGCTCGTTCTGCATACTTGGAAGTCGCTCTTCGGCGCCGGCCGTCCGCGCAATTCCGACCTTCCGTCCACCCGCCTTCCCAACTAACGCAAATTCATCCGGCCGAGCAGCGCCGCGCGCCGAGGGTCGGAGCGGAACTCGTCGCTGCCCCAAAGTCTCGTCAGCTTCAAGTCGCCGAACAGCACGAAGGGCCATGGATCGCACTCATCCACACTCTGCTCCAGGTACCGGAATACGCGGTCGATATCCTGCACCCCGGAGTAAGCCAGAGCTAACACGTACGGAGACACATACCGAGCGGCCGCCGCCTGTTCCACTTTGTCGATCAAGGCCCGCGCGCCCGCCGCCTCCCCGCGCTCTCCCAGCATCAGCGCCTGGGTTGCGAGCAGAAACGGATTGCCTGGATCGGCGGCCAGCGTCCGCTCCACGGCGGCGAGAGCCTCGTCCACAAATCCGGATGCGTTCAGCGTGATCGCCGCCAGCCAGCAATTTACCCAGATGCTCGGGAACAGTTGCAGATTCGTGCGCGCTCCCCGCAGCGCTCGCTCCTGGTGACCTATGAGCGAATTGAGCACCACATCTCCAATGCGGACCACCGGGGACAGCGGGTCAAGCGCGACCGCACGTTGCATCTCCTCGTGCGCTTCGGTAAAACGGCGAGTCTGCACCAATGACCAGTTAGACCGCCGGAAGTGTCCCACCCCTCGCGACGGATTGATTTCGAGCGAGCGCGCGAAATCATCCCCCGCCGCGGCCCAGTTGTATTCGAACGCGCCTCGTATGAACCCCCGAGCCTCGTAGGCTTCGGCGCATTCTACGTCGAGCGTCAAAGCCTTCTCCGCCTCGGCCAGCGCTTGCGGCAGAATGAGCCGCGGCTTCACCGCGAACAGGGCGAGCTGGCAGTACATCTCCGCGAGGCCGGCGTGCGGCAGCGCGTACTCCGGGTCAATCTGGATGGCGCGCTCGAAAGCCTGACGCGCGAGCGCGAAACCCGCCGCGGTCCGCTTGTTGCCATGATGCTGCGCCTCCAGATAAGCCTGGTAGGCATCGACACTCGCGTTATGACGGCGTGCGGCCCGCGGTGCGCGGCTGCCCACCAGTTTCATCTCCAGCGCCGCCACCACCCGCTCGGAAATCTCATCCTGGATCGCGAAGATGTCGTTCATCTCGCGGTCGTAACGGTCAGCCCATACTTGCAGCCCATCGGAAGCGCTCACCAGCTGGGCCATGATGCGGACCCGGTTGCCCGCTTTGCGAACGCTGCCCTCGAGCACGTGAGCCACGCCCAGCGCGAGACTGATTTGCCGGACGTCTTCACTCCGGCCCTTGAAGGCGAAGGCCGAAGTCCGCGCCGTCACCTTCAGCCCGGGGATGCGCGTGAGCGAGTTGATAATCTCCTCCGCCAAGCCGTCGCTGAAATATTCGTTCTCTATGTCGGCGCTGAGATTCGTAAAAGGCAGCACCGCCACTGACGGCTCGGCATGCCCGTCGCCGAGGCTGGCGCGCAAGGCGCGGGCAACTTCGGCCATGGATTGAAAACGGTCCGCCGGCTCCCGGTGGACGCACCGCGCCACCACACGCGCCAGGCTCTCGGGAATATGCGGCGCCGCCTCGCGGAGCGATTCCCCCGGCGTAGCGCGGTGCCCCGTGAGCGTCTCGTAAAGTACAAGACCAAACGAAAAGATGTCGGTCCGCCGATCCACGGGCAGGCCCTGTGCCTGCTCGGGAGACATGTACGCCAGCGTTCCGACAATGAAGCCCGTGCGCGTCGAGGTAGCATCCGGATCCAGGTTGAACTGCTTCGCAAGCCCGAAGTCGAGCACCTTCACGCCCGACGCGGTGAGCAGGATGTTGTCAGGTTTGAGGTCGCGATGGACGATGCCTTTGTCGTGCGCCTCCTCGAGTGCCGATGCGATCTGGAGCGCGAGTTCTATCACTCGCTCCGGCGCCAGCGGTCCTCGTATGGGCTGCCCCTCCAGATACTCCATCACCATGTAGCCCGGCCCCACATCGTACAGCGTGCATATGTGCGGATGATTCAGCGCGGCGATGGACCGCGCCTCAATCTCAAAACGCTCGCTGTGGTTCTTCAGGACTTTCACCGCGACAGTCCGCCCCAGCCGTGTATCGAGGGCTCGATACACCTCGCCCATGCCACCCGCGCCAATGGCGCCGATGATCTCGTAGGCTCCCAATCGTGTACCATGCTCGAGCATCAGGCAGTTATGCGATACAGTATCGCATCCCTTGGCGGGCATACCGGGGCGCGCGCGCTCACTCGTGCTGTGCCGGCATCATGAGCGATGCGCCCGTTTGCATTGTCGCCGGCCGCGTGTTCTTCAACGAGCGCTTGCTCCCGCCCAGCCACTGCGCCGCGTTCCTGAAAAACACGCGCGCCGCCATCCGCGGACTCATCAGACTCTCCGGCTGCTCGAGCAGGTTGCCCACGCGGTGATAGGCGAGCGAGACGGTTTCATCAACATGTCCGGCGCGCTCAACCTTGCCCACATACCAGTTGATGGCGCGCGTCGCGAGGCTTCGCCGCCCCACGGTCCGCGGAATTCCGAGGTCGTTGCCTACCGCGATGTTCCACGGAATGTCCACCACCTTCGCCGCCCTGGCGAAGAAGCGGCGCGCGAGTCCAGCAGGCCCCTCCGCCAGCGCCTTATCAAGTCGCACCGCTTCCAAAGCGGCCACCGACATTCCTTGACCGTAGATGGGATTGAAGCTGCAGATCGCGTCTCCAAACGTGAGGTAGCCCTGGGGAAAGCGGCGGAGATCTTCGTAGCGGCGCCGCAGGCTCGCCGGAAAGCGCGCCTCGGCCGGTTCACCGAGCGGCTCGGCATCGCGAATCGTTTCCCGGATGTCGGGAGCCGGCAGAGTGCGCGCGTAATCGATGAAGCCCGCGAGATCGCTAGGCGCGTAGTGGCCAAAGTAGCTCACCAGCGTGACGGTCCAGCGGTCGCCTTCCTGCGCGAGCATCACACCAGCCCGCTTGCCTTCCGCAGTTTGCGGAATCACCACCAGCGTGTCGCCGTTCAGGTGATGCGGCCGCCGCCGGAACAGCCGCGTAGTGTAGCCGACTCCGACCTCGACGCGCTCCTCGCGCGGCGCTTCAAAACCGAGATTCACGAGCCACTGCGGACTGTGCGAGCCGCGCCCGCTCGCGTCCACCACCAGGTCCGCTTCAAGAATTTCCCGGTAGAGGCGAACCCCCGCGACGCCGCTCCCATCAGTGCTCGGCACCAGCGCTTCCACCACCCCGTTGCTCCGAACGTCGATGTTCGGAATCTCGAACACCCGCCGCCTCACCGCCCCTTCGAGAGAGTGGCCGGCTCGCCGGCACAACGTTCATGCCGCTCGATGGCCGCGCCAGATAACCGCCCTGATGAAACCGCCGGCCGTCGCGCACGGCATCCGTCGGTATCGCGCCGGCATCCCACAGTTCCCTCGCAATTCCAGGGAACAGTTGTTCGAGCAGCACGCCGCCGCTCGCCGGCAGACCATGTGTGGGGCACGCTTGTGGAACGCCGCGGCGCGGCACGCCCGCCGTCATCGGATTGTCGCGGTCGATAATCGTCACGCGCCGGTAGTGGTTGGCCAGCACCCTCCCGGCGAGCATCCCCGCCATACCGCCGCCAATCACGATCGCATGCTCTCGACTCGACATTTCCAGACTCTCTCCACCCCGCTCTTTGAGGGAACCCGCGCACAACGGACTCGCTACGTCCGCCGCGGCGGCGTGCTCCTCTACTGTTTCGCGCCGCCTTCGCGGCCTGTGCGCTTCTCAAGAACCCGCGCACAACGGACTCGCTACGGCCCGCCGCGGCGGCGTGCTCCTCTAATGTTTCGCGCCGCGCCTTCGCGGCCTGTGCGCTTCAGTGAATCGGCGAAATCGAGATTAATACGATGCGAAAAGTGAAATGGATTTTAATCCGCTCCGCGCCCCACGCCCGATATACTGTTTCCACATGAGACTCATGCTGGGTGTCCTGATCGCCGCCGGCGTTGCGCTTGCACAGCAGACCGCGCTAGATCGTTATGTGGCCAAGCGCGACCCGGTCTACTCCTGGAAGGTGGTCACCACTCTTCCCGGCGATGGCGTTCGCACCGATATTCTTGAGCTGACTTCGCAGACCTGGCGATCCACACAGGAAGTCGACCGCCCTGTGTGGAAGCATTGGCTCTCCATCACCCGGCCCGATAAAGTGACCACCAACAAAGCGCTGCTGTTCATCGGCGGCGGCAGTAATAACGATCCGGCTCCATCCAAAGTCAACCCACGCTCCGTCCGCATTGCACGCGAGACCGGTTCCGTCGTGGCCGACCTCGGCATGGTGCCCAACCAACCCCTGCGTTTCACGGACTCGCTCGACAAGCCGCGTAGCGAGGACAACATCATCGCCTACACCCGCGTGAAGCACTTTGAGACCAAGGACGATATGTGGCTCGTCCGCCTGGCCATGGTGAAGAGCGGCGTGCGCGCCATGGACGCCATCCAGGAGTACCTCGCGAGCCCGTCCGGCGGCCGCGTCAAGGTCGACCGTTTCGTTGTCGCCGGCGGCTCAAAGCGCGGCTGGACCACGTGGCTCGTCGGCGTGGTCGACCCGCGCGTGGAGGCGATCATGCCCATGGTGATCGACGCGCTCAACAGCGAAGTGATCACCCGCCATCACTTCGAGGCGTACGGATTCTTCTCGACGTCGCTCAACGATTACGTTCGACAGGGCCTGTTCCCGCACAAGATCGGCACTCCCGAATACCGCGCCGTGCTCGACATCGAAGACCCCTTCGAGTACCGCAACCGCGCCGCGATGAAGATGCCGAAGTTCCTGATGAACGCTTCCGGCGACCAGTTCTTTCTGCCCGACAACTCCCAGTTCTACTACCCCGAACTGCCCGAAGAGAAGCATCTGCGCTATGTGCCGAACGCCAAGCACAACCTCGAGGGTTCGGACGCAGCCGACAGCCTGCTCTCTTTCTACCAGGCCATCGTCACCAATACGCCGCGGCCGAATTTCACGTGGACCAAGGAGAAAGACGGGACCCTCGTGGTGAAGCCGTCCGGCTCACCCACCGCGGTCACTCTGTGGCAAGCCACCAATCCGGAAGCCCGCGATTTTCGAGTGGATACCATCGGCAAGGCGTACACATCGTCACCGCTCGACCCCAAGAACGGCATCTACACCGCCAGCGTGAAGAAGCCCGTGAAAGGATACACCGCATTCTTCGTGGAACTGACTTACCCGGGTAAGGGATCCGCGCCATTCAAGTTCACCACTGAGGTGAGCATCGTGCCCGACGTGCTCCCCTTCAAGTGGGAAGACGCGGCCAGGAAATACCCAAAGTAGGGTAACAACTAACTTGACAGACCAAATGTGGTAGACTGCTGGGAGCCCGAACTATCACCCGCAGAACTGAATAAACTAAAGTCTCTTCTGGCGAGAATCGCACGCATTGCAGAGCTTAGCCAAGCGTCAGGACCCGGAGTTCGAGCCTTGGCTACTGCTTGCTCGTAAGCCGCAATCAAAGTTAAGTCTTAAGCCGAGACTTCAATCAAGCTAACGACTTCCCCAATCGACCAAGCATGACTGACGGATCGGTAGATGCGCAAGGCATCCGGGCTTCCGATGGTACCCTACTGCTTTTGGGCGACTGCAAGACTGTCCATGAGGCGCTTGTGGAGAATCTGGAGCGTCTCAAATATCTCCTTGGCCTTGGGGTCTATGGTCCCGTCTTGTTGCGTCGGAACAGGCGGGGGCGCTGCCGGGAGACTCCCTGTTGGTAGTGCAACTCTGCCGTTGTAGATTTCGTACAGTTCTACGTTCATTTGTAGGTAGTACGCCAGCAGTTTTGCCGTGGCATACGGCATGGTCATAGAGGTATGCCATTCTACCGTGTTCAGTGTGTTTGAGTACTCCCCGAACACAATCTTTAAATCCCAGACGGTGGGGTGGATAGCAATGTTATTCGCGTAGTCCGTGTTGATTTCGTCTGAGGCGATCGTAGCCGTGATGTCAGCTTGGGGCTCTTCGCTCATGCGGCTCTTCCCATGTTTTGGGGATCACGGAACGTGGAGTGTTCAACAAGGACCGCGTTGCTGCCTAGATGAACCTTCCGTCTTCCCGGCTTTTTCTTGGTCATCCGCTGCGTGGCGCTCTTTGGGGCTGAGTTCGACAGAAGCGACAACAACTGTCTCATTGGGTTCCAGTTCAAAGGCGGATTATCAACTGGACTCCACCAATGTGCCGCATGATGCAGCCAAAGATCTCGTAGCGTCTCGTGGCTCCGTCCTGCGTCATCGTATCCAAATTCAGTACCACAGCAAGGGCAGATGTGAAAATCTGTCGGAGGGTACCGCATCGCGTAGCCGCAAACTGGACAAGTGTTTACCATTTGTTACACTCGTGATAAAAATAGTCTTCGTTCGTCGGCAACCCGTGGCATCGGCGAGACCCCAGTGGAAGGGTTGAACAAGGTTTTGGCTTGAAGTAGGTTCGCATGATGCCCTCCTTAGAAATTACGGCGAACTCCTTTGTGATCACATCATAGCGCACCCTATCATGTTGCGACCGTTTGCATTCCAAGAGATGCGGACCTGTTGGGCCAGCCATGAACTGTTCTGCGAGGCCTTCGTATTGAGTAATCGACGCCCCTGCGAAATCGTTCCCATGTTTAGCGTAGTGGATCCTCAACTCCAATGGGTCGAACGGCATCTTGTTTGAGTTCATGTAAACATAGAACACATGAAGCCCGCCACGGAGATGCACGAAGGCCCGGAAGGGCACGACGGCTTCATGGCCGCGATCAAGACGATCATCAAGGTTCCAAAGAGCGCGATGCCGCCAAGCCCATTCAAGAAAGCCGCCACAAAAAGCAAAAAGCCAGCCGGCCAAAAGGGCTAACTGGCCGGTTTCTTCCCGCGTGGTCTGTCAAGTTAGTTGTTACCCAGAGTGGCTCCCTGCCCTTTCTTCGCGCCATCGCGCCTTCGCGAGAAATGCTCGTTACTTCGCGAGCACCCGCACGGCCTATGAGATCCGCCAACGCGACCGGCCACATTTACGACCAGCGCCCAAAGCGTCGTGCCGGGCCAATGAATACCCAACGAAGCGCCTTTGGCGTTATCTTCGCGCCCTTGAGAGAAACGTTCTTACTCTTCCCGCAGCACCTGTAGCGGCTTCTGCCCGAGAATCCGCCAACTCGCGAGCCACCCCGCGACGTTTGCGATCAGCGCCGTCCCAACGATAGCGAGCAGATTTGGCCACCATTCGATGGTGATCTCGGCTTGAAGCAGACGCTTCAATACGAGCGCTGAAAAGGCCGTCGCCATCAGGCTGCCCATCAAGCCCGCGACTACGCCGAGGATCAGGAACTCGATGGAAAAGATGCCCGCGATCTTAGCGCGCGACGCGCCCAGCGTCTTCAGGATCACCACTTCGCGAACCCGCCTGAAGCGCGTGCCCGCTACACTCGACGCGAGTATGATCAGCCCCGCGAGAATCGCAAACGCCGAGATGAATCGCACGACGATCGAAATCTGCTCCACTACCTCCTGCACGATTCGCAGGATGTCGGCCACGTTCACCACCGTCACCGTCGGATACTTCTCGTACATCGCCACCAGC
>Ga0163150_10007569_pt1 | contig 12691 bp, 9 predicted proteins | sample OliLakLV19P2IB_FD_148628 | JGI IMG/M metagenome (GOLD analysis project Ga0163150, IMG submission 148628) | Freshwater microbial mat bacterial communities from Lake Vanda, McMurdo Dry Valleys, Antarctica - Oligotrophic Lake LV.19.P2.IB | ecosystem: Environmental > Aquatic > Freshwater > Lake >...
GGTTGGATCAAGTTCGACTGCTTTCGCCGCGGACGTTTCCATGTCCTTCCGATACTTTTTCGCGCGGAAATCGCTACGGATCATCGTGCCAAGGATATCGGCGCGAAGTCTATACCGCTCGGAATCTTCGGGGAGTTTTTCGAGCGATGCCAGCGCTTCCTCCGCGGCCGCGTCGATCTGTTCGCCAAACGGGCGGCGATGCGCGACGTCGGATTCCGGGAGCTGTTCCCACGCGATTCGGTGAAGTTCCGCGACGAGTAGCGCGGCTTCGACGTGAATGCGGGAAGCTGCGTTGTCGCCGCTGGTGACGAGGGCGCGCGCTTTTTCGCGAACGGACTGCGCGGCAGCAGTATCGTACGCAAGCCGCGCGGCGGAAAGGTCGCGGGCAAGAGATTCGGCCGTGCCACCATGCTGCGCCAATAAAAAAATGCACAAGACCACCGCGATCATACGAAACACTCCACGGATTATCACCACAATACCACGTAAACGGTGCTTGACAGCCAAAGCGGCGCCTTGGGGGCCGCCGCAGTCCAAATAGGCTTCTTCCTAAAACGTCGTTGGGGTAGAGGACTAAGCTGTTTTGGGAGAAGAACTATTTGGACTGCGGTGGCGGAGCGGAACGAATCGTTCGCTTCACCGGCGCAAACTGACGAACGCTAGATCTCGGCCGATGGTTGCCAATTGAACTGAGCGCAGACACCGCTTTGGCTGTTTATGGTTGACCGCTCCGTCCACGCACAACAACGGGAGATTGTCTGTGATGAACGAAAGTTCGCTCGATTCGCAGAGCGGTTCGCGGTAGGATGTGGATGGTGTGCTGCGGGTAGCACAGATTAATTCCCCAGAATGGAATTCAAGAAAGGACCCCTATCATGCGATGGGTTTATGTTCTCGCAATCTGTGTCGCGGCTTTTGCAGAGGCGATCACACCGGCGCAAAAGAGCGAGCTGCTCGGCGCCGCGCCTCCATTGGACAATGTCGTCCCCGCGCTCGAATATCCGGATCACATGACCCGCGATCCGAAAACGGAGCCGTGGGAGTTGCCGATTGCCGTCCCGTTATTCGAAGATCATGTGCGCGGGGAAACGTTGCCGAATCCGGGGGGCGCGCCGGCGACTTGGATCCAAATAGAACGCAACGGAACCATACATGCAGGTCACGGCGAACCAGGACTCTCCCCATCTTCTGAGTTCGTGAACAGCGGAAACGGGTCATGGGTGGAAAAAGATCCAAACAAGCGAACCGCGAATGAAGAAGACAATTTTTCGGATCCAACATTCCGGTTTGCCACCAAAATTGGTGATACATATTGGTTGGTTAAGGCCGGACTGGAATCGTTTAAAATAGGTGGCCGCGAATCCTCAATAAGACCTCATACCGAATACGGCGTAAACGGCCCGCTTTCCACGACCATCACTGGATTGGCAAAAGACTCCAAAGACACGCTCTGGGTCGGCACGCCAATCGGGCTCAGCAAACGCACGAGTGATGGCACATGGACGTCGTTTCGCGGGCGCGACGGCTTGCCGTATGAAGACATTACCTGTCTTGCGGTGGATAAGGATGATCGGCTTTGGATCGGCACGTCAATGGGCGTGGTTCACTATCGACCCTACGCAACGGGACGGCAATGGTTCTACCGTCAGGGAAAACGATACCTACCCGACGACAAGGTGAATGCGATTGCGGTCAGCCCCAAGGGAACCGAGGTATTCGTCGCGACGCCTGCCGGAATCGGACGCATTCGCGTGAACGGCACGACTCTACTGGCCCGGGCCGAGGTCATCGAGAAGGTGTTGAACGAACGGCATCGCAGGCTGGGCCTCGTCGCCGAATGCGATCTCGATAACCCAGACAACCCCACATCGCACACGATCGGCGATAACGACAACGACGGGTTATGGACGGCTTATCACGTGGCGGCGATGTCGCTGGCGTATGGCGCAACGAAAAACGAAGCGTACAAGGCGTCGGCGAAGGAAGGCATGCACGCGCTGTACATGTTGCAGGATGCCTCCGGCATACCCGGACTCGTTGCGCGCAGCGTAGTTTCGCTGGAAGAAGGCGTGAAAAAGGATCCGGACAAGCCCGCGGACGAAAAGCAGTGGCGTCCTACGCCGGACGGCACGATGTATTGGAAGAGCGATACGTCGAGCGACGAAATCGACGGGCACTTCATGGCGTTCTACACGTATTACGAAAACATTGCGCAGCACGATCCCGCGGAAAAGGAAAAGTGTATTCAACAATGCCGCGAAGTGATCGACTATATCGTCGATAACAATTATCAATTGATCGACTGGAACGGCAAACGCACGCGTTGGGGATTCTGGAACCCCGAGGCCTTGAACGGCGATCCGGGGGATTACATCGAGAACGGTCTCAACGCGCTGCAGATACTGTCATTTTTGCGCACGAGCTATCACGTGATCGGTGACGACAAGTATCTCGATCATTACAAAAAGCTGATCATGGACCATCATTATCTCAGCAATGTGCTCACGTCCAAAAAGGAATGGCCGGATGAAAACAATCATAGCGACGATCAACTCGGGCATGTCGCGTGGTATCCGCTGTTGCAGACGGAGAAAGACCCGGTGATCCTGCGCGCATTAAAACAGGGAATCCGCCGGCACTACCGGATCGTGTGGCCGGAGAAGGCGAGTTTCTATACGTTTGTGTACGCAACCGTTGATCCGAACCAGGCGGATATCCCTGGCGCAATCGAGAATTTACAGGAAATCCCGACCGATCGCAGGACGTGGCAACAGAAGAATATGCACCGCGCGGATGTGACAGTGAACTGGCGGCCGAACCGGTTCGGAAAACCGGTGTTGACGCGCGCACTACCCGCGGATGAGCGAGTGTTTCAAAAATGGAACGCGGACCCGTATGTGCCGGATGAAGGCGGCGACGGCCGGCATGAGGATGATGGCGCAGCGTATTTGTTGCCGTACTGGATGGGCCGGTATCACGGATTTATTGCGGAGGCGGAATGACTGCGGAAAGAAATTAGCGGAGCCGCGATACGATATAGAAGATTGCAGTAAGTACCAGGCTGATGACGATGCAGGTGACGATTGGAAAATAGATATGAGCGTTGTCGCGCTCGATGCGGATGTCGCCGGGAAGCTTGCCGAGCCCGAAGAAACCGAACCTGCCGCCGGCGACGAAGATGAGGCCCACAATGGCCAGGATTATGCCCGCGACAATAAGCAGACGTCCTATTGATGACGTGTCCATTAATATAGTTTGCGCGTGGAGGGCGGGTTTTCCAACCCGCCATTGATTTGTCTAATCGAGAGAATGGCGGGTGGGAAAACCCGCCCTCCAAATTACACTTCCTGGTAAGACCGCCGCATTGACGTAGGTGGAATGCTGAGCGCCTCGCGGTACTTCGTGACCGTGCGGCGCGCGATGTTCAGTCCCTTTACTTTAAGCAAATCCGCGATCTTCTGATCGCTGAGCGGTTTCGCTTTGTCTTCCTCCTCGATCATCTTTTTGATAATCGACTGCACGCTCTTCGAGGATTGCGCGTCGCCGCTGTCGCGCCGGAGTCCGGGCGAGAAGAAAAATTTCATCTCGAACAGGCCCTGCGGCGTTTGCATGTACTTCCCGCGGGTGGTGCGGCTGACGGTCGCTTCGTGTACGCCAACCTTGTCGGCGATTTCCTGCAAGGTTAGCGGTTTGATAAATTCAATGCCGCGATCCAGAAATTCGTATTGCACGTCCACAATCGCGCGCGCAATCCGCAGAATGGTCTGTTGCCGCTGTTCGATGTTGCGGATCAGCCATTTCGCCGATTCCACCTTATCGCGCAGATACTGTTTTTCTTCTCGCGTGACCTTTCCGTTGCCCATCATCTTTCGGTAATGCTCGCTGATGCGTAGCGCCGGAATGGAATCGTTGCTGAGATAAAGCACAAACTCTTCGTCGATCTTTTCCACGATAACGTCCGCGGTGACGTACTGCGGCGGGTCCGAACTGTATTCGAGGCCGGGCCAGGGGTCGAGTTTCGAGAGCAGGCGCTTCAACTCCTCGACGCGTTCGGGCGTGATCCGCATTTCTTTTGCGATCTTCGGGATTTGCCGGTGTTCGAGTTCATCAAGGTGTTCGGCAACCAGGGTGCGGAGTTCGGGTTCATGCGGGTATTCGACGTCAATCTGGAGCAACAGGCATTCGATGACATCCCGCGCGCCAACACCGGTGGGTTCAAACCGCTGAATCATGTGGAGCACGCGCTCGGCGTCGTCGAGCGTTGCGCCCGCTTCCTTGGCGATTTCCTCGAGTGACCCGGTGAAATAACCTTTGCCATTGATCTCGCCGACAATGAGTTCGCCAACGGTGTAGGTCGCTTCGTCCTGTGCCGCCATGCGCAACTGGGTCAGTAATCGTGAAGTAAACGACTCTTCCTTCGTGATGCTGTTTTGATAGTGGTCGCGCCGCTCGCCCAGGTCCACGTTCCGCGAGAAATCTGTCCCTTCCTTGCGAAAATCCCACTGGTTGGCGTAGTCGTCAAGGTTGAAGGAGGTATCCTCGATTGGCGCGCCGTCAGCGGTGCCTTCGGCGGGCGCGGGGGCAGGTTCAACCTTGGGTTCGGTGACCAGTTGTTCGAGCACGGGATTCTGTTCAAGCTCTTGTTGGACATACTGTTCCAGCTCCATACCCGAAAGCTGCAGGATTTGGATGGCCTGCTGCATTTTCTGGGTAAGCATCAGCCGCTGAGAAAGCGTCTGGGAGAGCCGGTGTTCCATGTGCATCATGCGAAAAGTGTACCCCTTAGCAAATCGTATGCCATTATAACGTCAAGGGTTGTCTGCTGTCAATTGACCGTTGCAACTTATGGTGCTATCATGGCTTACCGGCCCGAAGCTGGGGGCGTGTCAGGGGGTATGCACTGTGTTACGGTTTTGCTTGCTCGGCAGTGGTAGCAGCGGGAACGCCACGTTGATCGATGTGGATGGTCATAAAATCCTTATCGATAACGGGTTAAGTTACCGCCAACTCGAATCCCGCACCGTTGCCGCAGGCATGTCCCTCGAGGGTTTGAAGGCGGTTTTCATCACCCACGAGCACGCAGACCATGTCGGTGGGTTGGGGGTACTAACCCGCAAATTGGACGTGCCGGTCTATATGACCCGCGCCACCCACGACGCCCTACCCAAAACTATCGGTAAACTAAACAGCATCAATTATTTCGAGGCGGGCGAAGAGGTTTCGGTAAACGGTGCACGAGTAGGCAGTTTTAGCGTTTCGCATGACGCCGCTGATCCCGTCAGTTTTGTAGTCGAAGCAAAAGGCACGAAACTGGGCATCGCCGCCGATCTCGGGCGTCCCACCGAGTTGGTGCGCCAACGGCTCATCGGGTCGCACGGCCTGATCCTGGAATCCAACTATTGTCCGGACATGCTCAGCAAGGGCAGTTACCCGCCGATGATTCAGCAGCGTATCCGCGGCCGGCACGGACACCTTTCAAACCACGATATGTGCTCGCTGCTTGCGCACATCATGCACGATGCGTTGCGAGTGGTCGTGCTCGTCCACATCAGCCGCGAAAACAACACCCATGAACGCGCGCACCTGATCGCGTCGCAGACCATGCGCGGGCATGCCGCCGCGCTACACGTCGCCGGGCAGGATAGTCCGACGCCGGTGTTCGAGATTCGCGCGTGAAAGCGGTCGCGTTCCTGCGATCAAACTTGGTGCAACGCATACTGGACCGTGCCGCGCGCGCGTCGGGCATGCCGGTCAGCATTCACCACGTTGCGGACAACACCGAAGGTCCGAAGCTCTGCGGCACGGCCGGGTGCGCGTCCTGCGCCTATGTCGCGGAACAGCCGGGCGGAGCCGAAGCGTGCAGGGCGTCGCGTGTACGCAACAGTTCCTTTTCGCTGGCGATGAATCGGCCCGCGCCGTTCTTGTGTCACCTGGGGTTCGCGTGCGTGTCCGCCCCGGCGCTTCCGTCGAGCGGGCAGTCGTTCGTGCTCACGATGGGCCCATACAGTCCCGCCGAAGCGCCCGAGACCCTGGTGAGCGATGCGATGCGCGGATTGGAATCCCTTGGCCACCTGCCCATGCGGTTTTTTCCAACTTCGCTAACCGACATTGCGCAGGTGCGCGGAGACAGCGCGCCGGCAATTGCGGAATGGACCGTCGACACCCTCGAATCGGCGTGGCGTGAAGCGCAAACCGCCGCGCAACCGGTGGAAGAACCGGAGCCACCGGCGCCAGTCCGTGGACGGCCAAGGCGCCAGAAATCCAAGGCCCCGGACACGTCGCCCTACCGGGGCGCGGAGATTGCCGCGGCATTGGCAAGCGGCGATCAAACCCTGGCACGCACCCTGGTCAAGACGGCCATTGCGGAAGTAAATGTTTCCGCGGACAAACTATCGGCGGCTCGCCGCGCGCGGACGGTCGCGGTAGTAAGCGCGGTGCTCGAAGCCTGCGAGCGTGCGCGCACGTCCACAGCGGAGGCCTGGGCACTGTTTCCTGCGTTCCTCGCCGCGGTTCAATCACCGGCATCCGAGACGGACCTCGCCAAACACGCCTTGGCGTTGCTCGCCCTGCTGGTTCCGCGCCGTCAACAACATCCGAAAGACAATGTGTTGCTCGAACTGGACCGTGTCGTGATGGGGCGCATGCCGGAACCGGTGCAACTCGGCGAAATCGCGGAACGGCTCGGAAAGCATCCCACGGCAATCACGCACCATCTCCAGCGCAAGTACGGGTTGTCGTTTACGCAATACGTAGGCAGGCTCCGTATTGACAAGGCGAAAGAACTGCTGCGCCGCACCCGGCTCGGAGTCGGCGAAGTAGCCACCCGCGTGGGCATCGGTGATCAGAGCAATTTCACCAAGCTGTTCCGCAAGTTCGAGGGGCTATCGCCACAACAGTATCGGGAGCAGTACCGGAACCGGGTGTAGGGAAAAGTTGTACGCGGTGTGGTGGACTACTTGGCGTGCGTCCGCCTGGTGGACGAAGTTTACATTTTACATTTTACATTTTGGGTTTTGGGTTTTGGGTTTTGGGTTTTGGGTTTTGGGTTTTGGGTTTTGGGTTTTGGAGAAACGCTAACACGGTGGCCGTTTCTCGAATTTCAAATACGTACGCGCACGAAGTCCTCGCCCATAAACAGCCAAAGCGGTGTCTGCGCTACCCGCTCCGCCACCGCAGTCCAAATGGTCCTCCCCAAAAACCACGTCCCAACAAGATGCCTATTTGGACTGCGGCGGCCCCCAAGGCGCCGCTTTGGCTGTTTATCACAGACGGTCTACCCCGCCGTAGCTGAACTTTGAAATTTCGAGGGCCCGCCGGATTTCGCTATAATCGGGTTCACAAAAAACGGCCGCTCAACATGCCCGCAATGAAACAATACCCGCCCGGCGCGACCCGAACGCGAGAATCCTTGGCGCAACGCCTGAAATCCAAAATGCTTTCGCGCTGGTGGCGCTTGGCCTGTCCCACCGAATTCCTCTGCGACAATTGCAAGTATGACCACCCTTCCGCATGCGCGCGGCCCCAACGGCCAAATGCAACGAGATGTCCGGATTACAGACCCAAGGGAAAGTGAGGAAGACAGGAAGTGAGGAAGACAGGAAGGAGGAGAAAGGAACTGAGGCCCGTCCGTGCGTGTCCGTGTTCGTCCGTGTCAGTCCGTGCCTGTCCATGCCAGTCCATGTCCGTGCCTGTCCATGCCTGTCCGTGTATCATGTCCTGAAGGAGAAGCCTAAACATGGCGAGTCAGCCCACCGTTTGTTTTGATCAAGCGAAACCCGCGCCGGACGCGTCGCGGTACCGGCTGAATGATCAGCAGATGGCCACGATCACCATCTTCGGCGCGACGGGCGATCTCGCGAGCCGGAAATTGTTTCCAGCCATCTTTAACCTGTGGCACGCCGGGTTCCTGCCAAAGAAAATCGCCGTGGTCGGTGTCGCGCGAAAACCGAAGTCCGATGCGCAATTTCGCGAGGAGATGTGCGAGGCCCTGAAAAAATTCTCGCGCACGCTTGATGGGCTCGGGGATGCCTGCGACCCCTTCGTGTCGAACATTTACTATCAGCAGGTCGAGTTTCATGATCCCGCTGCCTTTACGCGGTTGCGCGAACGGCTCGAATCCATCGAGCAAAAACACAACATGCCGGGGCACCGGCTGCATTACATGGCGGTCGCGCCGGAATTCTTTGCGCCAATCATAGAACAGCTTGGCGGGGCCGGCCTTACCCGCAACGGCGATGGCGGACCGTGGTCGCGCGTGGTGATTGAAAAACCGTTTGGCCATGATCTCGCTTCCGCCCGCGCATTGACGGACCGCATCGGCAAAGTGCTGGGCGAAGATCAAGTCTATCGTATCGACCATTATCTCGGCAAGGAAACCGTTCAGAACATTTTCTCGTTCCGGTTTGGCAACGCGATCTTCGAGCCATTGTTCAACCAGAAGTACGTGGAGCACGTGCAGATCACGATGGCGGAAACCGTGGGCATGGAAGGGCGCCGGGGCGCGTTCTATGACGCCAACGGCGCGTTGCGCGACGTAATGCAGAACCATCTGCTGCAACTGCTCTGCCTCGTTGCCATGGAACCACCTGCGCTGTCCGGCGCAAAGCACACCCGCGACGAAAAAGTAAAAGTGCTGAGTTCGGTCGAGGTGCCGGTGGACGACGCATTCGACACCTGGTGCGTGCGCGGACAGTATGCGGACGCGCCGGGCGTGCCGGGGTATCTCTCGGAAGAGGGTGTCGCGAAAAACAGCATTACGGAAACGTATCTCGCGTTGCGGTTGCGGATCGACAATTGGCGTTGGGCGGGTGTGCCATTTCTGTTGCGCACGGGCAAATGCCTGAAAGAGCGCGTGACGGAGATCGCCGTGCAGTTCAAACAGCCGCCGACCCATTTCTTCCGAGATCTCGGCATTCCCATGCCGCACGCGAACATGCTCGCGTTTCGCATTCAACCTGACGAGGCGATCTCTCTGCGGTTCAACGCGAAACAGCCCGGCATGGAAATGCAGATTCAGGCGGTGAACATGGATTTCGCATACGAATCGACCTTTGCAGAAGACCTGCCGGAAGCCTACGAACGGTTGCTGCTCGATGCGTTGCGGGGCGATTCCACGTTGTTCATGCGGTCCGATGAAATCGATTACGCCTGGCAAATCGCGACTACCGTGGCCGACTCCTGGAAAAATGTACCACCGCCGTTGCCGTACGCGCCCGGCGCCTGGGGCCCGAAAGAAGCCGGCGCGCTGTTCCTGGGCAGCCACGGTTGCTGGCGAACGCCGTAGGATTCGTGCAATGAGCGACTACAGCGAAGAGCACATCCGCATTCTGCGGGCAATGACGTACGAACAGAAGCTCGATGCCGCTGCCAATCTGTACTGGTCTGCGCGGGAACTGAAAGCAGCCTGGCTGCAAAGTCAGCACCCGGACTGGACGGAAGAACAGGTGCAGAAGAAAGTTCGGGACATTTTCCTATATGCCCGCGGCTAACCCGTTCCACCTTTTTACCCAAAAATTCGAAAAACTGGGCGTGCGTTACATGGTGACTGGCAGCGTCGCATCCATGCTCTATGGCGATCCACGACTGACCAACGATGTGGACATCGTGCTGGACATCAAGCCTGAAGATGCGAGACGGCTTTCAGACCTTTTCCCCGATGCGGAGTTTTACTTTCCTCCCGGGCAAGTCATCCAGGTCGAAATCGCTCGCCGGCACAGGGGCCATTTCAACATCATTCATCACGTTTCCGGATTCAAGGCCGACATCTATCTTGCGGGTACGGACACATTTCACGAATGGGGGTTGGCGCGCGCAAACGCGATTGTTGTTGAAGCCGAACGGATCATTCTTGCACCTCCCGAATACGTGATTGTGCGCAAACTCGAATTCTTCCAAGAGGGCGGATCTGTAAAACATCTTGAAGACATTCGAACGATGTTATCCGCAAGCGCGGAACTCATAGATCAGAATGAAATAGACCGCATTGTCGGTGAACGCGGCCTGAGTACGCTTTGGCAACAAGTCCAGCAGCCCCGATAGACTGCCTACGCGATTTGCGCTATACTTCCCGCTTATTTATGCGGCCAAAATGGCCGTGGATAGGGGAGTACGATGGCGAAGAAGCTGATGGTGGTTCCGTCCGAGGCGCGGCGGAGCTCGGTGCTCGACCTGGGTTCGATCCCGGTCAATACGTATAACAAGACCCTCAAAGACGAACTTAAGTCCAATAAAGATATTACGCCCGCGAGATGCCTTCGCGCGTACCGCGACATGGCCCTCATCCGCGAGTTCGAGACCATGTTGGACGAGATCAAGAAGCTCGGCGCGTACCAGGAAATCGACTACAAGCATGCCGGCCCGGCGCACCTGTCCATCGGACAGGAAGGCGCGGCAGTGGGCGAATGCTTCCACCTCAGCATCGACGACCATATCTTCGGCAGCCATCGCAGCCACGGCGAAATCATTGCGAAGGGCCTTGCCGCGGTCCATGAGTCGAAGGGCAAGTCGCTCGAGACCATCATGCGCGAATATTTCGGTGGACAGATTCTCGGCATTGTCGAATCTGGTGGCGATAAAACCGAACCGTTGAAACTCAGCGGCAACGGCAAGGCCGGGTTCGGTTCCGACGCCGAGGAAGAGTTGGGCATCGATTTCCTGCTTTACGGCCTGCTCTCCGAAGTGTTTGGACGCGAGACGGGATTCAATAAAGGTATGGGCGGCTCGATGCACGCCTTCTTCATGCCATTCGGCATTTTTCCGAATAACGCCATCGTCGGCGGCAGCGCCGACATCGCCACCGGCGCGGCGCTATACAAAAAAATCTTGCGCAGGCCCGGAATCGCGGTCGCCAATATCGGCGACGCATCCATCGGTTGCGGCCCAACATGGGAAGCAATGGGCTTCGCGGCAATGGGACAGTACTCGAACCTGTGGGACAAGGAGTTCCACGGCGGGCTGCCGATCATCTACAACTTCATGAACAATTTTTATGGCATGGGCGGACAACCCATCGGCGAGACGATGGGCTTCGATCGCCTCGCGCGCGCGGGCGCGGCAATCAATGCGAAGAACATGCAAGCGGAATGCGTCGACGGCAACAACCCGCTGAGCCTCGCGGACGCATACAAACGCAAGATAGAAACGATCCGTAACGGCGACGGTCCGGTGCTGCTCGAAGTGGTGTGCTATCGCCAGAGCGGACACTCACCCAGCGATCAGTCCTCGTACCGCGAACGCGAAGAGATCGAATTGTGGAAACAGGTTGATCCGCTGATCGAGTTTGGCGGACGACTGATCGAAGCCGGCGTTGCGAAGGAAGACGATCTCAACGCCATCCGCGAATACGCCACGCGTAAAATCGTGAAGGCGCTCACGCTCGCGATTGACGACGCGAAATCGCCACGCATGGCGCTCGGTCCGCACATTGGTCTCGAGCCGATCATGTTCTCGAACAAGATCGACGAGACGCTTCCGGGCCTACAGTTTAAGAACGATGTGCTGATACCGCTTGATCAGAATCCCCGCGTCCAACAGATCGCGAAAAAATCGCGCACCGGCATTGGCGCAAACGGCGAAATCCTGAAAGAAGGCAAGGCGGTCAGCTTCCGCGACGCAATGTTCGAAACCGTCATCCATCACTTCTACAACGATTCGCGCGTCGTCGCGTATGGCGAAGAAAACCGCGACTGGGGCGGCGCGTTTGCCGTGTACCGGGGATTGACCGAGGCCTTGCCGTATCACCGCTTGTTCAACTCGCCAATATCCGAAGGCGCGATTGTCGGCACCGCCGTCGGGTTCGCGCTCGAAGGCGGCAAGCCGCTGGTCGAACTCATGTATTGCGACTTCATGGGCCGCGCGGGCGACGAAATTTTCAACCAGATGGCGAAGTGGCAGGCAATGTCCGGGGGCTATTGCAACATGCCGGTAGTGCTGCGCGTGTCCGTTGGCAGCAAGTACGGCGCGCAACATTCGCAGGACTGGACCGCGCTGGTGGCGCACATTCCGGGGCTGAAAGTGGTGTTCCCCGCGACACCGTACAGCGCGAAAGGTTTGCTCGCGACAGCGATGAGCGGTAGCGATCCCGTGGTGTTTTTCGAGAGCCAACGCACCTACGACATCACCGAACAGTTTCACGAAGGCGGCGTGCCCGCTGAATATTACCGGTTGCCCATTGGCGAGCCTGCCATCATCAAGAAAGGCAGCGATCTAACGATTCTCACGTTTGGCGCGACCCTCTACCGCGCGCTGGAGGCCGCGAAACGGCTGGAATCGGAGTTTGGCATTTCGGTCGAGCTGATCGACGGCCAGACGTTGGTGCCCTTCAATTACGACGTGCTGTACCGTTCGGTGAAGAAGACCGGCAAGCTCATCCTCGGAAGCGACGCCTGCGAACGCGGCAGCTATATGCACACCATTGCATCGCAGATCGCGCAGATCGCGTTCGATTACCTCGATGCCCCCGTCTGCGTTGTCGGCGCGGAAAACTGGATTGTCCCGCCCGCGGAACTCGAAGACGACTACTACCCGCAGCCGGCTTGGTTTCTCGATGCCTACCACACGCAAATCAATCCATTGCTGGGGTACACGCCCGCGACCAACCGATCTGCGAATGAAATGATCTCCCGTTCGCGGTATGGGGTTTGCTGAGGGCGCACACGGGATACCGTACCAACGAGAAGTAGCCGCCCCCACT
>Ga0163150_10007570_pt1 | contig 12690 bp, 9 predicted proteins | sample OliLakLV19P2IB_FD_148628 | JGI IMG/M metagenome (GOLD analysis project Ga0163150, IMG submission 148628) | Freshwater microbial mat bacterial communities from Lake Vanda, McMurdo Dry Valleys, Antarctica - Oligotrophic Lake LV.19.P2.IB | ecosystem: Environmental > Aquatic > Freshwater > Lake >...
AGAGGATATAGAAGAAGTAGAGGATCTAGAGGAATTAGAAGAATGTAAACATCGTAATTTTAATCTTCCTCTTACTCTTCTCATTCTTCTATTTCCTCTACATCCTCAAAATAGCCGCGACAACGGCTCCTTCGGGGATTTTCCCTTTCTCTGTGTTGGCGATGCGTCCGTGGTGCTTGATGGTGTGTAGCACAGCCAGACCATGCAATTCCTGTGAGTGAACATTCTGGTTGCCATGAACCGTCACACTTCCCGTTGCTTCATCAAACGCCCCCCAATTCATCTCCCCTTCCTCCAGCAACAGCAGGTCCACTTTTCCTTTCGCCGCTGCATCAAGAATAACCGCGATATCGTTACTCGTACGCCCGGTCCCAAGCAAATTACCGTACTCTTCGATAAGCGGCTCACTCATATGATGATTGTGCTCGCAAACGATAGGGTCTGCTTTTTCCTTCATTTCTTCCATAGTCATGTGATCGGCGTTGCCGTGAACGTACTTTTCAAGGAGGTGACCTGACTGGTCGAACTTCTTAAACATGCCATATTCTTCTTCGACACCGAAAAAAACGAGCGGGTCGTGCTGGTTATGCAGAAGCTTATGAAGACTTTTGGCAACGGTATGAGCATAGACATCCTCTTCCTGCTCTTCGACTTCTTTAGCTCCACCCTGTCCGTGCATCGCCGTTGTCCCTGCACCCGATGAATGAGATTGAGACGATTGTTCATGGCGTTCCATGCCGGTCCACGCTTCGGCCATGTTCTTCGGCATCCCATCGACATCGTACGGGGCGATGGTAGCGCCTGAAACTTCGAACAGACGGGAATGATTCTTGCTGAGCGTGAGGATGAAGTAGTGCATGGTTAGGAGGGTTAGGAGATAGAACGATAGAAAATGGAATCCGGTAAGAAGCGGCCATTTTTGGCCGTGTATATATGCTAGAAATTATCGCAAAAGATCGAGTGCCTTCAGAAGCTGTTCATCACGGGTGCCATCACCGGCTACGACGGGAATATCGGGTGTGACTCCTGTTTTATTGATAACGCGCCCCTTAGGCGTCAGCCATTCGGCGATAGTCATTTTGACACTGGAACCATCTTTGAACTCAATAATTTGTTGCACGGTGCCTTTGCCAAAACTCAGTTCGCCAATGATCGTTGCACGCTTGTGATCTTGCAGAGCGCCGGCAACGATTTCGGATGCGGATGCGGAACCCTTGTTCATCAGCACGACCATCGGGGTATCCACATCGATCGTCGGCTTGTCTGACGTAACTTCGGTGAATTCTTGCCCTTTGGATTTGATGATGGCGACTGCGCTGCCTTCGGGCAGGAAGTTGCTTACGGTGATTTCTGCGGCATGCAAGAGACCTCCGGGGTTGTTGCGCAGATCAAGCACAATGCCTTTCGGTTTCTTCGCTGAAAGATCGGCCATGAGCGAGCGAAGCTGGGTGTCCGTGGTCTGACCGAACTGGACCAGGCGAACAACACCGATACCGTCCTGCATGGATATGTCGATCTCGGGAAGCTTTACCGTATCGCGCGTGACTTTGATTTCAATCTGATTACCATCACGCATAATCGTCAATGTGACAGTAGTGCCTTTGGGACCGCGGACTTTGTCGACTGCTTCGACAAGCGTCATACCGGCGAGGCTAACACCATCTACCTTTATAATGATGTCGCTGGGTTTCACGCCTGCCTTCTGCGACGGTGACCCGCTGATGGGAGAAATAACCGTCAGTGCATTGTCGTGATATTCCACCTGCGCACCGATGCCGGAGACTTGTCCGTCAATTTGTGTCTGGAATTGTTTGGCATCAACGGGGCGCATGAACACCGTGTATGGGTCACCCACACTGTTGACGAGGGCCTCAGCCGCTTTGTATCCCGCATCTTTATCGTTGATCTTATCGGTGTAAAGATACTGCTGATTGAGCAATTGCCACAATGTGCGAAGTAGCGCGCTCTCCGGAATATCTTTCGTCGTCGTAGTGTACTTCACCGTAACGGACGGGACTTTCGTCTGAGCAGTCGGGTCAATTTCGGTGTTCTGACGACCGGATGCTTTCTGCAACATCGACTTTGCTTCCTTTGATGTCAGCGTGCGGTCGGCACCGAACAAATTCGAACGAACCGGTTTCATCCATCCTTTTTCCACTGCAGAACGAACGCCACGCTCAATGGCCGACCCCGACTTCACATCACTGAATGCCATTTTTGAACCCATAGGCTCCAGATGCAACAACGATGCGAGCACTGCTGCTGCCTCTCCGCGCGTAATCGACTTGCTGAGGATCAAATTTTTTCCAAAGAGCGTCAGCGCACTCTGCTTTTCAGCGACGCTGACATATGGCTGCAAGGCCTTGGGAATAGCACGCGTGTAGGCGCCGGTAGGAAGTGCCTTCGGCGTTACCGGCAATGCAAGTTCGGTAATGGCCAATCTCAAAAATTCCCCGCGATTGATAGTTGCCCCTTCGGCTGACGCCGCAGCGGAGGCTCCGAATGACGTAAGAGGAATACTAATGAGCAACAGGAACAAGCTCAGCTGATGGACAAAACGATTTGATGACATGAAACGAGGGGGAATTCCGTGAACGGAAAATACAGTGCCTTTATTCTACGCGGTCATCACCTTGAACCACAATGAAACGACACGATAATTCACGAGATTTAAAAGATCGATCTCAGGATCAACCAAACCCGAGTGTGATGCCGGATGCCAACACTGCCATCACGAACGATGCGACCATCCACTCCATACCATAGCGAATTTTTACGAGATTGCGTGACTGATACATTTCTTCGAGCTTGCCGCGGTCATTATCGAGAGTCGATCGTATGCCATCCATATGGGTTACGGAGGTGTTGATCTGAATTTGTATCGTGCCCATTAGTGATTGCATGCTCTGCAACAGTGATTGCATGCCTTTCATTTGTTCCTGCAACATATCGATGCGGGCGCTTGTCGCATCCGAGCGGGCATACACTTCATGAAAGCGAGCATCCACAGTGTCAAAGCGGGTGTCCATGTTGGTCAAACGATCATCGACTGCATTGAAGCGAGCATCTACAGTGTCGAAGCGAGCATCCATTGTATCGAAGCGGGTGTCCATGTTGGTCAAACGATCATCGACTGCATTGAAGTGAACATCCATAGTATCGAAACGAGCATCCACAGTGTCAAAGCGGGTGTCCACGGTATCCAGACGCTCTTCCAATGCTTGGAAGTGTTCGAGAACCGCCGTCTGGAATTGCTGCTGATCCACAAGATAATTTTAGAGAGAAATAGCACCTTGTCTATTAAAAAGTGCTTTAGAACATCGAAGCGTTTTCAGCTATTTAATAGAAAAAACATCCTCGTCAAATCAGCAGGTTTGGCCACATTTTTACTCTTCCTCCACCAATTCCTCTCTCGTCACCAAATGTCCGCGCTCCATCATGTTTCCCTTACGCATGAAGAGGGTCGTCAGCAGCCAAAACCCTCCGACAACATAGAAGAGCGCCGGCAATAGAAGCAGCGGGATGTTGCCGAGGAACATAGGAGCACCGCCTCCGAGCAGGTCGGCAACGGACTGCGGGTTACCGGGAAGAATGTCGGGGAGCGTGACGAGGAAGTTAAATAATCCGTGGAGCGTTATAGCGCACAAGAGCCCCGTTGTGAGCATCTGCACACGGAACACGGAGATTTCCGGAAGACGCAGCAGGCGGTGGATCGCGCTCACAAAAAGATGTGTGCGTCCTTTATCATGCATTTCCGCAAGAACGGGCGATGCAAAAATAGCGAGGCCGAGGAAATAGCCCATGACACCCGTGGAGACGATATGCACCATGCTCGTGAGCACAGAACGTCCCATCACATTCCCGAGAAACCCGCCGATATCGGGGGCACTTCCATGGAACAAAAATTCGCGAACGAACGACGTGAAATACACGGGGTTCACAATGTTTTCTGCAAAGGCAAATCCAATAGCCGCCATAATGGATAGTTGCATCACATCATCGATACTGGAAAACAACTGCTTTCCAGAACGACTAAGCACCCAGTACTTGCTGACCTCCTCTATAAGACCGACGAAGAAGAATGAAAGAAGTGTCGTAAAGACCGCTAGGGAGACATTGCTGCCGGACATGTTGCCCGACACGAATGTATGCGCGATGCTGTTAAAACTCTCGGGCTTGATGCGGAAAAAGAAGAATTGCAACTCCACTCCTCTGCGCACAAGGGTGTCGTAGAAGAGGATGGGAACGGTCGACAAGATGCCTGCGAAAAATAGCAGTAGCACGGCATTCAAACGTTCGCGGTGATATTTTAGAAATAACCAGCACCATACACCTGCGGGAACAAGCGCCGTTGCGGCAGCAATGGATCGGACCAGTAAATCATCGGGGGAAGATCCGCGCAGCAAGCGCAGACTCATCCAAAAAAGAAATGTTCCGAGGAGTGTCAGCTTCGTCTGCACTTCCCACGGGCCAAACAGCATTTTCCATCCGAAGATGACCAGCAGCACGGCGACTGCCGCTGCGAAAGGATTGTTTACCGCGTCGCTACGTAGAAACAGATCGGTGCAGCGAATGAGCCCGAGCGACAGAGCAGTCCCGAGGATTGCGGCAAAAAGAAGATGTGTCTGCTTGTGTTTAATGCGACGCACAATGTCTGCACTGGCTAAAGCGACAATTGCAAAGAGCACGACTGCGCTTTTGCCTGTGAAAATGTCGATGTTCGTGAATAGAAACATATCAAATAATTATAGCATTTTATAACTTTTTTTCAAGTCCATACGTAGATCTGGGGGCAATTATTCTTTATCAAAATACTGAAATACGCTATTATAATTCGATACATACACTCCCTTTCCGATCAGGCCCCGCGGCACGACTTGCTGTTATAAGTGTCGCCATTCTCGTCACGGCTAGCCTCGTCGCGGCATCTGCCTTGGGTATTCTGTCGCTGTGGTCTCGGCTGCTCTATGAATGGCAAGGACCCTTCACTATTGACTCCCCTATTTACTGGGCGGTCGGCAGAGGCATTTTGAATGGTCTTACTCCCTATCGTGACCTTTTTGAAACGAAACCTCCGGGCATTTTCGTCCTCAGCAGTTTGTCGCTCTGGGTAGGCGGAGATATGCGGTTAGGTGCCATGTTACAGACCCTCACATTCGCCTTCATGCCACTCGTCGTGATTGCCGGCGCAATGCGCACGCATAGCCGCGGTCACCGAGGCCTTGAGTGCACAATTTTTCTTGCCGCTGTTGCATTCGGCTGTCTGCTCACCCTGTACAGTGCCGAACGCAGCGGTGAATTTCAGGTGGAATCATTCGGTGCGCTCTTTATTACCGCCTATGCGGCATTCCTCGCAAAAAATCACGCCTCGTGGAACATACGGCATATGCTCATTGCAAGCTTTTTGCTGTATTGCGGCGTGGGCATAAAGGAGCCATTCATTCTAACAGCTTTAGCCTGCAGTCTCTCGTTGGCAGAGCATCCGCGTGACGTTCTGCGTACCTTCCTTGTGCCGTCCATCATCGCGGGTGTAGCGGGGGTCGTCACCCTTGCGCTTCTAGGATGGCTGGAACCCTATGTCGATCTGTATCTTCCCGAGATGTTGGGAAGGCATATTCAGGAAGGTTCGCCGCTCTGGAAGCGCGGCTTCTTCTTTGAAGGAACCTTCAAAGACATACGAGCATTTGCGCCCGCGTTTTCTTTTCTTATCGTCGGCCTTGCGGCAGCATTCATTCTCCGGCTTCACGGAAACAGAAAGATCAAAAGGGCACTCTTCCTGCTTACGGCATTAGCTCTGTCGCTGTATCTCCTGATGCTGTCCATCGGCACTGGGGGCCACTTCTGGAATCATCATTATGTCTTTGCCATCCCGGGATATGCGGCGCTGTTCATAGTATTCGTGCGCACACTGCGCACACACTGGCACAGGCTGGCACCGCGTTTTGGAGTTGTGGTTTTCGCAGTGATAACACTCAGCGCGAGTATGCATATTCCGACTCCGGAATACACCAGCATGATAGGCAGGTTGCAGAATGACGGTGAACGGATGCAGGCGGCAGCCGATTACATCGACAACGTTCTTGATACGTGCGATATCGACCGCTACCTCTTTTTGGGTGGCAACGGCTCGCATCCTTACGGCCTCACAACCCACTCCCCTATTGGTCCGCTTTTCCTACAATATGACGAATGGCTAAAAAGCGATCGACCGGAATTCAGGGAGAAGATGCTTGAACAGGTCGACAGTTCCTTCTTCATCGTAAAGGATAGCATGAATATGAACTGGCTGAATGTGCCCATCGGCAGACACCTTGCACAATATTTCACCACAACTCCGTGGCCCTGTGCCGCCGGTATTCTGCAGGACGGACGTTATGAATACCTCTTCCGGTACGCGCAACCCTCATTTCCGCTGAGCGAGACTGCACCGAATTTTTTGTACTGAAAACGGATCATTTGTCGGAAGCGACCCTGACGCGGTAGAGTAGGCGTATGTCCGTGTTTTCTACCTTCTCAGAAACGAAACACCCGACGCGTTTGTGCGTGCTGTTTTTGCTCGCACTGTCCTACTTCACATTTGTTCATAACTTCTGGCAGCCACCTGCACTTTTCTGGGATGAAAACTATCACATCGCGTCCGCGCAGAAATATCTAAACAGCGTGTTCTTCATGGAACCGCATCCGCCACTCGGCAAACTAATGATTGCGGTAGGTGAAGCCCTGACTCATGCAAATGCGGAAAACAACCAGTTCATCGGTACGGATTACGCGACCAATCCCCCTGTTGGATTTTCATTCTTCGGCTATCGCCTCTTCCCCGTACTTCTTGCATGGCTCACGACACCGATTATCTTCGGTATCTTCTTTCTCGTCACACGGAAACATCTCTGGGCGCTCTTTCTCAGCTTTTTGTACGTCTTTGATAATGCACTCATCGTGCACAGCCGTTCCGCGATGCTGGAATCGACACTTCTATTTTTCGGTGCATTAACGCTGATGGCTTTTCTGATGATCATGCAGAATAAGGAAGACAAGAAGAAATTAGCTCAAGCATCGGTGTTGTTCGGCGCATCTTTCGCGGCGGCGTTGGCGACAAAGGCCTTCGCCCTGTTGTTTGTAATGCTAATTCCCTTCGTCTTGTATGCGCTGTGGCCCAATATGCGCTCCTTCTGGCGATTCACATGGATGAGCGCCCTCGCGTTTGCCGTGGTGTATGTCGGCGTCTGGCACATCCATTTTTCCCTTGGTCGCACCATCAACCCGACACTGCCAGATGCGGGATATTATCAGGCTTCGGAAGAATATACGTCGATTCTTACGCATGGACAGAGCGGATCGGTGTTTGCCATTCCGTGGATGCTGCGCGACTCTCTGAACTTTGTTTCGCATTATCAGGCAGGCGTGCCGCGTCTTGATCTGTGTAAAAATGATGAGAACGGAAGTCCGTGGTTCTTGTGGCCATTCGGCGGGCGCGCCATCAGCTATCGTTGGGAAACGCCCGACGGTGATGCGTATAAGTATCTGTATCTCGTCAGTAACCCCATCGGATGGTTTATGGGATTGACCGGCATCCTCCTGGCGTTTGTATTACTTGCCGGGTCAGTGTTCTTCCCCGCAGGCGCACATCTTAAACAGAGGCCGCTAATCGTGACATTTTTCACGCTGTACGTGTGCTACATGACCGCTGTCAGTACCATCGATCGCGTGATGTACCTCTACCACTACTTTCTACCACTTCTCTTCAGCTTTATCTTATTTGCATTGGTGTTCAATGAGTTGGAACAGCTTGATCGCTGGAAACTGACCTATATGCGCAAGACCGCTTTACTGTTCGCCTTGATGATGCTCGTCTTCGTGTCATTCGAGTTCTACCGCCCATTCAGTTATTACCAACCGTTGAACGACGCCCAGTTCAAGTTGCGCAACCGGTCGCAGATATGGGATATGCGGTGCGTGAAGTGCGAGAGGAATAGTCCGTTTGTCGTGGAGACGAATTAGGAAGTCAGGAGGCTAGGAGGTTAGTGTGCTTTAGTGCTCTAAAGCGCTGTAGGAAAAAATGCTTCTCTTTGTATTTTGACGCTTTATAGTCGGGCTCTATGACAGATGACGACATCATCACCAAGAAGATACTCTTAGAGCACATGCAGGCGGGATTCAATCATGCTGATCAACAATTTAAAAAAATCAATGAACGATTTGAGCGACTCGAACAGAGAGTAGAAATGTGATTTGCAGAAGCACGCTAACACCGTGAAGATCTGCAGGAAGATCTCGATGCAACCATCCGCAAACAAGTTGTGCATGAAAAAAAACTTGCAATGGTCACAGGCGACCGATGCCCGAAGATTTTGAATGAAACTAGTGGCTCGTCCTCAAATCCCATAACTCCTTAAACATCCTGATAATAACTCGCACTGACCCTCCCGTCGGTTTTCCAGCTATGCGCGGATAATGCGGGACATTCACAGTAAACCAAGGGATCTTATTACGCTTGAGCCGTAGAAACATTTCGGTGTTGAACAATTTTTCAACGCCGTGCACGGGGCGAATTGTTTTCCAGATGTCGCGGCGGAACAACTTCATACCGCAGTTGACATCACGCACCCATAGACCAAGAACAAGAACATTCATGGCTCCGAGAATTTTTCCGAAGGCGTTGCGGACAAAAGAATCGGCACGGTGTATACGGCGGCCTGTGACGAAGGCATAGTTGTCGATGTGCTCAAGAAGGAATGAAAGATCTTTCGCATGAAACTGCAGATCGCTGTCCATAAACGAAATGACATCGGTGACGGCAGCATCACACCCCGCACGTACGGCGATGCCGTATCCACCATTTTTTTTCAAATTAACAATGCGAAGAAGGGGAACTATTTTCTGCAATTCCTTCAATATTGTAAGTGACTTATCGGTTGATCCGTCATTCACTACGATGATTTCTCCTTTTATTTTCTCCTTTTTCATCCACGTCTCAACGTCGCGCACAGAGAGCACGATATTTTGTTCCTCGTTGAAGCATGGCAGAATAACGGAGAGGGTCACACGAGTATCGTAACCGCAGTGCGGATTCCTGTCACATCTTTTCTTCTCAATGCTCACACTCCTTCGTTCACGAAAACCTGCAAAGCGAACAGTTCGGTCGCTCAACTTTCTGTCCGACGTGATGCTGTGGATATGCCCAGCGGTGACGCTGCTTTCAATGGGGGCATTGTATTGGAGCAGTCCGACCATCGTGAATTGCACGTATATCAACGGAGATGAACAGCAAGCATGCGAACTTCCTCTGCGCATAACGACCGACGAGAATGCCGATATCACCGTAAAGTTTTTTTTGCGCACGACTATTGTCTCCCCGTCGCATTTTCTCATTATCCCGGATGACTGTCTGCAGCAATTTATAGTCAACGGTTCCCCCGTCGATGATCCGTCTATTCCTCTCTGCGATTATACCAAGGGACACACGTTCGACCTTGGGACGCAACTTCATACGGGTAACAATACGATAGAGGCTGTAATACACAACAATGGAGGAAGTGCCGTTTTTCTTTTGCAGCCTTCATGGAGCGATAGAATGATCGCGATCCCCGTCGCCGTTGGCTCCCTCGCATTATTATGCTTCATAGTGTTGCGGGTTTCTCGCAAGAAAAAAAATAGCTGGTCTGCCCCGATGATCATTCTGTTTATTCTTGCTGCGCTTCTGCGCATTTACTACGTAGCTGTCACGCCTCACTGGGTTCGTGGGCAAGACACGGACGGACACATCGACTACATCAACTACCTCTTGGACAATCGTGCGCTTCCACCGCCGGATGCAGGGTGGGAATTTTGGCAGCCGCCACTTTATTACGTTATAAGCGCCGTGTGGGTTGCCCCCCTGCGCCTTGTGGGTCTCAGCGAGAGCTCACAGCTCATCTGGGTGCAGATCCTGTCACTCACCCTTTCGCTATGGACAGTTCTGCTTGCAATGCAAATCGGCAAACGAATTTTCCTTACTGATCGTGAGCGGACGACTGGCCTTCCGCTTTTCGTCGGACTCATCGCGTTCGTACCAAGTCTGGTCATGCTCTCCGCACGTATCAATAATGACGCGTTGGAAGTGCCGCTCGCCTTTCTGACAGTGCTTCTGCTTCTGGAGTGGTGGAATAAAGGAAAGCGTTCGGTGTGGCTCTGGGCCATAGTGGCGCTGAGTCTTGCGATCCTGTCAAAATCCAACGCACTCCTGCTGCTTCCTGTTGCATACATCTGTCTTTTTGTAAAAAACGGATGGCGATGGAAACGAACGATGATCGACGGGTGTGCGGGACTGCTTATTATCACACTGCTTGCAGGATGGTTCACTATCTACCGCCATGTATCTGACACGAATCAGGACCCGCTTGTCGGCAATACAGCGACGCTGAACTCGGGACTAGTCGTCGATAACTCATTTGCGGCGTATGTGACGTTCAACCCTGTCGAATTTGTGCGCATGCCTTACAATAATCCATGGGAGGATGCCGCCCGCAGACAGTATTTCTGGGAATACCTCTATCGCTCTGCATTTTTTGGGGAGTTCAATTTCGATGAAGGCCGCAAAGCGCTGGCCAGCTGGCTCCTCGTTTTTTCGTTCTCCGCTTTTCTGTTGAGCATGTGGGGGTGGATTATGGGATGGAAACACTGGAAAGACTTCCTTCCGCTTCTTCTTTTGGGTGTCGTTTTTCCTGCTGGACATGCAGCCTTCCGGTTCCGTTACCCAAGCGGGTCATCGCAGGATTTCCGCTATATAGTGCCGTTTTTAATCCCTGCTGCGGCATTTGTCACTCTATGGTGGGTGCGTTTACCGGTAGGCATTCTCAGAAATAGCCTATTGATCTGTCTGCAGACCTTTATTGTCCTCTGCGCCATCTTCCTGCTGCATGCCTAATCTGCTATTCTTCTCGTCCTATGCCCGCCACATCTCTTGATCAGATTGTCTCCCTTTGTAAACGTAAGGGTTTCATCTTCCCCGGCTCCGATATTTACGGCGGTCTTGCTAACACATGGGACTACGGTCCATTGGGTGTCGAACTCAAGAATCGTGTTAAAAAGGCGTGGTGGAATCATTTCGTCCGTCAATGTGAAGATATGGTCGGATTAGACGCGGCAATTCTGATGAACCCTAGAACATGGGAAGCATCGGGGCATGTCGGATCATTCGCCGATAAAATGAGCGCCTGTCGCAGATGCAACAAGCTTACACGTGAAGATCACTGGGAGGGTCTCATATTACAAAGTGAATGGTATAAATCACTCCAAGAACTGTATTTTTCCAAGGAAACCGCCACGCTCGAGGATCTTAAAAAATGGGGCGAGAAAACTGCTAAAAAACTTGCACCAAATCTTGCTCTTGTCCGTAATTCATCCGTTACTATTTCTTGGCTTGCTGAATTTTTGGAAAAAACTTCCATAGCAACCAAAGAGGCCGTTGACAACGTCCATATCCTCAGCTCAATGCGGCAGCTTATTTCATATCTTGCGACCGAGCAGTTTAATCAGACGGGTTTGCAGCTGCCTTGTCCCTACTGCGGTGGCGAGCTTTCGGAGCCTAAACCATTCAATTTGATGTTCAAAACACATCAAGGTGTCTTAGAGGAAAGTAGTACTCTCGTCTATCTGCGCCCGGAGACCGCCCAAGGTATTTTTGTAAATTTCAAAAACGTCGTCGACAGCTCACACATGCGTCTCCCGTTCGGCATAGCTCAAATCGGCAAAGCTTTTCGCAATGAAATTACGCCGGGAAATTTCACTTTCCGTACCCGTGAATTTGAGCAGATGGAAATTGAGTATTTCTTTGATCCAGCCGCGCAAGACTGGAAACAACTTTATGAAAATTGGAAAGAACGAAGCGAAAAATTTATTGAAGAAGTCCTTGGCATAAAAAAGGAGAATTTGCGTCTACGCGATCACGATCCTGATGAATTGGCACACTATGCCAAGCGGACTACGGATATTGAATATAAATTCCCATTCGGGTGGGGAGAGCTCTGCGCAGCAGTTGCCTACCGAACCGATTTTGATTTGAATCAACATCAAACATTCAGCGGCCAAGATCTCCGCTACACTGACCCTGATGACCCCTCGAAAAAGTTTATTCCCCATGTCATGGAGCCTTCATTTGGAGCCGATCGTGTGACGCTTGCAGTGCTTATTGATGCATATGAAGAACAAACTTTGCCGAATGGTGACGTTAGAACAGTAATGCACTTCAAAAAAGGCATTGCTCCGATCGACGTTGCCATACTCCCTCTAAGCAAAAAGGAGAACCTTATCCGAAAAGCGCAAGAATTGTATAAAAAAATTATGTATGAAACTGATTTGACAGTTCATTTTGATGTCACCGGTTCCATAGGTAAACGCTACCGTCGACAAGATGAAGCAGGAACGCCAAAATGTGTCACCATCGACTTCGGAACAATCGGTGAAGATGCCGGACAGGGACCGCCCGATACGGTAACAGTTCGTGATCGCGACACATTGGAACAGATCCGTGTGCCGATTAACGGGCTTTTGGAAGCATTGAAAGGATCCTAAATATGCTCGAATTCGCTGATATCAGTGGCTATTTGACAAATAATGTTCTTATTGCAGCAATTAACCTTACACATTAGCGGTCTACCGTGGAGGCATGAAAAACCACCACGCTTACCAACTCGCAGCCATGAAAGCAGCGCT
>Ga0163150_10007571_pt1 | contig 12689 bp, 10 predicted proteins | sample OliLakLV19P2IB_FD_148628 | JGI IMG/M metagenome (GOLD analysis project Ga0163150, IMG submission 148628) | Freshwater microbial mat bacterial communities from Lake Vanda, McMurdo Dry Valleys, Antarctica - Oligotrophic Lake LV.19.P2.IB | ecosystem: Environmental > Aquatic > Freshwater > Lake >...
CAAACCCGACCCCGTAGAAAATCAGCAGTTCCCCACGAGCCGCGGGAGCCTTCGGCAGGTCCGAAATAAATCCGTTCGTAACAAACGCGCCACCCGCGGCATGAATCGCCGCTACAAACTGACGGTCGTTCAGGCGGAAAATCGGAGGCGCCAACAACCCGCCCGCCGTGGCCCGAACCGATATCGGTGTCGCCGCGGTCGACTTGCCATTATTCGTTACCACCACCGAAACCGTGCCGCTCGCCGCAATCCCCGCCGGAACCTGCACGTTCACCTGACCAGGACTGATAAACCGCACAGATGCGGGTTTGCTATCGACAGTCACCGATACCCCGTCCAGTGAAGTCGGCGCGATGTTCCCGCTGAAGTCTCCGCCCGCCCACTCCCGCGTCGACGGCGCCAGCAGCGAACCATAAATCTCCAGCCATGATCCCGTCGCCACCGCCGCAAATCCGCCAAACGCGCCAGCCGTTACAACGCCGCCCGAACTGATCGCAGGCTCCGGCTCCACCAGTCGAATCGCCTTCACCACCACCAGGTTGTTCTCGTTCAAAAACGAGCCCGAGGTGTAATTCTGCAGAGGAATCTCAGCAAAATTATCGTTCGTGGTCGACCCGTTCACAATCGGCAACGCCTGGATTTTGTCCATCACGGCGAGGCTGTCGTCGTTGGCCACACGCCCGAAAACGGTAAAACCGCCGTTGTTCGTGTTGAGCTGATTGGCGTTGTTCGAGGTGTTGAAGAAAAACTGATTCGTCGCACTGTTCGGATCGCCACCCAGTTTCGCCATAGCAATGGTGCCCCGCGTGTTCGACACACGGAACTCGTTCACCACAGCAGCGTCCTGATCGATCTGACGATGCGTCGTGCCGTCCAGCCGGTACCCGCCACCCTGGATCACATAGATTCCGCTCCGAACAGAACGATGGAAGAATGAATTGGCATAGGCGCCTTTATTCATATAGTTCAGGAAGTTCTGAACCGTCCTCGGCGCCGACGCTGGCAACAGCGTCACGTCGATGTTGCCAGCGTTCGTCTCGAAACGAACAGTCTGTGCGTCAGCGAACAGCCCGAATGCGAGCAGCAGAGAGGAAAGAAACAAGGATCGAGTCATGTAGTAGATAAAAACCAGCAGACACCCGGATTTTACCGCGCCTCCCATGCCTCGACCCACTTTTTTCCATTTTCGTGAGTCCAAATGTCGCTCAGGCGAGTCTGTATAAAAAGAGCGCGGTGAGGTTACCCGTGTACACAGATTAGGATGTCAGACTTCACAGACAGTAAAAAGCAAACGAGGCGACGCCGCAGCGAGGAACCCATCCGTCCCCACAGGGACGAGTCCACAGTGGAGACAGAGGTTTTCCCTCTTACCCTCAGCGAGGCTTTGACCGATCAGTTCGCAAGAAATCAACCCAAAGTCGCCCGACCGTGGCCGGCCACCTGCCGTGGATACTGCCGCCAGTAAGAACGCCGACCTACGCAGCCGGTCCGCTTAGATACTTCACCGCCCGCACAAACGTCGACAGCAGCCGCAGGGACCCAATCGGCCCGGCCGTCTCCAGCAGTCGCGACCGCAGAATCAGATTCTCGAAAAACGCGAGACGGCGGGGACGGATCGAATCCACAATTTCGACCGCCTCCTGCTCCCCGACTGACGGCGTCACCACAGCCCAGCCCGAATTCGCCGAATCCAGCACTGCGCACCCGACATCGTCCACGTAGTCCAGATTCCGCAGCGCCACCCGGACGGCATCGTGCGAGGCCGACAGCAGATGCCCTGACCGCGTGTAGACCACGTAAGTGCTGTCCACCACGCTCTCGCAGAAGAACCGGATTGCCAGTGCCACCTCGTCCGGATCCTCAATGTCAGCCAGCGCGTACTCGTCCCTGGCGCCGAAGGCCGCTGCCAGCACGTTCTCCCCGGCACTCCGGTCCAGCACGAAACACAGCCGCATGTCATCGAAGTACCGCGACCGCAACGCCGTTCGCGTGCTCTCGACAGCGGGCCAGATCGCCTCTCGCCGAGCCTCGATCAGTACAATCGCCGTCAGAGGCTGTTCCGAATCCGTCTCTCGATATGCCGGCTTCCGCCAGCTACTGCTCACCGCCGCGGCCCGGGAGCGATGCCGCTCACGAACCACGGTCAGAGCCTCCACCGTGTCGTTGATAAATTGTGCCTTCGAAAATCGGGCGCCCTGTTCCAGACCTCGTACCGTCAGTTCGGACCGCAGATCCCCGTCACTCCAAAATCGCCGGATGTCCTCCGACATGGCCTGCGAGTTGCGAGGGTCACGGAAGTACATGACCGCATCGCCGGCTACTTCAGGAATCGCTGTCTCGCGAACCGTAAGCACCGGAATGCCCATCTGCATTGCTTCCACCACGGGGATGCCGAAGCCCTCATAAAGCGACGGAAACACCAACCCCCGGGCCCCCCTCAGCCGCAGCGCGAACTCCTGTTGCGGCAGGTGCCCATGAGCCTCCACGGCGTCTTCGAGTTTCTCCGCCACCAGTTTCCACATGTGGAGATTACTGCTGCTGCCGTGCTTTTCGATTCCCGTCAGTATCAGCCGCAAGTCCTGCGCGTGCCGCATCGCAAGACCGGTCGCTTCCATCAGACGGAAGTGATTCTTGTGCCGCCACGCGATCGCCGGATAGATTAGATACGGCCCACCGCCCAGTGCCTTCGCCCGGGCAGTCAGGCTCACGACTCCGCTCGCGTCCGGCTCCGACGTGTACCCCGACAGCGGAACCACGTACACGTGATCCACACCGTAAACCCGCCGTATGTTCTCCCTCTCAAATTCCGAGATCGTGATCACGCCGTCGGCCCGCTGGATCGCGAACCCGTAGGCGCGATTCCTGGCCTCATACATCCCGCCGGCAAAAAAGCGTGGGTAGACGTTGTGCTGAAGGTCCATGATCGCCACAGCCACCGGAAGCCGCGGTGGGATCAGCGTCGGACCAAGCCCGTTCAGAGGGTCGTAGTAAATATCAGCCCACTCGAAATGCTGCGCGAAGGCAGCCTGACTCTCCTCGCTCACCATCACATATTCGAGCCCGCGAGCCACTGGCAGGCACTGGCGGTTCGACTCGCTGGCGATCGCGCGAAGCTGGACCCGTGACGCAAGGCCCGTGAGCAAAGCCTCAAGGAACTTACCTGCGCCACCCGCACCACCCGACGCCGGCAGTGCACGGTAAACGTTTACCAGCACGCGCATACCGTTCAAGTAAGGCGCTCCGTCCCGCTGTTCATAAAGCGCTCATGGTACCATACAGTTTCAGCCTGCGACCCTGACGTAACTTCGTGAACCTTTACGGTTTCGGGTATGGGACGCGGGCACTCTCTTCGGGGTGGTTCTCTTCAAACGTGAAGCGTGCTCTTATAACCGGTATCACCGGGCAAGATGGTTCCTATCTGGCAGAGTTGTTGATCGCCAAAGGATATGAAGTCCACGGTATCGTTCGGCGTGCGTCCAGTCCGAACCTTGGGCGCATTGATCACATCAACCACGAATCCTCCGATCCGGCATGCCGCCTGCACCTTCACTATGGCGACCTGACAGACGGAAACCGCCTCGCTCGCATCATCGAACAAGTGCGGCCTGACGAAGTCTACAACCTCGGTGCGCAATCCCATGTCGCCGTCTCGTTTGTCGAGCCCTGCCACACCGCCGATTCGGTTGCTCAGGGGGCGCTACGCCTGCTCGAGGCGATTCGGGACTTCAACCAGCGCAACGACGCATCCATCCGGTTCTACCAGGCTGGCTCCTCGGAGATGTTCGGCTCCACGCCGCCTCCGCAGTCGGAATCCACCCCGTTCCACCCCCGCAGCCCCTATTCCGTCGCCAAACTCGCGGCCCACTTCTACACCGTCAACTTTCGCGAAAGCTATGGGATGTTTGCCTGCAATGGGATCCTGTTCAATCATGAGTCCCCACGGCGCGGCGAAGGCTTCGTAACCCGCAAAATCACCCGCGCCCTCACCCGCATCAAGCTCGGCCTGCAGGACAAACTCCTGCTCGGCAACCTCGAAGCACGGCGCGACTGGGGCTTTGCCGGCGACTACGTGGAAGCTATGTGGCTCATGCTCCAGCAGGAGCAGCCTGACGATTACGTCGTCTCCACAGGGGAAGCGTATTCCGTTCGGGAGTTCCTCGAAGAAGCGGCCTCTCATCTCGGTCTGGAGACCTCTTCGGTGGTTGTCGTCGATCCGCGCTACTTCCGGCCCGCCGAAGTCGACTACCTGCTGGGAGACTGCTCCAAAGCAACACGGGTTCTGGGATGGAAGCCAAAGGTGTCCTTCCGTCAACTCGTCGCAATGATGGTGGAACACGACCTTGAGTTGGCCTACAGGGAAAAGGCGGCGGCCGAGGATTCGGCAGTCCGGCGCCTGGCCGGGGCGGGGCGTGGATAAACACGCGCGAATCCTGGTTGCCGGGGCTCATGGCCTGGTAGGTTCAGCAATCTGCCGGCGGCTGAACAGGCTGGGATATTCCTCAGTGCTCCGCCCGGATCGCACCGAACTCGATTACCTCGACGCTACGGCGGTCAACCGCTGGTTCGAAGCCAGCCGTCCCGAATACGTCTTCATGGCAGCCGCCCGAGTCGGTGGCATCCTCGCCAATATGACGAAGCCCGTCGAGTTCCTGCGGGATAACCTCATCGTCCAGATCAACCTGCTCGACGCGTCCTTTCACCACCAGATCGCCAAAGTGCAGTTTCTCGGCTCGTCCTGCATTTACCCAAGGCTCTCGCCGCAGCCCATCCGCGAAGAGTACCTGCTCACCGGGCCGCTCGAGCCTACAAATGAGCCCTACGCCGTTGCCAAGATCGCCGGCATTCGGCTCGCTCAGGCCTACACGTCCGAGTACGGCATGCGCACCATCAGCCTCATGCCGACCAACCTCTACGGACCGGGCGACAACTTCCACCCACGTACGTCCCACGTGCTTCCCGCCCTTGTCCGGCGCTTCCACGAGGCCGCCCAGGACGGCGTGAGTGATGTTGGGGTGTGGGGTACCGGAACACCTCGCCGCGAGTTCCTTCATGTCGACGATCTTGCCTCCGCAGCCGTCTTCCTGATGCAGAGCTATGAGGACCCAGAGGTGATCAACGTAGGCGCAGGAGACGATATCTCCATACGCGACCTCGCCCTCATGATCGGGGAAATCGCAGGTTTCAAAGGCCGGATCACCTTCGACAGCACGAAACCCGACGGCATGCCCCGCAAGCTCCTCGACAGCTCGAAGATGCGCGCCCTGGGCTGGGAACCTGAAATTTCACTACGCGACGGAATTCGGCAGACACTCGACTGGTACGTCGCCAACCTGGCCAGCCTCCCTGCGGGCCGCTGAACGCAAAATCACAAGTACGCTTTCGGCGGCAAAAGGCGATAATCGCCGTGCGGGATTCATTCCATACTCGGGTGAAGCGACAATCGCAGCCAGCAACTCCAGCGGAGCCCGCCGAGCCGCTTCCACCTGCACCGCCAGAATCGAAGGCTCCGGCAGTCGGCCCAAAAACTCACGGTATGCCGTTCTCACCAGTTCTTCCGGCTCCAGCACCAGTAGCCGCTCCAGATCTTCGGGAACGTGCTGGAGAGTCCGCCGCACAGGTCCCTCCGACTTCGACCGCCACGCTTCAAAACGCTTCGCCAGCGCCGTGCCCCTCTGTCCCAGGCCCAGCAACTTCGCCTCTCTCGAGGCCAGGAGCGCCTCAACCACGCGTTGCCTCCCACCCGGAGCCTCGGCAACCGCACGAAAACTATGCGCGTTGATATCCACGGGCCGCCCGAACAGCACCAGATACGCCATCTCAAGGAAGTCGGCCCCGGCTGCGTATACCTGCTCCAGTGCGTCCATCGACAGCTCTCCGCGAGGCGCAACAGAGCGCGTTGGCGTGATTCCCTGTCTCCACAGCCGCATCGGAGCCAAATCCGCGTCGGTAAGCCGGGGAACCGCCCGAAGTACTTCCCATTGAGTTCGGAAGTGTCGACGCCATATAAGCGTAGTCAGTTTTCGGACGCACTGGAGTAACAGAGCCCGGGGGCAATGCCGCCAGATATACGCCAACACCGCCCGCCAGTACAGGTCGGAGCGCACACTCAGAAACAGAATCCTGGCGTCGTGCGAAGCCCGCCGCAAAAATGCGAACCAGTCCCCGGCCCGAACCTCCGGCGGAGGCGCCTTCTGGACGGCTGGCGCTGTGGCGTCATTGAAAACGTCGTTCCGTACCACCGCCAGCGTAGTCAGAAAGGGGGTGAAACCATGCTGTCGGGCCCGCAGCACAAACTCCGAATCGGCGTGATAATGCGGTAACCAGAACTCGTCGTACAGACCCGTCTTCTCGAACACGTCGCGACGGAACATGACCCCGTTCCCACACAGCGTCTCCACTTCGAAGGTAGTGCGCCGCGAGCTGAGAGGGACCGATTCGTCCACCCACGTCCTGCTGTCAGGCAACTGGAACAGTAAGCCTGCCGCCCAGTCGTTGTGCGCACCAAGAGCCCACAGCAGACCCGGTTGGTCGAGAAAGTCCAGCCGCGAGGCCAGAATCGGGAAGTTGCCGCGAATCGCCTCAGCAGCCAGCGCCGAAAGCCACTTCGGTCCAACCACCGAGTCGTCGTTAATCGTGACCAGGAAATCGCAGCGGTCATCCAGGGCACGGCGCACCCCAATATTCGTCGCACCCGTCCAGAACTTCGAATCGTCGGCAGTCAGCAGCACCACCTCGGGATAGCAACGCCGCACCATCTCAGGTGTGCCATCGGACGAGTTGGAATCGACGAGACAGACCTGCAGGGACGGGTAGTCCTGCGCTCGCATACAGTCGAGAAAACGCGCCGTCTTCTCACGCCTGTTGCGGCATGGCGTGACAATCCCGATTCGCGGCTGTGAAGACAACGTATGCCCCCGATACCGAGCGACGTCTACCGCGTGATGTGGCGCATGTACGATTCGCAGACTTCGTTCGGCTTGTTGTCTTCCATCAGCGCACCGCGGTCCAGCCAGATCGCGCGGTTACAAAGCTGCCGGATAAGGCCGGTGTTGTGCGTCACCAGTACAACAATTACGCCTTCGTCGATCAGCTTGCGCATCCGCATCGCTGACTTGCGCTGGAAGTTCTCATCGCCCACCGAGAACACTTCGTCCACCAGCAGGATGTCCGGCTTCGTCTGCACTGCGATCGCAAAAGCAAGCCGTGAGATCATACCCGTGGAGTACGTCTTCACCGGAACGTCAAAGAATGGCCCAATGTCGGCAAACGCCTGTATTTCCGGCAGCAATTCCGTCATCTGGTCGTGCTTGTAGCTGTGGAGCGAGCCCTGCAGATAGCAGTTCTCCCGGCCGGTCAGTTCGAAGTTGAACGCGCCACCAAGTTCCAGCATTGGGCTGATCGAGCCGCGAACCTCGACCCGGCCTTCTACCGGCTCGATAATCCGGCTCATCACGCGAACCAGCGTGCTCTTGCCAGACCCGTTCGCGCCAACCACACCCAGCACGTCACCCTGACGGACCTGCAGGCTCAGATTGCGCAGCGCCCAGAACTCGGCCTCCATCCCGCCACCGGTGAAAATCCCCAGCACGCGGCCTTTCATCGTCCTCTGGTCTTCGGTCAACAGCCGGTATTTCACACCGATGTTGTCCAGCAGAATCTCGCGCGCTTCGCCGGAGGCGACAACCCTGCGGACTGCGCCAGGTTCGCCGCCGGGCAATGCCGGACGCGACATGGGCGGCATCGCAGCCGCTTGCCTTACCGGCTTCTTCGTTATTCTTGCTTTGGAAGGTGTGGGCGCCATGTTGTTACCGTCATTCGCCGGGCTAGACATACATGTAGAACTCACGCTGCCAGCGGAAGAACACGGCCGAACCGGCAACCAGCAGGATTGCCGCATAAGCCATCGCAAGTCCGATAATGTCGAGCGGTGGTATCACACCGAAGGCCAACGGATCCTGAAAGAGACGCACCATCGGATACATCACGTTGAACTGGTTGAGACCGCGAAGCGCTGCCGGCGTGTTCTGCGGCATAAACAGAATCGGAACTACGAAGAACCAGACGAACGATATCGAGCCCCACAGAAAATTGAAGTCACGAAAGAAGACGTTGATGGTGGCGAACAGAAAGGCTACGCCGACCACGAAAACCAGGAGGATTGCGAGCGAAATCGGCAAAAACAGCGCCGCCGCGTGCAGCCGCGACGGAAACACAAGAGTCACCACCAGAAAAAAAGAGACCAGACCCGCCAGCAGGTCCACGAAATTCACCAGCACGAGGCTCAGCGGAAAAATGCCCTTTGGCACATACTGCCGGTTTACATAACTCGCATTGCCGAGGATCGAGAGTGTCGCCCCCGTGGCGGATGTCACGAAGAACGTCCACGGAAGGTACCCCGCCAGGAAGTACGGCAGAAACGCTTCAAGGTTCGTGTTGTTGACTGCCGCGAAGATGAACGCAAACGCGAGGCAGATCATCAACGGATTTAACAGCGTCCAGGCAAAACCGAGCACGGATCCCCGGTACTTGGATCGCAAAGCCTGCAATACGTGCTCCCGCAGGAACTCACGGTGTTGCAGTATGTCTTGAAAAAATTGCAGCATTCCTACTCCAGACTCGAATGTACTCGCACCGCCTCTGCAGCGCGTTCGCCAGGCAGGCCGACTCCGGCTTTCCGGCAGTCCGACTCCACCATCTCCCGAACCAGATCCACAAAGGAAGTGCGCGGCCGCCAGCCCAGTTTGCTGGCGGCTTTCGACGCATCGCCCCTCAGAATGTAGTGCTCAGCCGGTCTCAGCAAATCCGGGTCATGCCGGATATATCCCGCTGGCTCAAGCCCGCAAAGACGAAAAGCCAGTTCCACAAACTCACGGACTGAATGCGATTCGCCAGTCGCAATCACAAAGTCGTCCGCCTGGTCCTGCTGCAGCATCAGCCACAGCGCTTCAACGTAATCCCGCGCATGCCCCCAGTCCCTCTGGGCATCCAGGCTGCCCAACACCAGTTCCGATGCCCGCCCGGCCAGAATCTCCGCCAGCCCGGCGGTGACCTTCCTTGTAACGAACCCGGCGCCGCGCCTCGGCGACTCGTGATTGAACAGAATCGCGCTGCACGCAAACATCTTTTGCGTCTCACGGCCCACCCGGACCATCTCAAAACCCGCGACCTTGCTTACCCCGTACGCCGACCGAGGATGAAACCCCGTTGTCTCACGCTGTGGCACTTCTTCCACGCGCCCGAACATTTCGGCCGAGGCGGCAAAACAAAACCGACAGTCCGGAACCACTCTCCGTATCGCAGCCAGCAGGGTATGCGTTCCGTTTATGTTGGTATTCAATGTCGAGGCTTCCTCCTCGAACGAATACTTCACTGTCGTCTGTGCCGCCAAATGGTAGCATTCGTCAGGCCGAACAGATTCTACAACCTGGAAAATATCAGAACAACTCTCAAGCTGCGCACCATGTAATCTAAGGTCGTTCCGTATATGTTCAATATTTGCAAACTGCGATGCGGCAGGAGTCCCGGAACAGCCTCTTACAACCCCGTGCACTTCGTAACCACGCGCAAGCAGCAATTCGGCCAGATAAGAACCATCCTGGCCGGTGATACCGGTGATTAGAGCTTTCCTGCGATTCATGCCTTGTGCGTTGCCCTGGCAGTACTGTCGGATTCTGAACACAAGTCAGGCGGGGACGGTACAGCCGCAGGCGGCAGATTGTTTACTCCGACAAGTTTCAGCTTACCACACCCCTGTGTCCGACGTTTTGCCTTACGGTGTACGTCCGGATCTTAAGAATGCAGCCGGATCTGTGTCAGAATCTAAGTTTCTTATGCCCCCAGCCAGCCACGCATCGACGGAAAGTCCAGTCAGTGCGGTGCAAATTATGCGCCGCATTCGAGACGGGCTGCGCGGTATCGACCGGGAACAGGAATGGAAGAGGCTGGGCCGAAGGGCTGTTCCGCCTCACCTCATCGCCAGCGTCCAGCGCCTGAAAGCCTCCACCGCTCTGCTCAGGAGCTCCGTCTCCCGGATCGGCGAACCACCGCCGACGCCCCCCACTCTCAGGGGAAGGCTGGGACTCCACGTCATCCAGATCATGCGCCGCGCGCTGTTCTGGCTTCTCCCATCGATTCAGACCTCGCAGAACCAGATTGTCGACGCACTCGAGCAACACCTCGCGGCAACCGATCAGATCCTCCAGATTCTGCAGCAGACGAACATTGAACTGGCCCGCCTCACCAGCCAGACCGCTCCGGCTAAGCAAACGTCCGGCGGTGCTTCCTGATGACCAACGGACCCTCGAAGTCCGCCTCCTTTAAAGGCCGCATTCACATCCTGGTGCCCACCTTCCAGCCCCACGACGCAGTGGGCAACGATGCCGCTGGTATGTACCACGTGCTCCGGGCCGCCGGATACGACGCCAGGCTGTTCGCACAGCACATCCACGCTGCCTACGCCAGCATCACCACCATTGCTAACGCCTCCGACAGCTCCTGGGATGACCCCAAAGCCCTCCTGATTTACCACCACGCCATCGACTGGGAACTCGGCGAAGAGATACTCAGGAAAACGAAAAACACGGTAGCGATCAAATACCACAACGTCACGCCGCCCAATTTCTTCGCCAATTACTCGGAATTCTATTACTGGGCCTGCGTTCGCGGCCGTGAGGCGAATCAACGCCTGGCCCAACTTCCCAACACCTGGGTCTGGGGCGACAGCCAGTACAATACCGACGAGTTTGTCCAGCTTGGCCATACCGCCGAACGCGCCCGTGTAGTTGCGCCCCTTCACCACGTCGAAGACCTCATGGCGGAGCCGTTTGACAACGTCATTACCGGGGCGTTCCGGGACAGCGCCAACATACTGTTCGTCGGCGGCATGCGCCCCAATAAAGGGCACGCCAAAGCGCTCGAGACCATCGTCGCTCTGCGCGAACAAACCAGCCTCCCCATTCGCCTCTTCCTGGTCGGCAACTTCGACTCAAACCTCGCCCGCTACACCGACGATCTGCACGAATACATGCGCCACCTCGACCTCGGCGATGAAGTGTTCTTCGCCCGGTCCGTCGACGGGTCGCAGCTCCGGTCTTACTACATGGCGTCGAGCGTGTTCCTTTGCGTAAGCGAGCACGAGGGATTCTGCGTGCCACTCGTCGAGGCTATGGCCTTCCGGGTCCCGATCGTCGCCTGGGCCACCACCGCGGTTGGCGAAACAGCCGGCGACTCCGGCATTATTTATAACCAGTTCGATCCCCACGACATGGCCGCCGGAATTGCACAGGTCATAGAGAACCCCGACCTCGGCCGCGAACTTTCCCACCGCGGGCGGAAACGCTACGAAGAGGTCTTCCACATCCAGGCCATCAAGCGCCAGCTGATTAGTCTCGTCGAGGAGGCGATGCAGAAATGAGCGCTCCTTCCACCTCATCGAAACCTCGCGTGGCATTTGTCGTCCAGCGCTACGGACTCGAAATCACCGGAGGCTCCGAAGCCCACTGCCGCCAGGTTGTCGAACGACTCGCCGATGAGTTCGACATCGAGATCCTCACCACCTGCGCCACCGACCACCTCTCGTGGAAGAATGAGCTGCCCGAAGGCCTCGGCGAGGTGAATGGGATCAAGGTCCGCCGGTTTCCCACCACCGCGGAGCGGCATTTACTGAACTTCCATTCGATTTATGACCGGATTTTCCTCGAACAACTCGACCAAAACCGGGAAATGGCGCTGATTCACTGGCAGGGACCCGTCACCCCCTCGCTTGAACAGTACATTGAGAAGAATAAAGATTCCTACGACGCTTTCGTCTTCTTCACATACATGTACTGGACGACAGTGAACGGACTGCCCAGAGTAGGCCCCAAAGCCCTCTTCGTACCAACCGTTCACGACGAACCGTCGCTCTACCTCCACATCCTCGACCACCTGTTCCGGCAGACGAAGCACATCATGTTCAACACCGAAGAGGAGCGCCTGCTCATCTTCCGCCGCTTCAACCTGCCCTCCGATGTCGGCCGAATCGTCGGCGTTGGCGTCGACGATCCCAAAATGGGCGAGTACGACCCCGCCTGGAAGCCACTCCAGGAGCGCCTCCGGGGCAAACGCGTCATGACCTACGTCGGCCGCGTCGAAAACGGCAAGGGCTGCGACGAACTGGTCGACTTTTTCCTGCGCTTCGTCCGCGAGGAAAACCGCAGTGACTTCATCCTGCTGCTTCTCGGCCGCCGCACCCTCCCGCTGCCTCCGCACAACCAGATCATTTCGCCCGGATTCGTTTCCGAGTACGTCAAACATCACGCCGTCGCCGGCACCGACATCGCTGTCGTACCCTCGCCCTACGAGAGCCTCAGCATGTCCGCCCTCGAATCCTGGATGCTCCGCCGCCCGGTTCTCGCCAACGGCCGGTCCCCTGTGCTGGTCGGCCACTGCACTCGCTCCAACGGCGGGCTCTGGTACAACAACTACGCTGAATTCCGGGAGACGGTGAAACTTCTGCTTTCCGACAACGACCTTTGCAACACTCTCGGCAAGCAGGGACGCGATTACGTCGAACGAAATTATCGCTGGTCCGTAATTGAGCAAATCTGGCGTGACGAACTCCACAAAGTAATCAGCGCCACAGCTCAGCGTCGGGCTTAACAATTTCCGGGAAACCTCTGTCAGGTGCCTGACGCCCAACAGTCTTGCGT